>Ga0247611_10000226_pt1 | contig 119189 bp, 82 predicted proteins | sample 177DNAGHGhighgp2_FD_192422 | JGI IMG/M metagenome (GOLD analysis project Ga0247611, IMG submission 192422) | Sheep rumen microbial communities from Palmerston North, Manawatu-Wanganui, New Zealand - 1770 DNA GHGhigh gp2 | ecosystem: Host-associated > Mammals > Digestive system > Stomach >... | reverse complement strand
CAACGGCGTCAGGTTCTCGAACGCCACACGTTTCTTGGCTAACTCCGGATCGAGACCGTTGATGCGGATCACCTTATCCATCGGGAAGAACTTATCCGGCTGCGGGTTCACGCGAATCGTGCACTCCACCGTGTCACCCGGCTTCAGACCGTACTGACGCACCTGGTCTTTGCTCACATACACATCGTCCGGACTCGGTAAATAGTTATAATCCGCCGAACGCAGGAAGCCGTATCCGTCCGGTGCGCACTCCAGCGTACCCATCGCCAGTACGTTCTCACCCAGATCGGGGAGGGTTGGAGCCTCTACTGCGGGTTCCTCTTTCCCTGTAGCGGCTTTAGCAGCGTCCTGTAGCGGAGCGTCCTTCTTCTCTGTAGCTGCTTTTGCAGCGTCCTGTAGCGGAGCGTCCTCTTTCACTTCCGCTTTCTTCGGACGACCACGTTTCTTCTTCGGAGCTTCTACTACCGGTTTCTCCTCTACTTTCGGCTCTTCAGCTTTCGGTGCCTCTGTAGCTGCTTTAGCAGCGTCCTGTAGCGGAGCGTCCTTCACCCTTTCATCCTTCGAAGCCTCAGGCTTCTCTCCCTTCATCTGCGCCATCTGCTCTTTCTCCGTACCTACCGTACCGATCTCTTTCTTGGCGATAGCGATCTCGATCTTCTTGGCGGTAGCCTTCACGCCACGCTTACGCTCGCGCTTGGCCGGTTGACCGGCGGCTGCACGGGCATCTTCCTTAGCCTGCACCACAGCTGCACGTTTGTCTGCCTGCGCATCCAAAATAGCGTAACTGATCTCGCGGATGGACTGGCTACGACGGGGATTCAGACCCATCTCTTGCGCAATCTCGCGCACTTGGTCGAGCGTCATGCGCTCGAGTTTTTGTAAATCGTATTGCATAAACAAAATAAAATATATTCTTGGAAAAATTTGATAAATGAGACCCCATTTCTCAAATCCGCTGCAAAGGTAGTAAAAAAAAATGACATACACAAGAGTGTATGCCACTTTTTCGCGATTTTTTCGCTTTTTAGCCGTTGTGGTGTCGGTCATACGATAAACATACGACAAACATACGATAAACATACGTTCACTCTGTGTTATTCTTTCCCCCACTTGCTGGGAGGGGTGCCGGTTTCGCGGGTGAAGGAGCGAGAGAAGACCTCCGGCGAAGAGAAGCCGCAACGGGCTGCTACGTCTTGGATCTTGAGGTCGGGCTGCTCGGTCATGAGGCGTTTGGCTTCGTTGATACGCAGGCCGTTGACCCATTGGTAGAAAGAGCAGCCGTACTCGGAGTTGATAAGCCGACTTAGGTAGGTGCGGTTGAGCGGCAGCACCTGACGCAAGTCGATCAGCTGGAAATCCGGATTGAGGTACGGTTTCTCTTGCGCAATCCACTCTTCGAGCGTAGCCCGATAACCTGCATTGGCCGTATCCGCTTCTTCTTCTTCTTCTTCTTCTTCTTCTTCTGTGCTATGTACTCTTGTCCACGGATCGGGACGGTATAGTACACGCTCGGTGGTGTAGGAAAGTATGAACATCAGGAACCATTGCTGCGTGAATGCGCGAGCAGGCCGATTGGATATGCAGAGCCACCAGAACACCAAGCCCGACAACATCACCATCATCACATATCGTACGATCCATTGCACATCGATATCATCCAAGGTAGAGAAGTTATTCTCACACCACAAGCGGTATTTGTGTATATGCACGATAAGAAGTGCAAGCAGCCCGATCGGATAGAGGGCGATCAACCATCGCAGATCCGCCGGTACATAGTAATCCAACAGCCCTAAAGCCGCCAAAGGCATCAGTTGCAGCAACGCGTTTTTCCAATTGAGCCATCCCGGCCGAAGAACCTCCGTGGGGTAGATGAACAGCAGCCACGCGAAGAAACAAGCCAAGATCATCGCGGTACCGTTCATCGTATCTGTTCCTACTCGCATGATCGACGGATCAGCAGAGAAAGACAGAATAACCATCGTGAGCTCCAATATGCCCCAAGCAATCAGCATAGTTGCCCATATTTTGCGGACGCGGATACCGTTGCTGTGCTTTATACAGAGCCATCCCCCGAAGAAACATATCGCAGCAAAACCAATACTCATCGCAGGGTTGATGAAGCGGTCAAAAATCCCTTCCGGAATAAGATGTGACAACCACGCACTCGCTACAAGCAAGACGGACAGCACCAAACCGAAAATGACTTCCGATTTGTAGGTATACCATAGATTTTGAATAGCCTTTTTCATAAATCGCCTGCAAAGTTATAAAATAAAAACGAAATATGCAAATTTTTCTTACATAAATAAATTTTTTTTTGTAATGAGACAGGTATGACGCCTAGCGAATGGAATACAAGAAATGACAATTCGTAAAAATTGCATAACAATTCGTAAACAGAAGAAACAATTCGTAAAAAAATACGCAAAATTCTTAATTTTAAGTCAATTAGTAAAGTCAACTCTTGCACGCGTAAATAAAAACACGTAACTTTGCAGAGTTGATTTAATTTTTATGCGTAAAAAATTCTGTTTTTTAGTGTTATTGGTATCCTGCTTCGCGTACGGCGCAGAGGTGGAAAAATCGTCGGATAAGGTCGAGGTGGTAGCACTGAAGAATAATCTGCTATACGATGCAGCTGCGACACCGAACTTGCAACTGGAGATTCGTTTGTCGCCGAAATGGAGTATGGAGCTCGGAGCGGGTTTCAATCCTTTCCCGTTGAAAGATACGTCCTTCCCGAAGTGGCGTCATGTATCGGCATGGATCGCGCCGCGTTATTGGTTCTGCCATGTATTCAACCGTGGTTTCTTCTCCTTCAATGCGGCATATGCTCATTACAATGTAGCGGGCAATTCGTATCCAATCAGCTGGATGTACAAGGAGACGAAGGACAACCGTTATCAGGGCGATGCTGTGATGGCGGGTTTGAGTTTCGGATGGCATTTCGCTATCAGTCCGCATTTCGGTATTGAGTTGGAGGGCGGTGCGGACGCCGGCTATAGTTGGTATGACCAGTTCGAGTGCAAGCATTGCGGTCTCAAACGCAACAGCGGCGGCAGCTGGTTCGTGCTGCCGAAAGTAGGCGTGAACGTGTCTATCCCGTTGGGCGGTGACGAACTGAGTTTTGCCAGGCGGTGTGACTGCGAGCAGTTAGAAGAGCCGGTAGAAGTCATTGAGCAGCCTGCAGAGGACACGGTAGTGGTCGAGCCGGAGGAACCGATGGAACCGTTCCTGAAGGCGACTCGTCTGTATCCGCCGCGGATGATGCCTAAGCGACGTATCGCTTTCGTACCGTATTTCGAGCCGAAGGTGGATCAGATGCAGAAGTTGCGCAGCCGTCTGTTGCGTAGTGAAGATGAGTACGAGCCGTACGATAGTTCAATGGCGCTGAGTGCCGATCCGCGTAATGTGTTCATCTATTTTGAGGTGAACGTCACGAAGATGGATCGCTCGTTTATCCAGAACGATATGCTCATGGATAGTATCATGCATATCTTAGGTTCGGTACAAGAGGACAGCACGATACGTATCTCGCATATCCGGATTGTGGGTTATGCATCGTTCGACGGACGCAAGGCATATAACGAGCGCTTGGCGGGCAGCCGCGCACAGACTATTAAGGAGTACATGCAATCCGTCTATCCTCTGCCCGATGATGTGTTTGAGGTCTGCAACGGCGGCGAGAGTTGGGCAGAACTGCGTTATGGTCTGTCGCAAGTAGAGTTCGAGGGTAGGGATGAAGTGCTGCAGATCATAGACACCGAGCCGGACGCCGATCAACGCGAGATACTGATCAAAAAACTGCATGGTGGTGCTACGTACCGCTATATGCGTGACGAATTGAAACACATACTTCGCAACCTTGGTTGCATTACCATATACTGCGAAAATGATGAATAACTAATACAAACAACTAATTAACTCAATTTATTAACCCAAATGTTCAAAACAATGAAAAATGTTAAGACATTAGCTTATCTGATGGCGATCGCCATGGTAAGCACGTTTGCAATGACATCCTGTAAGGACAAAACGGAGCCTGTTCTGCAAGAGCAAGGTTCGTACACCGGCGAGGTAGTAAAGACGGAGTTTTCTATCTCTCTGCCAAGTCAGGCCGTTAACGGTGCTCCGATGCGTCGTATGCCGGGTACTACAGTTCAGTTAAAAGATGGTGAGGGAGTACCTCAGTTCCAAGGTATGACCGACATTACCCTTGTTCCGTTTGCCAGAACCAGCGGTGAAATCGTTGCCGGCGATGCTCGTCTGGGCGACAATATCGCATTGGGCGATATCGATGCAGCAAGCGAGCTTGGAACCAACAGCAAAGCAAAGGTGTATCCGAACGTATCGATTCCGATGTCCACCTCTTCGTTCCTGCTCTATGCTAAATCAAAAGCAAGCGGTACGAACAGTGAAGTTGGTGTGTTGGAGTTCAAGAACTCGACCAACAATGATCCTGCCAATTTCGGCTTTGAGTTGAAGTCTATCACCTCTGTTAAGGGTGCTCCTATGGCAGCAGATGGTCACGGCGACAAATTGCTTCAGATGCTGAACTCGATTGCGAATGCTACGGACGCAGAGTCTAAAGCATGGGAAGATTATGCAGTAGGTACGGATGATCCGTTTATGTCTAATCTCGTTGCAGAGTTTAAAGAGTGGCATTCTCTCTCTTCGTTCTCTGTTGCTCGCGGTTTGAGCGATTTGTACAATACACTTTCTGCACCTCAGTTCGCTGGCAATACACTTGCCACCAATATCAAGACGGCTATTTCCACCAATGCATGTGTAGAGTCTGTAGCGGGTGATCCGTATGTTGTTACGTTGGCATCCGATTATCGTAACTTCCCGACCGAGTTCGATCTTCCGGAAGGTTCGGTACGTATCGTCTATAATTCGACCTCTAAAGCCTTCGAGGGCTGCACCGTGGGTCAATACTCTGCAGCAAACAATGCATGGCTGGATGATTACGTATATCCGGCTCAATTGTGGTATTATGCTAATAGTTTGATTCGTACTTCGAACAGCTCGAAGCAGGCTATGTACGATAACGTGAACAATTGGTCTACTATTTTGGCTGCTCATACCAATGGTGGTACGGTTAACTCTGTGACACGTGCCGTAGCTATCGAAGATGTAATTCAATATGCTGTAGCTCGTCTGGATGTGATTGTTAAATTGAGCGGTACTACGCTTGCCGACAAAGAGGAAAAGGCGATTACGAACGCTTCTTATCCTGTAACCGCAGTGCTCATCGGTGGCCAAAAGAGCGTAGGTTTCGACTTTACTCCGGCGTCCTATACAGGTTCTAATGCCAAAGAGTACACTATCTATGACAAAGTGATGACCGGAACTACCATCAATGCTACCACTACCAATACCGCAGCCAACTCTACGCTGGTTCTGCAAAGTGCAACCGGTTCGACACAGGATGTGATGATTGCCATCGAGTTGTTGAATAATTCTACCAAGGACTTTATCGGTGTAGATGGCAACGTGATTCCCGCGGGCGGCAAGTTCTATCTTGTTGCTAAACTGGAAGCAGCAAGCGCAAGCGAGACAGCAAACACTGTCTTCATGCAGGATTATACGACGACAGCTACGCTGACTATCGGTAGTCTCAAGAATGCTTACAGTACGATTCCTGATTTGCGTACCCCGCAATTGGAGCTCGGTATGTCGGTTGACCTCGAGTGGACCGCAGGTAACGTATATGACATTACTATTGAATAATAAATGTGATTTGAATCTTTTCGGGGCGCTATATCGGCGTCCCGAAAAGAGGATTTTGTTATGAGGCGCTTTGCCGGTCTGATCATAGGAATGTGGTGCTTCGTCGGTTGTACAGTTATCGACGATGATTTGAGCGTATGCGGTGTCGATTACGATTTGGTGTATGAGATGCAGCTTGTGACCAATGTTCAGATGACGGTGGAAGAGCATTTAAGTGCAGAGACGGAGAAAGCGATAGCAGACTCGCTCAAGCAATGGTTAGCACCGATATTCTCGGGTCAGGCGCATGATCTGCATATGAATTTCTATGCGACCGATGATGAAGGTAAATTACGTCAGCATTGCTACGAGATTATCGATGCCTCGCAGAAGTCTTATACGCTTTATATCCCGCGCGAGGACTACCTGCATATGGCGATAGTGAATACGGACGATAATCCGAATATGCAAATAGAGGGTGAAGCGTACGCTCCGTCGCTTCGCGTAGCGCAGCGCGCAGGCGACACGCTTGCGTCACATCAAACGGCGGTGTATTCTGCCCGTTTGCCGATGTCGATCAGCGAACACGGCAATCAATCGTTCTATGTCAATCTGTATATGCTGAATTGTGCCGTGGCGCTGGTGATAGAAAATACGCTCACACCTATGCCATCGCTTCGGCTCTTTATGGAAGGTGGTGCTACTTGTTATGACGTGAAGGATAGTGTGTTTACCTATGATCACCCAAGCCTGATACGAGCGGAGCGCGTGATGGATCAGTGCTATGCGTTGGTAACCTTACCTTCGAAAGATGCCGCGCCGGCCGGCATAACACCTGTCAAACGGCAACCGGCCTCCGCCTCGCTATGGCAGCTGAAGGCCTATGTGACGCGAGCGGACGGAACGATAACGGAGACGATACTCACGGTAGACACTCCGCTCAAAGCCGGCACGCTGGAGATAATCAAAGTGGCGTTGAATGAAGACGGTTCATTAGCCCCTGTGCAGACCACGCATGTGGGCGCATCGGTCACACTTGATTGGAAAGAAGGATCGAGTCATGAAGTGGAGATATAGTATATACCTTTTCTGTATCGTGTGGTTGTGCGTGTCGTGCGACCGGGCGGATGTGGTAGAGATGGAGATTCCGTTCTCGATCTCCTTGTCTTCGTCTATGATGCGCTCTATGGAACAAGCGCCCGTACGGCGTGTGCCGGGTGATCCGGGAACCAATGAGGTGTTCGATTTCCCGAACTATATTTACCTGTTTATATTCCGATACGACGGCGCAGAATGGGTAATAAGTAATTATATGGAAGAGACGATAGACGACGGAGAATGGCGTAAGACCCGCTATATAGGTCCCTTACGTACAGAAGGCGATTCGGTATACACGTATTCAAGACACTTGAATGTTGTTTTGCCAAGTAAAGGCGTTGAGGGACGCGTGTACGCAATAGCCTCTGCGATACCTCTCTCGTTCAGCAAAACACCTAACACCATAACGGAGATAGCAGACCTGCTTAACTTGAAAATCGATATTTCGGCAACAACGACGCAAGAAAACTTGCAGAACATATATGCTACGCCGTATAACTATATCCTGCCGTCCACGGGCAAGTATTACGGCACATTTGATAATAACAACACCAACGTGACATACCTCGATTTGGTGCTGTACCATATTGCAGCGAAAGTGGATTTGAAATGGTCTGTAGCGGAGGACAAACGGATCAACAGGGCCGATCCGTCGGCGGCGATACGATTGACACGTATGAAGGTGAAGAACCTGCTCAATACGAGTTGTTATGCTTTCCGTCCAATGGAGAATATCTCGCCGCTGGCGCCGTTGGCATCGGGTAGGGAGATAGAGATCGTTCGTCCGACCGATGAAGGCTTATGGTGGGAAGGCAGAGCGTATTTCTATACTATCCCTTATACGGTAGGCGCGACGCCCGGCAATTATTTTCCGCTGCAGATGGAGATGGAGACGAATGAGAGCGGCAATATATACCGCCCGACATTGAATTTGACGATAGATACCAGTTCGCCGTTTGTTCCTTGGCTGCGGGCAATGTTTAATATCAATGCTCCCTTAGAGAACAAGGCGGAAACAAAAAATTATTAACGCGATTTGAAGCGACGTATATACATATTATTATTGAGCCTGTGCGCATGCGTGTGCGCATCCGTTGCGTACGCGCAGACGGATACCATTCGTTATGTGCATCCTAACGGCGCGTATGACAATGATGGTAAGTCATGGGAGACGGCGATGAACCGTGTTCAGGATGCCATTAACGATTTGCGTGACTACCTGAATGAGCATCACCTGACCTCCGGTTCGGTGTATATTGCCGCCGGTACGTATGTACCCACCGAGTCCACGGAGTCATCGGGCGGATCGATGTTGAACACATCGTTTAAGATCTACGGCGGTATTCACGTCTATGGCGGTTTTAACCCCGAAACGCCGGAGAGCAGGCCGGGCTTGCGTATGATGTCCAACGGCAAGACCTGCGAGGAGAACTGGGCAGACCAGTCGGGTATCGGTACCGTCTCGGGTACGGAGATTGCTTCGCAGTGGGATTTGCGGTACAAGACCATCCTTACCGGAAACCACTCCTCAACGCCTCCTACCTTTACCTTCGACTCCATCCGCGGTAAATATACGACCGCATATGCTGCGAACTCGTACCACGTAGTATGGTTTGCTACCAACGGCATCTGGCCGGCCACCGATGATCTATTAAAGAACCACTATAAGCCGTTACAGTATCCGGCTTCGATAGACGGCTGCGTCATCTCGTCGGGTAACGCCTCCAGCCGCAATATCAACCTCCGCGAGCATACGGGTTACGGCGGCGGTGTGTATATGGTAGGCAACTCCAGCATGCGCGGCTGTATCGTAGAGCGCTGCTCGGCAAACATGCGCGGCGGCGGTATCTACGCGGACGGCGGTGGTACGATCGAGTTCTGCTTGATCCAGACCTGCCAGTCCGCGGGTATCGGTGTCTATCAAGGTTACGGCGGCGGTGTATGTATCGATCATGAGGGTTCTATAGGTCATAGCCAGATCACTTCGTGCGCATCCCGTTGCGGTGGTGGTATCTTCATCAGCCATGTGCCGGAGGATTATCCTACTACCGGCAATCCCGCTATCGATAACATCAGTAATTACTCGCCTCACGCGACGGCTTGCGTGGTCAATAATAATACGACCAACGCCGAAGGCGCCGGTATCTATCTGGCAGAAGGAGGTACGGTAAACCACTGTACCGTTACGGCGAATAACTGTATGGGACCGGATGTGACTTATTACGGTCGCCGTCACGGCCGTACGGGTGGTATCTATGTCCGTAACTGCGGTCAGATCTTCAACTCCGTTGTCTGGGGTAACCGCTGCGACGTCAACAACGATATCCAGTTTGCTTCCGTGCGTCAGAAGACCGGTGTTGCAGGCTATGAAACCTTCGTCTATCACACGGCGTTCATGAACCACGATATCACGGACTGGACCGGTGTCAGCAAGGAGAGTGTCTATTCCCTTGATAAGCAGAACATGCCTGTGGAGGGCGGATCGGATAACTTCCCCTGTTTCTTCAGCCCAACGGTAGTGCCGCTGAACTGGGATTCAGTGAACACCTCGGCAGGAATCTACGGCGCGGGTGTATTGGCGCACATACGTCCGGTGGACTATCCGGGACCCCGTATCTGGCACTTGACCTCACATTCCTATCTGGATCAGAAAGGTGTGCAGTATTCTCCGGCGATGGTGGATCCTCCGACATGGCTGATTCATGCGCATACGGACTATGGCGTTGTTTCTAACCCGTACGAGCCGGCATCTACCTTAGGCGCCTTGGTGCGCAAACCGGATAACATGCGTCATGCACTGATTGCCCCGCAGGGCTTGGAGGGCAGAAAAGACGCTACGCCTATACCTACTATCTTCATCGATCTGCATCATGAAGGAGAGTTCGAAGACGGTCATTTCGCCACCCCTCCCTATTGTGGTCTAAGTTGGGAAGCTCCGCTGCACTCGATCGGCGATGCGCTGATGTATTATCGTACATACCTGGTAGAAGAGCCGACTAAGGGTATCGGTAAGCGTGCGCACTATCATCTGCCTTCGGCATGGGATGGAGAAGGTAATCCGACGGCTTATACGGACTACGACTATGTCCAGATGCTTGTCAAAGAGGGCGAGCAAAGTACCGCCGGACCGAATAACTACTTAGGTAAAGACATGCGTACCGCCTCTATCCGTACGCTGTCCCATATGCGTCTCTACGGCGGTTATCCGAAGACTCTGACCGGCACGAGTACGGAAGGGCGTGACCCGCTGAATCATCCTACGGTCATTACCGCCAATATCGCGAACGAGAAAGGCGAGGTGGCTTATGCGAACAACTCCGCCCATGTGCTGACGTATGTAAACACCGAATATACGGTGGTCGATGGCTTCCAGCTCCTCAATGGTAATGCCCATAATCTGAGCGGAACCAGTGCCGTGCAGGCAGGTGGCGGTGTGCTGGTTAGTAATGATAAAAATGTAATTACTGATCAATCCAAACGTATTGACATGGTGGGTAATGAGCTGCGTAACTGCCGCCTCGCTAATAACTCCGCCCCCAAAGGTGCCGCGATTTATGTAACCGGCGATAGTAGAAACTCCGTCAATGCTTTATGTTATGCTGAATTGAAGGTGGTCAACTGTATTATCCGTAATAATACCGCGGATTATTCTTCCGGCAATAACGGCGTTATTACCGCAAATGGCCGTGCCTTTATTGATATCGACCATTGCGATATTGTCAATAATGTCGGCTATCCGCTTCAATCGGATAATAGATGGTGGAAGAATGGACAGTTACTGCCTTACAACAACGGCTATATCCGTGTGGATAACTCGATTATCTATTGCAACGGTACCGAGGTCTTGAACGACCGTTCTACGCTGGCGTCAAGCAATGTGCTATCCGTAGATGCGGCAACTCAGGACTATATATTCGGTACGTATAATATGTTCGATGCCGATATCCAACTCCATACCGCCGATCCAACTCAGCCGCATGGTTTCTTCAAGAGCGATTTCACCGTTGATAAAGCAGGTGTATTACCTGCGGGAATGCCGGCTAATCATCCTCTGAAATTAGCAATGCCGGCGGAGAAATTTAACCAGTGCAACCTCACCCGCACCGACCGCAATGTGGAGACATACCCTGTCTTTGTCAACCCGTCGCGTAATATCGGCCACTCGGTAGAGGGCGACCGGCCCTTGTTCGGCGGTAAGGTATCGTTCATTCCTCTGAATAACAACCCCTGCGTCAACGCCGCTTCTGTCTCTGCGTATGGAGCTAACAATGTGCCGCGTCCGGATGCAGAAGATTTCGATTTGACGGATAATAACCGCCGTAACTATGGCGGCGAACCGGATATAGGTGCGCTGGAAGATGCCGATCTGCCAATCAGCGGTTCGGTCATCTATGTCACGCCGAAGGGTGCCGGTAAAATGGACGGCTCCTCATGGGCGAACGCTATCGCCGGTAACCTCGTTTATCAGGTGGGTGGCAGTTATGTTATAGATGAAGCGCATGCTGATAGTGCCGGACAATATATCACCACGAAGAATAATCTCTATCGTGGCGGATATGCTGTGGATTATGTATGGCATACCGGTACAACGAACTATGTAGATAAGCAGACTATAACGCAGAAGCGTATCGATATGACGTACTACGAGGACGGTACGTACAAGACCAGCGATGGAGGCGAGACGGTATTGGCAGAAAAAACCGATAACCAAACTGTCACAACCTCTAATACGCTGACTCGTGAGAAGACAGAGTTTATCTATGGCGAAAAATCCGGTGCTTCGCGTGGTTTTTATCGTACGAACTTGATAGATAGTCAAATAAGTAGTGCTTACGTAAAGAATAACAATGAAGGATATAAAGACCTAAATTTGGGGAATGCGCTCAGTATAACCAATAACCGTGAAGAAGATTATGTGAGCGGTTTGCAGTTTGCGGTAGAAAAAGCAGCCTCTATCAATAAAGATCGTGGCAAAGATGATCGTGTGCAGGTTTGGGTAGGAAATGGTATCTATGAAGATTATAAAGGCTATGTAATGCGTGATAAGGTGGAGGTCTATGGAGGCTTCCCTGCACAGAAATACAAGGCACCCGGAATGATCGAACGTCAGGCTTTGGTGTCGGAAGAAGTACCTCTATCCAGCAAGGCATCTGTCAAGGAGGAAGAAAAGGCTCAGTACGAGACAATCCTTCAGGTCTTTGACCAAAGACCATATGTACGAAATGCGCCGTTGTTTGAAGATGCGAACTCTTCTAATTATGCGAACAAATGGGCATTCAATAGTAATGTTATTCTATATAAAGATAAGGACTTTACGGAGTCCGGAACGAAGACCATTACTACGGAGACAACCGTCACAATACCTGTTTATTACCGCCGCGATACTATTCCGGCAGGAGGTTATACGGAGTATTATGAAGTACCTGGAGGCAATGTAGAAGCTGACCTGAGCGGTCGTATCCTTAACCCGGGTTTTGAGCAAAATGCGGGAAGTGGAAACTGGGATGCTACAAAGGCCAAATACGGTTGGAAAGACAATGGAGGATTCTCCCTTGGTGGGACAACCAACCATTGTGCGAAAATCGTTAATAAAACAGACTTGAATTTCTATCAAGATATTGAGAACTTGGAGAAGGGTTTATATCGTGTTTCTGTTCAGGCCTTTAACAAAGCTAATGCACGGGATAATGTGAAATTAGTAGCCAATGGGGAGGAACGTGTATTGTTGAGTGTGGCTTCTTCCGGTGATGCATGGACAAACTATGAGAGTATGTTGGCCTCTGGTGATTATGATGCTAACTGGGTGGATGTTTTTGTCGGAGAATCGGGTCACTTGCGCATTGGTTTCAAAGGTTCATATTCAGGTAGTGGAACAACAGTCTTTGACAATTTCAAACTGGAACGTCTCTCCGGAAGCGAGGATATCTCTACCTCGACGGATGTAGTGAAGGAAACCGGATATACAGACAAGACGTCTAGTAAAGAATACACCACTTTCCGCAAGCCGGTGCTCTACATGCCGGATGTATGTATGAGTACCTATTGGCCCGGTACTGTCGATAATAACGATAATAACTATAGTAATGCACGTCGTCAAAATATATCAGGGAACGTTGTAACGCCTAAACCGGGCACGGGATATGTGATGTACGAAGGAACGCGTTGGGATGGATTCACTATCCGCAATGGCTTTGTATATGACTATTTTGCGAATCGTGATGGAGGTGGCGGTGTGCGTATGTTCGAGGGTGGAACCCTGGCGCATTGTGTCGTTACTGACAATACGGTATACGGAGGCATCCGTACTCGTGGAGGTGGCGGTTATTGCGACGGACGTACTTCGCAAGTTATTGGTTGTTTCTTCACAAATAACCTGAACGCCGGAATCCGGGCAAGTAATAATGATAAAGATTCGAACGGTGGTGGTATTTATATGTTGGTAGGTACGTGTTATAACTCTCTATTCGCCAATAACTTGTGCTGGGGAGCAGATTCACGTGGTGCCGGCATCTATATCGAGCAGGCTACCTTCTATAATAATACCGTAGCATATAATACATGTAGGGTACGAAATAAAACAGTCAACACTGCGAAGGGTAATGGTGTTCACCAGTATGAAGGAGCAAATGGTGGTGCTGTATTGAATGTATTCAATACGATTTTCTATGGAAATACCGGACCTGCGATAGGTGCCCAAGATAACTCTAAAATCAAAGGCTTTAAAAATAGTTATATCCAGTCCACGACTGCTACACATGCAACCATTATCGGCAAGATGGATGCTTCCTGTATCATCTATAATAATCAGGATGCTAATGCGACTACCAACCCGTTTGCATTAAGTATAGCAGATGCACCTCATCAGAACAACTTCCGTTTAAAAGACGGTTCCGGATGTATCAATAATGGTGCTATTCCAGCTGACTTCAAGGGAGAATTCCCGGATAAAGATGTGGACTTCGCTAATCGTATCCAGGACTGTCAGATTGATATAGGTGCGTATGAGTTCAATGCCGCATACTCCATCAAGCCGGATACGACTACCCATCCGGGGCAGGCGATTTTCTATGTCACTTTCGATGCGCGTGGGGGTGACGCTTCGGCTTCTTCTCCGCAGAACGCGGCTTGTAAGCAGAAACTGCAACTGGTGCTCGATGCTGCGGGGCGGTACAAGTATAATCTCATGCACCGTACCGGGCTTGTGCCGCCTGCCCCGATAGCCGGCAAACCGGACTCTACTTGGTCCGTAGAAGTTTGGCTGGAGGGCGATGATATCAATAGTACCGTCAGCGACGAGTATGCCGACTGGTACACGGCGACGCGTTCGACCAAACATAACATAGATAACTACATCGATAACACCCTCGACTACTCGTTCATCATCCCGCACGGCGTACAGATTAAGGGCGGATATACTACGGATTTCACGGGCCGCGACCCGCTGACCTATCGTACCGTCCTCTCCGGTAAGATCACTTCGTCCACCGGTGCGGAAGGAAATACCTTCCACGTCGTCACGTTTACGAACGACCTCTTTACGCCGGAGGAGACCTATTATAAGGATGGGGATGAGCCTGTCCGGAATCAGTTGGCATTCATGAAGGCGGAGAAAGACCGCGCTGTGGTGGATGGTTTGTTCATCATGGACGGTCACGCTAACTCTCCGGATATGGCGGATCGTATCGGTGCTGCAGCTGTAGTGACCAACTATGCCCATATCCGTAACTGCGTCATTCAGGAGAATACCGCGGAGGCGTATGGCGGTGGTCTCTATCTCAAACCGTATGCCCTCGTCTCCGGTACAATCATCAAGCATAATACTGCCGAGACAGGCGGCGGTATCTATGTCGAGGCGCCGGCATCCTTGAACTTAGACTCCTTGGCACGTGTTTATTCCTCTACGATATGCGAGAACACGGCTCGTTCGAGTGCCGGCGGTATGTTCTTCGACAACACCTATGCCCGCGTTAACTCGACTGCACTATGGCATAATGAGGCAAACGACAACGCCAACATCTCCGGTGTCTTCTCGCGATCCAGCGAAGAGACGGACTACCCGCTGACGTTCTGCGCCGTAGAATCCCGTCGTCTGGAAGGGCAGGGTAACGTGGAACTCTCGCCGAAGGAGACCGAGGGTGTCCGTTGGGATAGACAAGATCCCTTCAACGATATCCTCTATTACCCGATTGAGATGTCCTCGACGCTGAGCCGCGCCGGTATGACCTATATGCAGTGGTATAATAACATGAGTAGGTTTACCACGCTGGATTCTGTCGATATAGCCGGTGTCTCCCGTACCAAATGGAATTCCGATGGTTCGGCGCGTAACTATGCATGGGGTTCGGATACCTTGGTAACAAAGAATAACGACTTCATCGAGATCGGCGCCCGCGCGATTAATAAGAACTTCGCCATCAATGTAGATCCGAAATATGTGATGAATCGTCTGTACGTCATGCATACCGACCTCATCAACTCCGAGGCGGCGCGTGCGTTGCAGGATAATACGGAGAATACACCGGCTGCACATATGTACCGCCAGATGGGGTCGTGTATCTTGAATCCTTTCCATCGTCTCGGTGACGCGTTTGATTATATCATCGCAGCGCGTAAGTCGAACCCTGCGCTCTATCGGAACCGTGTCTTCGAGGTCTTCATCGAGCAGGGTATCTATTATCCCTATCATAATGCCTATGGCGAGCAGGACGAGGTGCGTAATAATACCTTCCTTATCCCGGAGGGTATATATGTTATCGGCGGTATAGATTCGCGTCCGGAGGACCACCATTATGGGCAGGAGGGCTATTTCGATATGTTCACCGGTGCAGCGTACGGCGATGAGAATGATGTCACCGTAGCGGGTTATACGATCTATTCCGCGCCGCTCGATTCTATCCGTCTGCGTGACAAACACCATCGCCCGATGCGGGATAATAACCTCAACTCCGTCATTGAGCCTTGGGAGCTGGAGCGCCAGACTATCCTCTCCGGTAATGCCGTTGCGGGAGAGGACTTCACCCACGTCTATCACGTCATCACCATGCATGCGGACTCCAACTATGTCGGCCCGCAGCCCTTGAAGTTCCGCCATCTGAACCCGGAGTTTGACCGAAATAATCTCCGTCCGGGTATCCCGATGTTCATAGATCCTATTCCGATGGATAAACCCGAGCTGTTTGTGGATGAGATAGACCTCTCTATCCTCGGGCGTACCACGGAGTTTGATGGTATCCAGATCAACGGCGGTTATGCTAACCATCTCAATCCGGAGGATACGGTCCGCCATCCCTATGTGAAGAAGACCTATTTCCGGGGAGGCGGTATCTTTGTCGATGGTAACTGGGATGAGGATTTTAATAACCCGTCGGATAAATTGCCGAATGTCACGGAGCCGGCTAAATATAATATCCCGATTGTGGTGGAGAATAGTTTCTTTACCAATAATATGGCGGGTAACGGTGGCGCGGTATATTCCAATGGCGGTATCTATATGTACGGATGCCATTTCGTCCAGAACTACTCGCAGGGCCCGATGACCGAAATCGACCAGCGCTTTATCCCTTGGACGGCGGGAGGATGTATTGCCACCAATGCTTTCTGCGGTATCTCCAATACTTTGTTTGATAATAACGAAGCGCGCCGCGGACTCTATCCCATCACGGTCTCCGGCGAGGAGGAGATTCCCCATGCCGATGCCCGGCAGGGATTCGGTGGAGTGCTCTCTGTGGCTTCTCAAGCCCGCGCACGTATCGCTAACTGCCATTTTATGAAGAATAAGGCGGTGGCATACCCTTCTATCTATAATTTCTATTCGAACCACCGTTACTCTGATCCGGACTCCATGCAGTTCGCGTTCAATACCATCTTCTGGGGTAACGAGGTCTTCGAGGTGGAGAGTCTGGATCAGTTGGAGCATATCGTACCGCCTTCCGCACAAACCATCAAGGATTTCAACGATCTCTATAAGAAATCCCGTAAGGGTGTCTTCCATTATGATGGAACTAAATGGGAGAACTATGAGCGACTCTTCCATGAGTACGACAGCCTATATAACCATTATGCAGCGGAGAAAGATACCTTTAATGAGGCTGTGACGAATAAGTTAGCCGAACTCCGTGCGCAGGGCGATGAGTTGGAGGGGCTCTATTTCTGCTCGTACCGCAAGACCTACGGTCCGTCGGGTATGAAGCCTACCGCGGAGGGATACCTGTTGACGAGAGACGAACAGCGCAACTTTGTGGACCCGCGTCAGAAGCCCGTGCAAACTAAGATCGATCATGACTTCCCGGTGGAGGACCTCCGGAATCTCTATTCTTATGTACATGGTAATAATAATACGCTGATTAATCCGATTAATACAGCTACGGACGGACCGAACTTCAAGCAGCCGTCCTTCATTGCCGGTATTGATGGCTATATGCAGAATGCCGACTGGCTGATCGCCCGTATGAACCTCACTACCGATCAGGGATGGGGGCATCTCAAGCAGACCGTCACCCGTGGAGTGGGCTATTTCCTCACGCGCTATACCGACACGCAGCAGTTCGATACCTATGATGAGGCGCTCGCGGCTGCCAATGCGGCGCTGGAGACGGATACCTGTACCGCATGGAGTGTCCTGCCGGTACATGGCCTGCCGGTCGCTTCTTTTGATGATGAGCAGCATCCGTTGGGCGCTATCTATAACTGGTACTCCAAACGATACGGTGCATATATGTCGGATGTCAACGCCCCGCTGCCTATAAAGGGCCAGTACTACATGGCGTATTCCCGAACAACCAGTGATGAAGATATTTCCGGTAACATGGACCGTATCTCCAAGCGCCCGAAGATAGGCCAGACCGATACCTATATTGATGTGGGTATCTATGAGTACCAGTACGTGCAGCTCAATATCAAGGGGCAGGAGATAGATACGATGTGGGTGGCTACAAAGACGAAGGATGCGATCCGGCATGATGGGCTCACGTGGGAGACTCCTACAACGGATCTTCAGTCGGCGATTGATGTCCTCATGTCCTCCCATAACAATCATGATAAGTATGTCTGCTTCCTGGGCGATGATGAGGGAGGCACTTTCTCGCCGAGCGATGTGATTGATAACCGCCGCGCGTTTATCATCAGTTCCAATACGCTGGAGCCGCTGTTGCCGGATAGTGCCGAAGCCGACCATGACTACGGCGTCAACAGCCTTACCTTCCTCGGCGGATACAGCTTTGACGTCAAGGACGCACCGCGCGACCCGCAAGCGCACCCGACCATCATCGAGATGCCCAATACCGGTACGGCGGCGCAGCGAAACCAGCTCTTCGTCGTCGAGGATATGACGAGACAGATGGTACAAGCGAACTGGCAGGGTGAATATACCTCGCGCGACAGTGTCGTCATTCCTATCGTCTTCGACGGTATCACCTTCATCAACCCCTACTCTACCAAGGAGCCGGATCCCGATGCGTATAGTAGCCTCGGTGGACAGATGAGTAAGAAAGGTGGCGCCGCAATCTATTATCGCTGGCAACGCCGATACGAAGGCGATGGAAGTGTCTATACGCCTAACTTCAACATGGCGCTCCATCCCGACTCCGCACTCATCGACGGAAACAAAGTGACCCTGCCCAAACTCACCATATCCAACTGTATCTTCATGGATAACGGTGCGCGGACGGAAAACAAGTTAGAGCGCTCTCCTGCCGTCCGTATCGACCACGGCGGCGGTAGCTCACTCATCGTCAACACCCTCTTCCACTCCAACGCCGGAGCACCTGTCTATGCCCGTACCTTCGATATCACAGAAGAGGAGAACGACTTGGCTAAAGTACCGAACGACGTCATTATGGTCAATATCACCTCTGCCCTCAACGACGGACATATCCGTCTCGATTCCAAAGACAGCGAGGTGCATAACTCCCTCATCTGGCTCGATGACCTCGCCAGTGACACTACCATCCAACTCCAGATGGGAGCCGACCAGTGGGATAAGACCACCAACAAAGACCGCGAAGGTATCGCCGACCGCATGACGCATAACGCCGTATGGGGTTGCTTCCAAGCATACGATGATAAGCCCGATGGTGATCCGGTCGGGAATAACCACCCGCTATCTACAGATAACAACAATATCCTCAAGGGCCCGGGCTTCGTCTCGCCGCACGTAACTGCCACCACTTCGGATCAACGCCGCGAGCGTTCGTTCCGTCTCAACCCGTCCGTACGTACCCACGGTATGGCGAACAAGGAGACCTACCTCAACCGCGTCTTCTTCCGCGTCTATCCCGATACCTGCTATGCGACCCATAATAAGTACTGGCGGCGCTCCAACGGATTCAAGATCCTCACGTTCACCGATGCAGTGGAAGAACTCGCTAATGACTCCGACCTCGCTGCAAAACCGCGTCTGTCCGGTAATGAGATGGAGCGCGGCGCGTACGAGTGTCTGGCCGTCCTCCAGCGCGTCCTCTACGTCGATCCTGTCAAACCTGCCGTCAGCGCCGGTGACGGCTCTAACTGGATGAACTCCTTCGGTCAGGGACAACTGCAGAACGCGATCGATGCCGCGGCCGTATATACCTATCTCTACCAAGACGAACCGCGCGAGACACGTAAGGCATACGTCTTCGTCAAAGGTACCGGCGAGTCCATCGAGCCCAATATCATCGAGGCACGTGACGGTGTCTATGTCTTCGGTTCGCTGCCGGTTTCCTTCCAGGATACCGCTTTCCTGAACGACGAAGGTAAATTCGAAGACTCCGAGTGTACCCGGTACGTCAACTACGTCCGTTCGATCGTCTCCGGTGTCGCTTCCGAGAACGCCAACCGCTCCAAGATTCACGCCATCCACGTCACCGGTGATGACTTCGGTACAGGCTTCCTCTTGGACGGATTCATGATCACGAACCCCACCACCCGTCCCGATAAGGCGGCGGTCCTCCTGAATAACGAGATGTCGGCGGTACGTAACTGTATCATCGTCGATAACCATGTCATCAACCAGCCCGTAGCCGATGTACAACGCGGATTGCTCTATAACTGCCTCTTCTATAACGACTCTGCGCAGACCATCGTCAAAGTTGGCACGAACGGTCTAGTGCTCAATAACACCATCGTCGCCAATAACAACGACGTCACCCCGCTCGATGATAGCGAGGCGGCTTCCGGCGCGGTAGTGAACAATATCAGCGGACAGTCAACCAACCTCACCTGCTTCGCGCCCTACATGACCGAGCATAACCCCTATACCCTGCCCGTTTACCTGACTGACTATACACCGCTCTCCTTCCAGCTCCATGAGCATAGCACGCTCATCAACGCCGGTACGAATGACGGTAGCTTGTCCTCGCTCTTCGATATCTACAAGACGGATAACATCATCAATTTCAATCGCGACCGCGATATCCTCGGTAACCCGCGTATGATCAGCACCTCCGTCGATAAGGGTGCACTCGAGACCTGGCGTGTGGAGAAGAACAAGACGCAAGTCATTACGGCCCTGACCAACAAGAAGATAAACAGAGAGGAGTCGATAGATGCAGATGACGCTACGCGTTTAGCCGCCTTCTCCGAGCACTACGGCGGTAACCAGTACCCGCATCCGGGCTCCGTCGTCTATCTCATGGACAGCGCCGCGATGACGATGCAGTACGAGACTCTCGGTGATTTCCACGAACTCAAGAACGCATCGAACCCCATCACCCTCCGTCCGGGATTCATGCTCCTCCGCCCCGGGGCTTCGTTCTACGGCAACGGACATAAAGCGCAGATAAGTTACGTAGCGGCGGAGAAGAAACTGGTAGATCAGCAGTACGCGATGACCTCCTTCCCGTACAACTACAATACGGCGAACATCACCGTCACCGACTACGACGATGCAGCCGGTACGATCACCGCAGAGCTCTTACCGTCTGACTTTAAGTTCAGCACGTACCAATACAACGGTGAGGCACGTTCGGAGAAAGACTATGTCTTCCAGACCGCTAACTCCACCCTCTGGACGCGGATAGACACCACCAACCGCACCGCTACGGACGGTTACCTCATGAAGTTCGATGCGTCGATGGACACCGTGCTGCGCTTCAATGCCTTTGCGCCGGAAGTCAACCAATATGTCTATACCGAGGATGGCAGCGACAAGACCATCTCGCTCAAGCGATATGACCACCGTACTCCGGGTTCGGGTGCCAGCCTCGACTTCACTCGCGCGGAAGATATGGGATGGAACATGAAGGGTCTGCCGTGGCTCGTATCCGACTACCGCACCGACACCGTGCTTGACGGATATACCTACCTGCGTCAGATGCATATCCCGCATGTGCTCTATATGATGGATGGCTTAGGCGAATATATCGACAATGGACAAGTCTATTCGGCACGTTCGTGGGATAGACCGACGTTTATGTCGATGGGTAACGCCTTCCTCACACAGACCGCGACTACGCAAGAGAGCGAAACCGTCACCTTCTATCAGCCGTATTTCAGCCTTAATGACAAGAAACCCGCGCGGCCGTTATTACTCATGAGAGCAGCCGGTCAACAAAGCGATCAAGCGGATCTGCTTACCGTTATTGCGGACACGGCAGCATCCAAGAGTGTGCAATATACCTACGGCCGAGATGCCCTCAAATGGGGCGCCAATGACAGCACAGCGCAAGTCTATCTGATGGACGACAAACGACTCTCGCACCTTTCTATCCTCGGCGCTGCTCCGACCGACGTGGATATACCGCTCGGCGTGTCGGTACCGATGCGTGAGAAGACGTCTGTCCTCACTTTCGAACTGCCGGAGAAAGATGCTTTTGCCGACTACAAGTACGTATGGCTCATTGACTACCAGCGCAACCGCTATATCAACCTGCTTAAGAACGACTACGAGATCGAACTGGGCGGAGGTGAGTACCATCATCGCTTCGCGATACGTATCGGTACGTTCCCGAAGACCGACGAGGACGGCAACCGCAAGTATATCGTCTATACGGCCGACGGTAACCTGTACGTGCGCGGTATTGTACCGGGCGACCAGATAACTGTCTATTCGCCGACCGGTAGTCTCGTTTACTCGACTATAGCAAACGCGAACGAATTCATCCTACCGCTGTATCATCAGTCCGGATTCATCGTTCGCGTCAACGAGACCGCCCACAAAGTGGTCAATTGGTAAATCTCTTTAGATTTCTGCCTTATAGTTAACGAGGTCTCCGTTAAGGAAACTGTCATAGGCCGTCATGTCGATCAGGCCGTGACCGCTGAGGTTGAAGAGAATGACTTTAGCTTCTCCTGTCTCTTTGCATTGGAGCGCCTCACGGATCGTAGCCGCAATAGCGTGGCAGCTCTCCGGCGCAGGGATAATACCCTCTGTGCGGGCGAAGAGCAGACCGGCGTCAAAGGACTCCAACTGCGGGATATCCACGCCGCGCATATAGCCGTCCTTGAGCAGTTGGCTCACGATGACACCGGCGCCGTGATAACGCAGACCACCGGCGTGAATATTCGCGGGCTTGAAGTTATGACCCAGCGTGAACATAGGCAGCAGCGGCGTGTAGCCGGCCGTGTCACCGAAGTCATACTCGAACTTACCGCGCGTCAGTTTAGGACAACTCTCCGGCTCTGCAGCGATAAAATCGATCTTCTTCTCTCCCTTCAGCTGGTGACGCATGAAGGGGAATGCGAGGCCGGCAAAGTTACTACCGCCGCCAAAGCAGGCAATGATCGTGTCGGGGTACTCGCCGGCTTTCTCCATCTGTTTCTCCGCCTCCAGACCAATGACGGTCTGATGCAGCGCTACGTGGTTCATGACCGAGCCGAGCGTGTATTTGCAGTTAGGCGTAGTGGTCGCTAACTCAACGGCCTCAGAGATTGCCGTACCAAGGGAACCCGGGTGATTCGGGTCGGCTGTGATGATATCCTTACCTGCTCGTGTGGACATCGACGGCGAGCCGGTCACTGTCGCCCCAAAGGTCCGCATGATCGAGGAGCGGTAGGGTTTCTGCTGCATCGAGATCTTCACCTGATAAACGGCGCACTCAAGGCCGAACGTCTTGGCGGCATAACTGAGTGCAGCGCCCCACTGTCCGGCGCCTGTCTCGGTCGTGACATTTGTCACGCCTTCCTCTTTGCAGTAATAGCACTGAGGGATCGCGGAGTTCAGTTTATGCGAACCCAGCGGGTTGACACTCTCGTTCTTAAAGTATATATGTGCCGGCGTGCCGAGCGCCTCTTCCAGCGCGTATGCACGTACCAAAGGCGTCGAGCGGTAGTATCGGTAGCGCTCCAAAACCTCTTGCGGGATATCGATCCACGCGTGCTCCTGATCCAATTCTTGTTTCGCACATTCGTTCGCAAAGATATGACTCAGATCGTCCGCTGACAGCGGCTCTTTCGTCGCAGGATTCAACAGCGGGAGCGGCTTGTTGATCATCTCCGCCTGGATATTATACCACTGCGTCGGCAGTTCATTCTCGTCCAATAAAAATCGTTTTTGTTTTGACATAGTGTGTAAGTTTCTAATATATTGTTGAAAAATTATCCTAATGGATTAAAGATGTCCATATTGAAGGCCCTCGAAAAAGCGTCGACTTTCTTTAAGTTCTCGGCAGTGTCCAACCGGATACCTTTACCGGGCGTCATGAGCAAGATTCGATCACTCAGCGCCAAAGCCAGATCCAACTCGTGCGTAGAGATGAGAATGGTCTTGCCTTGCTCGTGTGCCAGATTCCGTAACAAGCGCAAAATCAATATTCTGTGCGGTAAATCCAAATGCGCTGTCGGCTCGTCTAATAAAATAATAGGTGTCTGCTGAGCCAGTGCCTTTGCAATCAATATCCGCTGTTTCTCACCGTCAGAATGCGCGTTGAAAAATGAAAGGTGAAAATTGAAAGTTGAAAGGTCAAAGCCTACTTGCTCCAAAGATTTCGCAATAATCTTCTCATCCTCTGCACTTAGTCCTCCCAAAAACGAAGTGTACGGATACCGTCCCATTGCTACCACGTCATGAACGGTCGTGTTATCCATCGAGAGCCGCTCCGTAAGCACCAGCGCGATGTTTTTCGCGTCGCTATGGGTATATTCCCCGCTGAGCGCCGGTTGAAGCCCCGCTAAAGTGCGTAACAAAGTCGATTTACCGCACCCGTTCGGACCCAACATGCAAACCATCTCGCCAGCATTCAGAGAGAAAGTCAAATCGGTCTGAACAATATGTTCGCCTCCGGACGCGGTCCGGTACCCAATACTCAGTTTATTCGTAGAAATAGATACGTTGGACACGGCGGGAAACAGATGTTAAAATTTCGTAGGTAATAGTACCGAGTTTATCGGCCAACTCTTCAAGCGGCATATGTTCGCCGAACACCTCGACGATATCGCCGGGTCGGGCGTCGGCGCCGGTGACATCCACCATCGCCTGGTCCATGCACACATTGCCCACCACCGGACAACGTTTGCCGCGCACCCACACTTCGCCGCCATAATTGGAGAAGCGTCGGTCGAATCCATCGGCGTAGCCGATAGGTATCACGGCGATCGTGCGGTCTTCGTCCAACTTTGTGTGTCGTCCGTAGCCAATTGTCTCACCGGCCTTGACGGTCTTAACGGAAAGGATCGTGGTCTCTAACGTGCAGACATTGCGCAACTTAGCGCCTGCGAACGAGAAACCGTACAGACCAATTCCCAAACGACACATGTCGAATTGGAACTCGCTGAACCGTTCGATACCGGCACTATTACATATATGTTTCAATATCGGATAATTGAGCCCCTCTTTCAGCTCTTCTGCACACGAATCAAAGTACTTGATCTGCTCTAATGTGAACGCATCAAACTGCGCCTCGTCCGAGCCTGCCAAGTGTGAGAAAACAGACGCCACACGCACGGCTTTCTGATGATTCAGACGGTCAATCAACCAAGACATATCTTCCTTGTAGAAACCAAGTCGGTGCATGCCGGAATCGATTTTAACATGTATCGGTACGTACTCCAAGCCTTTGGCTTGTGCCGCGGCAATAACGGTCTTGAGTGACTGATGGCTATAGACGTTCGGCTCTAAATTGTTCTCCAAAATCAAGTCCATCGCCGCGACCTCCGGGTCCATGATAATGATCGGTAAGGTGATACCCGCGCGACGCAGTTCAACACCTTCGTCGGCGACCGCAACAGCCAGATAATCTACTAGCCCGCTCGCCTGCAACGCCTTGCTCACTTCCACGCTTCCCGCGCCGTACGCAAAAGCCTTCACCATGCACGTCAACTTGGTCGTCGGTTTCAACTTACTGCGGAAATAACGCACATTATCCACGAGCGCACTTAGATTCACTTTCAATACCGTCTCGTGGGTCTGCTGTAAGATCCGACTCGCGATCGTCTCTTCATCGTACCCTAACGCCCGCATAACAGCCGCACAGGTACGCACGTTCTGGTGCGTGGGATCTTCTATAACAGTATCCGCGTGCGCGAACAATTTCATCTTCTCTTCGCGTTTCGCCTCCAGCGATGCAAAACCCTCATCGTGCTCATGGCCGATATAGGTGATCACGCCGATCGTCGGTCGAATGATCCGCTCCAACTTCTCCATCTCCCCCGGTTGACTTATTCCCGCCTCAAAGATGGCCAATTGAGCATTGCTATCTGCGAGTTGCCACACAGAAAGGGGAACTCCGATTTGGGAATTGTAGGATTTGGGCGAACGCACGATGGTATAATCGTCTTTTAGCAGCTGGTACAACCACTCCTTAACTACCGTCTTTCCGTTCGAGCCCGTGATACCGATCACCGTGCCGGTAAACTGACTCCGCACATAAGCCGCCAACTCCTGCAGCGCCGCCAAAGCATCGCCCGTCACAAAAGCCTTCACGCCCTTTGCCTTCAACTCCGGAATATACCTCGCCCCATCGTTCTTTTCCGTCTTGATGGCAAAGAACAAGGTTTTCTCCGGCTCTGCGCCCAACTGTCGGCTGTCCGTCAACAGCTGTTTGATCTCCAATTGGTCCTCGCCCTCAATGCGCGCGATGCTCCCAATAACTTTTTTTATCTCTGCTAGTTTCATTTTCGTTAACCTTTGCGAGCGCAAAGGTACTGCTTTTTTCTGACATACGCAAATAAAAAATGGTCAACAGAATGTATATTATATATATAATATATAATATAGTAAATGTGCATAAAAAAATGGGTGTTTATTGGCTTGAGAGAGGCTTTTCATTAGCTTTGACTGTCGGTTGACTGTCGGTTGACCGTCGGTTGACTGTCGGTTCGAGTCAGTAAATGATAGGGAGGTTGTTATGGGCAGTTTAGGTCTGGTTAGAATAGGAATAACAACATTTTTTAAGAAAAATGGCATAAATATTTGCGTATGTCATTTTTTTGTTGTATCTTTGCAGCGAAATATTCAATTATTCGCTAAAATATTCGCTAAATAATTCTCTAAAAACAGACGGGCCAACTGGACAAACGGGCAACAACAAGTATGGGAACTCTAATCTTACTCATCATCTTTGGAGCTGCTATTTACGTATTGTGGTTTATGAAATTTAAGCTTGCTGACGGAACGGAAGTAAAAGGGTGGCTGAATAAATTCCTGGAAGAGAAAAAAGGCACGACTAACGGAGCGCCGCAAAATCCTGCGCCGAATCCTGCTCCGGCTGCAAATCAGCCTGTTAATCAACCCGGTAAGAACATCGACGATGCCGATGACGACGTTAAAGTGAGCCACCAAGGCAGACTGCATCTTGGCGACCAAAGCCAACTGAAAGATTTCGAACAGGCCCTGGATATTGTGGAGAGCAATGATGCTTTCAGCGACGCATCTACAGACGCCATGGAGGAGTATGTAGCGTGGATGCTGGTCATGACCGGACGCATTGACGACCCGGTGCTGAACGAAGACACTATCTGGGGACACCTGGCGAATGCCTGGGCAAGGAACATCGAAGTCTATGAGCGTTCCTATGACAACTTATTGGCCAAAGGAGAGGCTGAGCCTTGGCAGAAAGAAAAACTGCCGGCTTGGCTGGTTAACAACACCTTCCTCAACGGTGTTTCGTATTTTATCGGATACGCTCCCGGACACTTTGAGCAAGCGACTGTTCATCGTATCAACGAGATGTCCCATGACTTCGCGGATGACCGTCAGGGACGCCAGAACGCGAACGAAGAACCCCTTGCCGGCGAGTACCTCGCACGCATCTATACGATCGTGCACATGGAGGCAGACAGCATGATTGCAAAAAACATCCAGATGTTCCGAGAAAACTTCCCTATTTTCTTCGACCTCCCGCAGTATTAAGGTAGTATGTTGTATAAATGATTAAGCAGCCTTTCATGGCTGCTTTTTTTATTTTTTATAAAATAAATTTGCACATATCAAAAAAAAGCAGTACCTTTGTCGCGAAATTGAGAAAAGTGCGCATTGCGCGCGTGAATGCATGGATTAATGGATTATAAGTACATCAATACGATTGATTCGCCGGCAGATTTGAAGAAGATTCCTGTGGAGGAATTGCCGGAAGTGTGTGCGGAGTTACGGGATTTTATCATCGAGGCGCTGAGCAAGAACCCGGGTCATTTGGCATCGTCCTTGGGTACGATCGAGTTGACGGTAGCCTTGCATTATGTGTTTGACACGCCGAACGACAAGTTAGTCTGGGACGTAGGTCATCAGGCTTATGCGCATAAGATCCTCACCGGTCGTCGGGACCGCTTCCACACGAATCGTCAGTTCAAGGGTTTGTCACCCTTCACGAACCCCAAAGAGAGCGAGTACGACGCGTTCATTGCCGGACACGCGAGCAACTCGATTTCAGCTGCGCTGGGAATCGATGTAGCAGAAAAGTTTAGAGTTGAGCGTTTAGAGTTGAGAGAAGAGGAAAGTAAAAAGTCTCGGAATGTAGTCGCTATCATTGGAGATGGCGCCATGACAGGTGGTCTGGCTTTTGAGGGCTTGAACAACACCTCGATGGACAAGAACAACCTGCTCATCGTGCTCAACGACAACCATATGGCCATCGACCCGCTCAAAGGCGGTATCACGCAGTACCTCGTGGACCTGACAACGAGCGCGACCTATAACAAATGGCGCTGGCGTCTGTATAAGTTAGCGGAAAAATGGCACTTGGTGGACGAGCGCAAACGTCTGGCATTGCTTCGCCGCAACAACAACCTCAAGACGATGCTCAGTAAGCAGCCGAACAATATCTTCACGGGTCTTAATATCCGTTATTTCGGTCCGACCGACGGACATGACGTCGAAGGCTTAGTACGTATCCTGAGCGAGATCAAGAACCACAAAGGCCCGAAAGTGCTGCATATCATCACCAAGAAAGGCAAAGGCTATGCGCCGGCAGAGAACGACCAGACCGTTTGGCACGCACCGGGAGAGTTTGACGTCACTACCGGAATCAGGACGGCGGATACTCCGCCTACAGGACGGCCCGAAAGCCTACAGGACGGCTTGCAGCCTACAGGAGTTCCTCCACTCTGGCAGGAAGTTTTCGGGGAAACACTTCTTGAACTGGCAAAAAAGAATGAAAAGATCGTCGGTATCACGCCGGCAATGCCGTCGGGTTGCTCGATGAGTATCATGCAGAAAGAGTTGCCGGAGCGGGTGTTTGACGTAGGAATCGCCGAAGGTCACGCTGTGACGTTCAGTGCAGGTCTGGCAAAGGCCGGGATGTTACCGTACTGCAATATCTACTCGACCTTCCTCCAGCGTGCGTACGACAACATCGTGCATGACGTAGCGTTGCAAAACCTGCATGTGGTCTTGTGTATCGACCGCGCCGGTATTGTAGGCAACGATGGTGCAACCCACCACGGACTTCTGGACCTGGCGTACTTACGACCGATACCGAATATGCAGATATGTGCTCCCAGAACGGCAGAGGACTTGAAGCAGATGTTGACCCTGGCGGAGACTCTGGAAGGACCGATTGCCATTCGCTATCCGCGAGGAAGGGTTACGGGTTACGGGTTACCGGTTACGGATGTCGAATACGGCAAAGGCGTGCAACTGCGTGACGGAAAAGACTTTGCGGTCCTGACAATAGGCGCTATCGGCAACCCCATGAGCGAAGCTATCGAGGCATCGGGACGCGATATCGCGCACTACGATATGCGGTGGCTCAAGCCGCTGGACGAACAGATGCTGCATGCGATCGGAAAGAAATACAAGACCATCGTGACGGCCGAAGACGGCGTGATCGCCGGAGGTTTCGGCAGCGCGGTACTGGAGTGGATGGCAGAACATGGCTACACGCCGCGCGTCCTTCGCCTGGGCGTGAACGACCAGTTCGTCGAGCACGGCAGCACCAAAGAGTTGTATCATTTATTGAAACTAGATAAAGAAGGTTTATGCGAATCGTTATTGCAGGTGCCGGTGAAGTAGGCACGCACTTGGCTAAGTTGCTGAGTCGCGAAGACATGGAGATCAGTTTGTTGGACGAGAACCCGGATCGCTTAGGGGATCTGAGTGCCAACTACGATATGCTGACCAAAGTCGGTAATCCGACTTCTATCCACGATCTGCGTGATATAGGTGTGAAGGACTGCGACCTGTTCATCTCCGTTACTCCGCACGAGACGGAGAACATGACGGCATGTCTGATAGCTAACTCGCTGGGCGCCAAACGTACGTTAGCACGTATCGATAACTACGAGTACCTGCTCCCGGCCAACCGAAAGTTCTTCGAGGACATGGGCTTGAACCACCTCATCTACCCGGAGGTGCTGGCTGCGAACGAGATCGAGGAGAGTCTGCGTACCAACTGGATGCGCTATCACTTGCATTTGGGTAACGGTGCATTGGAGTTGTGCGTTGTCAAAGTGCGCAACACCGCGAAGATCGTCGGTCAGACTTTTGCGTCGGGTGTCTATAATCACGGCAAATACCGTATCGTAGCCATCAAACGCGATCAGGAGACCATCATCCCGCGCGGAAATGACACAGTGGAGATCGGCGATATGGTGTATTGCGTGTGCCCCAAAGAGAACATGGAGTATATGCGCGAAGAACTCGGTAAGTCCAAACGCGAAATCAAGAACGTCATTTTCTTCGGCGGCGACCGCATCACCCGCAAAGCAGCCACCGAGTTGACCGGTGAGATGAACATCAAGATCATCGAGAAAGACCGCGAGCTTTGCGATATCTTAAGCGAAAAAGTGCCAAACGCACTCATCATCAATGCCGACGGTAGCGATATGGACGTGCTCAAGGAAGAAGGTATCCAAGACGCTGACGCTTTTGTGGCTGTGACAGACAGCAGCGAAGCGAATATTTTCGCTTGCCTCGCCGCCAAACGTTTTGGTGTGCGCAAGACGATCGCCGAGATAGAGAACCTCGATTATATCCCGATGGCCGAAGGTCTGGATATCGGTACGGTGCTCAATAAAAAGACTATTGCCGCTTCGTATATCTACCAGATGCTGTTGGACGCGTCCGTTCGCGGCGTGCATAACCTGACGAGTGCCGACGCGGAGATCGTGGAGTTCGAGGCCAAGGAAGGTTGTATGGTGACCCGACATAAGGTCAAAGACTTGGATCTGCCGGACGAAGCCAATATCGGTGGTATCGTGCGTGCCGGCGAAGGAATCTTGGTAAACGGCGACACGCAGATCATTGCCGGAGACCTGGTAGTCTTGTTCTGCAAGAGCCACGTGATTAGACATTTAGAGCGTTACTTCAAATGACACGAACGTTTAACTGGCGGTTGGTCTTCAAGACCATGGGTGTGCTGACTACCCTGGAGGCTATCTTTATGTTAGTCCCCACGGTAACAGCATGGTGGTACAACGAGGCCGACCTGGGTGCATGGATCGTGACGAGTGTGATCACATGGGTCAGCAGCTGGTGGATGTTAGGCTTAGGTCGCCACGCCGAGAAACGAGTCGGCGAACGCGAAGGATACGTGATCGTAGCGACCGTGTGGATCGTCTATTCGCTCTTCGGTATGTTACCGTTCTGGATGAGCGGCGCACTACCCTCGATCACAGACGCATGGTACGAGACGATGGCGGGCTTCACCACAACGGGTTCGACTTTGTTCACCGACGTCGCCGCCCAGCCCCACTCGATACTGCTCTGGCGCGCCCTGATGCAGTGGATCGGCGGTATGGGTATCATCGTGCTCAGTGTCGCGATCCTGCCTATGTTCGGTCTGGGCGGCATGCAGCTCTATAGCGCCGAGGTGACAGGAGTGAGTTACGAGAAACTCAGTCCGCGAATAGCCGACACCGCCAAGCATATGTGGCTCACCTATATCGGTCTGACGGTAGCCGAAGGAGTACTGTTATGGCTCTTTGGTATGGGACGTTTTGACGCCGTCTGCCACGCTATGAGTACCATCTCCACCGGTGGATTTGCCACACATAACGACAGCGTCATTGCCTATAGTCCCGCTATCCAATGGACGATACTGGTCTTCATGTTACTGTCGGGTATTAACTTCACGCAGTTGATTTACCTCTTCCGCGGCAAACCTATGCGTTTACTGCGAGACGAAGAGACACATTGGTACGTAGGCGCATGTATCGCAGCGGGTGTGCTGTTAGCGGCAGGCTTGCTGGTTCATACCAACGGCATGTTATCCAGTATCCGTATCGGACTCTTCACGTCTATTTCCACCATCACTTCGACCGGCTTCGTAGCGGCCGATTATATGATTTGGCCTCCGGTATTGTGGGTGATCGTGTTCTTCCTGATGTTCACCGGCGGTGCGTCGGGTTCTACTTCCGGAGGTATGAAATGGGTGCGTATCGCAATCTTCGCCAAGTCCGCCTTGGCAGAGATCAAACGCCGTATTCACCCGAATGCCGTTATTCCGGTACGTTTCAACGGTCGCACCTTACGGGAGCAGACGACCAGTAACGTGGTAGCATTCATGTTCTTCTACGTCGTTATCATCGGTCTGGCGACCCTGTGGTTCTGCGGTTGCGGTATCGGTTTTGATGAGTCATTAGGTATCGCAGTATCCATGATCGGTAACGTAGGTGTTTCCATCGGTCAATGGGGTTCAAGCGGTTGTTATGCCGCCCTTCCGGCCGCAGCCAAATGGGTAGCTACGTTTGTGATGCTCATCGGTCGTTTGGAGATCTTCACGGTCCTGTTACTCTTCAGTCGCTCACTCTGGAAAAAATAATATGCGGCCTTATAAAGTTCTTCTGTTTATCTTCGCCTGTCTGGCTGTGATGGCGGTGCTCTGCGTAGCGCTGCCTCATCGTGTGGAGATAGGCGACAGAAGCCTCAAATGGCCCACCTTAGCAGAAGTCTTCGAGACCGAGCCTATTGCTACGCTGGACTCTCTGGAAATTCCGGACACTCCGGGTACTCCGGAAATTATAGAAACTCCGGCCTCTCCGGATACGCCAGATACTCCCGCAACGGAAGCTCCAAAACCCGAGATTGTTGTGCCCAAAGTGGTAGTTGATTCGACTATAGACTGTAGGGAGTTTTTACGACCTTTTTACGAGGTTTTATCGGAGTCGGACCGGCAAATCATTCGCGTGCTGCATTACGGTGACAGCCAGATCGAAGAGGACCGAATGACACAGCAGATTCGTGAGGCACTCCAAGCGCGTTATGGCGGAGCGGGTGTCGGTCTGATGCCGCTGGCACAGACGATCCCGAGTCTGAGCGTCAAGCAACAGCTCTTCATGAGCGAACGGTTTGTTCTTCCCACTCAAGGTCCGCGGCGATACATGGTCTATGCCCCTAAACGCGACCAGCGTACGGACAAGAAATACGGCGTGATGGGACAGATGGCAGAGATGAACGACAGTCTGGTGAGCGGAAGTGAAGATATCATGGCCGTTTGTACGCCGCAGGGACTCAACGCACGCTATACGAAATGGAAAATCTTTGCCGATACGAGCGTCCAATATACGATTCACGGCGATACCGTTTGGTTGAACGGCAAGGGAGCTGTATACGGTCTCTCACAACAGACCGAGACCGGCGTGATCGTGGACAATCTCCCGATGCGAGGCTGTCTCGGCACGGTCTTCACGAAGATCGACAAGGAGCAGTTACAGACGTTCTACGAGCAAGAGAACGTACGACTGATCATACTCCAGTTTGGCGGCAATGCGATACCGTCGAACAAAAACCCCGGCACGATAGCCGGTATTGTGAAAGGGCTACGTGACCAAGTGCGGTACCTGAAGAGCTGCGCCCCCGAGGCATCGATCTTATTCATCGGCCCGAGCGATATGTTGACACAGATAGACGGAGAGTGGCAGACCTATCCGATGGTACCGTACATGGACGGACTGCTGCGTAAGATGGCGCTGGAGGAGAATATCGCCTATTTCAGCCTATACCGTTGGATGGGAGGAAGCGGCAGCATGCTGCGTTGGCAGGAAGTGGGACTCGCCGGATCAGATGGCGTGCATTTCACACGCGCCGGGGCAAAGAAAGCCGGCAAAGCGGTGGCTAATTGGATATTGGAGGGTGAAAGGTGAAAAGTGAAAGGTGAAAGGTGAAAGGTGAAAAGTGAACTTCTTGCATCACATATTAGGATTTAACGAAGAGAGTCCGTTACTGTTTACCCAGTTCTATTTCTGGGCGTTCTTCGCCTTGGTCTTTGCCGTTTTTGCATTGATCATGGAAGCCGTGCCGGCTCGGCTTGGCAACAAAAAACTGCATCTTCGCAACGTCTATCTCATGTTCGTCAGTTGGTTCTTCTACTACAAGACCAGCGGACTGTTCCTGCTCATTTTGCTCTTCGTAACATTATCCGATTGGTTAATAGCTCAACGGATTCATAAGACAAAAAACAAGTTCTGGCTCTGCCTATCGGTAGCCATCGATTTGGGCTTCTTGGCTTATTTCAAATACGCCTATTTCTTTACGGACGCGTTCAACGACCTGTTCGGAACAAGTTATACGATCGTGGACAAAATCATTCTACCGGTCGGTATCTCATTTTATATCTTCCAGGTCATCTCGTACACGGCAGACGTCTATCGCGGACGAATCCAACCGGTAAAGAACATCTTCGATTTTGGTTTCTATGTGAGTTTCTTCCCGCAGTTAGTAGCAGGACCTATCGTTCGTGCGGAGGAGTTTATTCCGCAGTTGTACAAGCCCTATCGTCTGAGCCGCAGATGGTTCGGTGTGGCGGTATTCTGGATTCTGAACGGTCTGGCAAAGAAAATCATCATGTCGGACTACTTGGCGGTGAACCTCATTGACCGTGTGTTTGACAACCCCTTGCTCTTCTCGGGCTTTGAGAACTTGTTTGCACTCTTCGCCTATTCGCTCCAAGTCTATGCCGACTTCTCGGGTTACACGGATATTGCCATCGGCGTAGCGATGTTGATGGGCTTTTATCTGCCTATGAACTTCAACTCGCCCTATAAGTCGCAGAGCCCGCAGGAGTTCTGGCGTCGCTGGCACATGTCGCTCGGTCGCTGGCTCAAGACCTATCTCTATATCCCATTAGGCGGTAACAGAAGTATCGGATTCGGTACGTATTTCTGGTGGACAATGATTGCGTTCGTATCGGCCGCCCTGACACGCTGGTGGTGGATGCTGATACCGTTTGCCGTGTTCATGGTCGGTGTCTTTGTGTGGGATCGATGGATCAAGGCTACGTTGGATCGCAAGAAACTGCTCTACTCCAACCTCAACTCCTTTATCACGCAAGTGCTCGGTGGTCTGTGGCACGGAGCGAGTTGGAACTTCATTATCTGGGGCGGTATCAACGGTATCGGAATGATCGTGGAGAAGATATGGCGCAAGATGAGTTGGCACGTACGTTTTGCGAGCATGACCGTATTGACGGCAGGGCTGTGCGTGGCGGATTTTCTTACCAACTTACCCGTTTGGAGACTCTTTGCCGTTTGGGCTGCCATCATCTGGATCGGCACAGCAATACGATATATCTATTATCTGTGCGAAGGAGCCGACAACAAATTCACCAAAGCGATGGGAACGGCTTGGGCCGTTCTCCAGACCTTTACCTTCATCACCTTCACGCGTCTTTTCTTCCGCTCCAGCAGCAACCTTGACCCCGCGACGGCCAATGAGGTAGCGTGGGCAACAGCCAAGAACATGGTCAATCAGATCGGCGGCGCATGGTATAATGAAGTCATTCTGCCGTTTATGTGGGAGTTCCGCTGGGTAGTAGCCATGTTCGTGCTCGGAATGATCATTCACTGGTTGCCTACCAACTGGAAACGCCGTTATCGTCTGTGGTTCGCCAAGATGCCTTTGTGGCTGATGGTGATTGCTGTATGTGCCGCGATATACGTGATCTATCAGTTTGTCACAGCCGATATGCAACCCTTTATCTATTTCCAGTTCTAGTATGACGATAGGCATCACAGGAGGTATAGGAAGCGGAAAGAGCACGATTGCTCGGGATTTGGCAAAGCGCGGTTTTGTCGTCTATGACTGCGACCGCGAAGCCAAACGTATCATCGACGAGAACAAGGAAGTCCAACAAGCCATTATCGACCTGTTAGGCGAAGAAGCATTCGTAAAAGGAATTTACAACACGCAGTATGTGGCTCAACGTGTCTTTAATAATCCCTCTCTCCTCGCTCAGTTAAACGCTATCATACACCCGGCTGTTGGGGCAGACATTCTGGAGAAAAAGCCTGACTTCGTAGAATCAGCCATCCTCTTTGAAGCCGGTTTGGATAAAATCTGCGATAAAGTCATTGTAGTCGATGCCCCCGAAGAAGTACGTATTGCGCGTACCATCGCCCGTGATTACCACGGTGACACCTCTACCGCGAATATAGATAAGGTTCGTGCCCGCATGCGCACGCAGAAGATCCTAACAGGCGACTTGGTGATCAACAACGATGGACAAACAACTATCCCCGAATTAGTCGAAAAAATAACACATTGGATGTGTAAAAATTGACGAAATTTAGACAATTATTCGAAAATAATGGCATATGCTTGCATATGTCATTTATTTTTTGTACCTTTGCGCGATTTTTCCGGTTTAGGAATAATCGTTCGAGCAAAGTGAGATAAGAACCGGAGCAAGTTATTCCAATCGGAGAGAAAACATGAGAATTGCATTGATAGGATACGGCAAGATGGGGCATATGATAGAGAGCATAGCCCTGGAGCGCGGACATGAAGTGGTAGCACGTATTGATGCCGGCGACGCGTTTGATCTAAAGAACGCAGAAGTCGCCATTGAGTTTACTACGCCCGCGACAGCCAAGGAGAATATTTTACGCGCGTGGGCGCAAAACGTGCCCGTAGTGTGCGGGACGACCGGTTGGGACGCTGCATCGCTTATAGCCGAAGACAAACGTCTCCACGAACGTCCTATGCTCATCTGGAAAAGTAATTTCTCCGTCGGCGTTAATATATTCTTTGAACTCAACAAAGAGTTAGCCGCAGCGATGAAAACGCAACCCCAATATACTCCGTCTATCACCGAGACCCACCATATTCATAAACTCGACAAGCCGAGCGGAACAGCGAAGACACTCGCTGAGGGGTTACGGGGTATGGGTTACGGGTTACAGGACTCCGAGATTCAAAGTATCCGAGAGGGCGAAGTGCCCGGCACGCATGTCGTAACCTGGGACAGCGAAGAAGATACAATCATTATCACACATATCGCCAAAGGTCGTCGCGGCTTCGCACTCGGCGCCGTTTTGGCAGCAGAAAGTTTAGTATGAGAAGTTTTCAAGATAGAATAGATAGTGTAACACGCGGAGGATGGATCCGCGCAGGGATTTGGAGTGCGCTCTATATCGCGTTCATCATTTGGGTGGCATGGGGCGATTGGAAAAGTCTCGGATGGCTGGCATTGTTACCGCTCATCGTAGATGCTTTTACCACAAAGTACATCAACTATAGTTGGTGGCGCAAATACAAAGACACCAAACCGACACTTTATACCGTTTGCAGTTGGATAGACGCCATCGTTTTTGCGTTGGTAGCGGTGTATTTCATCAACCTCTATATCTTCCAAAACTACCAGATTCCTTCGTCTTCCTTGGAGAAGACGCTGCGTGTCGGAGACTTCCTTTACGTGAGCAAGATGGCATACGGCGCACGTGTGCCGCAAACGCCATTGTCTATGCCGCTCGTGCAACACACGATGCCGGCGTGGTTAGGCGGAGGAAAGAGCTACTTTGACAAACCGCATTGGAACTACAAACGTCTGGCAGGTTGGACCAGCCCGCAGAAAGGCGATATCGTCGTCTTTAATTTCCCTGCCGGCGATACGGTGTGCACCAAGATGCAGAATCCGGACTATTATACCCTCAAACACTACTACGGTGAGGCACTGATCCGGAGCCGCAAGGATGTGTTTGGTGAAATCATCACACGACCGGTCGATCGGCGTGAGAACTACGTCAAACGTTGCGTAGGTACACCGGGCGATTCGTTGCAAATCATCGATAATGTCATTTATGTCAATGGCGTACGCGAACCCGAACGAGAAGGTCTGCAACTCAATTATTTTGTGCATACCGACGGACATATGTTCGGCGCCAAATACTTGGAGAAATTAGGTATCAGCATTGCTGATCGCGTGCAAGTCGATCCGACGATCTGGCATTTTCCCTTGACGCAAGCCATGAAGGCAGAGTTGGAGAAAAATCCCCATGTCCTGCGTATCGAAATAGAGCCGGAAGAGCGCGGCGGAGCAGTCTATCCGCTGGGACATAACGAATGGACTCGCGATAACTACGGTCCGATCTATATCCCTCGCAAAGGCGACAAGATTCGTATCACCGAAGATAACTACTGGATCTACAAGCGTATCGCGGATGCCTATGAGTTCAAGTCCATCACCATCGGCGAGGAATATACGTTCGACATGGACTATTACTGGATGATGGGAGACAACCGTCATAATAGTGCCGATAGTCGTTACTGGGGCTTTGTGCCGGAAGACCATGTGGTCGGACGACCGGTATTCATTTGGTTGAGCATAGACAAAGACCAGCATAAGATTCGTTGGAACAGACTGTTTAACGGCGCTACAGGACGATGATTTTACCTACCGCATATCTGCCTCCCCTATCGTACTTGCAGGCACTGATGAGTGAACCGGCGACGATTGAGCAGATGGAGACGTTCGAGAAACAGACCTTTAGAAATCGATGTCTGATTCGCGACGCAAAAGGAGAGTTAGTGCGTTTGACCGTTCCGGTAGGCAAAGTGGAACATAAACAGTTGACGCGGGATATTCAGATCAGCTACCAGACGCGTTGGCAACACCAGCACTGGATAACGCTCGTCAGCGCCTACCAACATACACCGTACTTTATGTACTTCGCCGACTACCTGAGGCCGTTCTACGAAAAAGAGTACAAATGGTTGTTGGATCTGAATGACGAACTAAACGCGACGCTGATCGCATTACTGAAAAAAGAACGTCCGCAAGGCATTATAACAAGTTCGCGTTCCTTAGACTGGAGCGGACAGATTTGGACAGATAAACATCCGTGGCAAACGGAACTAAGCGTTTTGGACACGCTATTTGAAGATTGAAGTATGAATATTGATTGGAGTAGTTTGGGATTTCATTACACCGAGCCGGAATATATTGTCCGGGCGGGGTATCATGATGGCAAATGGGAGGAACCCTATGCAACGAAAGATAAGTACCTGCACTTACATGTGTCGGCTACTTGTCTGCAATACGGGCAGGAAGCATTTGAGGGCTTGAAAGCGTTTCGTGGCATAGACGGCAAGATTCGTATCTTTCGCTGGAGGGACAATGCACGACGCATGGCGAAGAGTGCCGAGGGCTTGTTTATGGCACCGGTACCTGAGGAACTGTTTGGGAAAGCAATACGGCTTGCATTGGACAAGAATATCGACTTTGTACCGCCTTACGGCACAGGAGCTACGCTTTATTTCCGGCCGTTATTGATCGGAACGACCCCGCGTCTGGGTGTAGGTCCGGGCAGAGACTTTGAGTTTATCGTGATCCCTTCGCCGATAGGTCCCTACTACCCCGGTAAGTTCCATTGCACGACCTTTATCGTCAACCGATATGTGGATCGTGCGGCGCCTTACGGCACAGGATCGTTTAAGGTGGGCGGCAACTACGCTTCGTCCTTCCGAGCTACCGAGCCGGCACATGCGATGGGGTGCGACTGTATTTTCCTGGACGCGAAGTACCACCGGTATATCGACGAGTGTTCGGCAGCCAATTTTATTGGTATCAAGGGAAATGAGTACTTGACGCCGCGAAGCAGTGCCATACTGCCAAGTATCACGAATGACAGTCTGATGACTTTGGCACGTGAGATGGGAATGAAAGTGACGAGACGGCATATACGCTTGGAGGAATTAGCCGACATGAGTGAAGCCGCAGCCTGCGGTACAGCAGCTGTCATTTCGCCAATGAATAAAGTAGTGGATACAGAGAAAGGTGTTACCTACTCTTTCGGCGACGAACCCGGACCGGTATTAAGTACCCTCTACCGCGCGCTGAAGGATATTCAGTACGGTCGGGCAGAAGATAAACATAATTGGACTGAGGTCTTTTCCCCTTCCGTCTAGGGTTTCCCCGGTAACGGGGACACCGTCAGGTGCGATGTATTTGAAATTTGAAATTTGAAATTTGAAATTTGAAATTTTATAGTTTATGTTTAAGAATCAACCAAAAGGACTGTTCGCGTTGGCGCTGGCCAACACAGGCGAACGTTTCGGCTACTACACGATGTTAGCCGTCTTTGCGCTTTTCCTGCGCGCTAATTTCGGTCTGTCGGCATCGGCAGCCGGTGCTATTTACTCCACATTCCTGGCGTTTGTGTATTTCCTGCCGCTGATAGGTGGTATCGTAGCAGACAAGATCGGTTACGGTAAGTGTGTAACGATCGGTATCATCATCATGTTCCTCGGCTATGTGCTGTTAGCCATACCGATGGGCGGTGTAGAATACGGTAGTACAGCCGTTGCTATGACCGGTATGATCGGCGCCTTGGTACTGATCAGTTTCGGTACGGGTCTGTTCAAAGGAAACCTGCAAGTGATGGTAGGTAACTTATACGATGACCCCAAGTACGCAGACCGCCGCGACGCCGCTTTCTCGTTGTTCTACATGGCGATTAACGTAGGTGCTATGTTCGCGCCGACAGCCGCTGTCAAGATCATGGCTTGGGCACAAGAGAGCCTGGGTACGAGTGTGAACGACAGTTACCACTTCGCCTTCGCCGTTGCTTGTGCTTCGCTGGTACTGAGTATCGCCATCTACTACGCTTGCCGTCCTTGGTTCAAGCACGTAGAGAACACCGCTAAGCAAGCTGCAGCCAGTGGTCAGAAAGTAGAAGAGCTGACACCGGAACAGACCAAGAAACGTATTATCGCGTTGTGTCTGGTGTTTGCTGTAGTACTGTTCTTCTGGATGGCTTTCCATCAGAACGGTCTGACGCTGACCTATTTTGCCAATGAGTTCGTTGAGCCGGTAGTGACGGGTGTACAGACGATGGCCTTTGATATCATCAACCTCGTCTTGGTAGCCATCGGTGTGTATGCGTTGTTTGGTATCTTCGGTGAAGGTAACAGCCGCGAGACAAGAACCGTTTGGAGTGCTATCGGAGCCGTGGTTATTGCCGCTTTGGCTTATAAGTATTTCCATCGCCCGGATGCGCTGACGATCTCTGCGCCTATCTTCCAGCAGTTTAACCCGTTCTATGTTGTAGCCCTCACGCCGGTTAGCATGGCTCTCTTCGGTGCGTTAGCCAAGAAAGGCAAAGAGCCGAGTGCTCCGCGTAAGATCGCGTACGGTATGTTAGTAGCGGCGGCAGCTTATGCGGTGATGGCTTTCTGCTCCATTGGCTTGTTGACACCGAACGAGCAAGAGTTGGCACGCGTGACAGGTGACGGTACGTTCGTGAACGCTAACGTGCTGATCCTGACCTATCTTGTATTGACCTTCGGTGAGTTATTGCTTAGCCCGATGGGAATCTCGTTTGTCAGCAAAGTAGCTCCTCCGCAGTACAAAGGTATGATGATGGGCGGCTGGTTCGTAGCTACCGCGCTGGGTAACTTCCTTGTAGCTGTAGGCGGATTCCTTTGGGGCGCGCTGCCGTTGTGGCTCGTTTGGGGCGTATTCATCGGTGTATGTCTGATCGCCGCTATCTTCATGTTCTCAATGATGGGCAAACTGGAAGATGCAACAAAATAATTAATAGTTAACAATTCATAATGAATATCTCGATGAATGAGGTAATTAAATATTTTGAGGATTTAGAGGCGCGTTGGGACGCCCAAGATGCCCGTATCGCCGCACTGGAGGCACAGGTGGATGAGTTGGAGGCCAAGGTTGCTGCCTTGGAAAACCGTCCTGCACCGGAACCACAAATCGTAGAAAAAATCGTTGAGAGAGTGGTTGAAAAGCCGGTAGAGAGCAAGAGTGTCGCACCGGAAGCGGTAATTGAAGTGATCGATGAGATTCCGTTGGAGACGCCGAAGGAAGAAGTGGAAGAAGTAACTTCGCCAAAGGCGGCTATCTACGGAAAGCCGGTCGATGATATCCGTTTGGCTATCTCGTTGGGCGACCGTTTCCTGTACCAACGTGAGTTGTTCGGTCAAAACGCCGAGTTGATGCAACGCACGTTGACGGAACTGAATGCGCTGAGTTCGTTTGACGAAGCAATGAACTATATCAGTCGTTTCAACTGGGACAGCGACAGTCCTACGTACCAGCAGTTTATTGTAACTCTTCACCGTAGATTTGGATAATGCTATATATTGTTCCGACACCGGTAGGCAACCTGCAGGATATGACTTTCCGTGCCATTGAGGTGCTAAAGTCCGTAGATCTGATTCTTGCAGAAGACACGCGCACAAGCGGCGTGCTACTGCAGCATTTTGATATCCACACACCGCTCAAGAGCCATCATAAGTTCAACGAGCACGAGACAAGTGCGGATATCGTGGAGCGACTGAAAGCGGGTACCAATATCGCCTTGATCTCTGATGCCGGTACACCGGCTATCAGTGACCCTGGTTTTTTCTTGGTTAGGGCTGCCTCCGAAGCGGATATTGAGATACAATGTCTGCCGGGTGCAACGGCTTTTGTGCCGGCACTCGTGGATAGCGGACTGCCGAATAACCACTTCTATTTCGAAGGATTCCTACCCCAAAAGAAAGGTCGTCAGACTCGTCTGCAGTATTTGTCGGAGTTGGATCAGACTTTTATCGTGTATGAGTCTCCATTCCGGCTCGTCAAGACCTTGGAGCAGTTAGCACAAGTCTGCGGCGAAGAACGCAAGGCCTCCGTTTCCCGCGAGATATCCAAGAAGTTCGAAGAGACGCAACGCGGAACACTCGCAGAATTAATCAGTCATTTCAAAACCACTCCGCCAAAAGGCGAGATAGTAATTTGTGTAGCAGGCAATGAGTGAAATGAAATCCTTGGCGAAGGACACCGCCATCTACGGGTTGAGCAGTATCATCGGTAAGTTCCTCAACTACCTGCTCGTTCCGCTCTACACTTACGTGTTGGCGCGAACAGATGACTATGGTATTGTGACGAACCTGTACGCATGGACCGCCTTGCTGTTGGTGTTACTGACCTATGGCATGGAGACAGGATTCTTCCGGTTTGTTAACCGAGAAGATTACAATGCGCCGAATGTCTACAAGACTGCGTTCCTGACACTGCTCACTACCAGTACGTTGTTTGCCGTGTTGGTGGTGCTTTTTCAACATCCTCTCGCTAACGTCTTAGGCTACGCCGACCATTCGGAGTTTGTTGCGATGATGTTTGTGACGGTAGCTGTAGATGCTTTTGCTTCCATCCCGTTTGCGTACTTGCGCTATCAGAAACGCCCGATCTTGTTTGCGGCGTTGAAGTTGCTGTTTGTGGTACTGAACATCGCATTTAACATCCTCTTTCTGGTCATATTGGGTAAGAACGATGTCTTCTATGTCTTCCTCAGTAATATCTTAGCCACAACCATTCAGACGCTTTGCCTGTTGCCGTTCACGATGCCGAAAGGCGGTCGTTTTGACGGTCAGGTTCTCAAGGACATGCTCCGTTACTCCTTGCCGCTCTTGGTATTGGGTGTAGCAGGAATCATGAACCAGACATTGGATCGCATCCTCTTCCCGTACCTCTATACCGGCGAAGACGCACAGGCACAGTTGGGTATCTATGGCGCTTGTTTCAAGGTAGCAATGGTGATGATGATGTTCACCCAGGCTTTCCGATATGCGTACGAACCTTTCGTCTTCGCCAAGCACAAAGACCGGCAGTCAGCGGAGGCCTACGCGGACGCGATGAAGTACTATATCATCTTCTCGTACTTGATCCTGCTGGGCGTGATCTTCTACTTGGATATCTTCCGGTATATCATCTCGAGTGCCTATTGGGAGGGACTGAAGATAGTGCCGGTAGTGCTCTGGACTTATGTCTTCCAAGGCATCTATTTCAACCTCAGTTTCTGGTACAAACTAACAGACGAGACCAAGTGGGGAGCGTATTTCTCCTTGATCGGCCTGGGTATTACATTGGTACTGCAGATAATAGGTGTGCCCCGAATCGGGTATTGGGCAAGCTGTGGCAGCAGTCTCGTTTGCTATTTCGCCATTATGTTACTCTCGTATTTTATCGGTCAAAAGAAAGCACCTATTCCCTACGACCTCAAACGTATCGGACTTTATACCGTATTAACCCTCGCCCTGCTGGTTATCTATTATGTGATACGCCTGCACATAGACTTGAACATGTGGGTAATGATGGCCATCGGCACGGTGCTTCTTGGTATCTATTTATTTATATTAACACGTAAAGATTTTCCTATTGCAAATGTTCTCAGGAATCGTAGAAACAATGGCTCAGGTCGTTAAGATAGAGACCGAGCAAACCAATAAACACTTCACGCTTCGCAACCCCTTCGGTGAGGCACTGAGTATCGATCAGTCGATCGCGCATAACGGCGTGTGCCTGACAGTCGTGAAGATAGAGGGAGACCTCTATACCGTAACGGCAATGCAAGAGACGCTTCGTTTGACGAACCTCGATCTGCTCAAGGTCGGTGACTTCGTCAATGTAGAGCGCTCCATGTTGATGGGAGGCCGTCTGGACGGACATATCGTACAAGGACATGTGGACCAGAAAGCCGTATGTATAGAAGCCAAAGAGACGGACGGTAGTTGGTACTACCGCTTTGAGTATGACTCGTCCCGTGAGATGATCGAACGCGGTTATTTCTGCGTGGACAAAGGATCGGTCACCATCAACGGTGTCAGCCTCACGGTATGCGAACCCGACATCCAGGGCGACAAAGGATACGTCTCCGTTTGTATTATCCCTTACACCGAAGAGAACACCAATTTCAAATATATCAAGGTAGGCACGGTGGTGAATATCGAGTTCGATATCCTCGGCAAATACCTCAGCCGTTATGCAGCAATATTAAACAACAAATAAATATGAAGGTTCGTGCAAATCGAGTATAAGCTTGCTTATGCAACTCGATGAAGCCGAAGCTCCAAAAAACGATGTTTTATGAACACTAACAGTTTATCTTTTCAATTAGGAACGTCCGTAGCGCAGTACTTGATGCAATACGGTGAGAAAGAACTCAACTACGAAGAGTTCAAAGCAGGCATTGATTTTGTGATGAACATGTCTGTTAAAGCCAAAGAGGAAGGCGAGAAGTTCCTCGCAGAGAACGCCAAGCGTGCCGGCGTGAAGACCACCGCCAGCGGTCTGCAGTACGAAGTACTGGAAGCTACGCTCGGTCAGAAACCGAAAGCAACGGATACGGTAAAGGTACACTATGAAGGTACGCTCATCGATGGTACTGTTTTCGACAGCAGTTACAAACGCGGCGAATCGATTTCCTTCCCGCTCAACGGTGTGATCAAAGGTTGGACCGAAGGTCTGCAACTGATGTCTGTTGGCTCGAAATACAAGTTCTTTATCCCCTACCAATTGGCATACGGCGAGAGCGGAGCAGGCGGTTCTATTCCTCCCTATGCAGCATTAATTTTCACAGTAGAACTTTTAGGAATTCAATAAAAAACATAAATAACAATGAGAAAATTATCAATTATTCTTTTGGCCGCAGTAGCAATGATTTCCTGCGGCAACAGTTATAAGGCACAAGATGTAGTGCTGTCTAACGAGACAGACTCGATCAACTACGCTGTCGGTCTGGTTAGCGGCTACGGTATTAAGATGCAGGTACTGCGCAACGACAGCAGTGACGAGGCAGTTGCTGAGTTTATTGACGCGCTCGAGGAGGCTTATCTTGGTAAAGAAGAGAAACTCGGTGAGATCGAGGAAGCCGGTCGTCAGATCGGAGAGACGGTTAAGAGCATGGAGAAGAAAGGTCTGGCAGAAAACGAGGCTTGGACAGTGAACGAGAAGATGTTCTTCCAGGGCTTGGTCAACTCGCTGTATGACGACACGACCGTAATGACTACTGACGCGGCACAGGCTTTCTTTATGAAGGCTTACCGCAACCGTGCAGAGGGTAAGGCAGAGAAAGCTATCACCGGCAAATGTCCGAAGAGTGCCAAGACCGTTGAGTTAAGTTCGTACACCGATTCGCTCAACTATGCGTACGGTGCTTATTATGGTTCGCAGATGAGAATGTACCTTCTGGCTAATGATACGGCAGGTACCAATATTGACGAGTTCGTTGACGGTATTAACACCGGTCTGAAATCGAAAGTGACGAACCCGCGTTTGGTAGCAGAGGGAAAGAATATCGGTCAGGCTATCCGCCAGATGGAGCCGACAGGTCTGCTGGGTGTAGATGGTCTGGAGACTAATTTCGACCTGATCAAACAAGGTTTCATCAACGGTCTGTACAAGCATATGGCTCCGTGGGAGACAGTTGACGAAGCGAACAAATACGTAGAGACAACACTCAATTTTAAGCGCTACGGAAAGGCGAAAGAAGAGGGCGAAGCGTTCTTGGCTGCTAACGCTCTCCGCGAAGAAGTAAAGACCACGGAGTCCGGTCTGCAGTACGAAGTACTGGTAGCAGGTAAGGGTCCGAAACCGACCGCAGAACAGACGGTGAAAGTGCACTATGAAGGTAAGCTCATCGATGGTACTGTTTTCGATAGCAGCTACGATCGCGGCGAGCCGATTGAGTTCCCTCTCAACCGAGTTATCAAAGGTTGGACCGAAGGTCTGCAGTTGATGTCGAAGGGTGCTAAATACAAACTGTATATCCCTTACTATCTGGCTTACGGCGAGAGCGGACAACACTCTATTCCTCCGTACGCAACCCTTATCTTTACGGTAGAGTTATTGGACTTCAAATAAACCATGGGAGTCATCGCTAAGCAATCGATACGTGGTACGATAGTGACCTATCTGGGCATCGCCGTAGGCGTTGTCACCACCTTCTTCGTGTTAACCCGTTTCCTCACCACCGAGGAGATCGGGTTAGCGCGAGTGCTTATCGATGCAGCTACGCTCTTTATCGGTCTGGCGCAGTTAGGTACGAACGCCAGTATCATTCGTTTCTATCCGTATTTTAAGGAGAAAGAGAGTGCTGAAGATCACGGCTTCTTCTTCTGGGCACTGGTGGTTCCGTTTATCGGATTTGTGCTCTTTGCCGCTGTCTATTGGGCGTGCCGTGTGCCGCTCAGTGCTTGGTTTGGCGATAAGTCTCCGCTCTTTGTGGAGTATTACTATGCTGTGCTACCGTTGGCGTTCTTTATGCTCTACCAGACGATCTGCGAGAGCACGTGCAACGTGTTGATGCATATTGTAGTACCCCGTGCGGTACGCGAGTTGGTAGTACGTGTAGGCTTATTGGTGTTGTATCTGCTCTATGCCTTCCGGGTGCTCTCCTTAGACGGTTTTGTGGTGGGACTCTGCGTCAACTATGCGCTCGCCTCGCTAATCAACCTCTGTTATTTTTTCTCCCTCCAGCGGATCAACCTGCGGCCCGATTGGACGTTCTTGCGCGCCAACACGGCTCTTGTTCGCCGGTACCTCATCTATACGGGCTTCCTGATTATATCCGCCTTGACGACCGTGCTGGCACCTACTCTCTCGTCGTTCTTCGTAACAGCCAAGATGGGTCTGGACAGTACCGGTATCTTCGCGATTGCGACTTATATGGCGGTATTAGTAAGTGTACCGAATCGCTCGGTGTCCGCGATTGCTTCGCCGCAGTTAGCGCGAGCTATCAAAGAGAATAACCGCGAAGAATGCGCTCGGCTAATCCAACAGGTGACGCGCAACATGCTTCTTATCGGCGGTTTTATACTGCTGACGATCTGGTTAAATATCGACCTGATCTTCCATATTCTCCCTAACGGCGCTACGTTTGCGACGGCAAAGAACGTAGTACTTATTTTGGGTGTCAGCCAATTGATTTTGGGGACATTCACTATTTGTTTGACGGCCCTGAACTACTCGCGTTATTATGCGTTTAGTCTATTGCTGTCCTTGATCCTAACCGTGAGTGCATTGGCGCTCAACAACTACCTCGTGCCTCGCTGGCAGATGGAAGGTGCGGCGCTGAGTAACCTGCTCTCGTACGGCTTGTATTACATCCTTATCATCGCTACCGTCGCACCGCTCTGCCGCATGCACGTAGTGGACAAACGGTGGGCATATATCCTGCTATTACTGATCGCACTCTTTGTGCTGAACGGTTTATGGCAGGCTTATCTGCCGGCAATGAACATATGGCTCGACAGCATCGTTCGTTCCCTTGTCCTGATCGGCGGCGGTCTGTTTATTGCTTACAAAGCGAAACTATCACCAGAGATAAATCAACAACTATGCGCTATTTTATAAGTTTTGCATATAACGGCACGGACTTCCATGGTTCACAGACGCAGCCGAACGGCAACACCGTTCAGGCCGAGATGGAGACTGCTTTTGCCACTATTCTTCGTGTGCCCGTAGCCCTCACGTTTGCCGGCCGTACCGATGCAGGCGTGCACGCTGAGAAGATGGTAGCGCATTTCGATGTAGAGAAAGCCCTGCCGGCTAATTTCGCAGGACGGCTGAATAACCTCCTGCCGGACTCGATAGCGGTTAGCGATATATGCTGCGTGATAAACGAAGCACATGCGCGCTTTGATGCTATCGAGCGCACCTACCGCTATCGAATCACGACGCGCAAGGATCCGTTCCTCTATATCAACCATACGCGGGTAGCAAAAGGGCTGGATTTCGAAGCCATGAACCAAGCCGCCAAATGGCTAATTGGCAAACAAGACTTCGCTTCTTTCTGCCGCACACATACCGACGTCAAGACCACTATCTGCGACGTACGTGAGGCGCGGTGGGTACAAGAGAACGAGACCGAAGCCTATTTTGTTATCTCTGCCGACCGCTTCCTAAGAAACATGGTACGCGCTGTTGTGGGGACGCTCTTTGAAGTAGGCAAAGGCAAGATGACAGAGGTAGAGTTCAAGGCCGTGATAGAAGCCAAAGACCGTTGTCGCGCCGGTCATTCGGCGCCCGCAGAAGGACTCAGTTTAGTAGAAATCATTTATCCTAAAAACATATACTTATGCGAAAACTAACATTCTTGCTGCTCATTGCAGCCTTTATGAGCGCTTGTAATGCGCCGCAGTATCAAACGACACGGCAAAGTGACATCAACCGTTTGACCAAATCGGCTTCGTTCGATATGCCGAAAGTAGCCCTGCCTGAGTTCCCGAACCGCACGTTCAATGTGTTGGACTTTGGCGCGGACAACACCGGTGTCAACTTGGCAACTGAAGCAATCCAAAAGGCTATCGATGAGTGCACAGCCGCCGGCGGAGGAACGGTTATTATCCCCGAAGGTATCTACATCACAGGCCCTATCACGCTCAAATCGAATGTGCGTCTCTATACGGAGAAGAACAGCTTTGTGGTCTTCTCGCACGATCTCGACCTGTATGAGATCTACGACGAGTGGTTCGAAGGAATACCGACCAAACGTTGCACGAGTCCGCTTAATGCGCTGGATGCAGAGAATATCGCCATCACCGGTCACGGTACGTTCAATGGCAACGGCGACTGGTGGAGACCGCTTAAGAAAAGCAAGATGGCGCCGGGTCAATGGAAGAAGCACCTGAAGGAAAAAGGCGGTATTGTGGCCAACGATATCTGGTATCCGGATAGCGCTTCGCTGCTCGCGCAGAGTTACTGCCTGGACCAGAATGTACCGGTGATTGAGGACGACAGCCTCTGGCAAGTCGTTAAGTCCTTCCTGCGCCCTGTACTGCTGCATTTCGTAGGCTGCAAGAACATCCTGCTCGAGGGCGTGACATTTGAGAACAGCCCGGCATGGAACTTACACCCGATGTGCTGCGAGAATATTGTCATGAATAATGTATCCGTTCGTAACCCCTGGTACAGCCAGAACGGTGATGGCGTCGATATCGAGAGTTGTAAGAATGTCGTGATTATTCACTGCTCGTTTGACGTAGGTGACGACGCCATCTGTATGAAGTCCGGTAAGGACAAACCCGGTCGCGACAGAGGTATCCCGACGGAGAACGTAGTAGTCGATGACTGCGTCGTTTATCACGGTCACGGCGGTTTCGTCTGCGGCTCGGAGATGTCCGGCGGTATTAAGAACGTGGAAGTACGTAACAACCTCTATATCGGTACCGATGTCGGCCTGCGTTTCAAATCGACCCGCGGTCGTGGAGGCGTAGTAGAGAATATCTACATCAACGGCGTCAATATGGTCAATATCCCGAACGAAGGTCTCCTCTTTGACCTCTTCTACGGCGGTAAAGGTGCAGGCGAAGAGACGGAAGAAGAACTCGCCGCACGTATGAACGCAGAAGCTCCTGCTGTGAGCGAAGAGACGCCTGCCTTTAAGAATATCGTGATCGAGAACGTCAAGGGCGCTAATATCAAACGCGCTATCTATTTCAACGGCCTGCCGGAAATGAAGATCCAGAATGTCACGCTGCGTAATATCCAGATCAGCGCGAATGAAGGCGCACTCTTCCGCCAGACGAATGGTCTGATCATTGACAACGTCAATATCCAAGCCAAGAAAGGCGAAGCCTTCTCCCTCGCTCCGACGGTAGAGAATGTTAAGATCAATTAAACATATCCTAGGGTCCCTAGGCTTCCTAGGTCTCCTAGTCTCCTGCCAGCCGCGCATAGCGACCTCTTTCTGGCGAATCGGCACTCCAGCCGATTCGACCAGAGAAGGCTACGCCATCCTCACAGAAGGCGCCAAAATGCGGCACTGCTACCCTATCACCGAATGGACGGATACCCCGGACAAAGATACCTACCACTCGCTCCATCACCATGGTGTAGCCGTGGAGAGCGAGTTGATGGCATATCGTATCTATTTCGACAAGAAACAGACGATTGATGTCTATTGTAAGCGCAAACCTCAGCTCGAACTCGCACAAAGTCACTGGTATCCAAATGACAGCCTTCTGGCACAAGGGTTCGGCGATGATATACTGCGCGTATCGGGCACAGTAGGTGTCGGCTCTGTCAAGTATTGGAACGGCAAGAAGCAGGTACATATAGAGCCTGTCGCGGAAAGAAGCCAACGTATCGTCTCGAGTAAAAAGGACCAAGCTACGATAGAGGTTGCCGTGAAAGGCTGGGAAATACCACTTAATAACTATCCACCAAACGACTTCTCTCAACACTCAACACTCAACACTCAACTATTGGACATGTCTGTCCAATACACTCTTTGTGCCGGGCATCGGGATATGCGCTGCGATGTAAGTCTCAGCGAGCCGGTAGAGGGACTCTGTACAGGTGTGCAGGCCATTCCCGCCAAAGGCGCAAATCTCCAATCTTCAATCTTCAATCTTCAATTACCAAATGGGACACTTTTAGTGTCCTTTGGTACTGATTTCCCTGTTAACGATACGATCAAGTACGCCAAAGAGACGGTAGGTTTAGGCGTGTTTATCCCGAAAGAATACGCAGGAGAAGTTGTTCAAGACAAGCAGAATCTCCTCTGCTTGCTAAAAGGCACGACGCCGCATTTCTATTTAACGGCTTGCGGGGCGACAAAAGAGAACCACCCTGCTGCTACGAATGCAACAGAGTGGTTCGCCTATCTTCGCCGCTGGGCAGCCAAACTTCAATAGCCTTAGAATACCGGAGCTTTTACAGAAGCTTGAGTACTATTTCCCGGCTCTCCTCTTGTTGGATCTGCTAATGCTAATGGATCCAACGTTCCTAGTAGAACTGTCTCCGTTATTGGCTGTATGTATGATTTCTTTTTCATTTCGAGTGCAAAGATACTGCTTTTTTTTGACATATGCAAGAATTAAATCATTTTTTCATTATTTTGCATATTTTCCTGTTACATCGTACATAGCACCTTCCGGCGTAATGATATAGATCACATTATCGATAAGTACCTTACGCATGGTTTGGCCTTCTGCATCGATATTATCTACACCGGTAGTGCTATACGGTGCACGTGCGTCCATCAACAGACCGTAGCCCTCGGTAGTACCCTTCGCTAAGTCAAAGACATACGGACTTGCCATCAAATCCCAAATGATTCGGCCGTTGTAGGTCAGATAGAGATCGGTATTCTCCGGTGCACGCTCAATGTTTAATTCATACGTAGCTGTTTGCGGCGTATAGAACGAGAGCGACGTTTCTGCATTGTCATTAACCAACGTAGCCTCAATATCGCATAATTTATCTTCGCCCTTAACAGTCCACATACGAGCGACCTTCGCGCTAGTTAGCGATCCCATCTTAATAAGGTCTTTACCGATGACATACTCGTCTGTAGCTTCTTCGCTTGCAGAGAACCAGAAATGATCAGAAGCAATATCTTCTCCTTCTGCGGTTAAGCTCAAGCAGAACTCTGTTGTCTCACGTCCGTTACGAGCAGGAACCAAGAAACCAAGGTCCGCTGTATCCGGTGTTAATTCAACAGTTGGGGTCTCTCCATCTACTTGCAAGAAGAAAGCAGTACCTATTGCATAGGTGTACTTATTTGCATAGCGCTCCACATAGCAATCGTTCTCGTGATCATAAATCTGGATCTTCGCTTGGTCAGGCAGCGAATTCAATTGGCAATGTTGCAATGTACCATTACCTAAACCATTCCATCCACTATTTTTGGTTGATTTAGTGCTTGAAGGGGTATAGGAGGTTTCAAAAATAGTATTTCCACCTACCGGCGCATCGGCACTCTTCTTGAACAAATATGTAGTACGCTCCGGTTTGGTCTCGTCCAAAGTGATCGAATAGAGTTTACCAGCCTGCATTGTTCCGGCATAATACACCCAGCCTCTTTCATTAGCAGCACGTTTCTCTTCCACATACTCCATGATTAAGAAGTCAACGCCATTTTGCAGCGGAGTTGTTGTATCGTTCGCCAAATAGATACCACCTATCACATCTACTTCAAACGGCACTACGAAATCGTACCAGCCATATGAAATCTCATAGGGGTCAAACACAATTTGGAAATAAGCATCACCATTAATCTCCAAACTTCCTTCGCCTTGAACCTCTCCGGAAGAGGCCTCTCTGCTCATACTACCAATAGTAGCATCAAGGATGAAGTTGTTTATTGGCAAACTAGAGCCATCATTAAGAATCACCTGTCCACCATCTTCTACATGGAGGTTTCCATAATTCTCCAAGTCCTTCGGACTGCCGTCTCCGACGACCAAAGTCACACCACTCTTAACGGTCACCGTAACACCCTCATCAATGGTAATACTCTTCACACTTGCATCCACATTGATGTTTGCATCTTGAGCTACGGTTACGTTTGCATTTTCCGGCATTTGGTTGGTAGACCAGTTTTCGCCCTTATTCCAATCACCTTCTTTATTAAAGATATACTCATCGTTTGCAGTAACTGTTGCCGTGAGTGTAACTGTGATACTCATATTGGCGATGTTGTCAAACACCTCAATCGTGCCTTCCCATTCTCCCTCTTGATCAGGAGTGAATGTAACAGGCAAATCATAATGTCCGAAACTACCACAATCCAAATCAATAACGCCGTTATCTTCAATACTGATACCCGTTGTCTCATTGATCGTACGTGCTGTCAAGTCACCCTTAATATCAGAGTACTCAAAACCAACATTCACGGACTTCCTGTCTCCTTTCTTAATCACGCCCAAATTGATTTCAGCCTGTGTTGCGCGCAGATATTGTTTAAGCGTTACCTGAATATCTTTTATTTTGTGGTGTCCGGTACCACCTTGCTCGCGGATAATACGTAATGCATCTGCGTTCTCATCTAACTGCAAGTTCGATAAAGTATTCCATTCGTTCTTAACGGTCTCTACCCGAGAGTTTGTAACAGCAATCCAGCTTCCGTTAACGCGTTGCTCAAACTTGACATAACCGCCAAAGAACTCTGTGCCGACAACCGGAACCTTAAATACCTCTCCTTCATAGCTGAACGACAACTTATCAGGTTTTCCTTGCGCTGGATTAATTGCAATCTCGTTAGAAATCATCTCCTGTGTGGTCAAACTGGTATAATTTGAGAAGTCAACATTTACTTCGAACATATCGATGACATCTGTACGATTGACCACGAACGGGGTCGCACAGCCTGCAGACGGTTGACGCACATTGATTAGCACAACAACAGGAGTAGCAGCCTCGTAATCTGCATTACCGCTTACAGATGCTGTCACTTTTACTTCTCCGTAATTCAAAATGGTCATCTGGTTTCCGTCAATAGAAACAACACCATTGTTTACCGGACAAGAGTATACAATCATCTGCGTACGCTCTTCGCTATAAGTCAATGAATTCGTGGACATTTGACGCAGATATACCTTGGCGTCTAAGTCAATCACGTCTTTCTCTGGCACCATAAAGCGCGGGAAGTTCTGATCCCAAACGATTTCCTGCACGGTCTTCTCCGTAGCATGGATAACACGCGTATCGCTAACAGATTTCCATTTATCATTCTCAGGAACGACAGCCGTAAGCGTAGCAGAGCCGAGTCCGATAACTCTAAAGCCATATCCGTTATCAATGATCTCCAATACGTTCTCGTTGCTCGATTCGTACATCACAGCTGCGGTACTTGTGGATTTTGCTGCTGGTTTTGCCGCAGTAACCGTCAGGCCAATTGGCAAGTTAAGCGGGTTATTGGTATAACCTTCTTGCCATGTTAAGGTCGGCGTACGTTTAGTCGTCTCACCGCTTACAGACAAAGCACGCGTCTGATATTCCGTACGTACTGTAATCACCGCATTGTGCGTACCTAACTCTGCACTGTTGTAGGTTACCGTAATCTCCTCTTTTGCTGAGTAGGTATTATCGCTATTGGGGGTAATATCAATCTTGGTACGACTAACTGTGAAGTTCTCCGGGTTACTGGATTGAATCAGTATCTCCTCTGCACAGGTACTGTAATCAATATAGAACTTGGCCTCCGCTGTAGACGTCTCATCGATCGTACAAACCATCGTCGGTAAACTCGAGATATTCTTTTGCTCTGCATCCTGGATATTGAAGTGTGCCTTACGAGAGATCTTCACCTCCTTATACCACTTAGACAATGTAGCACCCGTCTTGGCACCAAAACGAACATGGGTAATCCTCTTTCCGGCGCTCATTGCAGGGAATGTAGCCGAATACTCCTTGTATTCGTCTCCTAAATCCGGGGAACTAACTGTTGACCAAGTTTTTCCGTTATCCGTTGAATATTGCACAGCGAAATAATTGTAGCCCCAACTACTCTTTTTCGCTTTGTACCAAATCTTATCAATCGGCGAGTTGATTTCTATCGGGTCTTCGAAGTGACCTTCAGCATCAGTAATACCCGTTCCAAATTCATGTTCGCTATCATCCTCGTATACATAGCAAGTCGGCGGAGCCGGTACACCTACCATCACCATCAGGTCTGCCTCTGTAGCATAATACTCGTAGTTCTCTGCCTGCGACAAGTGCCAAATAGCATAACCATGCGTCGTATTGGTCGTTATCGTAGCCGCACTTGCGTCACCGCTCAAAGCCGCAACGTTCTCACCATAGACGCGCTCGATTGCAATTGGATAGTTCGTATAATCGCCAAGCGTGGAAGCAAACGAGATATCTGCCGACACACTCTCATTCATGGCTTTCTGCCATACTTTCCATGTATTGGTAATCGCATTCGCCTTCTTCTCTACGGCGATATTGCACATTTTGGTAGCAGCAGTATATTTATAAGTCTCTTTCTGGAAGAAAGTAATCTTCGTCGTACCTGCATTAAGACCTCTTATCTCGTTGGTGTTCGGATTGAACGAAATCAACTCATCACCATTATTGAGCGCCTCGTTATCGAAATTCGGCTCATCAATCGTATAGTAGAATTCATCCGTCAAGTTGCTACTCGGAATCGATGCAGACGTGTTAGCGAAAGTATAATCAGCGGTCTGCGTGCCATTTACCTTCACGATATAATCACTTCCGGTAATAGAGGCCACATATTTCTTAACAGTCAGCGTGATCGTCTTAACACCCGAAGCCTCGAAGCGATCTGTTGCGTCCTGCCAAATAGTAATTGTCACGGTCTTTTGATTACCGAACATCTGCTCTTCACCTTCGCCATTCGGGATCACAATCTTATTATTATCTACATCATAGTAGGCTATCGTCGGAGATGTACTGCTGGTCTGTACTTGGGCGTCACTGTTCTGTGCGGAGCGAATCGCCGTTACTTCATCGTCCACAAATTGCTCGAATGCCGTACCTTTAATAACCAAAGTATTCGCGCGTTTACCTACCGTCACCGTAAAGTCGGACGTTGCTTGTGCGTAATAGTCTGTCTGAGCCTTTGTAGCACGAATCGTATATTCACCTACCGCAGAAGCCGAGAAGATATTACCTTCACCGATAGTTGCATTTGTCTTATTGTCGCTTATTACCGCATAACTTACGCTACCTGTACGCTCCACGTTGCCGACTACTTCCGAACTCTGCGATTGAATCAAGTCATCCAGATCGATCTTCGAGTCTGCACTTCCGGCATCAAGACCATCTACTGATACCTTCACCGCGCCATTATTCATTGCAATCGACTGAGACGCGCGCGTAATTATAATAGGAATAGTAAACGTCGTCGAGTTGTACATATTTCCGTTCTCCGGAGTGAAGGTTACAGAGTAACTCTGCTCACCTGCATTATCGGTAATCGTCTGCGTCGGATTCGTCCAAGCAAACGTACCTGCCACCTCCGTATGTGCTACACCGCGGAAAGTCGTCTCTGCGGCTCCACCGGAAAGCGTACTCTTGTTCAGCGTTTGATTATATACTACATCAGTACCTGTCGGATTCGTTGCAATTTCCGGAGTTACTTTGCTGACAACAACGCCATTGACGGTAGTAGACGTCGAGCTATAGACGTTATTACCCGCCTGAGTAGCCGTAATAGCAATCGTTCCGCTCTGGGTAAACGTCATCTCCGAGCCGTTAAACACAGCGACGCCTGCCGGACTTGCCGAATACGTAAAGTCTGTTAAGTGCGAGTTAGATTCTGCTGTCAGCGTTACCTTATCGGTCGTCAGATAACTGGTCTGAATATTATGTGTCGTGATACTCTGTGCTACCTTACTGATCGTCACATTCAGCGTGCAGGTCTGCAGCGTTTTACTCGTGTTATCCTTAATATACAGATAGCCTACATCATTGCCTTCTGCCTCACCTGCTGTATAAGTAACCGAAACGCTCTGCGTACCATACTCGCTGCAATCACCGAAAGAGGCCGGCGTGAACGAGAACTTCGGATTCGAGCACTCCAACGAAATCGGATAGTTCGCATATCCTACATTGAAGTTCTGCGCTACTGTCTGCGTATTCGGATACGTACTGAAAGCCAAACTGTTCGTTGAGATATTGCAGTATTTACGCTTGGTATAAGTGATACCATTGATAGTATATCCATTCGTGGAAGTAGTAACTACCTTGACTGACTTCGCGTTGATATAACTGCTCAAATCAATCTCCGAATTCGTGATACTCTTATCAATATCTCCACTCCCGTACGATTTCGTATACAATTTCTTTCCGGTACCGTTTCTACCGCTGTAGAACTCGAAGTCAACACCAACCAAATAAATATCGAACAATCCCTGTTTCGTGCGGCTAACAGAAACATACATCTTTTTCGGGATATCAATATTATAAGTGACGGAATTTTCCTTGATTTTTACGGTCGAGTTCACTAAGGTCTCATTCGTATCGCAGACTTTGGTCGGATCGATGACCTTCACTGTCTTAGCAACACTCGAAGCCGGAGAGTATGTACCATCACCGCTCTGCTTAGCGATGATCGTCGTGTTCTTACATTCCGTTGCCGAATAGGTCAGCGTCCAAACATCACCGTTTTGCGTCAAACTTAGACCTGTCTGATCACCCTGCAGTTCATAACTAACTTTCAATCCACTCGCAGAAGTCGTTGCGTTGAGCGTAATGGATTTATTACCGTCAGTCGTCTTCAGACGCGAGAAGTCCTGATCCCAACTAATCGTTTGCTTCTCCTTATTGGTAATCGTGATCGTCTTGGTAAAGTCCTTATCTGCATAGATCGCATTACCCGTCACATGTGCCATGATGGTGATTGTTCCGGAAGTAGCCTCAATCATCGTAGCGGTATTGCCTTCACAATGCACATAAGTATTATCGCCGGACAAGGTTACCGCCAAACCGTTCGCATTCGTTGCGCTCAGTTCATCGTCCACATTGAAATAGTCAGCATTGGACGACCATGTTACCGTCGGTTGACGTTTATTCGTCGTACCGCTCAAATTAACGGTCGTCTTGTTTCCTAACTCATCTTGAATCGTCAACTTAGCACCGTTGGACGTATGTACACTCGCCGTGTTATAAGAAACCGTAATCGGAGTAAACGTACCCGTCTTCTCTCCGCCGATCGAAGTAATGGTCGTCGGCGAAACCGTGAACTTACTATCATTCGTCGTCAAAGTAATGTTATGACCCGCATTCGCATATTTCAAATCAAAGTTCTGCGAAGCAACTTCATCATTCACTTCATTGGTACCAAAATCCAAACTGTTAGGATATGCCGCAAACGTCTTTAGTTCTGTTATATTGATATTATTGTAATAGCAATAAACCGTTCCGTGATAGGTAAATTTAACAAAACGAGCGTTAGAAGGCAATTGCACGTTTCCGCTTGCATTTTCTTCTCGCTTATTATAGGTCCAAATGGCATCTCCCCAATTGACTCCATCCGCGCTGGCATACACATGGCACTCGTATGTACCCGGCAACTGACCAAAACTTGTTCCTAATGTTCTAGTGAAGGTCAGTTTGTCAGGAATACCCGTAAACGCAATAACTGCGTAGTCATCTTTAGTACTCCATCCGCCATCACACAACCGAACGCCGGAGCCATCCCATGCATAATTGGAAGAATGAGATGTTACGAATGTCGTATAGTTCGATCCGGAAACTGTGAACGGTACATGGTTCGATTGGTTAATCGGCGTTACCGTAAACGTCTGCTCCTTACCATTCCACTTATAGTTCTCCGCCTGGCTTACCGTAAAGTTTGCTGAGCCGTTCTTAGACAAAACATACAACGTATTTCCTTCTACCTTAGCCACATTTGCATCGGTCGATTCACCTATCGTGTACGCGCAATCCTTATTGGTAGAAGAGAAGACATTCGCGATCGACGTATTGTGATAATAGGTTGTATTACCATTATTCCATGAGAACGTCGGATCGTGCTTCGTTACTGCTACTACAAAACTTGCATCTGCTGCATTGAACTTATAGGTCTCTGTCTGATACAGATGAATAGTCGCAGTACCGGCATTCTTACCTGTTGCTTTCTTTTCGCTCGCGATATAGTCAATTACCTTCGTAGCATCACTACTACCTGTCGTGTTCGTAGATGTCACATTATGCGAAAGCGTGTAGTAGAAATCACCGCTATTTAAACTCGGTGTGCCGGAAACTACTGACTCCGTACTGATGTACGAGTTATTCGGCTTTACATAACTCAACGTATAAGACGAATTCACGTTAGCATCTACCTTTACATTCAAGTTGCTCGCATTTGCAAATACACTGTTATATTTGTACACCGCTACATTGAATGATTTCGTTGCACCTCTGTACTTATAGGTCTCTCTTTGGTGTAATGTAATCTTACCTGTACCTGCATTGCAAGCGGTGATCTGCTTGTTGGAAGGATTGAAGGTTAAGAGATTCGCACCCTTATTCTTCGCGCTGTTCGTGAAACTTACGGCATCAATCGTATAGTAGAAAGCATCGCTGCTATTGACTGTCGGCTGCATAGCAGAAGTATTGGTATAAACATAGTTCGCTACCTGCGTACCATCTACCATCAAGTTATAATCCGAGCCCGAGAAAGAAGTGAGATACTTATTCACGGTCAGCGTAAAGATCTTCTTACCCGAAGCCTTGTACTTCACTGTCTGGTCTTGCCAGATCTCAATCGTCACCGTCGTGGATGCAAAGGACTTAGCCTCGCTGTTCGGAATTACGATCTTGTTCTTCGCTACATCGTAATAAGCAATCGTAGCGTCCGAACTGCTGGTTTGTACTTGCGCGTCACTATTCGTCGTCTGAATAATACCCGTTACTTCCTCATCTACATACTTACTTGCCGAAGTAGAAGTCAAAGCCAAGGTATTTGCTACACGCGTTACCGTAAACGTCCAATGATCCGACTCTCCGGGCAGAATAGTGCTCGTTCCGGCTTGCGTAAAATAAATCGTTGCTTCACCTTCGCCCGTTGCCGTTACCTTATTGTTTGCAGCATCATAGGAAATAATACCTGCAGGTGAGATATGGGCTACAGGATTGCTTGTGTGGTTAAACGTAAATGCATTCGACAGCACATCGCCCACCTTCATCTCATGGTCACTACCACCAAACTCCGGGGTATATTTATTGATCCAGTGTGCTGTAAGGGTCACATTAGCCGTCGGCGTATAATTTTCTCCCGCAGCACCGATGCGCTCTTCTCCAAGATACCAAGCGTCTAATACGCTGCCCGTCTTCGTCGCATTCGGCAACTTAACGAAAGCATTCGCATCGCTCCACTGTGCATATAACGTAAGAGTTCCGGAAGGAATTAAATTATTACCAGAATACTGATTCGTATAAGCCGTTCCGCTTCCGTTTGCCTCTGTATTCCATTTGACGAAGGTATAAGTAGAAGTAGTGTTGGTTGCGCTTGTCGAAGCAGTTGTTCCGCCATTCGCGTTATACGAGACGGTATATTGGCGTCCATAACTATTGGCAGTCAGTGCCTGTGCAGCGCCATCATACGTAAACGCCTGATTCGACATACTTCCGCTCGTTGCACCGTTACCATTAAATGCTACATAGTACGTATTTGCCGTCCATTTAGCAAAAAGAGTTACTTCACCACTCGTAGCCAAATTCTTAACGCTTTTGCCATCTGTATATACTACATCGCCATCCTTGCTCGTTGCCCAACCCGCGAAAGTGTATCCTGTCTTTGTAAAAGTGTTCGCCGTCAATTCTTGAGCTTTATCATACGTAAACGTTTGATTGCTCATAGTGCCCGACCCCGTATTCTTATCAAACTTCACCGTATAGGTATTCGGAGTAAATTTAGCATAATATTCAAAGGTGCGATCACTATGACTATTTTGCTTACTTGTTGACCACGTAGATTCTGTCCCTGAAGCATTACCCGTGCAAGCAGAAGAAGTGTACCACCCGGCAAACGAGTAACCGCTAGTCGCGCTCGCATAGTATTTCGCATAAGCGTTTGTAGTATAGGCTACGTAACCCGTTGTAGACGTTGGGGTTTCACCGTTACTTACATAGCCAGTTTCTGCGACTTTCGAGTCACCCGTAAAAGGCGCTTTCCAAAGTTCAACCTTTGCCTTTCCTTTTCCGGCTCCCACTCCCACTTTAATTGTATGTGTCGCACCCCACACAGAACTAGTCCATGAGCCGGCGAAAAGCAGGATGATGAGCGTTAATATATGAAAACGTGTAAATTCTTTCATTTTTTTGTACCTTTTTTTACGATTGTTCGTTTGTTTTGTAAACTCTATTTTGCAAAATGTACGATTTTTAAGATTTTGTGAACATTTTGTAAGGGTTTACTTTCAAAATCGGGTGCAAAATTAATATTTTTCTTTGAAACACGCAAATATTTACGCGCGCAAACGTGCGATTAATAATAAGGTGTAGCCGATTCTTAATAAAATGTACGTTTTTAAACAAGTGTCCAAAATGGCCAAAAATGTTCCAAAACAGAAAATTAAACTAGAAAAACAAGAACACTATAAGACAAAAAAATCACCCTCGAAAAAGGGTGAAAAATGAGTTGTGAACTATAGAATGACTATAGAATGGCTATAGAATGACTATAGAATGACTCGTAAACGACTCGATAAAGTCAGACGATGACCCCTGCCTCAAGCCACGATTTGACGGTCGCATCGACGTCCGTAAACGCCTGTTCCGGCGAGACCTCATACTCGTCACAGAGGGCGCGGGTAAGGGAGTCCACGGTAAAGCCTTCAGCCGCGGAAGACTCCTCAGCGGCTTTCCAAAGGAAAGCAGCGGTCTCGTTGAGGGTAATCATCTTGTTGAAGTTGATGAGTTCCATCGTCTCGCCGACGAGGATATATTCGTTGCCTAATTTGCGAAGTTTAAATCCATTAATCGTTTTCATTGTTATTCTAATTTTTGTATATAAAACGAAATAAAATCTTTTGAATGTTTTCAGAGCTTTGCTCTCTGTGTCTTTGTTCGCTTAATCATCTATAAGAATAAATTCTTCTATCTGTTTCATCGACCAAATCCACCTCCACTTCGTATCAAAACCTTTCAAAAGCCATAAATATAGATAAACTATGCAGCGTGCATATAATCTTCTCAGGGGGATATATTTTATTTAAATTTATCGTTGATTATTGATTTTAATCTCGGCAGAGATAAGGATTTGATTTGTCAGGCTATGTCAAATTTATTTGTAAGTAGGCTGATAAAACAAAGACTTATTAGTACGCAGTACTTAAAATCAATAAGCAATTTTATCTATTTTTATTTACAATTCAAAACATGTACATCGTACCGTCTTGATTCAAATAATAATGCTCTGACTGCCCTTTAATGGGGCCAAAATTATACAAAATCCCTATCTGTTTACCTGTCAGACGCATATAGTTCCACAACTGCTGCCTGTATTCTAAACACAGTTTTTCTACTGCCTTACACTCCACAATGATACTATCCTCTACCAGGAAATCCACATAGTGCTTATGGGCTATTTGTTTACCGCGGTACTCGATGCTAAAGTAGTATTCCCGCTGATAAGAGATTTGCTTCTCGTCCAGTAATATCTGCAGCGCATCTTGGTACATATATTCGTTCAAAAATGGCCCTAAATCATTATGTACCTGAGCCAAACACCCGTTGATAGCATAGCACTTCTGCTTAAGATCATTGATCCATTCAGGATGGGTATCCACCACCCGCTTTAGTGTATATTGCATATTCATTAAAATCTGCTGCGATAATATTTTATCTTAATTTATCGTTGATTATTGATTTTAATCTCGGCAGAGATAAGGATTTGATTTGTCAGGCTACGTCAAATTTATTTGTAAGTAGGTTGATAAAACAAAGACTTATTAGTACGCAGTACTTAAAATCAATAAGCAATTTTATCTTTCTTTATTTACAAAAACATTTAAGTATTGTATGACGGTATATTTTTAATAAAAAGCCTCTTATCGGGCGTAATGCGCGCCATATTCGTCCGCGGGTGAGGGGTTTGCGGCGTCCGGAGGGGGACTCAATACGCTTGACGAGGCCGATGACATCGGCGGGCGAGCAGTATTCTTCACCGCTTAGATTGCCGTCTCCCTGCAGGACCAGACGCGTCTCAGCGTCTGATATCTTTTCTATCCTAACGAGGCGATGAAGGACATAAAATGTCCTTTGCGGATCCGTTTGGGCCTTCGCGAGCAGGATATCCCCCACTCTCGGCGCGCGGGTTAGCGGGGCCAGAATGACGCTGTCTCGGTCGCCTTCGATGAAGGGTCGCATACTCACGCCGGAGGGTGTAAAACGCACCTCTTTGCCTTCGTTGAGCAGCCTCGCGAGCTCAGGAATCAATATATCATTCTCCACTCTCATTCTTCGGTCTCGTAGGGGAAACAATTGCAGTTTTTGACCGTGTAGCGAACCATAGTCACCGAGACCTTGTCGCTGACGGCATTCGTCATGCGGATATAATATTTTCCCTTTGGGAACTTAGCGATGATAGAGCCCTTATGATAGGCTATATCGTCCCCGTCTTCGGCCGAAAGGACCCGCCAGGAGCTGTCCGTACTGTCCGTCGATAGCGCGATCTTCAGGTTCGTGCAAGAATCATTCTCCGGCCGATGGAACAGCGTAAGTTCTTTGAGGTTCTCCACCGCGGTAGTGGTCATCTGCGCGCCCTTACTGAACACCAGACTGATCACTTTTCTTCCCGGGGAATTGACATGATCCATCGCAAACTCCACGTTGGTGTTGTTGCATCTGTACGTCACAAAATCCGTCACACCGACTTCAGGCGTCCCGGAGACGATGAGCGTTGAGCCGTACATGTTGTTGAAGGTATGGGTGACGTCCTCCGCATAACTCTCCCCCCTGCCGATAACAGAGAGGAGAGTTACTAAAAATGAGAGAGTTATAGATGATGTGTATCTCATTTACTCGATACGAGCGCCGGTCGCGGTGTATATCTTATCGCCGCGAATAATGACGAGTTGTCCGTCGCGGATCGCTTTGACAGCCGATTTCTCCACCTCGGTATGGTCGATAGCGGTGAGGCTGCAGTCCTCAGTGGTCGTGTAATAGGTCTTAGACGCCGGACCGCCGGTCGTCACCTCGATGCTGTTCATGCGCACCTGTTCGCCGGACTGGAAGATGACAGACGTCGCCTCGCCTTGCCAGATACCTATCCTACCGTTGTAGGCATAACCGCCGGCGGAAACGGTGAAGCAACCCGGTCCGTATTGGGCATCTCCGCTCGCTGCGCAGTTAAACAGCACCTGACTGATTGCCTCCTCGGCGCTCACGGTCAAGGTCTGATTCGTGTAGCAGCGGTAGTTATCGTCGCGCGAGAACGTACCGTCGGTGACATGGATCGTCACTCCCTCTTTGATGAGGTACATCGAGGTTGAGTTATCCGTACCTGCTACGAAGCGCGTGAGCTTGCCTGCGCCGCCTGCCGGAACAGACGTACGACGATAGACCGCAAAGTAATCCTGGTCTTTGGTTGCCTTGAAGTCTGTTACGCTATGCGCCTCCATATTCTTGAGATCCAGCGTCTCGATCCACCAGCCAACGAAGGTGTAGATCTCCGGACATACAGGCGTCGGATCGTTCGGCACTGCCGGCAGGAAGCCTTCGCGGATACTCTGCTCCTCGCCGATCTGCACGTCGTTGTCAAAGAAGCGGATCTTGTAGTAGTTATGCTGTACCGGCGTACAAGTAGTCGTGAAGTCATCAAAGAGGTTCTCGGCCAACTGCTCAGCGAACACGGCATAGAAATTCCTGTCTTCCGTCACCGCCTCGCCGTTCTGGATATACTCCGGCGAGGTCCATTCGCTCTCGTAGATCTCCGTCTCACACCAGCCCACAAACGCACGGCTGTCTTCGCAGCTCGCCGGGATAGCGGACGGGATAGAGAGTGTACCGGTAGTGATCGTTTTCTTGAACACCTCGCCCTGCGCGTACCATGTCAACAGATAGGTCCTGAGTGCCGACGCGGAGATCGTCACATCACCGCTCATATCGGGCAGTACAAAGAGGTTTGACGCTGCGATATACGTGTATCCTTCGCCGTATTTCAACTTCTGACCTCCCATCGTGACGTTCCAGCACGAAGCGTCGTCGAGGGTGTAATTATCGTCGGGGATGATAGTCAGGAAGAGCGTGTCACCCGGGGTCTTATCGCCCGACATCGACGAAGCCGTACAATGCTCCGCATTGGTGACCTGGTACGAGAACGATGTCGGCACATAGCCGCCGTTATACTTAGCGGTGATGATGCCGTTGGACTCCGTGATTTCTGTCAGTTGATGTCCGTTAATAGGCGTGCAAGTATAGACTTTCTTCGTTCCCGGGAATGGGTTCCAGGGGCAGTTATCCTTATAGGAGCCGCTGATGAATTGGCCCTGCTCATTATAGTCCCCACAGCCGCCGATCTTGGTGCCATAAGCAGAGATAACTGTATAACGCGGTGCGCCATCTGTACCGGTCGCATTCGGGCTGTTACTGGTCCATGCATTGGCATTGAAATCCACTTTCCACAACAGCATTCCGTGTCCGGTAAGCGGCTCGTCCCAGCCTACTTGCTGACGATTCTCGATATAATAACGCAAGCCGCTCTGCGTAGCGCCCTTTAGACTGCTCGTCGAAGCGATCTGATATACTTGCGCACCCTCTGTACCGTTGGCCTTAAGAACGATGTCCGCGCCCTCTGTGCCAAGAACAATAGGCGTCTGCCAGCCGAAGAATAATTTCTGCCAAGGATCGTAGTTAGGCGGGCAGTGCTCACCGCCGTTGTAACTACCGGCGTCCATGATATTCCAGTCGTTCGGCGTGACACCTGCGTGATAGACATCTCCGTATGTGATATCGTAGAGATCCGGCAGACCCATCACATGTCCGAACTCATGACAAAGCGTACCAATACCGCTCATACCGCCGTTTCCCACCAGCTCCGCCGAGCAGGCGTAGTTATTCAACCAATATTCGCCCACATTGCAGTCGTTCCAGTCATATTCGCATTTTCCGTAATACCACGCCGAGTAAATATTCCAGTTGTGCGGCCAGATGGTGTTTGCGTTACCGCCGTTCGCCTGACCTTTGCCGGCGAAGATCATATATACGAAATCCACGTAGTGGTCTCCGTCCGAATCGTAGTCCGCCCAGTTGACGGAGAACTGCTGGTCTATGAGCTTACAAGCTTCCACAACAGCCGTTGCTACCGAGCGATCAGAGCCCGCGTCGTCCGGATCGATATCCCCGCCGTAATAAGCGTAGTTCTGACTAAGCGTCACAGGACCGAAGACGTCAAACTGAGGACGATACGAACCATTGGACTGATCCGCAAAATACTGACCGGCAGAGGGGTAACTCTTGTTACCGTACACATTGACCGTACAGTTGGTCGAGTTACAGAGCTCGTCCCAGACAGCCTGCGTATGCGAAGTACTCATCTTGCTGTCCTTGAAGTTCACCAGGATGACGATACCCTTCGGCGCCAGGTTCGGGGTTGTACCGACAGCTTTCGGCGCACGACGAGGCGAACCTGCCGGCTCAGCATCGTGGATCGCACGCGCTTTCTCGTGTCGCGCATAGACCTGCTCAGCCGTCGGAGCATCGCCTACGACCTTGAACTGACCGTTCACCTCACGCACCTCTTTGCCCTCACGGTTAATGGTGTAGTGATAAAACTCATCGCCGATGACCTGCACCTCAATAGTCGTGCCATCAGCCTGCGTGCGGGTCTGCCAGCCCGGATAAGCCGGTACTGCGTAGGCCGTCACCGCCCACACACAAATCAATAAAAGAGAAAAAATCTTTTTCATTATCGTTGTTGTTTTTATTAATTTCCAAATTTGGGTGCAAAGATATATAAAAAATTGCATATATGCAAATTTTTTGACAATTTTAGTAATTTTTAGTAAATAAAACCAAATAAAATTGATATAAAATACATCCCCCTGAAAAGATTATATGCACGCTGCATAGTTTATCTATATTTATGGCTTTTAAATGCTTAGACTCGAAGAGTTGAGGATTAGTGCGATTAAGCATATAGGAGAGCTTGCTATCATAGATGATTAAGCGCGCTAAGACGTATGATGCCTGGCATCAAAAGCATTTAAAAGAGTTTATTTATATTTATGTACCAAATTTTATCTTTGTTTATTGCTGATTATTGATTTAATCTCGCTAGAGATAAGGATTTGATTTGTCAGGCTATGTCAAATTTATTTGTAAGTAGACTGATAAAACAAAGACTTAAGAGTACGGAGTACTAAATCAATAATCAGTGTTTATCTTAATTTATTTACCATTAATCAAAAAACCTTTCATAAGATGAAAATTTTATCTTTGTTTATTGCTGATTATTGATTTAATCTCGCTAGAGATAAGGATTTGATTTGTCAGGCTATGTCAAATTTATTTGTAAGTAGACTGATAAAACAAAGACTTAAGAGTACGGAGTACTAAATCAATAATCAGTGTTTATCTTAATTTATTTACCATTAATCAAAAAACCTTTCATAAGATGAAAATTTTATCTTTGTTTATTGCTGATTATTGATTTTATCTCAAAGAGATGAAGCTTGTTTTGATAAAGGGATTTATAAATTTATTTATGTAAGCACTTTAGCGAAAGAAGATTCGGAGGTACGAAGTACTAAATCAATAATCAGTGTTTATCTTTATTTATTTACATTAATCAAAAATGTGGAAAAATTGACGGAAATTGTGCAAACACCTTAAAATATTTGCACATATGCGCGAAATGTATTACCTTTGTCCCGATTTTGTAAACTACACTTAGCAAAATAGTCAAAAAACTATAAAATTAACCCAATTTATTCATTTAATCTAAAATTTTTAAAATTTATGAAAAAACTTTTCACATTAGCCGTTGCTGTCCTGGCAAGTGTATGCTTAATGGCAGAGACAGTAACAATGGACTGTGCCCTTGCTAAGGGTTCCACACCATCTCCATCTATCGGTGTCGCTCTTCTTAGTGGCGGCGCTTTTGACGGAAACGGATATAAGATGAGTAACGATGGTAATTACATTGGATGGAATATCTCTGCCGCCAACAAAACATTTACTGCTGTTACATTTAGTGGATATATTAACTCTAATGATGCGTCAAAGCTGTGGGGATTTCAATTTAGCACAGATGGCGGCACAACTTGGGGAACAGAATTAACACAAAACAACGAAGCAAATAATAAGGCATATCATGATATCACAGTTGGTGTTACTATTCCTTCTGGGGCTAATGCAATTCGTATCATTCGTCGTGCAGGTACAAGCGCTTATGTTCGTTCCATAACATTAACTTTAGCAGATGACACCCCCGCTTCTGACCCTGTAACTTCTATTACAGTTAATGGTCCAGAGGCTGGTTATATTGGACTTCCTGTTACATTAACCGCCAAAACCGACGTTAAGGCTGATACTATTTGGTGGACCGATCAATATGGAACTAAGCAAGAAAGCAAGAATGGTGTATTTACCTTTACACCGAGTGCTGCTGGTTCTTATACTTATACTGCCTGGGCAGAGAACGCCCACAACGAGAATCCTGTAACGAAAGAGCACTCTGTTACCGTTACCAAACTCTGTGGTGAGTTGATTAAGGTAAGTGCAACAGCATACAATGCAGCTACTGCTACCGGAATTTTTAGTGGAACAACCTCTGCAAGTATGTCTAGTAAAGATTCAGAGAAATCAGTTTATGAAGACTTAACTGGATATAAATTAAACACTAAAAATCAACACCTTGGTATTACATTCAATGCTGGTCAAACACTTCGGGCTGGTGATGTTGCTACTGTTTTCGTTACAACCGTAAGTGCAAAATTACAACTTTTTGCCGACAAGGGTACTACACTTATTGGAGAAACCGATAATGTGGTGCAAGGTGAAAACCAAATTATTTTAGGTTCTGCGGCAAATGGAGCAAATGGTATTTATGTTTATCGTACAGAGGCTGCAGGTGCAGATATGAACCCGTTTGTTGCGTACATCTCCGTTATCCGTTCTTGCGAGGAGAGCGACAATACCAATATTGCAGAGTTGACTGTTAATGGTGAAGCTGTTACTCCGAGTGGATCTGCTTATAGTTACACCCTTAGTTCGTCCTACGAAGAACCTACCGTTAGTGTCGCCGTTACTACAGAGCACCCGTTGGCTAAGATTACTGACAACATCGGTGGCGACCTCGCTAATCCGTTTACTATTGCAACTCCGGCTACCGGCGAATCAAACGTTATGCCGTTCCGCGTAGTAGCAGAGAATGGTGACTTCTATAATTACGTCATTACTATCACTAAGTCTGCTTCGCTGAACAACGACGCTACTCTGAGTGCTTTATCTGTCGAAGGTTACACGCTCAGCCCGGCATTTGATGCAGAAGTTACTGCTTATACCATCACTAAGGCTTATGGCGCAGAGAACCCTGCTACAAGCGCTGTAACTGCTACTCCGAATGACGCTAACGCTAACGCAGCTGTTGTCCTCGAAGGAAATGTATATACCATCACCGTTACCGCAGAAGATGGCGAGACCAAGAAAGAGTACACCATCACCGTAAACGAGGCAGCTGCTCGCAAAGCACTTCTCCGTGCTACGTTCGCATTCTTCTCCGGCAAAGATAGTATCTGTGTCGACGGTTTCATCGCAAACGGAAATATTGATGTTCCGTATATCGGCGAAACACAACCGACATTCGTTGCTGTTGAGTTCTGGCAGAAAGACGGCGAACCGACAGCAGAGGTTGTTGACGGCAAACTCGTTGTTACCGGTGTAGATTCACAGCAAGACGAATATACCATCACTTATCACAAACTCACTCCTAAGACATTGGATTATGAGGAGGTTGTATTCGACACTGTTCCTTCGTATGTCTTCTCCGTTTACGGATTTGACGCAGACAAGGGTGTTAAGTTCTCGAAAGACGTAGAGGAAGCTTCTAACCGTCGCATTTCCGAGGGTAAGGATCGTATCTACATTGCTCTGCCGGCCGCAGGTCAAGTTATCCTAACCGGTGGTAGTGCAGGTGCTCGTCCTATTAAGATTACAGTTAATGGCAACGTAAGCGCTATCAATAGTACTCCTAAGGCTGGTGAAACTATTAAGCTTTCTTTGAATAAGTCAAAAGCTAACTTCATTGGCATCGAGAGTAATAAAAATAACGGAGATGGCGGTTTCATTAAGTTGCAACTTCAGCAAGACTATCCGACAGCATTGGACAACACCGAGGATAACGCAAAGGCTGTTAAGACCATCGAGAACGGCCAAATCGTTATCATTAAAAATGGCGTTCGTTACAACGTTCTGGGTGTTGAATTGCGTTAATCGTGCCCGAAGGGCTAAGACGAACACAATTAGTAACAACAAAGTTGTACAGTCCTGAAATAATAAGCCCACCTAACTCTCTTGAACAGGAGAGAGATAATAATCAGCTCGTCGATATTCGGCGGGCTGTTTTTATTTGCAAGAATCCAACATCTATCCGCTTTACCTACTACGATTAAAGTATAATTAATATAATTGCTTTTTGAAAAGTAAATAATTTATCTTTGTTTATTGCTGATTATTGATTTAATCTCGGCAGAGATAAGGATTTGATTTGTCAGGCCACCTCAAATTTATTTGTAAGTAGGCTGATAAAACAAAGACTTACTGGTACGCAGTACTAAAATCAATAATCAATTTTATCTAATTTTATTTACTTCAAAAATTATTATCTATATAATTTTCTTTTTCACTAGACACTTTAACAAAAAATCATAAAAAGTGTCATACGCTCTTGCGTATGTCATTTTTTTGTTGTACCTTTGCAACGAAATTAAAAATGCTATACATTATGACTAAGATTGATTATGCCAGAATGGAAGAGCTCAAGAGTAAAGAGTACCTCACAGTGGAAGAAGCGAAAGAATTAGGCCACATGAGATTAGCTCAACTGATAAACGTTGAAGTAGCATGCTAAAATTCACCCCGCAAGCCATCGAAGACTTGGCGCAAATTTTGGCAGGTCTTATTTCTTTTCGCATAGGTAGTGCAACCAGCCCCGCACTAACACAAGAGCACGCTGAGTCTATATATGACGATATAATCGATCATATTAACACGATTCCCTCATCGCCGCTTCATATGAGAAACACATTTGAAGGTCTTCAGCGGTACGGAGAGTTTGTGCACACCTACAAACGAAACAGAACGAACTGGTACGCATTTTACGATAAGAAAGGAGACTACTTTCTTGTGAATCGAATCACCAATAACTGGAATATTCTTTTACCAAGATTATAAAATTTCATTCAACTATAACGACTCGCATCCCTGCGGGTCGTTTTTAGTTATTTCCTACCCTTTTAGCACCCAAAAGCGCGTTATTACCACGTTGTTTGCGGGTTATTAACGCGTTATTTCCGCGTTATAAAACACCCTCTCAGCCCCAAATCACCCCAAAAATTAGTCACAAATACTATATTATATATAAATATATATAATATACATTTCGTAAGCATTTTTTTATTTGCATATATCAAATATTTTTTTATCTTTGTTTATTGCTGATTATTGATTTTATCTCGAAGAGATGGAAGCTTGTTTTGATAAAGGACGACTCAAATGTATTTGGAATCGGGCTTTAGCAAAATAAGATTCATGGTACATAGTACGTAAAATCAATAATCAGTGTTTATCTATGTTTTATTTACAAATTCTCCAAAAATTGCCAAAAAAGACGAAAAATTTGCATATATGCAAAAAAAGTTGTATCTTTGCACGCAAATATGGAAATTATGAAAAAAGCATTGACATTCTTTCTGGCAGCGATGATGAGTCTGCCGATGGTACAAGGCGCTATCAAAGTGCACACTATTGGCGACTCCACGATGGCCGAGTACGACGAGAGCACGACCGACAAACGCGGCTGGTGTATGTTCCTCGGCTCGTTCTTCGACGCCGACAATGTGACCGTCAACAACCGCGGCAAATCGGGCGCTGACACGCGCGGCTTCTACACCGGCGCGGCCTATTGGCCTTCGGTCAAGAACCAGATGAGTGCCGGCGACTACCTGCTGATCCAGTTCGCGCATAATGACGAAGGCGCGGACTCCAACCTATCCGGTCTCGATCACGACGAGTACGCCGCTTATTGCGCCGAGCACGGTCTTCCTGCTCCTACCGATGAGCGCGGTACAAACCCCAAGACCACCTATCGCGATTTCCTGCGTAAGTTCATCGACGAGGCGCGTGCCTTAGGCGTCAACCCTGTGTTGGTAGCCCCTATCTGCCGCGCTTATTTCGCAAGCGGCGACATCAAACGTAATGGCCGACATGACCTCGGCGATAAGTTCGCGAAGATAGAGAACGGCGTGCTGTACCAAAACCAAAGTGTACCGGCAAGCGACCTGTCGATGAGTTATGTAGAAGCCATGCGTATCGTAGCTGAGGAGAAGAACGTTCCTTTCATCGACCTTACCCAGGCTACGCGCGAACTCTTCCTCTCCTACGGAGAGACGCAGTGCCTCAATCTCCTCTTCTGTACGGGTGACAAGACCCACACCAACGCGATGGGAGGTAACCTCATTGCCCGCAAGGCAGCCGAATTGCTCAAAGCAGCCGGTATCTTAGCCGACTATATCGATATCCCCGAGTCCATCTCCGCCAGCCCGACGTCCATCGTCCTCGGCGAGATATACACCGGTGTAGCCCAGAACAAAGAGATCCTGCTCACCGGATACGGCCTTAATCCCGAGACAGGTACGGTCAGCATCGAAGCGACCGGTGAGTTAACCGTCTCGATCGACAAAGAGAGCTTCGCCAAGACCGCTTCGGTCAACTACACAGGCGGCTCCTTATTCCAAAAAATATATGTGCGCGCATTGTACACAGAAGCGGGCGAGAAGAGCGACAAGGTCGTTTTCACTTGCGGCTCAACTTCGTTCGAAGTGCCTGTGACAGCAAACGTCATCTCGCTCGATGGTGGTAGTGCCGTAAGCGCAACATGGGCGATAGAAGACAAGGCAAAAGCAACAGAAGTGGTCGTGGAAGGTCCGGTAAGCGCAGAGATGACGCTGAGCCTCATGACCGCTTGGGACGCAAAAGCCGAGTTCAGCGACGGAGAAACGGAAAACATCTCGATGGTTCGTTTCCATAATGCCGACGCAAGCGGCGCTAAAGTCAACTGGCCTACCGACGAGATCGACGAGAACGCCAGCCGTTATATCGATTTTAGTCTCACCGCTCCCAGCACTTTAGACGTTCGTATCACCGGCATCTCCTTAGATATCGCCGCACACAGTACGAGCGCAATGTGCTATCATATCAATACCGGTTTTGGCGACGACTTCACCGACGTTAAGACGATCGCAGAGAAAGTGAATATGACCAACAAAACCATTGAGCACCTCAACCTGACGCCTATGCTTTCCGTCAAGCGAGGTGAGACACTGCATGTGCGCGTGTTGCCTTGGCATCAGAACAGCAGCGGTAGCGGTAAATATATCTGCCTCAAAAACGTCAAGATCGAGGGACAAGCGTTCGAGCCCGGACAAGGTTTCGAGAACACAAAAGACAGTCTACAGAGCGAGAAACGTATTGAGAACGGCCAACTCGTCATCATTAAAAACGGCGTGAAATACAATGCGCAGGGCGCAGTTATACGTTAAAACGAAAAAACGATTCATTTAACAATAAAAAACTGAAACACATGAAAAAGATTCTCTCTTTGGCATTAGGCGCATTGATGAGCCTCAGTGCCTGGTCGTATGACAATGTACCGGCCACTTTTGCTTGGACGGTAGGTAATGAAAACGAAGCTACCGTCACTTCGGACGCGTCTGATGGCGTAGCTCAGACCAAAGTATCAATCGGTGTCGGCCTGACTATTGCCGGTACGAAAAGCAACTACGATGTGAACAACGGGCACGAGATGGTGCAGTACCAACCGGCAGAAAGCAAAAAGGGTGTTGACCCCAGCGTAATGATTGAGTACAGCGTGAAGATGAAAAAGGGTGTCACTTTCACTTTGACCGGTATCAGCTATGATGCAGTGAAGGACGGTACAGATGGTGCTTCGTATCACTGGAGTTATGCAGTAGATGGCACAGAATCTGCTGCTACCGAAGTGCCCGCAGAGGAGTTGTTGCGTAATAATGGCTCCAATGCAGAGACCGCACAATTGAACCACAGCCATGCTGTGACGGCAACAGCCGGTCAGGTAGTAGCATTCCGTATTTATGTATCCGGCTTTGCAAACAATAAGAAGTTCGCCTTGTCGAATATCCAATTGACGGGTACGGTAAACGGCGAAGCCGAGCAACGTGCATTTACGAACTTCAAACTCGATTTCCGTACGAACCCTTATACGGTAGTTGAACCGGAAACACTGCCTTCGAATGTGACATTGAGCGACTTGAATTATAACGGAACACAACACGGTCTGCAGGGTGGTACGATCACGGTCAATGTAGACGGTCCGGTGAAATTTACCTTGGGTGCTTGCCAATACGGCAGTTCGATAGCCGTCAAGAAAAACGGTGAGGCGCTGACGACAATTGCTAACAACACAGGCTGTGACAACAGCGGTGTAGATGGCGGATATAAGCACTTTGTGAATTGGACGTATAACGTAGAAGAAGCTGCCGTGTTAAGTTTCACAGTGAATGGTAGTTACTTGCCGTATTTCTTTGCAGAAGCTTGTGAGTTTGTGCCGCAGGTAGAGGTGCGTTATTTCGACGTGGACGGTAAGACCATGATCGGCGAGCCGCAGATAGTTGATGGCGGTTCACCGCTGGCGTTTGCTTATGACGCTTCCGATGTAACAGTAGCGGAAGGCAAAGCATTCCGAGGATGGTTCAATGCGTCGGCTCCGACGGCCCTGAAGGTAGTTGAGGGAACACTGCTGACCGAGAACCTGAGTCTTTACGCCAAGGCTACGGATATTGAACTGGCTGAGTTGGGTAAGATCTATGAGTATGACCTGACCAAGAACTATTTCTATCAGGAAGACCATGAGTTGTTCTCTTCTGAGGGAGGTAAATTCCACGACGGACAACACGGCTGGATATTCGGTAATGGCAACACGATGAGTATTGAGGTAGCAGGTAATGCCCTGCTGTCGGTAGGTGTTTGTACGTACAGCGCTACCGGTACAACTCTGGTAAAAGATGCTGCCGGCAACACGGTCGGACAGTTGGAAGTAGTGAACAAAGAGACGACAGATGGTGCCGAGCAGACGATCAACTATACAGGACCGGCTACCAAACTTACGTTTGAGTTCGCAGGAACGAACTACATTCACCGTGTCAAAGTATACAATATCGCTGAGTTGCCGGTAAAGAATGATCTGGGTTACTTTGAGGTTTCTTCCGGCGATGCAGCAGGCTTCTTATTGGCATTGACAGCTGCAGAACCGGGCGATAAGATCTTCCTGCCGAATGGTATATATGACCTCGGCGAGACTGTTCTAACTCCGATCAGCAAGAACAATATCTCTATCATCGGTCAGTCGATGGAAGGAACGATCATCAAGAACGCACCTGATTTCCACAAAGAAGGTATCGGCACAACAGCTACGTTCCTCATCACCGCTACGGGTACTTATTTCCAAGACCTGACGATCCAGAATGCCTTGGACTACTATGGAGCTATCGCTGCCGGTCTGGAAGGTGGTCGTGCTGTCGTTCTGCAAGATAAAGGAACCCAAACGATCTGCAAGAACGTGAAGTTGTTAAGTTATCAGGATACCTATTATAGCAACAAAACCGGAGGAGTTTATTATTTCGAGGACTGCGAGATTCACGGAACAGTGGACTTCATCTGCGGTGGTGGAAATGCTTATTTCAAGAACAACTTGCTCTACTGCGAGAAACGTAACTTGAACGGTAGCGGAAGTGATGCACTGACGGCCAGCAACGCGGAAGCCTCGGATAATGGATATGTCTTTGATGGTTGTACGATCAAGAGTGAGTGTCCTACCGTTTCACTCGGTCGCGCATGGAATAACACGCCGCAGGTATCGTTTGTCAACACTCTCGTGGACTATAGTGCCGGTGAGTTTAGCTTCAATAGCAGCGATATCCAACGCTGGACCAAACAACTGATGAGTGTTGGAGCTTGGCCTTTGTTCGGTGAGTACAACACCCATTTGGCTGACGGTACAGTATTGACACCGGCCAGCAATGTAGTGACTTTCATCGACAAGGCTCCGAGCACAGAGACCCAAGAAAAAGAGACCGTTCTTTCGCAACGCGAGGCGGCTGTTCGCACGATCGACAATACCCTCGGTGAGTGGGGTGCAACGGCTGTTGCTGATGCCAAGCAGGCTGTGTGCGACCTGGAGAATATCGAGGATGCAGGCGTTTATCTGGTAGAGATGCCGAACGGTCATGCGATCCTCTATTCGGGTGCTGCTTTGAAAGAGGAGATCTTCCCGGAGGATGCTGGTGAAACGGTTCGTAAAGCGAATGCCCGCGGTGGTTTCGGTAAACCGGCCGGTGAAGACCCGCACGAGGCTATCGACAACACTTCCGCTGAGAGAGTAAAAGTGCAGAAGATCATTCGCAACGGTCAACTCATCATTATCCAGAACGGTGTTGAGTACAATGCACAAGGTGCTATAATAAAATAAGACGTGTCGGTAAAAATCGAAAATATCAACAAAGCGTTCGGGCCGCAACAGGTGTTGCGGTCCGTGACGTTGGATATACCCGAAGGACAAGTGGTAGGCTTGTTAGGCCCGAACGGCGCCGGTAAGTCCACACTGATGAAGATCCTGATGGGCCTTTGGCGAGCCGACAGCGGGAACGTGCAAGTACCGGAACGAATCGGCTACCTGCCGGAGAATAACCCGCTGTACGAGGAGATGTATGTGGTTGAGTATCTGCGATTCATGGCACAGATGACCGGTATTCCGGGTTCCCGATATCCCGAGATAGTTGATGGCCTGATCGACAAAGTCGGCTTGACACCGGAACGGCACAAGCATATCCGCGAGTTGAGCAAGGGCTATCGGCAGCGCGTCGGCCTCGCGCAAGCCCTGTTGGGCGAACCGCAACTACTGATTCTCGACGAGCCTACCACAGGTCTTGACCCAAATCAACTTGTCGAGATACGCGCCTTGATCCGTTCGTTAGGCCAAGAGCGCACCGTGATCCTCTCCACGCATATCATGCAAGAGGTGCGCGAGATGTGCGACCGCGTAGTGATCCTCGATCACGGACGAATAAAAGCAGATAAACCTATTAACGAAATAGACGATTTGGAACAACTGTTCCATGACAGTACAAATGGCAGAATTTGATATACGACAACAGATGAGCGAGAAGGAGCAGGACAATGCCCTGCGGCCTTTGTGTTTTGCGGATTTCGCGGGACAGAGCAAGGTGACCTCTAACCTCAAGATCTTCGTGGAGGCGGCTAAGTTACGTGGCGAGAGTCTCGACCACGTGCTGCTCTTTGGCCCTCCGGGTCTGGGTAAGACGACGCTGAGTAACATCATCGCGAACGAGTTAGGTGTGGGCTTCAAAGTGACGAGCGGTCCCGTTTTGGACAAGCCCGGTGACCTGGCAGGTCTGCTGACCTCCCTCGAGCCGAACGATGTCCTTTTCATCGATGAGATACACCGCTTGAGCCCGATCGTGGAGGAGTACCTCTACTCGGCGATGGAGGACTACCGCATCGATATCATGATCGACAAAGGTCCTTCGGCCCGCACTATACAAATCGACCTCAACCACTTCACCCTCATCGGCGCTACGACACGTTCGGGCTTGTTGACTTCCCCGCTCCGTGCCCGTTTCGGCATCAACTGCCATCTCGAGTACTACGATGCTGATATCTTAGCCGGTATCGTGAAGCGTTCGGCTCGTCTGCTGAACGTTGAGATCAATGAGAAAGCGGCCGGCGAGATAGCCCGTCGCTCGCGCGGTACGCCCCGTATTGCGAATGCCCTACTCCGCCGCGTACGTGACTTCGCACAAGTGAAGGGAGACGGCAAGATCGACTTGGATATCGCCAAATATGCCCTCGAGGCCCTCAATATCGATACCTTTGGTCTCGACCAGATAGACAACAAACTGCTGCTTACTATCATCGATAAGTTCCGCGGCGGACCGGTCGGACTCAACACGATCGCGACCGCGATGGGAGAAGATGCAGGTACCATCGAAGATGTCTATGAACCCTACCTCATCAAAGAAGGCTTCATCAAACGTACGCCGCGAGGCCGCGAAGCTACCGAACTGGCCTACAAACATCTCGGCAAAACACCCCTCGCTGCCGATGGCCAACAGAGCATGTTTTAACTGACAAAATGGCAGCAAGCGGGCCATTGGCACGCTATTTGAGATTTTAAATTTCAGATTTAAGATTTTAAATTATGAGCAAGAAAGAAAAAGAGAAAATAGAAGAGATTGAAGAGACGAAAGTCGAGAGTCAAGAGACGACAGAAGAAACTCAGGAGACTCAAGAGACCCAAGAACCCGAGGTCGATGAGACCGAGGCGCTCAAAGAGCGTATTGCTGAACTGGAAGATAAGAACCTGCGTATGATGGCGGAGTTTGACAACTACCGTCGTCGTACCAACAAAGAGAAACTGGAACTTATGGCAACTGCCGGGGAGCGTATCTTCACAGAGATGCTTCCGCTGGTAGATGATTTCGAGCGAGCCTTAGCCGCCATTGACGACGAAGGCGTTCGCTTGATATACAACAAGTTCATTGCCTTCTTGGCCAAGAACGATGTACATGCCATCGAAACCGAAGGCGTGGATTTCAATACCGACGAGCATGAAGCTGTGACGACTTTTGCAGCTGGCGAAGACAAGAAAGGCAAAGTGATCGACTGCACCCAGAAGGGCTACAAGCTCGGCGAGAAAGTGATTCGCTTTGCGAAAGTAGTAGTTGGAGAATAAACCTAAAACATAAGAACTATGGCAGAGAAACGTGATTACTATGAAGTGCTGGAAGTACCCAAAACGGCCAGCGCGGAAGAGATAAAAAAGGCGTACCGCAAGAAAGCGATACAGTATCACCCGGACAAGAACCCGGGCGATAAGGAGGCTGAGGAGAAATTCAAAGAGGCTGCCGAGGCCTATGAGGTGCTTTCTGACCCGCAGAAACGTCAGCGTTATGACCAATACGGTCACGCCGGCATGAACGGTATGGGAGGCTTCTCGGGAGGCGGCATGTCGATGGAAGATATCTTCACACACTTCGGTGATATATTCAGCGGCGCAGGCTTTGACCTCGGCGATTTCTTCGGCGGCGGTAGCGGTCGAGGCAGTCGCGGTCCCCGTGTTCGTCGCGGCAGTGACCTGCGCGGACGTGTCAGCCTGACACTCGAAGAGATAGCGACCGGCTGTGAGAAGAAGATCAAAGTGCGCCGACTCGTGGAGTGCAAGGACTGCCACGGAACAGGTAGCGCAGACGGCACGACAGAGACCTGTCCGACCTGTAAAGGATCCGGCCGCGTGACCCGCGCACAACGCGGTATCTTCGGTATGATGCAGATGCAGACCGAATGCGAGACTTGCGGCGGAGAAGGACGTATCATCAAAAATAAATGTCCGAAATGCGGCGGTCAGGGAGTCGTTCGCGACGAAGATATCATCACCGTGACGATCCCGGCAGGTGTAGCAGGAGGCATGCAGTTGACCGTGCCCGGTAAGGGTAATGCAGCACCGCATGGAGGCATGCCGGGCGACTTGCTCGTGCTCATCGAAGAGGAAGAGCACAAGGACTTCATTCGTCAGGAGAGCGATCTGATTTATAACCTGCTGCTCGATATGCCGACAGCCGTGCTCGGCGGACAAGTGCAGATACCTACCCTCACGGGCGACGTGAAGATAACGATCACGCCGGGTACCCAGCCGGGTAAAGTACTGCGCATGCGCGGCAAAGGCTTACCTCGTATCGACCAATACGGACGCAATTACGGCACAGGCGACCTGCTTATCAACGTTGGCGTCTATATCCCGGAGAAACTGAGCAATGACGAGCGGAAACTGATCGAGAAACTGCAAGACAGCCCGAATATCGTGCCTGGCTCAAGTCAGAAGAAGAGTTTCTTCCAAAATCTGTTTGGAATCTAATGTACGGTGTTAAGCGCATATGGCCTTGGTTGCTCCTCTGGGGTATTGTGGATTTGCTATGTGCGCTTTTCTGTGAGATACACGCCGACGAAGCCTATTACCGGCTCTACGGACAGTTTTTAGCCTGGGGATATTTTGATCACCCGCCTATGGTGGGCCTAATGACAGCCGTTTCAGCGGCACTTGTCCCTGCAACAAGCTTGATACTCAAGAACCTGAGTGTCAGGCTTGTAACCGTTTTATTGCATGTCGGCACCGTGTGGGTGCTTTGGAAAGCAGTACAGAGCACAGAGTTGTGGAAGTTCCTACTCGTTGCTGCCTCGATCCCTATGTTCTGCGCGTACGGTTTCCTAACCACTCCCGATGCACCGCTGCTCTTCTTTGCCGCCTTGTTCTTCTATGCCTACCGGCGGTATCTGACCGATCGCTCATGGTCGGCGACCGTGCTACTCGGCCTCAGCATGGCAGGCTTGATGTACAGCAAATATATCGCCGCATTAGTGATCGCCTTCGCCGTCCTCGGCAACTGGCGTATCGTCAAAGAAGGGCGTTTCTGGGCGGCTGTAGGTATCGCCTTAGCGCTCTTGACGCCGCATATAGCATGGCAGTTCCAACACGGCTGGCCGTCTTTGGTACACCAGTGGTCCGACCGCGCATTAGGCTATCAACCCTTATACACCCTGGAGTTTATCCCAAATCAATTAGCCGTCTTTAATCCCTTCGTATGGGCACTGATGCTCTGGCTGGGCGCGAAAGCGATTCTTTCCAAAGATGCCTTCCAACGAAGTCTGGGCTGTGTCATCTGGGGCCTGCAGGTATTCTTCTTTATCATGACCTTCCGCGGACATGTAGAGCCGCACTGGACCGTAGCCGCCACTGTTCCGGCTATTATCCTCTTGGTCGAATCGGAACTCATGGACCGCAAATGGCTTCGTGCAAGTCTGGCTGTTTTTGTCGGCCTGGTACTCATTGCCCGCGTGATCCTGATGCTCAATATCCTACCGGCGAGTACGGGTCTCGCGCACAAACAAGAACAGTGCGAACAACTGCACGAACAAGCACAAGGCCTGCCTATCGTCTTCGACGGTTCTTTCCAGCGTACTTCGCTCTATCGTTTCTTCTATAACGATGAGGCAGTGCGTGTACGGCAACCCAACGAACGAATGAATCACTATGACCTCTTGCATCTCGAAGACGCTTTGATGGGGCAACCGGTGTGTATCATGCGCTCAGATACGGTGCGTTTTGTAGATGCTCTAACAAAGGAGGACCTCGATGATTAAACTGCTGATGATATTGCTGTTTGTGCCTACAGGTATCGCGCCGGGCTTCTTTGGCCCGAACGCCTTGCCGGTCATTGACATGAACGACGGACAAACGTATGAACAACTCCGCGTAGAACTCGCGGCTGACGGCTATTTCGGTTTCAATAACGACAAGACCGCTGATCTCTTCGCGCGCGTGCACGTTCCTTTATTCACGCGTTGGGCGAACCTGAGTCTGTGGATGCCACTCTGTGAGTGGTATAGCCAGGCAGACGGCACAGGCTACGGAGCGGGCGATGTGTATATCTCCACCGAAGTGCAGGTACTGCATCACTCGTGGTTTAAGACCGAGAAAGCCAAGTATATCCCGCAGATGACCATTCAGCTCGGCATGAAGACCGCCAGCGGCGGACAATACGAACGCAAGCGGCATTTTGACAGCCCGGGCTATTTCTTTGACTTGAGTATCGGTCAGACCTTCCCGATCCGGCAAGTGAGTATTCGTCTGGCGGGCTCGGCCGGTTTCTTATGCTGGCAAACGACAGAAGGCCGGCAGAACGATGCGGTGATGTACGGCCTGCAGGCACAGCTATTACATGAGTATTTCTCACTGCAAGCCACCTGGGGCGGATACGTCGGCTGGGAACGGTACGGCGACGCGCCGATGTCGATCAAATGCCGCGCGGCAGGGCATATAAAAGGCTTCGAACCCTACGTACAATACCAATACGGTATTCAGGATTTTCCGTTCCACCAACTGCGCGTAGGCTTAGTGTATAATATTGACATCTTAAAACGTAAGAAATGAGTCAGATACTCTTTATACTCTTAGTCGGATTCTGGGGACGCTTCGCAGCGAACCCGGTAGAGATACCTGTGGACTCGGCCTTTGCGGCCAAACAAGCTATCAAAGCACAGAAACCCGTTCAACTGCTGTATGACGTGGACTTCACCACGTATTTTGACAACAGGGAGTATAGTTCGCCGTACCAGATACCGCAGACGATTTTGAACTTCCGTCTCAGCCCGCAGATAGGCGTACGTATCCTCGATCGTGCGGGAGGACGGCATGAGTTAGTAGCCGGCGTGAGTTATACCCAGCGCTTAGGCGGCAACTGGCGCGACGTGCAGTTTAACCCTATCGCGTACTACCATTTTAACTACCGCGGTTTCGATGCCGGCATGGGAGCGATCCCCTATTCGCGGCGTATCATGCCGATGCCCGAATGGTTGATGTACGACAGTTTGACCTACATGCACCCAAATATACAAGGCGCATTGCTGCAATACCGCGATCAGCGCGGCTTTATAGAGTTCATGTGCGACTGGCGAGGAGCGCAAACAGATGAGCGACGGGAGATGTTCCGACTCGTGCTGAACGGTCAGTATCAATATAAATGGCTCCAAGTAGGCGGTCTGGCACATATGAACCACAAGGCAGGTTTTGCCAAAACCTATGAGCATGTGACCGATGATGTCCATGCACATGCATTTGTGGGCTTTGATGTGACGCAGTATGTACCGCTGGACTCCTTGTCACTTCGCGCCGGATATATCTTCGGCTGGGAACGGGACAGAGGCGTGAACGAGAGTTTCTTGAATCACGGATTTATCATGGAGTTGTATGCTAACTGGTGGTTCTTGGGCCTTAAGAACACCTTCTATTACGGCGGTAACTTGATGCCGTTAAGGGAAAGAAACGTCAACTCCTGTTTAGGCGATCCGTTCTATCAGTCGCCTATCTATAACCGCACAGACTTGTTCGTCTATCTGTATCGCAGCAGTTTTGTCAATTTCTATTTCTCCTGGAACATGCATTACGACGGTATCCGTCTGCAGCATCAGCAACAGATGATCGTTCGTTTTGAGTTAGAACCTCTGATGGAAGAATTGGCCGGCAAACAGAAACCTTACTTACGCGGACTATTCGATAAGTAAGGAGAACACTGCATCAGGATAAACACCATTCCGGCCGCCCAGAGGGCAATACCGTCATAGCGACCGAAGACGCACTCCGTACACATATTAAAGAGGAAGAGGGTAGTAAACAGCAATGCCGTTTGTTGCCCTTCCTTTTTGGTACATAGCGGAATAGACAGCCACGCAATAAGGAAGAACAAGAGACCTCCGATACCCAGTTCGAGCAGTTCTTCGAGATATTGGTTGTGGGTGTTATAACCGCGCTCGGCATAATAGGGGTAATGGCCTTCACTGTACCGTTCGCGCATATAGTTCTGACTTTGTCCGGCTCCTAAACCATGCGCGATATAATCCTTAGGATGCTGGAGGGCAAAACCCCATATGTTAAAACGGACATCGTGGGTATAGTCTATCTGACGAAGTACGGTCACATCGGAGATGTCGAAGTTCTCCATACGCGGGTGAAGCGAGAGAAGTCCCCATCCTCCCAAAGCACCTACGATGGCTATTACAACACCATAGCGCAGCAGATACTGTTTGGACAACGAACAGAGAACAACAACCACTATGAGCGCCGCGAGCGTCAGTATCGCCTGACGAGAACCCGTGAGAGGAATCACAGAAAGCATCACAACGAGGCTGGGTATCAAGATAGCGGGTTTCTTTCTGTACAACAGCCACGCCATCACAGCGCCAAACAGTTCCACTCCACAAAGGAAGAGGCGGTGCTTGAAATGCGATATGTTCTCATAATAATGGAACAAATCCGGATAGTGCCCCCACTCGGGATAGTTGAAAGCAGCAACCCAGTCCGGGCGGAAATACAAGGCCGTCACTAAGCCTACGTAGATAAACACCGCCGCTACACAACCGCCTATAAGCACTTTAGCAGCCAACTTCCAGTTGTAACACGCATTGACGCCCCATAGACCGACAGGCACCACGACACCAAATGTGATATACCGCTCCATCTGTCGTGCCCACGCTACATGATCGGGCGACCAGATGCCCGACAACAGACGCCAAATATACCAAAGGGCAAAGAGACAGATAGGAATAATAATTTTACTATTGGTGATTTGTGCTTTGAGGTTGGAGAGTTGGAGCCAACGTCCTTCAAGTACCCATGTCGCGAACCAAAGTACCCATGCATAGCGCAAGAAAACCTGCGGAAAAGGCAACAAAGCAACCACGGCCAGGAAGAGACCGAAATTGATGCGACCGAGTATGTCTTGGTACTTGTTCATCATTGTCGTGCGGCTATATACGCTTCATTTAACCATTGTCTTTCATCGTCCGTAAGCACCAACCTCCAGGCCTGTTTAAGGCCTTTGCTCAGACTGATATGCTTACACCATTGCATGCGGTTGAGGTCCACTAACTGCATCTGCGAACCATCGGCATTAAGCAGTATGTTCCCTCCCGAGAAATCCAGCGGATAAGCGCCAAGTGCATGCAGTTTGGCCATAAACTCCCCTACTCTGCGTATGATCTGCTCGCGGTGCGGAAAGGTCTTGTCTCGCTCTACTTGGCGAAAAGTATAAGGCAACTTGGACAAACGGCAAGCATAATAACTCTCCCGCAACAGTCCCCAACGGCGGTGCTCACGATAGGCCAGCGGCTCCGGAGTCAAGTCACCCAAACGCTTGGCGTACAAGTAACTGCGTTCCGCCTTGCTCTTACGGAACGTGCCATAGATAAAACTATTGGGAAAACGAGGCTTGCGGAACGCCTTGACCACAATATCATCACCCACCAGTTTGATTGTATTCCGGCTATGATAGAACACCATCTGCGAAGCGGCAAAAGCTTCTTCCAGATGCGCTAAGGTCTGCTGTTCCCGCAACTGTTTGTTCGTCAAGAGGTAGTCCTCCCAGTTAGTTCCTTGCTCGTGATGGAAAGAACCGCAGCCTTCTGCTTTTGCTTGTTGGCGTGTAGCAAAACGTTTCGCCATCTGTTGAGGCGAACGATACTGGTAGTGATCCACGGGGATACACTGCTTATAGACACGTCCCCAAGGGTGCGGATACCGCCAACGCTCAGACCAGCACAGCAAAGCCGAATGACGCATAAAGCGCCGCTCGCGACGAGGCGAAGGCAGGGCATGCGTGATAAGGGCTTTGTCTTTCTCAAAATCCCCGGTAAAGGTATTCTGCTCGATATCCTCGCGAGTGAGGATATAGTCGGTGCTTTCTTTCTTGACCGTGCGATAACAACGCGGTACCGAAGCCAGGAAGGCACGTACATCACCCGGGTAGAACTCATCGGCATCAAGACGCACGCACCACCAGCTGTCGGAAGTCATCTCTTGGCGGAAAGCCTTGAAAGCCTTTGCCCGCAGACCGATATGGAACGGCCCTTCGTAGCGAAGCCAAGGAATGATCTGCGGGTGGTTCTGAGATAACTGCTGTATCTTCTCCCACGTACCATCCTCAGAGCCGTTATCAATGACAATGATCTTATCCGACCACCGGCACGCGTCAATGAGCGAAGCGGAAATGATGTCCACTTCGTTCTTAACGACCAACAGGCTGTATATCTTAAATCTTGTCTCTGCCATGAATCAGTTTGTTCCAATAATACAAGAAGGGGTGCGAATACTTAAGCAGTTTCCAAGGTCTACTGGAGTGCGGTTTATGCAATACTGGGTTCGTCAGTTGCAATATATTCTCAAAACCCAATTGACGGGATTTGCGGCTTATATGTACGTCGTACCAGTTCTTGTGCTCGTTCAACTCAGCGAAGTCATAGGCTTGCAAAAAAGCATGGGTCAAGAGCGTGCAGCAGAAAGACAAACGCTTGGTACAAACGATATCTGCGGTCTCCTTCTTGGCGTATAAGTACGGGAAATTAACCTGTCCTTCTTCATCTTTCGTGACAGCCGCCACGATGCCTACTTGAGGCTGTATGGCTTTGACCAGGCGGTCGATTGTATCGGCTTGCACGAGCACATCGCTTTCTATAATCAGCAGATGTTGGTTGTTTACCAAAGCTTCTTTCTGCGCGTTGATAAGTACCCAGCGGTAGTTAGGCGAAGGGTGATCCGTATGGTCTGCTATATGTATTACGCGGATACCTAATTCTGCTTGCAGGGCATCAAGACGCACGGCATTGTCCGGCTCAGAGTTGTCGTCATAAACCGTCAGCATATGACCGGAGGAAACTACCGCCCTTATCGCCTGTTCGGCTGTCTCCAGCGAGTCCTTCACCGGCATAATAATATGTAACGCGTCTTTTACCATGAATGGATCAACCCTCGTTTGGTAATGGTGATCATTGCACCAAAACTGTTCCCGTATTGTGTACCGATGTCACCCGCAAGACGAATACCAAAATCGAGTCCCCAAGCCTGTGGTACCTGTTTGTGTACCTCCAGCATCAGAGAGGTGTTATGACTCATGAGAGGCTTTGCATACGTACCCCAGTTACGACTATAACTTCCCATCACGCGGTATTCGAAGCCGTAGATATCTCCTGCAAGGCCTATGTAATGCACACGAACACGGTTATTCTGAGGACTCATCATGGGGTTTCCGATACATCTTCCAAAATGCGTCCATCCTTGTCCGTAACTGCTGTTGGTATAATAACCGCTTCGCCCGCCATAGACTAATCCGTCTCGGTCGTGCCAAGGTCCGTCTTGAGCGGTCGTATTGATAAACTCATACGTGAAGGCATTGATGAAAGGCCATTGACTCTGCTGTACAGAGAGGCCCCACAAACCATCTACTTGGTTGGACACACCGATAAACCGCGCACTCATGTCTTCAAACAAGGTCTGCCAGTAGGCTGTGATACGCCATTGAGACCACTTGGCGGTCAGTGCCAGTTCTTGAAAACCGATATGGTTGCCTTCGGCATTGAGTTGATCGCTCAGGTTATTTCCTCCGCTATGCGCCATAAGGATATGCTTGTACGTCTCCCACGTCACAGGAAACTGTCCGTAGCGAGGAGACTTTCCGCCCCACTGGGCTACATGATGAAACTCGTAACTGAGGTTGATCGGCAGGTCGCCGCCCAAACGAATGCCGGCGAACTTATAGTGCAGCAATGTTCCGGTAGTAGCAATAGTCGTATCCAAACGGCTATCGTCCACGAACCAACCATGCGTCAGACCGCCTTTGATCTCCACATAGCCAAACAAACCCGGGAAAGGCATATACCGGTCAATGCCGATACTGACACGCGGGATAGGCTGTGCATTACCGGAGAAGAGCAGACCGCCCGTAGAGAGACGGGGATTCTGCAAACCGCAGGTGAAGGGTAAAATACCGGCCGTAATGTCAATGATATACAGGCGAACGTGCGCGTATAGTTCGTTGAAATAGCCTGTAGCGCGTTCTGTATCAAAACGTCCTGTCATCACCACTCCGAAATCATAGTCGTACCATCGGCTGGGACGTGTAGCACGTTTGTAGATACCGGCGGTGATGTTACCGCTATAGGGTGCACTACTGATATTGCCGTTCTCGTTGGTATGTATCCAGAGGGGAGCTTGAGTGCCGGAAGACGCAACTGCAGAGGCACCCAGACAATACATCAGTGTATCTCTTGCGGTATCGGGCTGATGCATCAGTACCGGCCAGAAGTCTTTCTTCGCCTGCGCGGTGAAGCAACCGGCGAAAAGGAGTAAGAGCACTATGTACTGTTTAATCTTCACAATAATACCAGTGTGGATACAGTTCGTATTTATTGCTCTCTCCCAAACCGAAATAAACGCGGTCACCTATACTGCAGGCAACACCGTTCTCCGTCGGGCCACAAGGAATGGTACCGCAACGTTCCCATGAGTCGGTCTTCGGAGCATAGCGCAAGATATCCTGAAAATGATAGCCGGTAGTGAGGGAGTCTCCGTAATGCCAGCCGCCCATAACCCACACAGCTTGCGTAGTTGCAGCGCAGGCGGAATTATGTCTTCCGCTACCCGGCACGGAAGCCTTGCGCTCCCATTTATTGGAAGAAGGAACATACTCCCAGAAATCATTACGGCCGTGATAAAGAAAACCTGTACCGGCAAAATAACGTCCTTGACAGGTCACAGCGACCATCGACATGCGTCGTTCCGGTCGTTCGCCATCACGAGGCACTTCTTCCCACTTATTGTCTGCTATCGAATAGGCCCATAGTTCATTGCCAAAACCATTGAACCCATATCCTACCCATACATGCTCGTCATCTGCAAAAGCAAAAGCTGCATCAGTCTTCTTGGAGGGGAAGTCCGCCAGTTGAGTCCATGTGTTAGTTGTCGGGTCGTATCGCCAGAAATCGCGCAAGTAACTCGACTCTTCGTATATGCTGCCTTTGTTATAACCTAAGCCGACATAGGCGGCGTGGGAGTTGGTACAAGCGATACCATTCGCGCGCGCTGCAAGGGGAGTAGCGATTTCTGCCTGCCAAGTGTCAATTGCCGCATTATAGGTCATCATCGTGTTCGTATAACGTCCGTTAGCCAGACGTCCGCAAACGATATAGACCGTATTTCCCCACGCAAAACTCATCGCAACAGCCCTACCCTCCGGAGGGGTAGCACACTCGTGAACCGGTACCTTACGTTCGGGTACCTGCTGCTCGCAGCCTATGAGAAGAAGCGCAGCAAAGAAGGATAGTATGAGCGATTTAGTTCTCAACTCTCGTCTTGCGTTTGAGTTCGAAATCACGGCCTAAGTAGTTCTGCCGCACGATGGGGTTAGCAGCCAACTCTTCGGGCGTACCATGGAAAAGGATCTTACCCTCAAAGAGCAGGTATGCGCGGTCGGTGATCATCAGCGTCTCATCGACGTTGTGGTCCGTGATGAGAATACCGATATTCTTATCCTTGAGACGCCATACAACGTCCTGGATCTCTTGTACGGCAATTGGATCGACGCCCGCAAAGGGTTCGTCCAGCATCACGAACTTAGGTTCGATAGCCAAACAACGGGCTATCTCGGTACGACGACGTTCACCGCCGCTGAGCCGGTCGCCTAAGTTATGCCGTACATGCGCCAGGTTGAACTCCTTGATGAGTTGTTCGAGTTTCTCTGCCTGATACTCCTTACTGAAGTCAGTCAGTTCCAGTACAGCTTTTAAGTTATCCTCCACGGTCAGTTTGCGGAAGACACTTGCCTCTTGCGGCAAGTAACCGATACCCATCTTCGCGCGTTTGTACATCGGGAAATCCGTGATGTCCTGATCATTAAGGAAGATACGGCCGTGGTTGGCTACCACAAGTCCGGTCGTCATATAGAAAGTGGTGGTCTTACCGGCTCCGTTGGGACCCAACAAACCCACTATCTCGCCCTGCTCGAGTTCGATAGACACATCATCCACGACAGTACGTTTGCCGTATTTCTTAACGAGATGTTCTGTTCTTAGTTTATCCATAATGCTACGGGGCAATGGTCGGAGTGAACCGCCTCGGTTAATATCTTACCATCTTGGAGTCGTGGGCGAAGGGATTCCGTCACCCACAAATAGTCAATACGCCAGCCTACGTTACGTGCTCGAGCGCCAGCGCGCCAAGACCACCAGCTATAACGCTCGGGGCTTTGGTCAAAGACACGGAAGGAGTCCACCATGCCGGTTGCTTCCCATCGGTCCATCCACTCCCGCTCTTCGGGTAGGAAGCCCGACACACCTATCTGGCGTTCGGGATGATTGATGTCGATGGGTTTATGGCAGATGTTATAATCGCCGCAGATAATGACGTTCGGTCGCTCTTTGCGCAGTTCCTGCGTCCAGGTGATCAGTTCTTCGAGGAATGCCATCTTCACCGTCTGGCGGATATCACCGGTTGTACCGCTGGGGATATAGGCGTCCACAATAGTGATGTCTCCGAAATCAGCGCGCAGTACTCGTCCTTCGCGGTCGAACTCCGGGTTACCGATACCGACCACTACTTTGTCCGGTTCTTGTTTGGAAAAGATACATACGCCCGAATAGCCTTTCTTCTCTGCCGAGTGGATATAACTGTGATAGCCGAGTTCCTGAAAGGCCAGCACGTCTATCTGCTCGGGCTGCGCTTTGCTCTCCTGAATACAAAAAACATCGGGTTGCTCTACCGATAGCCAGTCGAGCAGCCCTTTGTTTATAGCCGAGCGTATTCCATTAAGATTGTAAGAGATGATTTTCATTTGTTTAGTCTAAACGTTTACCTGTCAAGTCGTAGGTGTTACCGTTGCGGAGGATGAGTACTTGTCCGTTGCGAATCACTTTCTTCGCGCTGGCATTATCTTCGACCTCATCTATTCCCTCACCCGGTTCATGTCCTCCGCGATAGAGGAAAGTAATCGTACCATCGGAAGCATCACGCGCTATCTCTGTGATCTCGTGTCCTGAGAGCTTAGTGAAAGAGGTAGCACCCTTCGGATAAGCATCGGTTGCTTTGCCGGAATATCCGGAATTTGCTTTAGCCTCCATGAGATCCACGCCCATGCTAGTGGAAGTATTATTGACAGTATTTTCTGCCCATTTGGAAGCATTGTATTTGATCTTTGTGATCAACATACCCGCTCCTGGAAGGTAAGCGTCCCAACCTTCTTTGTTACGCGCCTCCATGAGGTAAAAGGTCGTAGGATCCGGGTGTACGCCATCTAAGTTATGTACGTCTCCGGAACACATCAGCAATGATTCGTGTGAACTATTGAGTTCGTGCAGCGTGACATTCTCCGGATCGGTCAGCACGCGCGGAGTACTCCAGCCCATGAACCAACGCTCGTAAGCGGAATACGAAGGAGGAGTGTTTCCGTTGTTGTTATACGGACCATAATCCATAATATCCCATTCGCACATGGTGTGGTGGCTGGCATTATTGGTTGCATACAAATCGGGAAGACCCATTACGTGGCTGAACTCATGACAGAAGGTACCGATACCATCACGTTTTGAACCCGATTTGCCGGTTAACTCATTCAAGCAGCAATAGTGATCCACGGTCTTACCGTCCAGTTTAAAGGCCTTACCTGTGTAACTCAACTCATATTGGTGAGGCCAGATAGTGCTCGACGCAGCACCACTTGCTTCGCCATAGCCGGCATAGATGATAACTACCCAGTCTACGTAGCCATCTTCATTGGCATCGTATTTGCTGAAATCTGCACCACAACTATCATGAGCTAACTTACAAGCCTCAACAACCAACTCATCTGCGTGTTTGTCATCGCCGTTATAGTCATTCGAACCATAATAGGAAAGAGTTTTGCTGACTTTGACCGGACCGTACACATCTATCTGCAGGTCGTACTGTCCCCAACTCTGGTCCCAGAAATATTGGTGTATCGAACCGGTTGCACCGTTGTAGGTGTAGTTCTCGCCCATTGCCCATTCAACCATCGCATCATGGGTACTGCTAAATGCTTTGTCTGAGTAACTGACAAGAATAACGGCACCACGCGGAGCCAAGAGACGGTCGGTACCGGTTTCTGCTTTCGCACGACGAGCCTTGGCCAAGCGACTTTGACCTTTCGTCTTTAATCGTTCACTTTTCGTTTCCTCACTCAGCGGCATCAGCGTCTCTTCGTCCAACCAAGTGCCGTTCTCATCCGTCATGTAGTGAAAAGTCTCATCACCATTGAGGAACACTGTTTTCTCTGTTCCATCAGCCGCTGTCCGGACAACACCACCTCGGCGTGCCGGTACTGCTATCGCACTCACTGCGACAGCGCATACACACAGTATGCTGAAAATTCTCTTCATCATTTTATATTTTGTTAATTAAATTGTTTTTTTGATGCCATGTTTCTCGAGCCAGCGTTTCTCACAACGGCTACGGTTTTCCGGGTTGTGGGCTTTGCGCCAACTGGTGACCACTTCTCCTTTGCGGTTCATCTTGGCGTACTTGAGCCAGCCTTTGTTGGTCTCCTTAATCTGCCAACCGTCTTCGGTCATGGCAAAATGCCAATGTTCGTCACCACGGAGGTAGGTACGAAGGGTGTCTCCGTTAGGCTGTACACGCTCGATGATACCGCGGTAGGCCGGAACTCTGACCGGTCCTTGGGCTTGAAGCCCTACGATCATTGTAGCTATGATGGCTACTATAAAAAGAATCTTTTTCATTTATTTGCTTGTTTTACTTTTTTGAACAATTCGGAAGCGAAGACGAAGTCATTAAGTGCCTCGTTGTCGCTGGTCATTATCTCGTGCCGCGAACCCTGCCATTCTTTCTTGCCGTTCTTGAGGAAGACGATGTTATCGCCTATCTCCATGATGGAGTTCATGTCGTGGCTGTTGACGATGGTACAGATATTGTACTCACGGGTGATATCCTGAATCAGGGCATCAATGACGAGGCTGGTTCTCGGGTCAAGTCCTGAGTTAGGCTCATCGCAGAAGAGGTACTTCGGTTCCAGGACGATAGCACGAGCAATAGCTACACGTTTCTGCTGACCACCGGATATCTCGCTGGGCATCAAGTTCCATACGCGTTCAGGCATCTCAACACGGCGAAGACAAAACTCTGCACGCTCCTTCATCTGCTCGGGCGTCATATGACTGAACATCTCCATAGGGAACATGACATTCTCTATTACGGTCAGGAAGTCAAAGAGTGCGCTGCCTTGGAACAACATACCTACCTCACGGTGCAAGTCGCGTATCTCACGCTCTTTCATACGAGCGATATCACGACCGTCATAGAGAATCTGTCCGCTATCTACGCTGTGCAGACCAATGAGGGACTTCATCAATACGGTCTTACCGGATCCGGACTGACCAATGATCATGTTCACCTCTCCATCACGCAAGGTCGTAGAGATATGATCCAGCACCACATTGCCGTCAAACGATTTTACTATGTCTTTCACTTCGATCATAAGAGCAACTTGGATAAAATGAGATCAAGGAACAGGATCATGATGTTGGAATTAACCACCGCATTCGTTGAAGCACGACCTACATCGAGGGCACCGCCTTTAGCGTAATAGCCGTAGTAACTGGACATGCTGGTGATGACAAATGCAAAGACAAGCGCTTTAATGATGGCGTACCAGATGAAATAGGGGTTAAAGGCATATTGCACGCCCAACAGGTAGTCATGAATCGTGATGATATCCGTGAAGGCCCCGACGCCCCACCCGCCTATTAAACCGGCCGCTGTGGATATGATGAACAGGAACGGCATCATACTCATGAACGCCAGAATCTTCGGCAGAATGAGGTAATTGGCACTATTAACACCCATAATCTCCATCGCGTCTATCTGCTCGGTGATACGCATTGAGCCTATCTCGGAAGCGATGTTAGAGCCTACCTTACCGGCTAAGATCAGACAGAGAATGGTACTGGAGAACTCCAACAAGAGGGTGTCACGCGTCAAAAGGCCGGTGATATACGTCGGTAACAGCGGATTCTCCGTGTTCGTCTTGGCCTGGATCGTGAGGATAGCGCCAATGAAGACGGATATCAGCAACACGATAGGCAGGGACTGCAAGCCTTGCTTCTCGAGTTCGCGACTGTACTGACGCCAGAACATTCGCTGCCTGTCCGGCAAACGAAGCACCTTCGCCATCAAGAGGAAGTATTCACCCGTATGTTGCAATATTCTCATATAAACACTTCTACAAAAAGTGTGCAAATGTACTACTTTTTTTGCATATATGCAAATATTTTAACATAAAGATGACAGAAAAAAGAAAAATAAAGAAAAATGTCGCCCTCAAAAAGAGAAATGCGACATTTTTCTACAAAGAGACAGGAATATGTCAGACGGTTGCTACGATGTCCCAGACGAAGGCACGTACACCGACTTCTTCGTTGCGAAGGTCCAGTTTCTTGACTGCTTCAAGCAGCGAAGCTACCTGTTCGTCTTCGACGACAGTGATGACACAGGAGTTCATCTCAGGCCAGGCGTGGGTACCACGACGAGGTTCACCGCCGTTGGTACCACGACCTTGTACTTGCTCGAAGAACGTAAAACCGTGGATATTCAGCACGTCCAACATATATTCGACACGGCCTGTATTGGCCTGGTTAAAAACGATCATTACGCTTTTCATTTTTCATCTCCTTTCTTTACTTTAATGTCCATGAAGATAAATTTCTTGCGGAGGGCTTCGACTTTGTCTCGGTCACCGTGCTTAGTCATGGAGCCGTAGAGAACGGGCACGAGGAAGAGGGTGAGGAAGGTAGAAACGGTCAGACCACCGATCACAACGATACCCAGCGGTTGCCACATCTCCGCACCTTCACCGGACGACACAGCCATCGGGACCATACCTAAGATGGTTGTGAAGGCGGTCATCAAGATAGGACGGATACGGCTACGACCGGACATGGTGATGGCTTTGTTGAGTTCATATCCACGTTCACGCATGAGGTTGATATAATCCACGAGCACAATACCGTTCTTAACCACAATACCTACGAGCAGTACGACACCGAGTGCACCGATCATATCGAGCGAGCGACCGGTCATCCACAACGCGAGTATGACACCCGTGAAGGCGGGGAAGATCGTCAACATGATGATAAACGGCATTCGGAGGGACTCAAACTGCGAGGCCATCGTGATATACACGAGCAGCACGATGAGCGCCATCAAGAGGATCATATCGCCGAAGGTCTCCTGTTGGTCTTCGTAGTTACCGGCGAGGTTGGTTGTATAACCTGCCGGCAGGTCGAGTTGAGGCAGTACGTTTGCTTCGATATCTGCAGCCAGTTCACCGAGCGAAGTGTTATACGGCGTTACCTTGACGGTCACGATACGTTGACGCGACTTACGCTCGATGGTAGGCGGTGCCCAGTACTCTCCAATAGTGGCTACTTCGGACAACTTCACTTTCGCTCCCGAAGGTGTCGGGATGGTGAGATCCATGACGTCGGAGATCGAGTTACGGTCTTCTTCCTGAAGACGAACCACGATGTCATGCTCCGAGCCATCATCCTTGAGGTAGCCGCAGTTCATACCGGCTACGCGGTTTCTCAGATAGGTAGAGATCGTAGCCGAAGAGAGGCCTAAGCGGGATGCTTTCTCTTTATCGACGGAGATCTTGATATCCGGGCGGTCGTCCTCACGGCTGATATTGACGTCACGCGCGCCGGGCAGAGCCATACAGAGTTTGCGTGTCTGCTCAGCCAATTGAGACGTCTTATCGAAGTCATAGCCGTATATCTCAACGTTGACGGTGTTTCCTCCACCTCCACCGGGACCGTTCGAAGCCACTTGGCACTGGTACTCGATGATCTCGGGATAGCGTGCCATCTCCTGACGAAGGATCTCGGCGATCTCCCAGATCGTTTTGTCGCGCTCCCATTTCTTAGGCAGACGAACGGTCATGGAGATCTTGTTGTTCATCGTCGAAGAGAAGAGGGCTGCGATGGTTGCGTCGTCGTTGGAACCGGCCGAAGTGTTGATCAGTTCGATCTCCGGCACAAGCACCAGGAAGCGGGTCTCGAGTTGGCGTGCGGTCTTGAGGGTCTCCTCGATGCGCGTACCGCGTTGCAGCTTAACCGTAACGGAGAGACGTCCGTTATCCTGCTCTTGCATAAAGTCGGTACCGATCTTACCGGTGAAGACAGGTATGAGCGAGAGGATAAAGATACCGAAGATGGCCAGAATAGTAACCGCTTTATGGTTGAGACACCATCCCAGCGCTCTCTCGTACCAGGCGTCTATCACATCCAGGGCACGAACAACGGTCTTGTCGTACCAAGATTTCTTATCGGCCTCATCGTCAATCAGGTTTCCGTTCTCATCCACATGCACTTTCTTCGCTGTGAGGAGCTTGGAGCAGAGCATCGGGGTAAGGGAGATAGCGACGAGCGTCGAGGTACAACAAACAACCGTTACAATCCAACCCAACTCATGGAACATGATACCCGCCATACCGTTCAACATAGTGAGCGGCACGAACACCGCTACGAGCACAAGGGTCGTGGCAATAACGGACACCCACACCTCATTCGTCGCATAGATAGCCGCCTCGTGCGGGTCTTCACCACGCTCGACATGTCGGGTGATATTCTCCAAGACCACGATGGCATCATCGACCACCATACCGATAGCAATGGTGAGCGAACAGAGGGAGATGATGTTGAGCGACGAGTCGGCTACACCAAGGTAGATAAACGCCACGATGAGGGCGATAGGGATCGTGATACCGATGATGAGCGTTGCACGCCATTTACCAAGGAAGAAGAGCACGACGAGCACAACGAAGAGGAGCGCGTACATGACGGACTCTTCGAGGGAGTTGATGGAGTTCTGAATAGTCTCCGAGAGGTCGTAGATCTTCTCTATCTTGACGTCTGACGGAAGTTGTTTCTGGATCTTCGCGAGTTCGTCCCGAACCTGGTGACAGATCTTGACGGTGTTAGCTCCTGTCTGCTTGGCGATGATAAGACGTACGGCTTCACGACCGTTCGTTTTCTCGTCCAGCGCAAGGTCCTTGATCGTATCCTTGACGGTTGCAATATCGCGAATGAAGACCTGCTGTCCTTTCGGGGTCATGGTGACCATGAGATCTTCGATCTCGGAAGACTCGATATACTCCGAACGAACCTGCATCTGGTACTGCTCGGTCGGCATCTTGATTGTACCCGAAGAGAGGTTGAGGTTATTCGCCGAAACGACATTACCTACCTGCTCAATCGTCAGACCATACGCGTCCAGTTTCTGCTGGTCGATGTTGATATACACATAACGGTCAGGAGCACCCGACAGGGAGATATTACCGATACCGTCCACTTGGTTCAATTGCGGAATGACTTCGTCATTAAGGATCTTATCCAGACCGGCATAGGTCTCATCGGCAGTGATGGAGTACTGTGCGACCGGCATGGCGGAAGTCGAGAGTTTGAAGATCATCGGTGTACCGCAGTTGTCGGGCAGGTTGGACTTGGTCATATCGACGTATGAACGCACATCATTGACGGCTTCGTCCATATCTGCACCCCACTCCAACTCCAGCATCACCATAGACATATTATCCTTGGATTGTGAAGTGATATGCTTAAGGTGATCCACAGAGGTCAGGGCGTTCTCCATGTACTTGGTGACGTTTGTCTCCATCTCGGAAGCCGACGCGCCCGGATAAGTGGTCATGACCGTGATATACGGCGGATCCATCTGGGGGAACATGTCCACTGGCAGCTTCATGAAGCTGTATATACCGACCACAATAACAGCCACAAAGATCAAGGCTGTCGTGACCGGTTTTTGTATCGCTGTTTTGTAAATTGCCATAAAATCTTAAATCAAAAATTTCAAATCACAAATTACTCAACTATGTTGAGTTTCACACCATCTACGAGTTTGTGCTGGCCGACAACAACCAGTTCTACACCGGGAACGATCTCTGGGGAGATGATCTCGATATCCTGATCGAAACGTTGTCCGAGTTCAACAGCTACACGTTTAGCACGGCCGTTTTCGTTAAGGAAGACATAACGGTCGTTGGCGCCAACGAGTTTCTCTACAGCCTGATACGGAGCTACGATTACATTCGCTTTGCCCAGACCGATAGAGGTCGTCACATACATACCCGGACGAAGAAGGTTCTTGCCGTTCGGGATCACGATCTTAACCTGGAACGTGTGGCTGGTAGCGTCAACCGTCGGATAAACGACTTCCACAGTTGCAGGGAACACCTGGTCGGGATATATCTCGGAAGTGAGCGTCAGTTTCATACCGGGTTTGAACTTCGGGAAATAGGTCTCGGGGATAGCCACGAGCGCTTTGAGTTTGTCGATTTGGGTAAGAACCATAATCGGCTGACCGCTATAAAGCTCGCCGTCTTCGTAGTTCTTCGCCGAGATAACACCGGAGAAAGGTGCTTTAAAATAGGTATTCAACTCCAAGAACTCAAGCTGCTCTTTCGTCGATTTATACTGCGCCTCGATTTGGTCATATTGCTGCTGGGTAGCAGAACCCGTCTTGAGCAACATCTCGATACGGTGTAATTCCAACTCGAGGTTTGCCAACGATATCTTCGTGGTCTTGTACTGGGTCTGATCCATGGTCACGAGACTTTGACCTTTCGACACTTTGTCACCCACTTCGCAGAAGATATGCTCGATCTTACCGGTGAGGGAAGGTGCGACGTTAAGGGTGAGGTAACCCTGGAGGTTCGTGGAGACAGAAATCTCACGCTCAATCTCGCGGGGCTGAAGGACTTTTGTACGTACTTGCTCTACGCGCTCCTCTTCTTGCGTAGCAGCTTGTTTGTTACCGCAGGCTACAAGGGTCAGTGCAGCGAGGGAATAAAAAAGAATCTTTTTCATATTAGTTATTCAAGAATTTATCGAGTTCAACTTGGGCGTTCACGAGGGACAGGATAGCCTGTACGTAGGCACTCTCCGCGCTGATGAGGTCATTGGACGCGTTGGTGAGTTCCATGTTCGAGCTTGCGCCGTATTTATATTTGTTGGTCGCGGACGCGAAGACGCGCTGTGCGACGTTGATATTCTCTTTTTCGTTGATATACGTCTCGTACGCATTGGTGAGGTTATAGCACAACTGACGATATTGGATAGCGAGGTTGTCCTTCGTTTCCGAGAGGGTGTTCTTCGCTTCTTCGAGGGCAATTTTCTTCTCTACCACACCTGCGGCACGTTTGCCGGAAGACCAGAGAGGCATTCGTACGGACACTTGAATGACGTTCGGCGGTGTCATACGCATACCGCCTTCGCCGTAGTACTGCTGATTCGTGTAGTTATACGCCAGCGAAACAGTCGGACCGTACGCCCAGCCTGCCATATGGACGTTTTTCTTAGCCAGTTCCACCTGCTTTTGGAGCAGTTGGTAATTGAGGTTGTTCTCGATAGCGAAGTTCTCCGCCAGAAGGTTGAGTACACTCTCCGGAGAAAGGACTTTTTCCAGATCTTCCGTCAACTCCAACTCTGTCTCTACCGGTACATCAAGCAGCACTTTGAGGCTGTTGGTAGCCAACTCAATACTACGTTGCTGGGCATTGATGGAGTTTTTCATATTATTCACACGCACTCGGATCTGCTCTGCCGTAATAGGCTCTGTAGCCCCGGCTTCTACGGCATACCACGTGATACGCTCGAGGTCTTGGATATTCATAAGGCTGGAGTCCAAGAGCGCAGAGATACTCTGAAGTGCCAGAACGGACACGTAAGCACTCATGACACTTCCGCGAAGCTCTGCCTCTGTCTGCTCCAAGGATATCTTTTTCATATCGATGGAGATGTTATTGAGCAAAACGCCCACAATACCTTGACCGTTGAGGCCTACCGAAGCCGTCATACCAAGCGCTCCTACGTTCGGCATATTAATCTTGGCGTCCTTACCTCCCATCGAGAGCGTAGCACTATAACCGAGATAGTTGCTGTACGAATAACTTCCGTCCACTTGTGGAAGCAGCGCCGCGATCGTCTGCCAGCGAGCAGCATAAGCTTGCTGAACAGCCAGTTCTGCGTTCCTAAGGGTACGGTTTTGCTTGACAGCAAAGTCCTGCGCCTCCTGGAGGGAGAGACTCAGCGTCTTAGGCGTGTCTTTAGGCTCACCGGCCGTTTTGGTAGCAGCCATGACATGGTCCTCCGCCATCATTGTGGCGCTAATAACGAGCGCCGAAAGGATAAAAAAGATTTTTCTCATTATTCTCTGATTATTCTGATTTTTCGGATTATTCTAACTCAAACAGTTTCAAGCCTTCTTCGCTCAGCACGCCTCTGACAAAGACGTCCATCGCCGTGTGCGCCAATTGGTGCATGTTATGGTTGTGGCCTTCGATGATTTCAAAATCACGAATGGCGTCGTTGTGTATCTTCGCGAAGAGAACGGCCGCTAACTCTAAATTAAGGTCCGCGCGCACGTAGCCGTCTTTGAGACCTTGCTCAAGATACCGCATGATATAGTTCTTCTGGGTCTCGAAGCATTTTTGCTGGAAGTCGGCAAACTGACGGGGATAGTATTTCTTGAGGTCATAAACCAACTGCGGCACACGACGCACATCGTTCTTCTCGGCCTGCTGGCGTTTGATGAAGACCTTGACTAATTGCTTGAAGTCCTGCAGTTTGACAAGATCTTCCATCTTGCCGGCAATATAATCCAAGTTGGCTTGGAGTAACTGCTCGATGAGTTCGTCTTTGGACTCAAAATAGACGTAAAAAGTCTTTTTGGATATACCTAACTCACGGCATATATCGTCGATGGAGACGCTACGTATACCGAGGCGAAAGAAGAGGTCGCCTGCGGTTTTGATAATATTTCTTTTCTGGTCTTGACTCAAAACGGCGGCAAAATTACAAAAAATAATTTATATACGCAAATATTTTGGAAACTTTTTTCACTTTTATAGTTTCCTTGTAAAGTCGAGATGACAAAAAAAAGAAGGAACCGAAGCTCCTTCTTTATCGTTTAGCGTACCCGCTTGCCGGTGATATCAAATAGCTGGTCACCTACAAGGATGAATAGTTGTCCGTGGATAAGTAACTTACGAACCTCAACTGGTGTCGGGTTAGTATCTATATCCGTCATCGGGCCAGCCTGACAGGTCGGATTTGTGGAGTAGAACGTCAAGAGACCGGAGGTCAGTTGTTGCTTATAAAGGTAGATCGGCGCACCTCGTGATGTATAGAACGTCCAACGTCTCTTTGACTTATAATATTGCAACTGCTCGGCAGGATATGTTACAGAGGTGAAAACACACGAAGCGTCTTCATTTACCAAATAGGTAAATTTATTATTGTCTGTGGTGTTATTTCCGATCTTAATGTTATAATACGTATCACTCTGCTCGATATAGAGGTAACCTTTGTCAGTGTTATAAAGAGTAAGTTGGGAACCATCAACGGTAATTCGCCAAATAATGGCATTATTCTCGGTAGTAATAACATCTGCGTTGTTGGCCGTTACTTCTACGCCTATGGGATAATAGCCGGAGAGCTCCGAACTCATAGCTACAAGCTCACTTGTATTATCTGCGACAACGAGATACTTGGCGCTGGTGAGTTCGTCGGTCGTAGTGATCTTCTTGTAGTTATTGGTTGGAACACTCATACTATTTGTCGTCTTGGAATAGACGGCATAGTAAGTGGTATCATGAGATGGGATCGTTGTGGGATAGTCTTCGATAGATGGGATGTCAATATTGTGCTCTTCGTACTGTAGTCCGCTCCAACCGTAGAAGTTATGGGCAGTACATTCATCGGTCATACTAGGCAGGGAGAAACTATAGCCGGCAACACCTGTTGCCTCATAAAATTTCTCTCCACGGTCCATAAAGATAACGGTATATTCAGGCTGTACCACAGGCTCACAATCAGGAGCGGTAGTATAGTAAGTGACGGACGAACTACCACCAGTTGTAACACGTTTATACAACTGAACCGCCTTCTGCGTACTGGTAGGACCAAAATAACGGAAACGTAATTGAGTGCTCGTGGTATTGTACTTTATACTATATCCGTGACATTCTGCCACAAAATTCCCATTATCTATGCTCAAGGTATTCGTAAAATCGTCCGTATCGCTTTGCTTCAGAGCATTGCTTGAGCCGGAGTGACCAATATATTTATTCGAAGCCGATTTGATGGAGTACCCATCTTGTTTGGCTGCAATAGTAAAGGACGAAGCGTCTATTGTCTCCATACTCTCTATTGTATTGTTTGTGATTGTAACGTTTATCGTATTACTTACCACATCAAGACTTGTTAAACTACCATCAAGTGCAACGCTACCCGTCTCATATACGATCAGATATTGTCCATCTACAATATCGGAGGTTGATGTTACTTTTGCATAAGAAGTTGTAGACGTCCCTTGTGTTGTCTCTGTCTTGCTATACACAGCATAATAGGTAGTATTTATTGCGGGAATAGTAGTCGGAGTTGTTGTGGACGGCTCATCGGTATTGTCAACGGCATACTGGGTTGTACTCCAGCCCACAAAGGTATAACCCTCACATGCGGTAGGATCGGTCAGACCGGTGATCTGTCCTCCTGCATATCCCGTAACCGCTTTATGTACCGATGTTCCATTCATGAACGTCACCGTGTACTTGGGATCTTCCTGCCAAACGGCATAGAGATCTAAGTCTGTATCCGCGGATATAGAAGCTCCATCGTTGTACACTTTCTCTCCGCCGGCCGTAGTAGCCCAGCCCAAGAAAGCATAATGCTCACGGTTCCAAGTATTCGCCTCCAATGCGGTGCTTGTCGATTGTGGGACTTCTTGCGTCTTGGTTACGTCTGTACCATCGTTCTTATGGAAAGTAATGGTCACATTCTGCAAAACCGAACAAGATAGCCTATAGTTCGAATAGGTTGCCGGGGCACTATACGAAACGGTTACGCTGTCTATGTATATGGAGTTGGTGGTACACTCCACACTAATGACCACTTCGCCGGAAGGACGCGTTGCTGCGAAATCAAACAGCACCTCACGTAGTGTCGCACCGCCGGTCTTATCCACTGTCTTAGTGATGGACTCCTCGCCCACATACATAGTGATACTACCTGCACCGTTATTAGCGTTGGTACAATAGTTGACCTTTATGGTATCGACGTTGGTGAACGTTATTGGAGCCGTTGCATAGGCGCCGCTAACTGACTTACTTACCTGCACTCCCTTATCGCTCGAATAAGCATAGCCGCTTCGTCCGTTAATCCAGTTAGAAGGGCTGGCAGCCCATTTGTTGCTGCTGAATTTATAGTCCTGATGGCCTTTGGTATCAAGGTGTTTGTCCTCATCGGCAAAGACAGCGTAGAAAGTCTTGTTTTCTGTTAACGAAGGCGCCTCGTCTCTAAAGAGGTCAGCCGGGAGATCTGTTACGCTGGTCTGTGCGGTCCATCCAACGAACACACGGTTGGCGTTGCAGTCGGCAGGTTCGTCCGACAAGGAGGGAATCTGTCCGGAGAAAGCCTTCGTTTGAAGGACTTGTTCATCCTCCACTTTCCATGTTGCGGTATAAAGGTTCGAACAGGTAGCAGTCAGATTAATCTCGTGCGAAGTCACGCCACAACCGCTGATAGTCAGCGTAGCACTATGTTCGCCGTTCGAGGTCGGAGTGTAGGTGATTGTTACGACCTTACCTTTGGCCGCGTCCGTACTACTGATAGAGTTCGCGGAGAGGCCGAACAAGGAAGCGTTCGTGCCGCTCAGGGTTAGCGTGAGGTTGCCCGAAGTCAGGTTAATACCCCTCACCTTAATCTGTTTGGTGATAGCCGAGTCCGCCTTCGTGATACCAATATATTGTGCAGCAGTAGGATCAATAATAGTCGGATCCGTCGTTGCAACACAACCTTCATCGAAGAAGCCTGCGTCGTACGCCGAGGCCATACTGGACAAGTTTACTGTTTGACCTTCTTTCTCGCCCCAGATATACTCCGCCAAGCACGGGTAGTCAATGAACGGATTTCGGTTGCCCTGAATCTCATACACCTTATTCATACGAATACGCTCCTTGTCCGAAACAGGATCTTGGCGATGCCATTTCAGCAATAACTCACTCATCTCCGGCAAGAACTCTTTCCAACTGTCATTCGTCATATGGTGACCGGCAGTTATGCCCTCTTTCTGCCAAACAGCAGTGTCACCGTAGGTAGTAGCAATATAGAAGAATGCACGAGCAAAATCGCCTTTGTACTCATCTGATGGACAGAAAACGACGATATTGCCGCGATTTGCGTCATTACCGTTGATCCACACACCATTGTTGAAGGTTATTGTGGTCGGCTCGCCCGGACCGTGATTGCTCTTACTGCGGTTAGCAGAGTAGTCGGCGGGTACTAAGTGGTGTAAGTCCTCATACGCGTCGCGGTTGCCGGCTTTCCCGCCCCACCAAGAGTTCGGGAACATATGCTCAATATCGCAGCCCGCAACGCTGGCGGTAGTATCCGAAGGATTGAAATAGCGCTTGTTGTTCGAGTACATATCAATGACGCTATTATCGCTCTCATCACGATCGGTGGACCAAAGAGCATGCCATGTGTTATGATTTCCCGAGCCGTACGAATAACGAATCGTAAAGTTCGCATAAGTCAGTGCGCCTAATGTGGACTTAAGTATAGAATCGCTAAGTCCTTCTATTGCGTCATAGTATCCCTCCGGCGCCGCACCCGGGAAAGCTTCGTCTGTCGGCGTAGAGTTCGAGCACGAAAGGCTAAAGTTTGAATAGGTCGTGGTGGAACCGGAACCAACAACCACATCAATTTTTGCTATACGACGGTTGCCGGAAGTGCCGCCGATGGTAAAGACAACCTCATTAGCAGAACCCTCCCAAGTGTTCGTTTCAAATGTCCCAACATCGCTTGTAATTGCATTCGAACCATCATCTAAGCCAAACGTAAAGACAATATTAGTCATGTCTGTCCCTGCGACGGTGATGGTATTTCCGCCATAACAACGGATAGCAGAGCCTGAGGTATAATATTTCGGCGCATTATTATTAGTGCCCTTAGCAAAAGTAATGGTAACGTCGCCTTGCGTTTCACTCTCCACGACTTGCTGATTCGTATAACCGTTATTAGCAAATACAAAGTTCTCTGTATTCGACTCACCACTTTCACTTGTGCTCTTATCGGCATAGACGGCATAGAAGGTTGTATCTTTTGTGATTGTTGGGTTGCCGGTAGTGAAGAGGTCCGAAGGTGCAGTGTCTCCGCTATAGTTCTTTGTGCCCGTCCAGCCGCGGAAGACGCGTGTATCGGAACAATTGTTCGGATCGTTAGGACGAGTGGTGGACGTAGCGAACGAAGAGCCATTCGCCATCCAAGAAACAGAATAAGAGGGAGTCGGAGTAGAACTACAACAATCTGTTCCTTCGCCCGAATAGCCGGATATCAATTCACTTAAATTGACTGCTTCACCTTTATGCTCGCCCCAGATATATTCCACAAGGCAGGGGTAGTCCACAAAGGGGTTACGGTTATGTTGGTGGGCATAAATAGCGTTATTACGTTTCAGTTCTTTCTCACTCACCGGATCTTCACGATGCCATTTAAGCATCAGATTTTTCATGTAGTCCGTCAAATCTGCGACGCCATCAATATAGGTAAAACTGGTACCTCCCGTACCATTTGTGAAATTGGTCGTGCGGTAACGTGTGGCCATGTAAAAATACACGCGTGCAAGGTCTCCACGATAACTTTCTCCTCCGCACTCTTCTTTCGTTCCCGGATCAAAAACAGTACCCGTATAGCCGGAGAAAGTACTGGTACCTAAGTGACCGTATCCATAGGACCCACAATATTTGGCAGCATTGTTTTCTCCGTAAGGATAGTTTGATCGGCAAGAATTCATTCTAATATCCGTCGGAAAGACATGGTGGGCATCGGACTTCATAGGCGAGGCCTCATTGAACCATGACTGAGGCACAGTGTGTTCTTTATTCCATCCTGTACCACAAGTCGAAGCCGAACTACCATCCTGAGAGGAGGTATACTCTTTCGATGAATATATATCCTCCATTGTTTTGGTACTTCCATTATAAAAATCCGAAGGATTGCTCGAAGCCGCATAGACCGAAGCAGGTAAACTACTATAGCCAATAGACGTATAGCCGGTACTAATGATAGTACATAGTTGTTTCCGCAAATCGTCATTTGAGTTGGTGGCTTTGCCGTTAATACCTGCATAATAAGTTGTCAAAGTGACAGAAGGGTCAACAGCAAAAAGAACTTGTACGCACAGAAGGAGCGCTATGAGGGAAATGTATTTTCTCATGATATCAGTTATATTTTCCAAAAAGTGCGCAAAGTTACAACTTTTTTTGCACATATGCAAATTTTTTACTACCTTTGCAGCGATTTTTAGTTGAAGGAGCATTTAAATGGCTAAATTGTTAATTATCGACGACGAACGGAGTATCCGTAACACGCTCAAGGAGATCTTGGCGGACGAGGGGCACGAAGTAGAGGTCGCAGAGAATGGTACGCAAGGTCTGGAGATGGCGCAGAAGACGACTTATGACCTTATCTACTCGGACATCAAGATGCCGGGTCTGGACGGTCTGGAAGTACTGAAAGCGCTGAAGGAGAACGAGGATACCGCCGATATCCCGATGGTTTTGATCACGGGGCATGGAGACGTGGAGACGGCTGTTCAGGCGCTGAAATCAGGCGCGTATGATTTTCTGTTGAAACCGCTGGATCTCAACCGTATCCTTATCACGACCAAGAACGCTTTGGAGTCGAAAGACCTCAAGCAAGAGACCAAACAGCTCCGTAAGAAAGTAGCTGCCAAGGGTCCGCAGATGATTGGCGAGAGTGCGGCTATCACACGCGTACGCGAAATTATAAATAAGGTAGCGCCGACAGAAGCGCGCGTGCTGATCACAGGTCCGAACGGTACCGGTAAGGAAGTTGTGGTGCACCTCATTCACGAGAACTCCGCGCGGGCCAACGGTCCGATGGTAGAAGTGAACTGCGCGGCAATCCCTTCTGAACTGATCGAATCCGAACTCTTCGGCCATATGAAAGGTTCGTTCACGGGCGCCGTCAAAGACCGGGCAGGTAAGTTCGAGCAGGCCGATGGAGGTACACTCTTCCTTGACGAGATAGGCGACATGAGTCTGGCGGCGCAGACCAAAGTGCTTAGGGCGTTGCAAGAATCCGAGATCACACGTGTAGGATCGGACAAAGCGATAAAGGTGAACGTACGTGTGCTGGCAGCTACGAACAAAGATCTGGCGGCCGAGATCGAGAAAGGCAATTTCCGCGAGGACCTCTTCCATCGTCTGAACGTAATACCTATTGCCGTACCCGCATTGAACGAACGGCTCGAAGATATACCACTGTTGGTGGAGTATTTCTCGGAGCAGATCTGCGGAGAACAAGGTATCGCGAAGAAATCGTTTGACGAAGGAGCTATTAAGGCGCTGCAAGCCAAACAATGGACCGGAAATATCCGTCAACTCCGCAATGTGGTCGAGCGTCTTATCATCCTCGCCGGCCCCAAAATCACCAAAGAGGACGTCGAGGCGTACGCCTGAAAGTTGAGAGTTGAGAGTTTAGTGTTGAGAGAAGTTTGTAAGTTGAAAGCATATAGTTATTCGTGATTTTACAATCATTAAACATATTAAACTACCGCAACATCCGCGAGGCGAGTTTGGAGTTTGCACCCAAACTCAACTGTTTTGTCGGTCTTAACGGGCAGGGAAAAACGAACGTTCTCGACGCGATATACCTGCTCTCGTTTGCCAAATCGGCTTACACTTCGCAGGACAGCCTCAATATCACGCACGGCGAAGAATTGGCGCTTGTGCAAGGCAATTACGGCGAGTTCACCATCTCCTGCGGGTTGAGACGAGGCGTCAAGAAGCAGTTCAGGCGGGACAAAAAGGATTACAAGCGATTGATCGACCACATCGGTCTGATACCCTTGGTGATGATTAGCCCAAGTGACCAGCAGTTGATCGATGAAGGCTCCGACGAGCGACGCCGGTTTATGGACGTTGTGATTTCGCAGTTGGACCGCAAGTATCTGGAGCATCTGACGCAGTATAATGCCCTGCTCAAACAACGCAATGCGCTGCTCAAGCAATATACCGACACGGGTTTTCCGCCCGATGATTTGCTGGAAGTACTCGAATGGCAAATGATAGAACCGGCAGAATATATCTTCAAAGCCCGCACGGCATTCTTTGAGAAGTTCGAGCCGTATTTTGAAAAGGTGTACGCGCAGATTAGCGGGTCGGCAGAAACACCGCATTTGCGCTATGTTTCTCAACTCCAAGACCGCGACTTGCGCGAAGCGTATGTCCGTACCCGTCAGCGCGATCTCATCCTCGGCTGGACTTCGCAAGGTATCCACAAAGATGACCTCGACATGCGGCTCGGCGAGTACCCGCTCAAACAAGTCGGCTCGCAAGGCCAGCAACGCACCTTCGTGTTGGCAATGAAATTGGCGCAAGCGCTATATATCGGCAAGCCCATCTTGCTCCTTGACGATATCTTCGACAGGCTGGATAGCGAGCGCGTCGAACGAATAGTCACCATGGTACAAGGCGAAGATTTCGGGCAGATCTTTGTTACCGACACCGACCGCCAACACCTCAGCGACATCCTCAAACCCAACGAGAACGCAAAGATCTTCCATGTAGAAAATGGGAGGATTAACTAGAAGCCTAGAAATCTAGATGTCTAGAAAACTAGTCATATTACTACTTTTAGCAACGCTCTCGGTTCATGCCGAGATGCCTTTCCGCGGCGCGTGGATAGCTACCGTCGCGAATATTGACTTTCCGTCGGTAGAGGCGGTGGGCAATACCGACATGCAGAAAGCGGAGATGCACAGCATCTTGGACCAGCTCCAAAGCTTAGGTCTGAACGCCATTATTCTGCAAGTTCGCCCGACAGCCGACGCTCTGTATGACAGCGAGTTAGAGCCTGTTAGTCATTGGTTGACAGGAACACAAGGCAGTTGGGGCGAACAAGAACCTTGGGACCCGCTGGAGTGGACGATCAAAGAGGCACATGCGCGAAACATGGAGGTACATGTGTGGCTCAACCCCTACCGCGTCAACCTCGCCAAGACCGACACATCCATGATATGTGCAGAGCATGTGTGGCGCAAACATCGCGAGTGGTTCTGGGAGTACAACAAACAGTGGTATTTTGACCCGGGATTAGACGAGACACGGGAGTGGATCTGCATGGTCGTGCAAGACATCGTCTCGCGCTATGATATCCAGGCGATCCATATGGACGACTATTTCTACCCCTATCCCGTCGGCAACAAACAGATACCTGACAATGAGACGTTTAAACGCTACCCGCGGGGCTTTGACGATATCCGTGAATGGCGACGTAACAATGTCAATCTGGCCATTCAGGACATCTCCCGTACGATCAAAGAATGCAAGCCGGAAGTGGAGTTTGGTATCTCGCCCTTCGGCGTCTGGCGCAACGCAAACGTCGATTCCACAGGTAGCGCCACAACCGCCGGCATCACCAATTATGACGACCTCTATGCCGATATCCGACTCTGGATTCGCGAAGGATGGATAGACTATATCCTACCGCAGTTATATTGGGAGATAGGCAAGCAAGCCGCTGATTATGAGATCCTTGCACATTGGTGGGCAAATGAAGTACGCGGCACCGACTGCAAACTTTATATCGGCATGGCACCCTATCGTCTTGAAAACGCCAAAAAAGATACACCGTGGGGGCAAGGCAATGAGATCGGCCGGCAGATGCGCCTCAACCGCACTATCCCCGAAATCTCCGGCGAGTGCTTCTACTCCACCCGTCCCCTCCTCCGCAATCCCCGCAGCGTTTGCGATAGCATTCGTCTTATCTACCAAGACGACAACGCACAAAATGACAGCATTTTTCCTTCCATGGGAATAAAAAAATGAGGGTTGTTGGATACAAAAAACACACATTTCAAACACCATTATCCATAAATAACAGAATACCAGCTTATTGCATTATACGTTTTTCAAATGCATTTTCTTGCACCTATCCGTAAAAAGCAGTAATTTTGCACTCGATTTTGAAAGACGGGTTCACGTCCCGCAGAAATGAATATGCGAGTGTAATTTAAAGAAATGGAATTATGAAGACAAAACTCATTATGTTGGTGATTGCTGCTATCGTATTAGTAGCATCTACTAGTTGCGAAAACGAAGAATCGCTTGAGCCTCGACATGACACACTTCCTCAATTATCCGAGGTCATTTTAGGCACAAACTATCAGAAAGCACTTAAAACGCTCCGACAAAACGGGTTTATAGAATCTGACGAAGCACATGCCCCGAGAAATAGTTGGCATTTGGCAACGTACTCATTAAATCCAAATAACAGGTATGATGAGGTAAGATATTTTGTGCGAGGAGAAAAAGAGACATCGGAAAAAGTTTATAATTTTGACGAATGGATAACTATCGGCATGAGAAACGATAGCCTTTATGCCTTTCGTAGTATGTTGTTCCCAAATAATACCTCGGAAGCTCTGAACGAATTCCGCAAATGGTCTGACTTCGCAAATAGTAATGCGTGCGCAAATCCATATTATTGGAGTGCCTACCTTTATTACGGATTGGAAGATCCACGGTCCGTTTCTTTTACCGTAGATTCAACAAATATGTACATAGAAGGCAACAGAGCCGGGTATGAAGAAGCCTTGAAACAGGTAGTGGTAGATGAACTGATAGAGATAGGTGACTATTATCTCAGATATAATAGACCGAAAGCGGTATTGGTGCGCTACATGCGATACGAAGGAATGTTATATATCGCCTATGATGCCGAATATTCAGCTACCTCTTTTTGGGCCGTATTTGACGGCGGTGATGATCCCGGGTCCTCGACGGTAGATCCGACCGATCCAAATCAAAAGCCGACCATGTTATGGGAGTCAAAACATCATTGGACGGACATTAAAACGCAAGAATACCGGCAAACAAGATGATACCAAGGCAATACACATGGCTCATCATTTTATGCCTAATCATAGTGGGTTGTTCTTCTCGTGCGAAGGAGGATACGCTTGCGTTATATCAACAAGGACGCACGTTGCGCGAAGAAGGCAAACAGGTTGAAGCCATGCAGGCTTTCATCAGGGCGGCGCATAGCGAGACGGAGGACGAGGCTTTGTTGGGACGCGTATATTCGAACATGGCGAACATGTGCCGACAGGCAAATGACCATGAGACCGCGTACGAGGTGTACGAGATGAGTGCGGCGCATTTCGAAAAGACAAACGACACGTTAGCTTACGCCTACGCGCTTAATAACATGGCCTGGGAACAGGCGGCGATGGGGCACAAGGATTCCGCCGGGGCGTTTGTTGCTGAGGCAGTTACAATCTATCCGCAAGAGCCCTTATTGGAAAAAGTACGTGAGAGTCGAGCCGCAGCTTGCTTATTTGCCAAAGAATATGACTCGGTACTCGTCTATACCACACCGCCGGCGAATGAGTATCTCCTTACGCTTCGCGCGCAAGCGTTTTCCTTTTTACAGATAGATGATTCGGCAACCTATTATGCGCAACTGCTCTTGCCACGCACAACGAACCTCTTTGCGCTCGATGACCTCTATTATATCTTGACGCACAACGATAGCACGGCTAACAAAGAGCGTATCCTGGCTCTTTCTTCCGAGCGTGCCGACGTGCAAAAAGCCATCAAAGAGCGGCATGGCGAACTGGTCAAGGCGGTGGAGATACTCAAACAGGATTTGGTGCCACAAGAAAAGACAAAGCCGTGGAAGATTATTCTGTTGATCGTTTTAGGTATCGGGCTGTTGGTGTGGGCAGCACTTATTGCGAAAAAGCAACATCGTTTACATACTCAGAAATCGCAGTTTGAGCAGACACGTCGGTTTGAATTGGAGCAGAATATCCGTCATCTGCAAGAAGTTGAAGATCTGCGGAGCGAATTGGAATGGACTGATTTTCAATCCTTCTGCACGCAGATAGACAAGCGTTTTAATGCCTTTGCCGCCAAACTGCAGGAACAAGGTTTGAACGAGCAGGACATCCGTATCTGCGTATTGGTTCTCATCGGTTTGAGCCATAAAGAGATTGCCGATATGCTTAACTGCTCCCCAAAGAGTATCGGTAAACTCAAAGACCTTACTGCTCGCAAACTCGGCGTCTCCGGCGGGCAACTACAAGACAAACTACAAAAAACAGCAATACTATGAAAAAGATGATTTTTACGTTCATGCTTGCGATAGTAAGCGGCGTATGGATGATTAATGAGGCAAGCAACTGGTGTATGCCGTCCGTTCGTACATTAACCGAACCATGGATTGAAGTAAACGGAACATTCCAAGCTGAAGGTTTTCCTTGCGAACCGGAAGAAGAATGTCCGCCCTGTTTGACGATAGTTTTAGTCACACGCGACAAGACGTATTATCTGGTAACAGATGACGGGCAGCTGATCGATCAGTTGGATACGATTCCTTTAGGCACAAAGGCAACCGTTACCGGTATTCCTTTCACACGTGGCAGCTATGACTACATCCAAGTAAGCAGCATTGATACGAACCCTGACCCCTTGCGCCTCAATTCGTTGTGCGACGAGTGGAATATTGCGAAGATATCCAATGCGGCCGGGCCACAGGATGAAATTCATACTGTCAAAGCCGTTTTAGAAGCGGATACCATTATCCAGATGCAGAGGTATGTCAAACTGATAGAAGCAGGCGCGTATCAAGGGGCTTTGCGGGAAGGCGAATCAGGTGTTATATATTATATTCCGGCAGGCAGCGCACATGAGTATCTGCTCTATAAGTTCAATGCTAAAGTAGGGGACAGATTGACTAATCTTTGGTACGGCGGAGATCCTAAACGATGCCCGAACGGCTATAAGGCAACCGTACTCAGTATTTCTGATGAAACGCCAAGAGTATTTACCATCGAAGTGGAATATATTATTACAGATAGCAACGGAGAACATATAATACCTTGGACTATCTATTGGACAGAAGGTGTCGGCTTGTCGGATGGACCTGCGGGACAATTTTGCCCTGGACCGGAATGCGAATGTAGTTGCGGGCAAGTGCTCCTTTGTGCCTACAAGAACGGCGAGCAAGTCTATGTATCTGAATTGGGCGAGCAGTATGGTTGTGTATATAATTATGATCCATACTCAACTCCTTCGGACACCATTCCGCTGTTCTTCTATACGGGCGACGACCCGGGTTCTTCGACCATCGATCCGGTGGACCCGAACCAAGTAGTAGTGACGTTGAAGGGCGACGAGTTAACCATCCGCGAGAAATCCGGTGTGGATGTAACCTATTCCTTGCAACACAATGCACCTTCGCAGATGCCCTCACCACACAGGGCACCGCAGTCGGACACCTTCCGCGACATGGTAACACTACAAATCACGGAATCGGGCAAGTATCAGTTACTCTTGACGAATCCTTCGTGGGGCTATAGCATCTTCGGCAATTTTATCTATGCGCCGCAAGGCATAGAGCAGATTTCCTCATCTTCGCAGGGCGGAGAAACAAGCAGGCTCGTTCTCATGAATGGTCAGATTTATATTCTCCGCGGGGAGAAGATTTATACCCTAACGGGACAGGAGGTGAGATAATAAGCGGCAATCCGCATGATTCTCAAGCACGATAAAAGGGAAAATGAGAAAAAATGCACAATGTGAAAACAAAGTGCATTTTTTTCTTGCATATATCAAAAAAAAGTAGTAACTTTGCACCGAAAAATTGAAATTATGACTACTTTATCACATAGTGAAAAAGAGAAAATAATGGCGGATATGAAGTCTTTTGATGAGCCTATGCCGGCCGTAGGTATCTTCTGGTACGACCCAGAAGAACATGACTTCTTTGGTGTGTACAAAAAAGAATTGACGCCCAAGATGGTCGAGGAGGCAAAAACAGATGGGATAAAGGTCATTAACTATGATAAACCTGATTATAATAAAGACACAAAAGGTCGAGTAGCTTGGGCAGCTGATCATTTTATCGTCTTTGTCGGTCAATGGGCAAAAGATATTGAACCCGAACTGACTGAACTGATAGAGAAATATTTCGCCTTGCCGTATTTTGAGTTCCGTTATGACGAACATTGGGACTTAGGTCACGGCTGGTCGGGCGATCTATAAACCCTCGTCGCTTGCCGCGGAACGTTCTCCCGACAAACGGGAGAAGTGGCCTCCGCCTAAGAGGGTAAAAAATAATGCTGGCCTTGACAGCATAAAAGTTAAAGCAAGGACAAGCGAAGAATAGAACTATATGTAAACAATTGATAAAAACCGATGAGGCGATGGGATATAACAGCCAAGAAAGGAAATGAAACGATTTCTCATATCTTTTTCCCTTTTCATACTTGCTGTTTCTGCTTACTCTCAGTTGCTCACATCAGAGAAATTGTTGAATTATAAGAATAGCCAATATGGAGACACCAAGTGGAAACAATTAGCACTCCAAATTAAAGATGAGATTCCATTAAATGAGGAGAAAGACCTCGTCTATATATCCTTTGTAAATGTCCCCGGAGCTACCGCTGAAGATATTTTCAGCACGCTAAAATTGTGGGCAGTGGAAAAGTTTAGTTGCTCCGAGTGTGCAATAAAAGTAATGGATAAAGAATTAAGATGTATTATTATCCAAGATTATATTGATAAAATTATAAAAAAGGGAGAAACCGGATTATCTGATGACGTATCATTAAAACCAATTATTCGAATAGACATAAAGGATGGGAAAGTGAGAATAACATGCACTAATTCAACATACTACGTGCGAGAGATTACATATGCGGATATTTTTACTCCTGTACAAAATGACTTACAACCCAAAATCTCACAATGCTATCCTTTAGTTAAAGAGTCCGATTCAGATAGGTCGTATATTACAGATAAAAAAACTAATTGCAAAGCACTGGTTCTAACTCATCTAAGTTCTTTGTTATACATAAAAGAAATTGAGGATGTGCTAACTAACAAGGTAAATTCTTCCAATAAAGAGGAATGGTAATAATACAAGCCGAAAAGAAAGAAAAACTGCATCAAATGCAGGATAATAAACATACAAAGAAGGAGCTACTTCCGCATTGAGCACGAAGCGGGCGGGACGGCGCGTTTGGCTATGTCCGAATGCAATGCGGACGCAATAGACAAAGGACCGGACGCGAGGGCGATCTATAAACCATCGTCGCTTGCCGACGTAAAACAGCAAGGACATATTGATTTTCCGCGTAAGGAGCGTCCATTTTTTTGTAAGCCAAGCCCTGAAGGCGTAAGAAGGGAAACAAACAACTCACAATGATGAAAAACAGAATTTTAACGATGGCAGTATTGCTCATCTCGGCAACAACGATGTTGTGCGCCCAGCAACTGGAGTTCAAAACGATTTCCGAGGCTTCCGATGGCATACCAATCCAACGTCAAAAGGGATTCAGATGGTCACCTAATTTTGCGATTGTTGACACTACTGATAATTATTTGCTTTGTACAGTAAGTTCTCAAAACTACATAAATGAATCATGTTTGCTCGCTAAGGATTTATCTGTCCTTAAAACCCTTGAGTTACCTAAAGAATATATAAAATATACACCGATTTATCTTTGTAAATTAGGAAGTAACTATTTTTTTAAGTTACAAAAAGGATTTAAGCAGTACGCTCTGGCTCTTTTTGACGAGCATATGAATTTTATCAAAGCAGAGCCTATGGAGAATTTTGGATTGGTATGCAAAGATCACAACTATATGTATCTTCAAAATGCTCCTGTTAAGGCAAAAGTTCCTGCTGCTTACGAAGGTGAGCTTATCAAGATGGACAAAGATATGAATGTCATTGTCCGTAAGCCGGTTACTGTGCATTGGGAAGGCGGTAATTATTTTCGTCAGAAATATTGTGGCGTAGATACATTGGGACATCTCATCTTCTATAACCGCGGAACGTGCATGGCTGTTGATAAAGAGACACTTGAACAAACAAAATTGGATTTGACATGCCCGGTTTCTTTCGCATTGAGGACTAATTCTGCGTTCCGCGAATTCTCCCTGTATGAAGCAGATAAAATTATCAATTTCGCAGCCTATACAGATGGTTTTTCCGGATATTATCTTACAATTCATATTAGTGATTATAAGGGAAATCTGCTGAAGAAAACCGATTTACATTTCGAACGTACACTTGCCGAAGGTTTGTTAGACTATAAAAATGACAGATTATACCTTTATATCAATGAAGGACAGTCATTGTTCGTTAAGGAATACGATTTGTTCAATGAAACAGAGAAAGTTGTATCTTCTGTGCAATTGGAGAAAAATCCGGGTTACACATGTATAACCAAAGGGGAACAATTCGCTATGCAATACGATAAATTATATGGTTTTACGGTTAATCCTTTCAAATACGATGACAATAGTTACAACCTTTTGGTTTCTACTTCAGAAACTGACAATGGTAAATCAATTTATAACAAGTATCTCTCCTTCATACACATGGATGAGAATTTTAATCTGATGAAAATGGAAGAAGAAGTGTATGACAAAATCTCTTCGCTATCCAATGTTTCTCACAGAACATTGCATTCTTTCGATGATTATACTTTGCTGATGCAGACAAAAAAGATTGACGAGAAACATTCTGCCGTTCAATTCATTATATGGGACAAGTCGGGAGAGGTAAAAGAGATATCTTCAGATCTCAAATATCCTTCAGCAAGCGATGTACAAGTATCGTATAACAGCCCAAAAGTATATAAAATATCACCGACTCGTTACTACATTCTTTATCATAATGAGAATAACTATGAGTTGGTAGAGATGACCGTCAAGCTGTAAATCTCGCGAGTCTTTCGTGACGGCCAAATCCTCATCCTACCCGGGGAGAAGGTGTATACGATGACCGGACAAGAGGTGAGGTAAATCGAGAAAAATATCAAAAAAGTGACATATCTCTTGCGTATGTCATTTTTTTTGTGTAATTTTGCACCGCAAAGGTTTAGAAAGGAGGTTGTTATGACACCTATTTTGAAAGTTACAAATGCCGATTATGTCCGCGATCACGTTTTACGCTTGTCGTTTAACGATGGAGCTACTAAACTCGTAGACTTTTGGCCGTTAGCTCAAAAAGGCATTTGCACTAAGTTGCAAGATTTGGAATATTTTCGCAATTACACATTAGATCCGTTTACCGTAGATTGGTCTAATGAAATCGGCTTTGCTCCTGAGTATCTCTATGAGATAGGCACAGCCGCATAAACCATCGTCGCTTGCCGACGCGGTTTAGAACCGAGCAAGCAAGCCATTCGGCGAAAAGACAAGCGCAGAATAGAACTAAATGTAAACAATTGATAAAAACCAATGAGGCGATGGGATAGAACTGCCAACAAATCGTAATGAAAAAGTTACTCTTTTTTGCATCATTACTCATAGTGTTGAGTGCTTGCAATTCTGTAGAACCAGACAACAAACAATACAGTGAACGAAAAAAATATGTAGTTGAGAAAATCACTTGGTATGATTCCGCAGATAATCATAGAGAGGCTTACTATTCATACGACAATAACAATCGATTGATTAGTAAAGTTGTGGAAGATACGTATTTTGAGCAGGGACAAGTTAAACATCGCACATGGACTGACACATACGAATACCAAAACAATAAACTTGTTCGTGTAAATTCAACGATTATTGGTGAATTAACATTCACATATAATTCCAACGGGCAATTGATACAATACAACAATAATGGTGGCTTGATTAATTTTGGCTACCACGATGGTCGGATGGATAGCATCTATGCAGGTACAGACCCAAATGTATACGCCAAATTGGAATATGACTCAAAAGGGAATGTAGTAAAAGTGATTTCACATAATCGCGAATATGGTGAGATTGAAGAATGGACAGGAAATTACATAGTACGTACTAATACTTACGTATACGATAATAATCCTCGTCCAAATTTTAATACCGACGAGTGCTTTGCATACGATCCTTCTATCACTTCTGGATCAACTGCCGTAGATTTTATTAATCTCATAAGTGCGAATAATATGACAAGTAATTCTATACAAGAGACGTTCACATATAGTTATGACGAACAGAATGGTTTACCAATAGAATTATATACGCAATTTGCAGATATAGAACCAACAAACCATCCCACTTATAAATTTACATATAGAAAAATTAAATAACAATTCTTGCATTTTATAAATAACAGCAGGCAGCCGAGAGGTTGCCGCTGTTTTTATGCCCGATATCATCGGGCGGGGTGGACATAGAAAACGTAGCGGGATAAAAGCCGCACATAAATATGCGGCGCATAAACGCTAATTAATAGAAAATAACCAAATAACATTCGCGACAACGGACGACGTAAAGGCTACATCCGCATTGAGCACGAAGCGGGCGGGGCGGCACGCTTGGCCATGTCCGAATCCAATTCGGACGCAATAGACAAAGTGACGGACGCGAGGGCGAATTTGTCTGCACGTAGAGGGCAGACGCGAAGCGCGATAAGTGGTCACCGCCATGCCGCGAGCTAACGAGAAAGCGGGATAGCATCCCGCACAACAAACGATGTCATCGCGGAGCTGAAGCTCCTTGTAGGGGACGTAATCCGAGACCCAGGATGCCATCTCTGGAAACGGACGAAGGTGGGAGGCTATAGTTGTTGGCGGTAGGCGGCGATGACGAAGCCACGGAGGGTTTTGTATTGTTTTCCGTCGAGGGAATAGGACTGATGCCATTTATGGAGCCAGAAATCGTGTTGTACGGGGTCGGCGAGGGCAGCATCAGCGAGGGCAGTTGCTTGAGTGTGCTTTGACGAAGATGCTTTTTGGTTGGCGGTGATGGACGCAGGATCGCGTTTCTTAGGACAATGCGAGATGATGGTCTCGCCATATCGGTTGGTGAGATAGAAACGATGGCCTTTAGGCGGCAGGAGACCGGTATATTTTTTGAACTTCTCGTCAAGTGTTACTCTGCCCATATTGTTGTTGGTTTTTGTGGTGTTTTCTTATAGTTGACTCCGTAATACCCTCGATCCGATTGCGTGTCGTTAGCGTGTCGTTGGCGTGTTTTGGCCATATGAGGGACATAAACGGGGGTAATTGGAGTGCTTTTTAAAATCGAGTGCAAAGGTACAAAAAATAATTGGAATATGCAAAAAAAATGCAGAAATATTTGCATATATGCAAAAAAAGCAGTAACTTTGCCGCGAATTTGCGGCATAACGGAATCACGGAATCCCGGAATCCTGAATGAAACAATAAAAGACAAATAAATTTTATTAACAAACAATACAAAAACCACATGATTTATTCGAAAGAAGTACAAGAAATGTGCGTTGTAGCGAAGGGTCCGAAACATGGACCGGCGCCTATTCCTGAAGAGGGTAAATGGGTGAAGGCTACTGAGATCAAGGACATCTCGGGTATGACGCACGGTATCGGTTGGTGTGCTCCGCAACAGGGTACATGCAAACTGAGTCTGAATGTGAAAGACGGTGTGATCGAAGAGGCACTCGTTGAGACGATCGGTTGTTCGGGTATGACCCACTCGGCTGCTATGGCTGCTGAGATTCTGCCGGGCAAGACGATCCTTGAGGCGCTGAACACCGACCTCGTTTGCGACGCTATCAACACGGCGATGCGCGAGTTGTTCCTGCAGATCGTTTACGGTCGTACGCAGAGTGCGTTCTCGGAGGGCGGTCTGGCCATCGGTGCAGGTCTGGAAGACCTCGGTAAGGGCCTTGTTAGCCAGTGCGGTACGCTCTACTCCACCAAGGCTAAAGGCGTTCGTTACCTGCAGTTAACCGAAGGTTATATCACCAAGGAGTTCCTCGACGAGGACAATGAGGTTTGCGGTTACGAGTACGTACACATGGGCAAGTTCATGGACGCTGTCAAGAAGGGTGTTCCGGCAGACGAGGCGCTGAAGAGCGTAACCGGTACGTATGGCCGCACGACCAAAGAGCAAGGTGCAGTTAAATCGATTGATCCACGCAAAAACTAAGGAGGGACCACTATGATTCGTGAAGTAAAATTTGAGTCGCAAGACCGCCGCGAGAAACAGATTCTCGCCGCTCTGAACGCTAACGGTATCGCTTCCATCGAGGAGGCTAACCAGATTTGCGAGCAATACGGCCTCG
>Ga0247611_10000225_pt1 | contig 119414 bp, 86 predicted proteins | sample 177DNAGHGhighgp2_FD_192422 | JGI IMG/M metagenome (GOLD analysis project Ga0247611, IMG submission 192422) | Sheep rumen microbial communities from Palmerston North, Manawatu-Wanganui, New Zealand - 1770 DNA GHGhigh gp2 | ecosystem: Host-associated > Mammals > Digestive system > Stomach >... | reverse complement strand
GTCTTGCCATGATCGGATGGTTCGCTGCCTGCTTTGATGACCGGAAATCCAAGTTTGCAGATTACATGTGCCGCAATAGTTTTGCTATCTATGTAGTTCACTATATAATCATCTCCGGTTTGGGGTACAGCATGAAGGTTTATACAACGCTTCCTCCGGCTGCGATGTACGTGTTGCTTACGGTTGCCGTATTTACGTTGTCGCCGCTGTTAGTAGAACTAATACGCCGAATTCCTGTTATCAGATGGTGCGTACTTGGAGAGAAAACAAAACAAATCAAGAATTGAAAAATAACCATGAATAGAGCAGATTTTCCGATATTGAATGAGACCGTTCACGGTCGGCCGTTAGTGTATCTGGACAATGCGGCGACGAGTCAGAAGCCTCAGCAGGTACTGGATGCGATCGTGGAAGCGTACAGTCGATGGAACAGTAATATCCACCGCGGGGTACATCATCTGAGTCAGGTGGCAACAAGTAAGCACGAAGGGGCGCGACAGGCGGTGGCTGATTTTATCAACGCAAGGTCAGCAGATGAGATCGTGTTTACCAAAGGAACAACAGACAGCCTCAATGCGCTTGCCTTCTCCTTTGGAGAAGCATTTATCCATGAAGGGGATGAGATCATCGTCAGTGGATTAGAGCATCATTCGAACATTGTGCCGTGGCAAATGCTCTGTGAGCGCAAGAAAGCGGTGCTGCGACATATTCCTCTACGAGAGGATTTATCGCTCGATATAGAGGCATTTAAGGGCCTTCTGAGTGAAAAGACGAAGTTAGTGAGTGTGGCGCATGTAAGCAATGTGTTAGGTACGATACAGCCGGTAGAGGAGATCATTCGTTTGTCCCATGAGAGGGGTATTCCTGTTTGTATCGACGGCGCACAGAGTGTGCCGCATATGAAGGTGGACGTACAGGTTCTGGATTGCGATTTTCTGGTTTTTTCGGGACATAAGTTATACGGACCGACGGGTATCGGGGTGTTGTACGGTAAACGGAAATGGTTAGAAAAGTTACCGCCTCATGAAGGAGGAGGAGAGATGATCAACCATGTTCGCTGGGAAGGAACAACGTACAATGAGTTACCGTATAAGTTCGAAGCCGGTACGCCTAATTTTGTAGGCAGTTATGCGTTACAGAAGGCGATAGAGTATATAGAATCGATCGGATGGGAAGCTATAGAGGCGCATGAGCGTGAGTTGACGGAGTACTGTGAAAAGCAGTTGAAAGATGTAGGGTGTACGGTGTATAGTGCAGGGTGTAAAAAAGCAGGAGTGATTAGTTTTAATATGGGTACTGTCCACCCGTTTGATGTAGGTACCCTACTCGACCAGCAAGGTGTAGCGGTGAGAACAGGACACCATTGTGCAGAGCCTTTGATAGACGAGATGGGCGTACCGGGAACGGTTCGTGTATCGTTCGGACTATATAACGACAAAGAGGATGTGGATCGATTTATAGAGGCGTTGAAGAAGGCACAAATGATGTTGATGTGATACCGGTTTGCATAGGACATAATAAGCATCTAATCCCGATCCGATTCTCTCTCGTTAGTGTCTCGCTAGTCTGTTTTGGACTACTATATGGTATAAACAGCCTTTTTGCGGAGCCGCTAAAAGTGGTAAGTTATAATGTGGAAAACTTGTTTTATCCGGAGAATGACAGTATCACGGATGATGACGAGTGGACACCGGAAGGGGAGAAACGATGGTCGTTTACCAGGTATTACCGGAAAGAGGAGAATATAGCACGTGTGCTGACGAATATAGGCGAATGGGAAGGTGTGGATGTAGTAGGTTTGCAAGAGGTTGAGAATGCACTTTGTGTCAAGCGTTTGTGCTATACATTGAGACGCAACGAGTATGATTTTGTACATTATGAGAGTGAGGACAGACGAGGAATTGATGTAGCATTCATTTATAAAAAAGCACGAATCGATACGCTGCGGACACACGCTATCAGAATTAAGAATTCAGAATTGATGACCCGTGATATTTTGTATGTCTGCGCGAGGGTAGATAAACGGGATACAATTCATTTCTTTGTTTGCCATTTACCGAGTCAACGAGGCGGAAAGGCGGAAAGCGAATGGAAACGAGAAGCAGTCAAAGAGATGTTGGAAGGGGCAGTAGATAGTGTGTTGGCAGAGAATCAATATGCGCAAATTGTGGTGATGGGCGATATGAATGATGAGGAAATTCGGATTAATGGATTAGTGAATAAAAGGATGAGAGGATTAGTGGATGAAAGGGTGAATGGTACGCATAAGTATCAAGGTCGTTGGAGTTTTTTGGATCATTTCTATGTATCCCCTTCGATAGACAGTTTGTCGAATGCGCAGGTGTATGATGCAGAATGGATTATGGAAACGGATGATAAATACTTGGGATTGAAGCCCAAAAGATCGTATAACGGATTTCATTATCAAAACGGGTACTCGGACCATTTGCCGATTGTTTTAGAATGCCGGAGATAGTATTGCATTATATTTGGGAACATTGTCTGTGGGCAGGCTTTGAGCAACAGACAACGGATGGACGGAAAGTGGAGATCTTATCCGTAGGTGAACATAACCGGGATGCGGGTCCGGACTACAACCACGCGCGTATAAAGATAGATGGTCATGAATGGGTAGGAAACATAGAGATTCATGTTTGTTCGAGTGATTGGTTGCGACATCACCACCATGTAGATAAGGCATATGACAATGTAATCTTACATGTGGTTCGGACGGCAGATAAACCGATATATAATGCACGAGGGGAGTTGGTTCCGCAATGCGAGTTACAGTATCCGAGTGATAAGGATTATCTGAGTGCCTTGTTTGATTCCGCTCAAAAGATGGACAGTGCGATGAGCAGGATCGGTTGTGCAGAACAATTGGTTCGTGATCCGGAGTTAATCAGTAAGGGTTGGAGAAAAAGCTTATTACGCAAACGATTGGAATGCAAACGGGCTTCCATTGAGCGGTTGTTGGAAATTACGAAAGGCAGTTGGGAACATGCGTTGTATATATCGTTGGCACGTAATTTCGGTTTTCATACCAATAGTCTTCCTTTTGAGCAATTAGCGATCAATACCCCACTCTCTTATTTGCAGAAACACAGGAATAATCTGTTTCAGTTGACGGCTTTATTGATGGGTCAGGCAGGGCTTTTAACGGGTGAACGGGTGAACGGATTAATGGATGAAAGGTCCTTACTGAAAGAGTACGATTTTCTGCGGACGAAGTTTAATCTAACACCCCTTGACGGTTCTATCTGGAAACATGCCAGAATGCGACCACAGAACAGTCCCGAGTTACGGATACGGCAATTTGCACAATTACTCTATCAATCGGAGAGTTTGCTGAGCAAGATACTGGACACGGATGATTTGAAGGAATTAGAACAGTTATTTGCTGTGGACAAGATAGGTAAGTCAAGTATAGAAATTTTACTGATTAATACGGTTCTTCCCTATAAATACGCCTATGCGCTCTATAAGAATAATGCGATAAAAGCAGAAAGGGTGATGGCGTTAATGGAGCATATTCCGGCAGAGAATAACACGATTATTCGTCAATGGAAGGTGTTAGGACAGCAAATCGATAATGCAGCAGATACGCAAGCCTTGTTGCATCTATATCAAAACTATTGCCAGCATCATGAGTGTATCAACTGTGAGGTTGGTTATCAAATTTTTCAAGATAGACAGTTAAAGTTATTCTAAAATTTGCATATCTCGAAAAAAAGCAGTAATTTTGCAGCACATTTTAAAATAGCGCTATGAAAAAGAGCCCTTCACAGAAAATTGCCATTATAGCGGGAGCGGGTCCTGCAGGTTTGACAGCGGCATACGAATTACTCAAACAAACGGACATCAAACCTATCGTTTGTGAAAAGACGCATGCTATCGGTGGTATATCTCAGACCGTCCAGTATCATGGTAACAGGATGGATATAGGCGGACATCGGTTCTTTTCGAAGAGTAATCAAGTAATGGATTGGTGGCAACAGGTGATGCCGTTACAAGCAAAGCCGTCCAAAGATGATATCTTGTTAGACGAGCAAGAAAAAGCATTTGCCGCACAAGGTCCGGATCCTGAGAAAGAAGATAGGACGATGTTGCTGCGTAGGCGTGTGAGTCGGATTTTCTTCTTGCGCAAGTTCTTCGATTATCCTATTTCCATGAAGAAAGAAACCTTTCTTAACATGGGTTTTGTGCGGATGATGCGTGCAGGATTCGGCTATTTATGGGCATGTGTACACAAGTTACCGGAGACCTCGTTGGAGAATTTCTACATCAATCGTTTCGGTCGTCCCTTATATGAGATGTTTTTTGAAGATTACACCACCAAAGTATGGGGTGTTCATCCTTCTAAACTTGGCGCGGATTGGGGTAGTCAGCGTGTGAAAGGATTATCGGTTATTGCCGTATTAAAAGACATGTGGCGAAAGAATTTCGGTAAGAAGGACAGCGCAGAAGTAGAGACATCGCTTATTGAGCAGTTTATCTATCCCAAATACGGTCCGGGACAGTTATGGGAGATAGTAGCTAAAGATATCGAGCAGATGGGAGGTGAGATACGATTGGACACGACGGTGACAGGGGTGAAAGCGGAAAGAGTGAAAGAGGTAAAGAATGAAAGAGTGAAAGAGGTAGAGATCACCAAAGCGGATGGAACAAAAGAAACGATAGCGTGCGATTATTTCCTAAGTACGATGCCTATTAAGGACTTGGTTCCGGCTATACAAGGAATAGATATACCCAAAGAGGTACAGCAGGTAGCTGCCGACCTACCCTATCGTGATTTTATTACGGTAGGTCTGCTGGTTAATAAGATGAAAATCAAGAACGAGACTAAGTTGAAGACATATGCAGAGCGCGTACCGGATACATGGATTTATATTCAGGAAAGAGATGTAAAGATTGGTCGTTTGCAAGTCTTTAACAACTGGTCCCCGTATCTGGTGAAAGATTACGAGCATACAATGTGGATTGGTTTGGAATATTTCTGCACGGAAGGAGATGCGTTGTGGAATATGCCATCCGAGGAATTTATCAAAATGGCAAAGAGTGAATTGGCAAAGATAGATATCATCGATGAACAAGATGTGATTGATGCATGTCATGTGAAGATCCAGAAGGCTTATCCGGCTTATTACGGAAGTTACTATCAGTTGGATATTGTTCGTCAATTCCTGGATACTATTCCTAATATGTTCTGCCTGGGTCGTAACGGTCAACACCGGTACAATAATATGGATCACTCTATGATGACCGCTTTTGAGACGGTTGAAGCAATTAAAGGCGGTCATATAGAAGATAAAAACGCTATTTGGAATGTCAATACAGAAACACAATATCATGAAAGCAAATAAGATTATCATCGGTGCTTGTTGTGCCGTTTTAACTATTATTTGGGGTATCATTGCCTCACAAACATTCAATCCAAAACCGGATTTAAACGGAGATAATTTTAACTATTATATCTATGCTTCTTCGTTGGCTACCGGTCACGGATACAGTGATCTTTCATCACCAGATATTAAGCCCACAACTACTTTTCCTCCCGGATATCCTATATTGATGACTCCGCTACGATTGATTACAGATGATATCAAAGCGCAGAAATGGCTTAATGAAATTTTCGTATTAGGAGGTATTTTGCTTATTTTCTTTACCTTACTGCGGTTAGGTTTGCGATGGGACATCAGTTTAGTGGCATCAGCGGCAGGTTTATTCAGTCCTCGTCTATGGCATTTTTCGACGATGATGATGAGTGAAGCATCTTTTTTCTTTACTTCCGCATTCGTTTTCTATGCATTAGCACGGTATCTATCAACAGAAAAACAGGATAAACGGTGGTGGGCTGACGCAAAGAATTGGTGGTTATGGAGTATGATAGTAGCTTTGGTATTGAATTATCATATCCGAACACAAGGTTTAGCATTGGTTGCCGGTGTAGGATTATTGCTTCTTATACAAAAACGCTGGGTTGGTTTAGGTACTACTATTATCGGTTTTGTCGTAGGATGTCTGCCGTATATTATCCGAAATAAAGTATTAGGGTTGAACGGAAACCGATATATAGACTCTATTATGATCAGTAATCCTTGGCAACCTGATGCCGGTACGCTGACTATAACAGAAGTAATCGGACGCTTCTTTGAAACATTAAAGATGCTTATTTTCAATGCTATACCCAATACTATTTTCCCGTATCTGGATGTGAATTGTGACCAACCGGAATATACCACATGGATCTATATCATCGGTGCTTTAATATTGATTGTGATAATAATCGGATATTGGTCGATGGGTAAAATTCGTTGGGGTTTGATCGGTTATTTAGTAGCTACATTAGGACTTATATCTATTTTCTCCACTCCAAGCGGAAACCGGTATATTACTTCCATTTTACCACTTTTGGCGGCAGGTTTATTCTGTGGTATTTGGCAAATTATCCGTTGGATAATGACCAAACACAGTAAACTGCTTTTTATAGGTAGTGCGTTCGTTTTATGTTTGCTTTTTATACCTTCAAAGACCGGCTTAAAAAGTGAAGTAGAGCAATCTAAACAGAAATATCCTATCCAGTACACCCAATTTTTTAATATGAGTAAGCAGATGAAAAAGATTGTACCTGCAGAAAGTATTGTATGTAGCCGTAAACCGCAGATGTTCTGGTTAAACAGTCAATTACCGGGTGTAGGATATAAATTTACCAAGGATGCAAAGGAACTTATCTTGGATTTGGTTGATAAAAAAGCAGATTACGTGCTTTTGGATAATTTAGGATACAGTTCTACATATCTATACTTATATCCGGCCATTCAAGCTTATCCTCAATATTTTCCGAAAGCTGTTTTACAATACGACAATACACACCAGTATATGCTTGTTTTTGATAGAGAACGGGCCGCTAAAGAATTAATGAAATGATCAAACAATGGTTATATACACTCTTTGTAGTACCTACAAATAACTGGTTACTGCAGTTATTCCGTTATGGTTTTGTAGGAGGCATGGCTTTTTTGGTGGACTACGGTACTTTGTTTGCCTTAACGCATTATGCCGGAGTGCCTTATTTATGGTCAGCCGCTATTGCCTTTGTATTAGGACTTATTACTAATTATCTGATTAGTATCAGTTGGGTTTTTCAACATAGCGGAAAAATGCAAGTGTGGCAAGAATTTTTATTTTTTGCCTTTATAGGAGTAATAGGTTTAGGATTGAATGAATTGATTATGTATATAGGTTCGGATCTTATTCATCTGCACTATATGATTTCCAAACTTATATCTACAGCAATCGTTTTCTTTTGGAATTTCTTTGCCCGTAAGTTTTTACTTTTTAATAAAAAATAAATCCGCCTTGATTAGGCGGATCCGTTAACTCATTTCGAGCATGCGTTGGATAGAAGAGATAGCTTTTTCGGCTGTCTCTTTTGGTACTATCATTTCCGGTGTTTCGTTAAGAAGACAATTATACACTTTTTCAAGCGTATTCATCCGCATATATTCGCATTCGTTACAACTACACCCTACTCCTTCGGTTAGTTCAGGGGGAACGGGAATAAACTCTTTATCTGGACAGGCACGTTGCATCTCAAACAGGATACCGCTTTCTGTGGCGATTATAAAGCGTTTGGCGGACGATTTAATAGTGTGCTCAAGAAGAGCTTTAGTCGAACCTATTACGTCACTCTGCGCAAGAATTGGAGCCTTACATTCGGGATGCGCCAATACTTCTACACCCGGGTTTTGTTGTTTTAGTTGTAATAAAGCTTCTAATGAGAAACGGCTATGCACATGGCAGGCACCGTTCCAAAGAAGCATATGACGACCTGTTACACTATTTATATAGCTACCCAAATTATGATCCGGACCGAATATTATCTTGGCATCTTTAGGAAGTTGATCTACAATTTTCTTTGCATTTGAGGAAGTTACTACTACATCTGTCAGTGCCTTTACATCGGCAGAAGTATTCACGTAGCTGACTACCATATGATCAGGATGTTGCGCTTTAAAGGCAGCAAGGTCTTGCGCTTTACAACTATCTGCTAAAGAACAACCCGCACTCATATCAGGGATGAGTACTTTTTTATCCGGACAAAGGATTTTCATGGTTTCACCCATAAAATGTACCCCACACATTATTAATATATCCGCCTGTACGCGTGTAGCTTGTTGTGCTAATGCAAGAGAATCTCCGATGAAATCGGCTATTTCCTGTATTTCCGGACGTGTATAATAATGTGCGAATATAACTGCATTCTTTTCGCGAGCTAAGTTTCTTATTTTATCAATATATTCTTTTTTATCTTTTAAATCCATGATAATGATAGGGTGTTGAAAATGTTAAAAAGTATGTAATTTTACTCGATTTCAACGGATTAAATGAATCTTTTAATTATGCGAAAATGTTTTATAATTTAATAAGTGTAATGTGGAACATATTATTAAATGTGAAACATATAGGATGTTTATAATATGTTTATAACCATTTTTTTAGTTTGAAAATCAATAAAATAATCGCCACAGAGAATACCATCAATCCGAGTGCCCATAGATATCCGTACTGCCAATGAAGTTCCGGCATATTTACAAAGTTCATACCGTAGAGACTACCGATGAGGGTAGGCGGCAGGAAGATGATGTTGATGACAGTAAATATCTTGATTATTTTGTTCTGTTCGATATTAACCAAACCGAGGAAGGTATCCTGGAGGTAGTCCAGACGATCAAAACCGAAACGGGTATAGTCGAAAAGCGAGTTAATATCTTTGATAATCATCGTTAAACGCGTACTTAATTCTTCCGGGAAGAAGTCGCATTTAAGAATGTTGGATATAACGCGTTGTTTATCCATTATATTTTGACGGATAATAGTCACTTTTTCCTGTAAGTCCTTGATTTGTACCAGCAAATCTTCATCTACGTGATCGGACTCCGCATTGATTTGTTGCGAGAGTTCAGTAATCATATCGGTAGTATCCTCAATCAAGTCGGCATCCTTTTCAACACGTGTTTCGAAGAGCGCAACAAGCACGTGATAGCCGGTAGGGAAGTTACGGGTATTCACGAATACTTTTTTGAAAGTCTCATTGAACGTATCAAGTTCTACGTCTCGGATCGATACCAATATACCGTTTTTGATGATAAAGTTAACCGGTTCCATCTCAAAGTTATTTTTGAGGAAGTTGGAGTTGGCAACTATCGAATCATCTGTTTGAATATAACGGGACGAGAGCTCAATCTCTTCCATCTCTTCATCCTCCTGGATATCGATTTTAAGGAAACCTTCGAGTGTATCCTCCGTTTTATCGGATACGTCAAGCAGGTCGATCCAGATGATATCTTTCTTATCGAGTTCTTTAAGAGCGGAGATAGAGCGTGCTACTTTAATTTTCTCCTTCTCCTTATAAAATATCTTTATTTCGCTCATTTTCAATCAATTTTGTAAGTTCAACAAATTGTTCTACTGACAGCTGTTCGGGGCGCATTGTAAAAATCTCTTCTTCGAGGATGGGATTTCCCTTTCCTACCAGCTGTTGAAGAGAATTGCGCATCTGTTTTCGTCGCTGGTTAAAAGCTGTTTTTACTACTGTTTTGAATAGTGATTCATCGCAGTCCAACCGTCGTCGTTTGTTGCGTGTCATGCGTATGACAGCCGATTTGACTTTAGGCGGCGGGTTGAACACATGTTCATCGACAGTAAAAAGATATTCTATATCGTAATATGCTTGTAATAAGACTGATAAGATTCCATATGCTTTTTTCCCGGGTTTAGAAGCCAAGCGTTCGGCTACCTCTTTTTGAATCATACCGGAGCATACAGGAATGCGGTCCTTGTAATCCAGAACTTTAAAGAAAATTTGGGATGAGATGTTATACGGATAGTTACCGATGACATTAAACTCCCCTTCCGGAATCAGTTGGTTCAGATCTAATTTAAGAAAATCTCCTTCGATAAGATCCAATTCGGGATACCACTCACGCAGATAAGCGACTGATTCGCGATCAATCTCGATGGCGGTAAGGCGGATAGAAGGATTTTTAAGAAGGAATTGTGTAAGCACACCCATACCCGGACCGATTTCAATCGTTCGGCCTGAGGTGAGGGTCTCAGCTATTCTTTGGGCGACCGACAAGTCCGTCAAAAAGTGCTGCCCCAAAAATTTTTTGGCACGTACTTGTTGCATTCTCCGCGTGATAATCGTCCATATATTAGTGATTTTAGTTAAAAAATTTGCGCAAATGTTAAATAAAATACAATTTTATTTGCACATTTGAATTTTTTGTTGTATCTTTGCACGCAAATTCGACTGCAAAAGTACAACTTTTTTTTGAATTGAGCAAATTTTATTGCAAAAATTATTAAAAATATGGCATTCTGAGCAAATATTGCGTTATGCGATATGCGGAGGAGGAAATATGGTTCTGGATTGGATACTGTATTTTCTTATTTATAATTTTGTAGTCGGGCATGAGATAGTCAATTTGTCATTTGAGATTGGTAATTGGTCATTCGAGCAGGCTATTACTCCTCATATAGCGGCGTTTTGTATCGTTTTTCCGATTACTTTACTTACCGGTTTTTTATTGCAGAAATATGTGACGTTTACGCAGTCCGATTTGCACGGTGTGCGTCAGTTAGGCAGATACACATTGATAGTAGCTGTCAATTTAGCCGTTAACTATTTCGGATTGAAATTATGTGTAGAGACGTTCGGGTGGTATCCGACGCCGAGTAAGATGGTGGTTACGATAGTGACGGTGGTGATCAGTTATCTGGGTCAGAAATATTACACGTTCACGAAAAGGAAAAATGAAAAGCAGAAATATTAACCTTATAAAATAATAATAGCTATGTTGTACACTTTATGTTCAGAGCTCCACACGGAGACATCTCCAATGCCGTTCAAAGTATCTGATTCGTTTATTGAGGAGAATCAGGTTATTGCTGTGTTAACGGGTGGAACGGAGTCCCAATTTGTAGAATTGGTAAAAGAGAAAAAGATTGATTTGAAGCGTCCTGTTTATCTGTTGGTAAGCGGTTACAGTAACTCGTTAGCGGCTGCATTTGAGATTTTGAGTTTCATTCGTCAGCGTAACGGTATTGCCAAAGTGATGCAGCATGCAAAAGATACCATTTTCCCGGATGTAAGTGAGACAGACTCTTTGACGCGTACGCCGCTTGCAAAGGTACTGAAGGGGGAGAAAAAACAACGGATGGGTGTAATCGGAAGACCCTCTGATTGGTTGATTGCATCGCAGGTGGATTACCAACAGGTGGCGAAAGAGATGAACGTAGAGTTGGTGGATATACCTATTGAAGAAGTAAGCAGCTTGGGTGAAGTAGATCCGGGAATGAAGGGAGCTGAGGCTATCTACGATCGTTTGAAAGAGATCATTGCCAAATATAAATTGGATGGTATTACCTTGCGTTGTTTCGATTTGCTGACTACAGTCAAGAACACGGGTTGTATTGCTCTGAGTAAATTGAATGACGAAGGTATTCCTGCCGGTTGTGAGGGAGATATACCTGTATTGATGACGATGATTGCTTGTAAAAAGTTGACGGGCGAACCCGGTTTTATGGTTAATCCTGCTCGTATCCAACCGGATGGAAGTATGCTGTTAGCACACTGTACGATTCCGTTGAAGATGACGGAGAAACATGAGTACACGACGCATTTTGAGTCGGGTATAGGTGTGGCTATTCATGGCGAATTGGCTGCAGGTGATTATACGTTGGTAAAACTGAGCGGCGATATGAAGCGTCTGTTGGCGGTGAATGTGACCTTGACGCGTTGTCAGTATGAGCAGAATCTGTGCCGTACGCAAGTGTGGATCAAGAGTACGCCGATGGTAAGTCAGTATTTCCTGACTTCGCCTATTGCCAACCACCATGTGCTGATTAAGGGTCACCATGCAGCAAAATTCTGGAGAGAATAATCAATTATTCAATAAACAATTTTTTATTAATTTTTTTAACATTATGGTAAGTTTTAAGGAATTAGGCCTTGTCAACACCCGTGAGATGTTCGCAAAGGCAATCAAGGGAGGTTATGCTATCCCTGCATTCAACTTCAACAACATGGAGCAATTGCAAGCTATCGTAAAAGCTTGTGCTGAGACCAAGAGTCCTGTAATCCTTCAGGTATCGAAGGGTGCGCGTAATTACGCTAACCAAACCCTGTTGCGTTACATGGCACAGGGTGCAGTTGAGTACGCTAAGGAGCTCGGTTGGGAGCATCCGCAGATCTGCTTGCACTTGGATCACGGTGACAGTTTCGAACTCTGCAAGAGCTGTGTTGATTTCGGTTTCTCGAGTGTGATGATCGACGCTTCTTCTCTGCCTTATGAGGAGAACATCGCCCTCACCAAGAAAGTGGTAGAGTACGCACACAAGTATGATGTAACGGTTGAGGCTGAGCTCGGCGTGCTCGCAGGTGTTGAGGACGAAGTATCGTCTGCTGTCAGCCACTATACCAAGCCGGAAGAGGTAGTTGATTTCGCTACCCGTACAGGTTGTGACAGCTTGGCTATCTCGATTGGTACGAGCCACGGAGCATATAAGTTCACTCCGGAGCAGTGCACCCGTGACCCGAAGACCGGTCGTCTTGTTCCTCCTCCATTGGCATTTGACGTACTCGACGCTATCATGGAGCAGCTTCCGGGCTTCCCGATCGTTCTCCACGGCTCGTCTTCTGTTCCGCAGGAGTATGTCGATATGATCAACCAATACGGCGGCAAACTGCCTGACGCAGTGGGTATTCCAGAGGAGCAACTCCGCAAGGCTGCTAAGAGCGCTGTTTGCAAGATCAACATTGATAGCGACAGCCGTCTGGCTTTCACCGCTGCTGTTCGTAAGGTATTTGCAGAGAAGCCGGGTGAGTTCGATCCGCGTAAGTACTGCGGTCCGGCTCGTGACCTCATGGAGGAGCTCTACAAGCACAAAATTATTAACGTGCTTGGTTCTAACGGAAAAGCAGAATAAATCATGGCACTTCCTTTCATGACGGCAGAACAAGCTGCCGAATTGATACAACATGGTGATGTCTTGGGTCTCGGTGGTTTTACGGCTACCGGAGTGCCCAAGGCAGTGCCTTTTGCATTGGCCCAACGTGCGGAGAGACTGCATGCGGAGGGTAAGCCTTTCCGTGTAGGTCTGGAGACGGGTGCGTCTATGGGTGACAGTTGTGACGGTGCTTTGGCACGTGCGCACGCTGTTGAATTCCGTACGCCGTATCAGTCGAATAAGTCGATGCGTGACGAGATCAATGCGGAAGGTACGCACTATTTCGACATGCACTTGAGCCACATGCCGCAGGATATCCGTTACGGATTCTTACCCAAACCCAAGTGGGCGATCATCGAGGCTTCGTATGTAGGGGAAGACGGTACGATCGTTCCGGCGGCAGGTATCGGTATCATGCCTACCATCTGCCGTATGGCGGATAAGATCATCGTGGAATTGAACGAGATGTTCCCTGCTGCGATGCGTGGTATGCACGACTTGTATGAACCCCTTGATCCGCCTCAACGTCGAGAGATACCTATCTACAAACCTTCGGATCGCTGCGGTTCGGATCATATAAAGGTCGATCCGGCGAAGATTGCTGCCGTCGTTAAGACCAACCGTCCGAACGAGATTCCGGCATTCACTCCGGTAGATGAAGTTACCGCCAAAATTGGCGCTAATGTAGCGGCTTTCCTGGAAGCAGAGATGAAAGCGGGACGTATCCCGGCATCGTTCCTGCCGATACAGAGTGGAGTAGGTAACGTGGCGAATGCGGTACTTGGTGAACTGGGTAAAAACCCCAATATCCCGCCGTTTGAGATGTACTCGGAGGTGATTCAAGACTCCGTAGTCGATCTTATCAAAGCCGGTCATTGTAAGTTCGCTTCGGGTTGCTCGTTGCGTCTGGTAGAGAGTAAGATGGCAGAAGTACTCGCAGACCTCGATTTCTACCGCGACAAGTTGTTACTTCGTCCGCAAGAGACGTCCAACAGTCCGGAGATAGCACGTCGTTTAGGTATCATCGCTATCAACACTGCGTTGGAGGCAGATATCTACGGAAACGTCAATTCGACGCATGTATGCGGTACGAAGATGATGAACGGTATCGGCGGTTCGGGCGATTTTGCGCGTAACTCGTACCTGAGTATCTTCACAACCGCTTCGACGGCGAAGAACGGCGCAATATCCTCCATCGTACCGATGGTGACCCACCTCGATCACAGTGAGCACAGTGTGAAGGTACTTGTGACCGAACAGGGTGTGGCCGATCTTCGTGGTAAGAGTCCGCGTCAGCGTGCTGAAGAGATCATCAATAACTGCGTGGCACCGGAGTATCGTGAGATGCTGCGTGACTATCTGAAGATCGCTCGTCACGGTCAGACACAACACGAATTGAGTTGCGCGTTCGCTATGCATGAGGAGTTCCTCAAGTCCGGCGACATGCGTAATACAAAGTGGGAAAATTACAAACGATGAAAATTGATTTAGAATTAGTCAATAACATTCTTTATCGAAACGCTCAGTTATCATGGGATGAGGCGACGCTGCAGGGCATCGCCGATTCCTATGATTTCTTGGCGCGATTCTCCGGCGATAAGGTGATTTACGGTATCAACACGGGTTTTGGTCCGATGGCCCAATGGCGTGTGGAGGATAGTCACCTTCGCGATTTACAATATAACATCATTCGTTCGCACGCCACCGGTGCCGGAACCCCTCTGGACGATTCTTTCGTACGCGCAGCTATGCTCGCGCGGGTGGGCTCGTTCGCGCAATGCAAGAGCGGGGTACATCCGGAGTTGGTTGCATTACTGACGGAGTTTATCAACCGTGGTATCTATCCGTTTATCCCGAAACACGGCAGTGTGGGAGCGAGCGGTGACTTAGTGCAGTTAGCACATATCGCCTTATGTCTGATAGGTGAAGGAAAGGTGCACTACAAGGGTATCTGGCGTCCTACCAAAGAGGTGATGGACGAGTGCGGTTTGCGTCCGATGGAGATACATATCCGTGAGGGACTGAGTTGTACCAACGGTACCAGTGTGATGACCGGTATCAGTGCGGTCAATCAGATTCATGCCGAGCAACTCCTTCATTGGGCGACCTTGGCGGCTGTCTGGATGAACGAGATAGCCGGCAGTTATGATGATCTGATGGCAGCGCCGTTGAATGAGGCGCGTCGTCATGAGGGGCAGATCCGTATAGCGGAACAGATGCGCGAACTGAGTAAAGGCAGTAAGCGCTTACAACGGCGTGAGAATGCATTGTATGACGCCGGACATTCGGAGACGAAAATATTCAAGGATAAGGTGCAGGCATATTATTCGTTGCGTTGCGCACCGCAGATCCTTGGTCCTATATACGACACGCTGGTTTATAGCAAGCGTGTGATTGAAGAAGAACTAAATGCGGCCAGTGATAATCCGATTGTGGACCCTGTGACGCAGAACGTGTATCACGGTGGTAATTTTCACGGCGATTATATTTCGCTGGAGGCGGATAAGATGAAGATAGCGATGGTACGTTTGGCGATGGTGAGCGAGCGGCAACTCAACTACCTGTGCCATGACCGGATCAACGGTATCTTACCTCCGTTCCTCAATAAGGGTACGTTGGGTTTGAACTACGGTATCCAAGCCTGCCAGTTTACGGCTACGAGTACAACGGCTGAGTGTCAGACTTTGGCAATGCCGAACTATGTACATTCCATACCGAATAACAATGACAACCAGGATATCGTTTCGATGGGAACGAACAGTGCTGAGTTATGTACACAAGTGATCGATAATGTGTATCAGGTACTGTCTGTTTTGTATCTGGCGATGGCGCAGGCGGTGGACTGTCTGGGTATAGCGGACCAAATGGCACCGGCTACGAAGGCGCAGTATGATGCGATCCGGGCTATCACGCCGACGATAATAGAAGATACACCGTTCTACGAAGACCTTGCTGCGATCGAGCAGTACCTTCGTCAAGGAAACCGTAAATGAATAAATGGTAAATGAATCTATGAATTATGCACTTGTAACCGGAGCGAGTAGAGGTATCGGTCGAGCCATCGCTGAGCGCTTGGCCAAAGACGGCTATACGGTGATCATCAATTATCGCAGTAATTCAAAGGCTGCCGAAGAAACGAAAGCCGCTATTGAAGCGGCAGGCGGTAAGGCGGAGTTGTTGCCGTTCGATGTGTCGGACGGTAAGGCTATCGAAGCCGCTCTGACGGCATGGGACACGGCGCATGAAGGCGAACATATATCCGTATTGGTTAATAATGCCGGTATCCGTAAAGACGGTCTGTTGGTTTTTATGAACGAGGATGACTGGCATCAGGTGATGCAGACGACCACGGAAGGGTTTTATTACACGACCCGTCATATGTTAAGCGGTATGCTGCGTGCCCGCAAAGGGCGTATCGTCAATATCGCATCGGTGTCCGGTGTAAGCGGTTTGCCCGGTCAAGCGAACTACTCGGCAGCCAAATCGGCATTGATAGGTGCTACGAAAGCCTTAAGCAAAGAGGTGGCGGCACGAAAAGTGACCGTGAATGCCGTCGCACCGGGATTTATTGCCACAGACATGACGGCGGATCTGGATGAGGCGGAGTTGAAGAAGATGATTCCGGCAGGTCGGTTCGGTCAACCGGATGAGGTAGCGGCATTGGTTAGTTTCTTATGTTCCGATGAGGCGGCGTATATAACGGGACAAGTAATCACGATAGCAGGAGGTATGGGATGAAACGGGTAGTGGTTACAGGCATGGGTATCTGGTCGTGTATCGGTCGGAATAAAGAAGAAGTGAGCGCATCTCTTCGTGCCGGTAAAAGCGGTATCGGGTGCGATGCAGCCCGAAAAGAATACGGATTTCGCAGTCCTTTGACGGGTATCGTGGAGACGCCGGACTTGAAGGCGCTGTTACATCGTCGGTTACGTACGAGTATGTCGCAAGAGGCAATGTATGCTTTTATGGCAAGCAAAGAAGCGTTTGAGCAGGCGGGTATCGATGAGCAGTATCTGTTGGAGCATGAAGTGGGTGTGTTGTTTGGAAACGACAGTACAGCAAAGGCTACGGTAGAGACCCATGAGACGATGCGGGAGAAACATGACACGGCTTTGTTGGGCAGCGGTTTGATCTTCCAATCGATGAACTCCACGGTGAATATGAACCTGTCCACCATCTTCCATCTTCGTGGCATCAATTTCTCCGTCAGTGCAGCCTGTGCAAGCGGTAGTCATTCGATAGGTTTGGGTGCGATGTTCATTCGTCAGGGACTGCAAGATATGATCCTTGTCGGCGGGGCACAGGAAGTGAACGTGTACTCGATGGCTGCATTCGATGCTTTAGGCACGTTCTCCACCCGGGTAGATGAACCCGCCAAAGCCAGTCGTCCGTTCGATATCAATCGGGATGGTCTGGTGCCCAGCGGAGGTGCTGCGTCGCTGGTGTTGGAAGACTATGACCATGCGGTAGAACGGGGCGCAACGATCTTGGCGGAGGTATGCGGATACGGTTTCTCCAGTAATGGCATAGGTATCTCGCAACCCAGTAACGAAGGGTCATCTATCGCCATGCAGCGTGCGTTGTCGGATGCCGGAATGACACCGGATGAGATCGATTATGTCAACGCCCATGCGACGTCCACCAAGCAAGGCGATGCGGAGGAAGCGGTCGCCCTAACCCGTCTTTTCGGAGGAAAGAATACATGGATCAGCAGTACCAAGTCCATGACCGGTCATGAGTGCTGGATGGCGGGTGCCAGCGAAGCGGTATATAGCATCCTGATGATGCAACAGGGTTTTGTGGCTCCTAACATCAATTTGGAACATATCGACCCCTGTGCCGAACAGTTACGTCTTGCCGCTCAGACAATAGAGACACCGGTTCGAACGGTACTCAGTAACAGTTTCGGTTTTGGAGGCACAAACAGCGCCATCGTCTTACGCACAATAGATTAATCATCCAATCGTCAATCACTCGATGTTTTTATTTGATAACTTAAAAAGAGCGTTCAGTAAGGAGCGGTATAATGCGCAACAGGCACAAGAGATGGCACATCTCTATTCCTGGGGACCGGTTATCTTTCAAGTATGCCGCCTGATGATCAAGTACGGTATCTTGGACTTACTGAACGAACATAAAGAAGGGCTTACGCAGACCCAAATAGCGCAAGCGACGGGTTTGAGTGAATATGCAACGAAATGCCTGTTGGAGGCTTCGTTGACCACCCATATCGTGTTGATCGATCCGGAAACAGACATCTATCGTTTGGGGAAAACGGGTTGGTTCCTCTTACGGGATGCAATGATTCGTGCCGATATAGACTTCAACCACGATGTAAACTACGAAGGTTGGTTCGTGTTGGATAAGGCGCTAGAGGAAGGTCGTCCTGCCGGATTAGCGCATTTTGGCAACTGGCCTACCATCTATGAAGGATTGAGCAGTCTGCCCGAACAGGTACAGAAGAGTTGGTTCGGTTTTGACCATTACTACTCCGATCACTCGTTTAATGAAGCTTTGGAGATCATCAGCCAACAGCCAACAGCTAACAGCCAACAGCTGCATCTATTGGATGTGGGCGGTAACACGGGTCGTTTTGCAATGCGTTGTGTCGCGTATAACCCCTCTATTGAATTGACTGTCTGTGACTTGCCGCAACAGATAGGATTGATGCAAAAAGCAACGTCAGGCAAAGAAGGGGCGGAGCGTATCCACGGTGTCGGGATGAATATCTTGGATGAACATAATACTTTCCCTACCGACAAGCGCTATGACGTGATCTGGATGTCGCAGTTCTTGGATTGTTTCAGTGAGCAACAGATCGTGTCTATCTTGCGTCGTGCTGCGGCTATTCTGGATGCCGACAACCGCATTTTTATCATGGAGACGCTTTGGGATAGACAGGACTATACACCGGCAGCAATGAGTCTGACGATGACCAGCCTGTATTTCACCGCTCTGGCGAACGGAAATAGTAAGATGTACAACACGGATGACATGACACGTCTGATCCGGGAAGCGGGATTGGAAGTGGAGTCCATCCATGACCGTATCGGGAACGGCGGACACTCGATACTCGTTTGTAAAACAATGAAAAATATTGTTTGATATCGTTTGATATCGTTTGAGGTTGTTAACAATATCAAACCTTCAAACATTCAAACCTTCAAACAAAAAATATGAATTATGACAAAGCAAGAGATTATTGAAAAAGTCAACACACTCCTCGTTGAGGAGTTTGAGATTGCTCCGGAGGCATTGACCGAGGGGGCGTTATTGAAGCAGGATCTGGAGATCGACTCTTTGGATTTTGTGGATATCGTGGTTTTGATAGACCGGGAGTTCGGTTTCAAACCCCAGGCAGAAGAGTTAAAGACGGTTAAGACCTTAGGGGACTTTTATTCCTATATTGAGGCGCATCTGTAATGGCGCAGGAGTGGAGCGGAAAGACCGGAGGTACCCATTGGATGCAGCGTGCATTAGTGGCTATCATTCGCAAGGTAGATAATCGGATCATCTATGGGATCATGCACCTATGGTTGATTTGGTATGTACTCGTCCGTCCCACAGAGCGTCGGGGTGCGTATCGTTTTCATCGTCTTCGTGGTCGTAACCGTTTTCAGGCTGCCTGCGACGTCTATCGTTCGTTCTACCATTTCGGGAAAGCGATCATCGACCGGTTCGCAGCTTTTGCCGGTAAACCGTTTGAGGTGCAGGTAGTCAACCGTGCTTTGTACTACGACCGGGTAAATGACGAGAAGGGATTTATCATGCTTTTCTCCCATATAGGGAATACAGAGATGGCGGGTTATTTCCTTTCTACCCCTGACAAACGCCTGCACATATTGGCGTACGGTGCCGAGTCACCGGTGGTGATGGCGCATCGGGCGAAAGTGCTGGAACGGAATAACATCGATATGATTCCGGTCTTTCCGAACGACATGAGTCATATCTACCGAATCAGCGAAGTGCTGCAGAACGGAGATATCCTGGCGTTTGCGGCAGACAGACGAATAGGGGAGTCAACGATTGAGTGTACCTTATTAGGTCGTCCGGTTCGTTTACCGATAGGTGCATTCCAGATCTGCGTAGCGATGAAGCAACCGGTTCTGCTGGTGTTTGTGCTCAAAGAGAGTCATCGGTCCTATCGCGTCTTTTGTGAACAGTTGGAGGTCAATACGGCACTCTCCAAACATGCTCAGACACAGGACTTGGCGAACCGCTTTGCGGCCAGTATGGAGAAGATGATCGTACGCTACCCGTACCAGTGGTTTAATTTTTATGATTTTTGGACATGATGCCGACTAACGATATCACACGGTTCATACCGCAACGACCGCCTTTCGTGTTCATCGACACGATAGACGAGGTGAATGAGCAGGAAGCGCATACGCGTTTCACGATTCCGGCAACATGTCCCTTGGTGACGGATGGAGTGTTACCGTTGTCCGGACTGATGGAGAACGCTGCGCAGACCTGTGCCGCACGGGCAGGAAACAAAATCGGCTATATCGGAGCGGTGAAACAGATACAAGCTACACGTTTACCGAAAGTAGGAGAGTGTCTGCGAACAGAGGCCGTTGTGGTACAAGAGGTACTCAACATCTGTCTGATGGACGTGAAGACCTATATAGGCGAAGAACCAATTGCCACCACCACCCTTAAGATAGCTGTCATGGAGTAAATAGTACATGGTTTATTGTATCGGACATACTATCATCTCGCCATTAGGGGAGGGTTCGCAAGCGAACATTGAGGCGGTGCAGGCTGGGCGAAGCGGACTGAAGTTTTATACCCATCGGTTTGCCGATGTGGAACCGTTCTGTGCGTCCCTCTTCGATACACCGCAGTCCTTCGTGCCGCTGTGCATCAAGAGCGTGGAAGATGCAATTACCAATTACCAATTACAAATAACCAATTCCAAAGACACCGTCTTCATCCTTTCTACCACCAAAGGGGATAACTTGGACTTGATCACTCCGGCAAAAACCATCGCGCAGCATTTTGGTAATCCCAATGCACCGATCGTGGTCAGTAACGCCTGTACCTCCGGAGTCTGTGCGCAGATAACCGCGATGCGTCTGTTGGAAGCAGGTCTGTATCGTCATGCGATAGTAGTAGGATGCGATATCCAGTCCCGGTTCATCGTAAGCGGTTTTCAGTCGTTCAAGGCGCTCTCGCCCGAACCCTGCAAACCCTTCAGTCCCGACCGGCAAGGGCTTAACTTAGGCGAAGCCGCAGCCACCATCATCTATAGCCAACAGCCAATGGCTAATAGCCAACAACCATTATGGACTCTGGAGGCGGGAAGCATTCATAATGATGCCAACCATCTGTCGGCACCAAGTCGGACAGGCGAAGGAGCGTACCAATGCCTGAAAGACGTGATGGAAGGAATAACAGCAGATCAGATCGCATTGGTAGGAGTACACGGAACGGCTACGATGTATAACGATGCGATGGAGACAATCGCTTTGGAACGGGCAGGACTGCAAGATGTTCCGAAGAGTGTACTCAAACCCTTCTTCGGTCACACGATGGGTGCCGCCGGAGTAGTAGAGACCATCCTTTGCGCAATGCAAGCAAATAAAATGGTAAATGACCAAATGGTAAATGTCATCAAGATGCTTTCCGGTTTCGGCGGTGTGAACGCAGCTATACGGTTAAGATGCGAGTAATAAGCGAAATAGAGATCACTCCGACATCGGTAGTACTGAACGGGAAACCGATAGCCGTAGAGATGACAGGCGAGAAGATGCTTGTCGAACTCTATCGTCGGTTCGCAGGGGACTATCCTAAGTTTTTTAAGATGGATACGCTCTCACGCCTTGGTTTCATCGCGGCAGAGATCTTATTAAAAGAGCCAACAGCCAATAGCCCAAAGCCGACAGCTATCATCCTCGCCAACCGCAGTGCCAGCATCAAGAACGATACGGACTATATGGCTACGATCTCCGACGGGAAATACTACCCCTCTCCGGCTTTATTCGTCTATACGCTGCCTAATATCGTAACCGGTGAGATCGCCATCCGATATCAGATACAGGGAGAGACATCGTTCTACATCCTCGATAAACCCGAAGACTTGGAACAGATCCTCCTTTCAACATTCAACATTCAACCTTCAACTTCCGCGTTAGCGGGTTGGTGCGAATGCAGTGATGCAAATACGTTTTATGCAAAAATACAAATCATATGGAACAATTGATTGAACAACTGAAAGCACAGATCATTGAGGCTCTTAATTTTGAGGATATGACCCCTGCGGACATCGATACGGACGCCCCTCTGTTTGGAGAAGGGCTCGGTTTGGACTCTATCGATGCCTTGGAATTGATTATGCTTATGGACCGTGAATACGGAATCAAATTGGCGGACCCAAAGGCAGGTAAAGCCATCTTCCAATCCATCCGTACGATGGCGGAATATATCCAAGCGAATCGTACCAAATGAGAATCGCTGTCACCGGAATAGGGGCGGTCAGTGCCATCGGTATCACTTGTGCGCAGACCTTGCAGTCGTTGTTGGACGAATGGTCCGGCATCGGCAAGATGTATGCGCTGTCCAGTAATCATACCGAACTGCCGGTAGGCGAAGTACCGTATTCCGATGCGGAACTCAAAGACCTCTTGGGGATTGATGAACCGATGCCTCGTACCGCCTTGTTAGGTATCATGGCGGCACGGGAAGCCATAAAAATGGCTTTCGACTTTCGACTTTCGACTTTCGACTCAGTTTTCGCCTTTATCAGCGGTACCACTGTCGGTGGTATGGACTTGACGGAGCAGCACTGGGCGGACTATCAAGAAGAAAAAGCCATCGAACATATCCGTATGCACGAAGCCGGTGAGACCACACGAATCATTGCAAAACACCTTTCACCTTTCACCTCTCACCTTTCACCTTTTATAGCCACTCCTTCCACGGCTTGTTCGTCAGCACTGAACGCCATCATGTTAGGAGCTAACTTATTACGAACGGGTCAGGCAAAAACCGTGTTAGCCGGTGGGGCGGAGAGTCTGAGTAAGTTCCACCTCAACGGTTTTAACACCCTGATGATATTGGACCACGAAGCCTGTCGTCCTTTTGATGCCGATAGAGCGGGTTTGAACTTAGGCGAAGGAGCGGGTTACTTAGTCCTGGAGCGGGAAGAGGATGCGTTGGCAAGAGGCGCTAAGATTCTGGCATATATAGGCGGGTACGCGAATACTTGCGACGCCTATCATCAGACTGCTTCGTCGGCAGATGGAGAAGGTGCTTACCGGGCGATGAAAGGTGCTTTGGAGATGGCGCATCTGAACCCTGCCGATATCGATTATGTCAACGCCCATGGAACGGCAACACCGAATAATGACCTCAGTGAGTCGGCAGCCCTGCTGCGGCTCTTCGGGAACCACATGCCGGCGGTAAGCAGTACCAAAGCCTTCACCGGTCATACCACTTCTGCCAGCGGAGGACTGGAAGCGGCTATCTGTGTACTGGCAATGCAACATGCGTTCGTGCCGGCTAACCTACGGTGGTCAAAGACGGCGGAAGGACTCATCACGCCCGTATGCCATACGAAACATAAACCGCTTCGTCATGTGCTCTGTAACGCTTTCGGTTTTGGCGGAAACGAGTCGGCGTTGATCCTGAGTGCCGAAGGGATCGACCTGAGCGAAGCACCGCTTGTAGAGATATCGAAACAACGAGAAATCGAGATCTCGGATGATACCGAAGTCAATGCGTTCGTCTCCCCTGCTGAGGCACGACGTATGACCCCTCAGATGCGGCGTATCGTAGCGGCTGCCAAGAAAGCGATGCGGGAGAGTGGGGTGGAACAACCCGATGCCATCGTCTGTGCCACCCAATGGGGCTGTATGTTACAGTCCATGCGGTTCTTGCAAGATATGATCGCATCGGATGAGCAACAACTCAAACCCACTCCTTTCATCCAATCGACGCATAACACGGTGGCTTCGTTAATCGCCATCCTGACCGGTAATCACGGCTATAACGCCACCTACTCGCAGAGGAAGCAGTCGATAGATTGTGCCTTGACGGATATACGTACGCAGATGGCACTGGGACTGATTCGTTCGGCATTGGTACTCGAGTTTGATGAACAAGTGGAGACCTGGGATCAGATACTCAGCCTGATCGGGGACCGAACCGAGAATATCGCGCGCGCGTCTATCTATATATATAGAAAATCCGGTTTATATCAGATAGTGGAAAGTCAAAAGTCGCAAGACAAAAGCCTTTATGTGCTTCGCTTCAACCACGAACATCCTATCTTTGCGGGACATTTTCCGGGTCAACCGATAGTACCCGGTGCTTGTCTTGTCCAGATAGCAGAGGACTTACTGTCCGACATGCTCGGGCATGCTGTGCGGTTTAACTCCGTCACCAATCTGAAGTTCCGCCAAGCCATCACGCCGGACAAAGAGGTGCTGATGACGATCTCAGAAAGCAAATGTACGATAGAAGATAATGTCTCTCATGTAATGTATGCGCAGTTTGCGGCAACATATATGTGTCCTGATTCCGACCTATAACAATGCCGGAACCATCATCGATGTAGTGCATCGTGCGTACCGTCAGCTCCACGATATTATCGTGGTGAATGATGGTAGTACGGACTCTACGTCTGCGCTTTTGGCATCCTTGGACATCCCCGTTACTATCGTTACATTAACCAAGAACAAAGGGAAAGGGGCAGCATTGGTAGCGGGTTTCCGCAAAGCCAGAGAGATGGGATTCACCCATGCCCTCACCATCGATGCGGACGGACAGCATTATCCCGAAGACATCCCCTTACTCTTGCGTGCCTTGGACGTACATCCCAATGCCCTCATCGTAGGTAGCCGGCAGTTTACGGATACCAACATGCCGGGTAAAAGCAAGTTCGCCAACCGGTTCTCCAATATCTGGTTCCGCTTACAGACCACCATCCACCTGCCGGACACGCAGACCGGTATGCGAATCTATCCTTTGGATCAGCTGTACGGACTGCCGATACTCACCTGTAGGTACGAAGCGGAACTCGAACTGTTGGTCTTTGCCGCTTGGCATAACGTTCCGCTGGTACCCGTTCCCATCCGTGTCTATTACCCGCCTAAAGGCGAAAGGGTAAGCCATTTCGTACCGGCACGTGACTTCACACGCATCTCGATCCTCAACGCTTTCCTGTGCGTCGGGGCATTGCTCTTCGGCTATCTGAATATGTACTGGCGAACGATCTTCTGTTTCCTGTATTTCGCCATTGTGATGCTGTTCATCGTCAACCCCTTGACGCTTATCTATTTCGCGATCATGGGAAAAAACGATGCCTCTTGTGAACGATTCCATCGGTACGCACAACGCCTCTCCCGTCATTTCGTCACCCGTATCTTCGGACTGCATCTCACCATCGAAAATCGAGAATCGATAATCGATAATCGTCAATCCGTCATCATCGCCAACCATCAGTCGTTCATCGACATCGTGCTTTGTCTGTCGTTGTTACCGAAGGCGGTGATCGTGGTCAAAGACTATATATGGAACAACCCTATCTTCGCCATCGTCTTGCGGTTCATGGATTGTATCCCGACCTCTTGGGAGGATGATAAACGGGAAGCGAAGATCAAAGAGATCCTGGAGAAAGGTTACTCGCTCTTCATCTTCCCCGAAGGTACCCGTTCCGCTACCGGTGAGATCGGGCGTTTCCATCGGGGAGCGTTCTACTATGCGGAGAAATACCAGTTACCGATCCAACCTTTACTGATCGAAGGAATGATCGATTATATCGGGAAGAAACAGTTTGCCCTCAAACCGGCGCATGCAAGTCTGACCGTCTTACCGCCTGTCATGCCGGATGATACGATCTGGGGGAATACCTATAAGAAACGGGCGAAGTCGATGGAACTGTACTACAGCGCTTTGATGCATTCGAATAACAAACGGGTAGGTATCATCGGCGGCGGAGTAGGGGGACTCTTCTCCGGTGCTTTGTTGGCGCAGAAAGGTTTTGAAGTGACGGTACTGGAACAAATGCAGTTCTTTGGCGGCGGACTGTTCTCGTACGAGAAGAACGGACAGACCTGGGCTACCGGCATGCATATCATGACCGGTCTGCAACCACAAGGCATGGTGACCAACCTGCTCGCATCGCTTGATATCCATGCGGACTGCGAACCGACAACGCTCGATCACTCTCCGGCGGCTCTCATCGGTGAAGCCGAATGGGAACAGGCGGAACATGGGGTATTCCGTTTCGTAGGCGGCAGTCAGAGATTAGCGAATGATTTGGCGCTTTATATCGTGCGGCACGGCGGACGGATCTTAGTGTCCCAACGCATCACGCATATCGATCAAGAAAAGGATCTCTTCGTCCTTACCAATGACCAAGGTCAAACGAGCCGGTATGACTGCGTTATCTCTTCGCTACATCCCAAACAACTGCTTACGCTGACAGACCTGCCTATATACCGATCCGTTGCACGAAGACGGATCTTATCCACACCGGAGACGGTGGGTTCGTTCAAGATATACGCCACCCTCCGACCCGACACGGTGCCCTACGATCCCGTCACCCATTTCATGCCCGAACACAGTCTGTTGGTCATGACCCCTTGCGATGAACACGGTCAGCGGTTTGCCCGTACCATCGAGACCGTCATGCCCATGCAGTATGACGAACTGACACGCTGGCATGAGAACCGGGAGAAGGACTATGAGGCTTACGAAGCGTTCAAACGGAAGAAGGAGAAAGAGGTACTATCGTACGTGGAGAAAATATACCCGGGTATCTCGGCGCATGTGACGGATGTCTTCAGTTCTACCTCGCTCACCTATCGGGATAGATACTTGTCCCCCGAAGGCGGTATGTTCGGTATGACCGAACCTGTGGGTTCCGTTCGAACGCGTGTGCCGGGGTTCTATATCACCGGTCAGAATGTCAACTTACACGGTTTATGCGGTGTCGCTATGGTCGCGCAACAGACCGTGTTAGCCCTGTGCAACGACTGGAACAGATAAAATGGAAAAAAGAATACATACAATGGATATCGAATTTGAATCAATAGAACGAATCAAGGCTTTTCAGGAAGAGAAACTGCGTCAACAGATAGCCTATCTGGCTGCTCATTCGCCGTACTACAAACGCCTGTTTACGGACAAACAGATAGACCCTGCCTCGATCCGTACGCTCGAAGACCTGCAACGTCTGCCCTTCACGGAGAAGACGGACCTGCAACGCTTCAACGATGACTTCCGCTGCGTGCCACGAGAAGACATCATCGATTATATCACTACGTCCGGTACCTTGGGCGACCCGGTCGTGTTCGGTTGTACCGAATCGGATCTGCAACGACTCGCCTATAACGAGCATAAGTCATTCGCCTGCGCAGGACTGAAGAAAGGCGATATCCTGCAACTGATGACCACCATCGACAAACGCTTCATGGCAGGTCTCGCCTATTGGATGGGCATACGTAGCATGGGGGCCAGTATCATTCGGGTCGGAAACGGTATTCCCGAATTACAATGGGACACCATCCAACGCCTGCATCCTACCGCCATCATGTGCGTACCCTCTTTCATTCTGCGCCTGATCGAGTATGCGGAGCAACATGACATCGACTACCGTCATTCGTCCATCCGTAAGATCATCGGTATAGGTGAAGGACTAAGGGATCAGGCGTTTAACCTCAACCTGCTCGGTCAACGCATCCATGACAAATGGCCCGAAGTGGAACTTTATGCCACCTATTCGTCCACCGAGATGTCGGCTACGTTCTCCGAATGCGAACATGCTTGCGGAGGACATGTGCATCCGGAACTGATTATCGTAGAGATTATCGGAGAAGATGACCAAGTGGTGGAAGACGGTCAACCCGGCGAAGTGGTTATCACCACTCTGGGCGTCGAAGGTATGCCGCTACTCCGTTTCCGAACGGGTGATATAGCAGCGAAAGTGACCGAACCCTGTGCTTGCGGACGAAACAGTTTCCGTCTCACACCGCTCATCGGTCGCAAACATAATATGATCAAGCTGAAGGGAACGACGATCTATCCGCCTGCCATCAACGATGTCCTGGATAACACACCTTTCGTAGGAAACTACATCGTCGTCGTGCGTCCTTCCGATGCAGGAACGGATGAGGTGATCGTGCGTATCAGTCTGAAAGATAACAGTATCCTTCCGGACGAAGCCATCAAGCAACTAAAGGACCATTTCCGGTCTCGTCTGCGTGTTGCTCCGAACGTGGAGATACTGCCTGCCGACGTCATTCAGCAGATCAATTTCCCTGCCAAGAGTCGTAAACCCGTCAAGTTCATTGACGAACGTTAAGTTCCGTCGGTACCAGTTCTTCTTTGCACTGCCTGAGCAAGGCGGTCGCTTCGTCCGCCAACCGACGGTACTCTTCCATACTCAGCGCCTCGGATTGTTCCAACTGCACAATGATCCGTTCCGCTTTCTCTATCTTCTCGTCGTATGTCATTTCCCTTTTCCTTTTAGAATAACGCCGGTAGTGAAGAATAGAATTTTGAGATCCAAGAGGATGGACATATTCTCCACATAGACGATATCGCAGTTCAACCGTTCGATCATCTTCTCCATCGTATCGGTGTACCCGACACGGATGGGACCCCAACTGGTCAGACCCGGACGCACTTTGTAGATCAGGCAGTAGTACGGTGCCTCTTTCATGATCTGCTCAATGAAATAAGGTCGTTCGGGACGGGGACCTACGATGGACATGTCGCCTTTGAGGATGTTCCACAACTGCGGCAGTTCGTCCAGACGGTACTTACGTAACCATCGTCCTATCTTCGTGATACGGGGATCATCGTCCGTCGTCAAGTGCGGCACACCGTCCTGCTCTGCCTTATCCACCATCGTGCGAAACTTATAGATACGGAACGACCTGCCATACAGACCGATTCGTTCCTGCCGGTAGATGACATCGCCTTTAGACGACAGTCTGACCAACAGACTGATCACTGCCATCAGCGGAGAAAGGATCAGCAAACCGATAAATGAACTGACCACATCGAAAGCCCGTTTGATACACAAACCCGAATCCGTCATATGGAACGCCGTGATGCGAATAAGCGAAGGACGGTCCAACTGTCCGATACGGGCGGCACCGGTTAACATATCATACACACGCGGAACCATACTGATCTCGCACGCCAGGGGGTATAACTGCGCAATCAGTTCGTATAACTGCCGGTCTGTATATCCTTCCGGCAGGTTGATGATCACCTCATCTTGCTCACCGGCTACCAACTGTTTTGCCTCGTCCATCGAGTGTACCTCTTTGGTACGCATCACTCCTCTGCGACGGGAGAGCAACGTGATCGTCAGACGCGGGATATAACTGAGTGCGAACTGCAGACCGAACAACACCCCGAACGAGAGCAGGTACCGGTTGTAGTTCACTACATTATCATCAATGATGATGATGAAGAAGAACAGCAACGCAATCACGAAAGCCGACAGGGAAGTACGAAGTAACTCCCTCCATAAGGGTTTTTGGAAAGGACGCAGGTAGTAACCCGAGAGGTAATAGATCACCAGACAAACGAAGGGGTAGATCACCAAGGGTCGCCAGAAACTGAAAGCCGGAACCAATACGTCTTCCATCAGACCCATTCGCCCCTCATATACCATCCATCGGAAACCCAGGAAGCATAACCAGACCAACTCGCTACTCAGCAAGTCCGCCATCAAGTACCATAATTGTTGTTTCCGTCGTAAGGTCATATCATTTCACCATTCCACCATTCCACCATTTCATCATTTCCGTATAATCCGAAACGAGCCATCGGCATTGATCTTGATAATCGAGGAGGGTTCGTGGGGTGTATCATCGTCCCTGCGGAACCGGCATACATAATCCGCGCCGTCCAGCACCTCCTGTTCTATCTCATGGAAGAACCGCGCCGTAGGATGACCGCTGATGTTGGCACTCGTCGATACCAGCGGATGACGTAACTGCGCACAGAGCGCCTTGCTGAACGCCTCGTTCGTGATACGGATACCGATACTGCCGTCTTCCGCAATCAGGTTCCCTGCCAGGTTCCGTGCATGAGGATAAATAATCGTCATCGGTTTGCTATCACCATTTTCACCATTAAGCGAAGCGTCACCATTTTCACCATTACAACAATCCAACAGCATCTCCGCCGCCTCCGGTATATCGCCCACATAATACGGCAACTTCGCCTCACTGTCCATCAGTACCAGCATCGACTTACTGTCCTCCCGTTGCTTGAGACAGTAGATCTTACGCACCGCCTCCTCGTTCGTGGCATCGCATCCTATCCCCCATACCGTATCGGTAGGATACACGATGATCCCTCCGGCACGCAGTACGCGCAGCGCCTCCTGCAAATCCTCCTTATCGTAACGTCCGTTTTCCATTTTGCGCTGCAAAAGTACTGCTTTTTCGTGACATATGCAAGAAAAAACGCTTTTTTCTTTCGACTTTTTTCTTTCAACTCTTGCATATTTGCAAAAAAGCGTTCATCCCGATTGATTTGTTTCGTAAGATAATCTATCCTACACAAAACACCACCATCATTACGGTGTTGCTGATTAACACATGGGCGATGTGTCGCCATTCGGAGGGCATCCGTGTTAGGTATGTCATATACCGATCTCTGTTTTACGGAGGAACCCACGCGTCTTTTCACCAAACAATGGTTTCTCTTCCCCTGTCGTCTTCTCTCGTATCTTTGCCCGTGAAACCGGCATCACTCCCCGTGAGTGGAGTAGTGAGAGTTGATTTTTCTTCCATATGTGGGTAAAAAAGTGTAGATTTGGACAAAAAACGTGTTTCAATAACAAAATTTGAATCTAAAAATGTATAAATTTTCACAAAAAATGGCATACACTCTTGTGTATGTCATTATTTTTTTGTAATTTTGCAGCCGGTTTAAAAACAAACCTGTCAAACGATATTAAACAACGTCAAACAAAATCAAACAATATAGCATTATGAAAGAATTAGATCTTACCAAGTATGGTATCAAGGGCGCAACTGTTATCGCCCACAACCCCTCTTACGAGTATCTGTTCGCTGAGGAAACCAAGCCGGAGTTGACCGGTTATGCAAAAGGTCAGAACACCGAGCTGAACGCAGTAAACGTAATGACCGGAATCTACACCGGCCGTTCCCCGAAAGACAAATACATCGTGATGGACCAGAACTCGAAGGACACCGTTTGGTGGACCAGCGAGGGTTACAAGAATGACAACCACCCAATGTCTGAGGACGTTTGGGCTAAGGTAAAAGAGATGGCTATCAAGGAGCTGAGCGGCAAGAACCTCTATGTAGTGGACGCTTTCTGCGGTGCTAACAAAGACACCCGCATGGCGGTTCGTTTCATCGTTGAGGTAGCTTGGCAGGCACACTTCGTAAAGAACATGTTCATCCAGCCGAGCGAGGAAGAGTTGGCTAACTTCGAGCCGGACTTCGTTATTTACAACGCATCGTTGGCAAAGGTAGAGAACTACAAAGAGCTCGGTCTGAACAGCGAGACTTGTGTTGCCTTCAACACCACGAGCCGTGAGCAGGTAATCCTCAACACCTGGTATGGCGGCGAGATGAAGAAAGGTATGTTCTCGATGATGAACTACTACCTGCCGTTGAAGGGTATCGCTTCGATGCACTGCTCGGCGAACACCGACATGGAAGGCAAGAACACCGCTATCTTCTTCGGTCTCTCCGGAACCGGTAAGACCACTCTGTCCACCGACCCGAAACGTCTCCTTATCGGCGACGACGAGCACGGATGGGACGACCAGGGCGTATTCAACTTCGAGGGCGGTTGCTATGCCAAGGTAATCAACCTGGACAAAGAGAGCGAGCCGGACATCTACGCAGCTATCCGTCGTAACGCGCTTCTTGAGAACGTAACGGTTGACGAGAACGGCAAGATCGATTTCGCAGACAAGAGCGTAACCGAGAACACCCGTGTTTCGTATCCGATCAACCATATAGAGAAGATCGTTCGCCCGATCTCTGCAGGTCCGGCAGCTAAGAACGTAATCTTCCTGAGCGCTGACGCTTTCGGCGTACTGCCTCCTGTATCGATCCTGACTCCGGAGCAGACCAAGTACTACTTCCTGAGCGGTTTCACCGCTAAGTTGGCAGGTACAGAGCGCGGTATCACCGAGCCGACTCCGACCTTCTCCGCTTGCTTCGGTCAGGCATTCTTGGAGTTGCATCCGACCAAATATGCAGAGGAGCTTGTTAAGAAGATGGAGAAGAGCGGTGCGAAGGCATACCTCGTTAACACCGGTTGGAACGGTACGGGCAAGCGTATCTCGATCCGCGACACCCGTGGAATCATTGATGCTATCCTCGGTGGCGACATCCTGAAGGCTCCGACCAAGAAGATCCCGTACTTCAACTTCGAAGTACCGACTGCTCTGCCGGGTGTTGATCCTGCTATCTTGGATCCGCGTGACACTTACGCTGACGCTGCTCAGTGGGAAGAGAAAGCAAAAGACCTCGCTGCCCGCTTCATCAAGAACTTTGATAAGTACACCTCTAACGAGGCTGGTAAGGCACTCGTAGCTGCAGGTCCTCAACTCTAATCAGCCTTTTCCTCACAGTCATGGCAACAGAGGATAATTCACGGATAACCGCCATGTATCGCCGTTGGGTGTACATGGCGGTTGCCATTACGGCAACGGCATTATTGACAATCGGTCCGCTGTTCTCCTTCCAAGAGGACAGAGGTATCATCTATATGCGTAGCTTCGAGATGGATCAGCATAAGTTCATCGTCTATCAGACCGAGTTGGAGAATGGTCTGGTGCATGTGAACGATGTCATGTCGGTGCAAGGACTCTATTGGTGCTATATAGCAATGCTGGTAGGAGGTATTGCCTGTTTTCTCTGTTTCTACCACACACAGGCACGTATCGTGGCTTGTTTCTTCACGATAGGTGCATCGGCTGCCTATTACTTGGTGGGCGTCCATTATGCCATGGAGATCAGTAATTATTATGCGACGCTCTTTCCTACATGGATAGCCATCCTGCCTGCCGTCGTGATTCAGATGATGATCCTCACACACAGGAACGTGATCACCTATGGCAATTATCTGGACATGGACGCGGATGATGAACGACCTTAAATCTGCGAATCTATGAAAGAACTCAAATGCCCCCAATGCGGTTGTACGTTCTCCGTCGATGAGGCGGATTATGCCTTATTGCTCAATCAGGTGAAGAATAGCGAGTTTGAATCCGAACTCGCGCATCGTCTGCATGAGATAGAGCAGAACCGTCAAGCGCAGCAACAGGCGGAGCAGGCTCGTCTTGCCGCTGAACAGAAAGCGGCACAGGCGCAGATGCAGATCCAACTGCAGAGTCTGCAGGCACAACTCCAGCAAGCGGAGCAGAACAAGCAACTGGCGGTTGCCCAAGTGCGTCAGCAGGCTACGGAGGCATATATGCGTAAGGAGCAGGAACTGGCTTCCGTTCGTACGCAGATGGATGCACAACTCAAATCCGCACAAGAGCAGATCGCGTATTACAAAGATCTCAAACTGCGGTTATCGACCAAGATGGTAGGAGAGACCTTGGAGCAACACTGTGCGACCGAGTTCGCGCGCATCCGCCCCCTCTTCCCCAATGCGTATTTTGAAAAAGACAATGAGGTGGTGGAAGGAACCAAAGGCGATTTCGTCTTCCGGGACAGTTCGGACGATGGAGTGGAGTATATCTCCATCATGTTCGAGATGAAGAATGAGAATGACGAGACGGCGACCAAGCATAAGAACGAAGATTTCCTGGCAAAGTTGGATGCCGACCGTAAGAAGAAAAACTGCGAGTATGCCGTGCTCGTTTCGATGCTCGAACCGGAGAGTGAACTCTATAACGGCGGTATCGTCGATATGACCCATCGGTATGAGAAGATGTACGTCATCCGTCCGCAGTTCTTCGTTCCGCTGATCACGTTGCTATGCCAGACCAGCCGTAAGACCGTCGAAGCAAAACGCGAACTGGCGCTCATCAAACGGCAACAGATAGACGTCACGAACTTCGAAGAGAAACTGGCTGCCTTCAAAGACGGTTTCACCCGTAATGTGCGACTGGCGAACGATCGTTTCTCCGATGCCATCGATGAGATCGATAAGACGATAGCCCATCTGACCAAGGTACGTGAGAACTTAATCAAGTCCGGCGACAACCTCAACGCTGCCGATAAGAAACTGCAAGAGGTAACTGTCAAACGCCTCACGTACGGCAACCCGACCATGAAGGCGAAGTTCGACGAAGCCCGGCAACACGAAGATAAGGAATAAAAGAGAAGAGGTGACTCAAAACAAAAAGGACAGCGTTTGCTGTCCTTTTGTCGAGAAGAGGTGACTCGAACACCCGACCCCTACGTCCCGAACGTAGTGCGCTACCAACTGCGCTACTTCTCGGTTTTGCTCGCAAAACCTCGGAATCCCTCAGAAGTTCGTTGTTTTATTAGTCATAAAGCAGGGTACCCCTCCCTCCTTTATTCCTTAAAACAATCTCCTTCTTTCGTGAATTCTCGTCTTCGTTTTACGAAAGCGGGTGCAAAGGTACTGCTTTTTTTTGAATTGACCAAATAATTTTGCATTTTTTTTCAAAAAAAGCGCAAATTTAGCCTACATTGAACTGACTACCGCCTATAAACTCCCGTAAAATGGACGTTCGAGGGATGAAGGATGCTTGCAAGCCTTCGAAGAAACTGAGGTAGTACAGCAGTTGTTCCGCCACCTTGTATTCTTCCGCTACTGCCGGTACCGTTTGCAGAGCCGTCTCCACCGTATAGCGTATTGCCGGCAGTTCATAGAGCATCGAGGTATCGAACTCCGCGTCCGCTTCGTTGCGGAAGGGTTCAATCCATTTCTCTTCCCCTTCCCGTACGGACGGCCAGGTGGCAATCGTCATCTGCGGACTCTTACCTCGTGTACGCAGATCCCTGCTCATACGACGCAGCAGACGGTGTACGTAGGTAGGAATCCAGCGTTCGCCATCCAGCGAAACGGGACTCATAGGAGCGGCGTAGATCTTATACTTGCAGTCCGCATCGATATGTTCGGTCAGAATCGGATTCAGCGCATGGATACCTTCGATCACCAATATCGATTCGGGTTCCAGACGCAAGGTCTCCCCTTGGTACTCCCGTTTCTCTTCCGCGAAGTTGAAAGTGGGCAGTGCGATCTCTTTACCGGCAATGAGTGCCTTCAGGTCCTCTTCCAGTTGTTTGATATCCAAGGCATAGATGGACTCATAGTCCTTGCTGCCATCCTCTTTACGCGGTGTCAGGCTTCCGTCCACATACCAGTTATCCAAAGACAAGGCAACCGGTTGACGTCCTTGTGCCAACAGTTCCAAGCACAGGCGGTGACTCGTACTGGTCTTACCGCTGGAGGAAGGTCCGGCAATCAGCACTACGCGTACGCCTGCGCGCGAACATATATATCGCGCGATACGCGCGAGCTGCTCTGCGTGGTAGTTCTCTCCTTCTGCTACTAACTGAGCGGCATGACCGCTCTCGATCATCTCATTGATATACGCCACCCGGCGTTTCGATTCTTCTATCATATAGGATCTACATCTATAATTAGCTTCACGTTCTTATTTTGTCCTATTGACCATACATGGTCAATGGCTTCTTTCAACCGCCTTTTGGCCTCTTTTATGTTCGCGCCCGCTTCGATACGCAGCGTCAACTCCCTAATCGTATAAGCTTGCACCCGTTCGACAGAGGGGATGATGACAGCAGACACACGCGTACCGAAGATACGGGTGAGGTACTGCTGTAACTGCGTGGTCGCCGTATGGACACGTACGCTGTTATGATCCCGCATCTGTAACCGGATAATCCGATGAAATGGGGGATAATGGAAGGCTTTTCGTTCCGTGATCTGCTGTTCGTACAGGGCACTATAGTCATGTTGCTGCACCATCGCCAGTACGGCATTGGTCGGGTCGAAGGTCTGAATCATCACTTCTCCTTGGGTGCCTTTGCGCCCCGCTCTACCTGCCACCTGTTCCAATAACTGGAACGCCCGTTCGTACGCCCGGAAGTCAGGTTGGTTAAACAGAGGGTCAGCGTTCAGTACTGCCACCAGACGGACGTCATCGAAATGCAAACCTTTCGTCACCATCTGGGTACCTACCAAGATGTCGCATTCATGGTTGGCGAACGCATTGATGATATCTTGGTACGCATCTTTGTTTCGGGTCGTGTCGAGGTCCATCCGCAGTACCTTTGCTTGAGGAAAAAGCGTCTGTATCTCATCTTCGATACGTTCCGTCCCCAAACCGATGGCTTTCAGTTCTCCTCCGCAGGCAGGGCATACAGCCGGTATCGGGGCTTTGTATCCGCAGTAATGACACCGCATCTCATTCGCCTGCTTATGCATCGTCATCGGCACGTCGCATTGTACGCATCGAGGCGGTTGACCGCATTGCATACATTGGAGTTGCGGTGCATACCCTCGGCGGTTCTGGAAGAGGATGACCTGTTTGTGGTCCGCCAGACACTGCCGAATGGTATCTACCAAGGGGTCACTGAAATGACCGTACATCTCTTTGCGTTCATACTGCCGTCGGAGGTCCATCAGACGTATCTGCGGTAATTCCATACCGCCGAATCGCTCCGTGATGGTCACCAGTCCGTACACTCCTTTTTGTGCCAAATGGTACGATTCCACCGAAGGAGTGGCGGAACCCAACAGCACTTTCGCCTGATGCGTTTGCGCCAACATGATAGCCGCTGCGCGTGCATGGTAACGCGGTGCCGGTTCTGCCTGCTTATAACTGGGGTCATGCTCCTCATCTACGATGACCAGTCCAATATCCGGTATCGGCAAGAAGATCGCACTCCGTGCCCCGATGACTACGAAGTTCTCTCTAATCCCTAATCCCTCTTCACTAATCTGTTTATACCGCTGTTCCCGTTCGGCATCGGTGAGACGGCTATGATAGACGAGTAACCGGTCTCCGAACACCGCCTGCAGACGGGAGGTCAGTTGGGTCGTCAAGGCTATCTCCGGTACCAAGTACAACACATTCTTTCCTGCCGCCAGTTGGGCTTCTATCAGATGGATATAGATATCCGTCTTACCGCTGGACGTGACGCCGTGTAAGAGGACGATATCCTTCCCTTCGGACCAAAAAGTCCCGATTTCATCGGCTGCTTTCTGTTGCGCAGCAGAGAGTGTATGGGCAGGTTCGATGGGACCCGTATAGGGTTTGAGTACATTACGGGACCGTTTAGGCGGGTTCATTAATCGCTTGTCCAAACCATTCGGTAGCGCCGCGGACATCACTTCGCCTAAACTACATAGATAATACCCACTCATCCATTCCCATAATGCCAGTTGTTCTTTCGATACCGCCGGAGCGGTCTCACTAACCGACAGGATAGGGCGTATCTTGCTAAGCAGGCTCTCTTCGACGGGTTCGGTATGTTCCCGCCAAACGATACCCCGTACCTCTTTTTTCATCAGCGGTACTACTACGCGCGTTCCCGGTACGGGCATAGACAAACTATCCGGGACGCTATAGGTATAACAATCCCGGATGGCTAAAGGTAATATGATATCAACAAGCCTCACTCGCTATGGCTTTGTTATAGCATTCGCGGCAGAGCGGTTCGTAACTGTCGGTCTCACCGAGCAGCACCCGTTTGTCGGAAGCTACGAGACGATGGCTTACCCACGCCAAGTCTCCGCAATGTACGCAGATAGCATGGGTCTTATAGACGTCATCGGCGATCGCCATCAAAGCCGGCATCGGACCGAACGGTATGCCTTTGAAGTCCATATCCAGACCTGCACAGATGACACGGATACCGCGGTCTGCCAGTTGACGGCATACATCGACGATACCCATATCGAAGAACTGCGCCTCGTCGATACCTACCACATCGATGTCATCTACCATCAGCAGGATATTCTGACTGCTGTCCACCGGTGTGGATTGGATGACGTTACGGTCATGCGAAACGACATCTTCTTCGCTGTACCGTACGTCGATAGCCGGTTTGTAGATCTCTACACGCAGTTTGGCAAACTTAGCGCGTTTCATGCGGCGAATGAGTTCCTCGGTCTTACCGCTGAACATCGATCCGCATACCACTTCAATGGAACCTTTCCGTAATACCGGTCCTTTGGTGTCTCGTTCTGAAAACATATATCTTTCAAATTACAAATTTCAAATCTCAAATCACAAATAGTTGAATTTTAATTCAACTTGATATCCTGCGCATTCATCTGCAGGGTCGTTTTGCCCCGATAGGAGTTCTCCTCCAGATAGAAGCATATATCGATACTCTTGCCGTTCTGCAGATGGGTGGCTTTGTCTCCTTGTCCGAAGGCGATACCGTCCATCGCGACCACACAGTCGGTCAGGTCCAAGTGCAGATGGCGTCCGTCACTCACAGCACGTGTGTTGCGGTTATTGATCAGATGCCGGCAAAGGAAGAGCGGTCGTTCGTTACCCGGACCGAAAGGTTCCAGACACTGTAAGATCTTATACATCTTCCAGTTCATATCGCTCAACTCCACTTCGGTTTCGATGTCCAGCGTCGGTCTCTGTTGCTCCGGTGTGATATGGGTCGCCACATACTCCTCAAAACGCCGTTTGAACTCCGGCAGGTCCGCTTTGTGCATACTCAGTCCGGCAGCGAACTTATGTCCTCCGAAATTCGTCAGCAGGTCCCGACACGAATCGATGGCGGTGTAGATATCGAAATCACTTACCGAACGGGCGCTACCGCTGATGATGTCATCATCCCCTGCCGTCAGTACGATAGTCGGTCGGTACCAAGTCTCCGTCAACCGGCTGGCTGCGATACCTACGACCCCTTTATGCCATTCCGGAGAGAAGACCACGGTCGTGAACCGCTCTGCGTTATGCGGATCCTGTGCCAACTGCTCCAAAGCTTCGTCAGTGGTCTTCGAATCAAAATCCCGGCGGTCCTGGTTATACGAATCGATATCTTGCGCAAAGCGCAAAGCGGCTTCTGCATCGTCGGTGATGAGCAGCCGAACGGCTTCCGCTCCGCTCTTGATACGTCCCGCTGCATTGATACGCGGACCGATCTTATAGACGAGGTCACTGATGGTGATGGTCTTGCCTTCGATTCCTGCCACTTTCATGATGGCTTGCAGCCCGACGGACGGTTGCGTATTGATAGCACGCAGTCCGTAGAAAGCCAGGATACGGTTCTCGCCTGTCACCGGTACGATATCGCTGGCGATGGACATGGCGAGCAGCGGTAACAACCGATAGATGGTCTGTTTGTCCAACAGGCGTCGTTGGGCATAGGCTTGCACCAACTTAAACCCTACACCGCATCCGCTCAGTTCTTTGAAGGGGTAGAGGCAATCGGACCGTTTCATGTTCAGTACCGCTACCGCATCGGGGATGACATCGCCCGGCGTATGGTGGTCACATACGATGAAATCGATATGTTTGCTATTGGCATAAGCGATTTTATCCACTGCTTTGATACCGCAGTCGAGTGCGATAACCAGACTGCACCCTTTCTCTTCGGCGGTGTCAATACCCTTGGTGGAGATGCCGTACCCTTCGGTATAACGGTCCGGGATATAGTAGATCAGATTATCCGTCTGGGTACGCAGGAACGAGTACATCAGCGCAACCGCTGTGGTACCGTCCACATCGTAGTCCCCATAGACCATGATACGCTCATTGGTGTCGATGGCTCGGCAGAGACGATCAACGGCGGCTCCCATGTCCCGCATCAGGAAGGGATCATGCAGACTATCTAAAGACGGGCGTATATATGCGCGCGCCTCCGCAGCGGTACGGATCCCCCTGCCTGCCAACAGACGACCGGCCACCGGACTGATCTCCAGTTCGGTACTCAACCGCTCGGCAGCTGCCTGCTCCTCAGGCGTTAACTCTTTTATTTTCCAGTTAATATCCAAATCACCAATTACCAATCACCAATCATATACTCATCCCCCTCCTGCCATTGCGGTAAAACCTCCCGGAAATGGCGCAGTTTCTCTATGGAGAAATCGACGATACGGGTTCCTTCTTCGTAGTCCTCAAAGCCTGCCAAGTCGTGTAACCAGGTGTCGTAGGCTACCGAGTGACCGTTATAATCCATCTGCAGTCCGTCTGTTCCTACCATGTTCACCGCTACGGCAAAACAGTGGTTCTCCGCTGCGCGTGCCTGAATGAGTGCGTCCCAGTATTGGATGCGAACAGTAGGCCAGCAGGCTACGCATACGAAGAGATCATACAGGTTCGTCTTGTCTTGCCGTAACCATACAGGGAAACGCAAGTCATAACATACAGCCAACCGTATCTTCACGCCCCGGTATTCCCAGATCACCCGTTCGTTACCCGGTGTGAAGAACTCAGCCTCCCCTCCGCTGGCATAGAGATGATGCTTGTCGTAATGCACCGGTACGTCGTGCGGACGGAACATAAACCCACGGTTCCTTAGTTCGCTAACCGCTAACCCCTCACCGTTCACTCGAACCATCAGCGAACCGATGATAGCGATGTCGTACTCATCCGCCATACGTTGCAGGGCTTGACAAGTAGGTCCGCCCCAGGGTTCCGCCAGACCCGGTCGGTCGGGACAGAATCCGGTACTGAACATCTCCGGTACCACCGCGATATCGGCTTGTCCGGCGATCGCTCTCAACCGTTCGTCCAGCAATCCTACATTCGCCTGCGGATTCGCCCACTCAATAGCATATTGAAGAAGTGCAACCCTCAACTTTCACCTTTCAACTATTTCTTCCCCTTCTTCTCTGATCCGGCGATATTCTCACGCATGGCGGTATCTGCCTGCATATTCTGCATGCGGTAGTAATCCATGATACCGAGGTTACCGTTACGGAACGCTTCAGCCATCGCTTGCGGAACCAGTGCTTCCGCTTCGATCACTTTTGCACGAGCCTCTTGTGCTTTCGCTTTCATCTCCTGCTCGGAAGCGATCGCCATCGAACGACGCTCTTCGGCTTTCGCCTGCGCGATATTCTTATCGGCTTCCGCTTGGTCCATCTGCAATTGGGCACCGATGTTCTTACCTACATCAATATCCGCGATATCGATAGACAGAATCTCAAATGCCGTACCGTCATCCAGACCTTTGGACAGCACTAATTTACTGATGGAATCGGGGTTTTCGAGCACTTGCTTGTGACTCTCTGCACTACCGATCGAGCTGACGATACCTTCGCCGACACGCGCCAAGATGGTGTCTTCACCTGCACCACCAACCAACTGTTTGATGTTCGCACGAACCGTCACACGTGCCTTGGCAATCAACTGAATACCGTCTTTAGCAACAGCCGTTACCGGAGGCGTGTCGATCACTTTCGGATTCACACTCATCTGTACGGCTTCGAACACATCACGACCTGCCAAGTCAATGGCGGTTGCCATCTGGAAGGGTAATGTGATACCGGCTTTGCTGGCGCTGACCAACGCATGTACGACGCGTTCGATATGTCCGCCTGCAAGGTAGTGCGCCTCCAAGGCATCGCGTTTCACATCCGTCAAACCTGCCTTATGTGCCTCGATCATACAATTGACGATCTTTGCGGGCGGCACCTTACGGATACGCATCAGGAATAACTGAATCAGACTGATACGCACACCGCTTACGGCTGCATTGATCCACAGCATGAACGGGACGTAGTAGAAGAAGATACAAAGCAGAATAAACAGCAATGCACCTATAATAACGGTGATTACCTGGTTGGTGGCATCCGACGACGCCAATAATACGGTCATGATCGTGTTCATAATATTATCCTTTCAACTTTAAACTCTAAACTCTAATCTCTAAACTCTCAACTCTCACCTTCCTTCAGCTTATTATTCGCCAACTCCACATGGCCCTCCACTTTGGTATCCAGTGCCATCTTATCCAGCGCCTTACTTCGCAAGAAGCCCCAGATGGCAAATCCGGACAGCACAACGCTTGCACCCAAGGTGATATACCCGGCAGTGGGACTAACCAATACCCATGCCAATACAACTGCGCCGATCAGACAGGCGAAACCCGTGATACCCGCAATGCCGAATCCCGGCAACAGAAACATCTCCGTTAATAATAACGCGACGCCCGCGAGCACTAATAATACAACTAAAAAAATATTCATGCAAGTGTTTCAATAAAAAAATTTACAACTATTTTTTTCAAATCGGCTGCAAAGATAATAAATATCTTTGATATATGCAAGCAAAAAAAAATAAATTTGCACATTTAAATAAAATATACTACTTTTGCGGCGTTTTTGGGTGCTACACCTTATTATATTGTGCTTATGAGTAAGAATTTGGTTATAGTAGAGTCTCCGGCAAAAGCCAAGACGATTGAGAAATTTTTGGGAACCGACTATCATGTGTTGAGCAGTCAGGGGCACGTGCGCGATATCGAACCGATCGGGAAGAACTCGATGGGTATTGATTTTGCCCATGATTACCAACCGAACTATGCCATCGATCCGAAAAAAGAACATCTCATTGACCAACTGCGCAACGAGGCGAAGAAAGCGGATACCGTTTGGTTGGCATCCGATGAGGATCGTGAAGGAGAAGCCATCGCTTGGCATCTGAAAGAGGTGTTGGGTTTGGAGAAGAAAGATACCAAACGTATTGTCTTTCATGAGATCACGAAACCTGCTATTCTGGAAGCCATCGCGCATCCGCGTGATATCGATTATGACTTGGTGAACGCCCAACAGGCACGTCGCGTGTTGGACCGTATCGTCGGATTTGAACTCTCACCGATTCTCTGGAAGAAAGTGGCAACCGGTCTTTCAGCCGGTCGTGTTCAGTCGGTGGCGGTGCGTCTGATTGTGGAGAAAGAGCGTGAGATTGAGAACTTCCGAGCCTCCTCTTCCTATCGCGTTTTTGCCGATTTCATCGGTGTAAATCCGGGGGATGCATCCGTATTGAAATGCGAATTGGATCATCGTTTTTCGCATAAGAACGACGCCATCGCATTCTTGGAGAGCTTAAACAGCGCAATGTTCATTGTGCGGGATGTGCAACGCAAACCGACGACCCACATGCCGGCTCCGCCGTTCATGACTTCCACGCTGCAACAAGAGGCGGCACGCAAACTCAAATTCCCCGTTTCGAAGACGATGCGTCTGGCGCAATCGCTGTACGAGAGCGGTAAAATAACATACATGCGTACCGACTCCGTCAACCTCTCTTCCCTGGCACTTGCTACGGCGAAAGAGGTGATCGAACAGCAGTACGGAAATCAGTATATCCATACCCGACAGTACCGCACCAAGTCCAAAGGGGCGCAAGAAGCTCACGAGGCGATTCGTCCTACCTATCTCAGTACGCTTAAGGCAGGTGAGACCAAGGATGAGCAACGTCTGTACGAACTGATTTGGAAACGTACCATCGCTTCGCAGATGGCGGATGCCGAGAGTGAGAAAACCACTATTGAAGTGTCTGTACATGGTAGTAAATATGCCTTTGTGGCAACTGGGGAAGTGATCACTTTTGACGGTTTCACCCGGGTATATGTACAATCGACGGACGAAGAAGATGAAGAGCGTCGCACCTTGCCGGCAATGGCGAAACGCGAGCGACTCAAACTGATGGGCGCTGAGGCGGTACAGACCTACGCCAAACCGCCCTTCCGTTATAACGAAGCGACGCTGGTTAAGCGGATGGAAGAGTTGGGGATCGGTCGTCCTTCCACCTATGCCACCATCATTGAGACCATTCAGCATGTCAAATATGTAGAGCGTGGTTCGGTGACCGGACAGAAACGCGACACTGTACAATTGACACTCAAGAACGGACAGATCGTTGAGAAGAAGAAATCGGAGATGTATGGTGCGGAGTCACAACGCTTGTTACCCACCGACCTGGGACGTATCACCAATGATTTTCTGGTGGAGCATTTTCCGGCTATCCTCAGTTATGACTTCACGGCACACGAGGAGGAACAGTTCGACCGCATTGCTGTCGGACGTGCCGATTGGGTGAATACGGTGGATACGTTCTACAAGACCTTCCAACCCTTACTTTCCTCGATTCCATCGGGAAAAGTGGCAGGTCGTGAATTGGGAATTGACCCTATTTCCGGACAACCCGTTATTGCTAAAATCAGTAAGATCGGTCCGTGCGTGCAGTTGGGCGATGCGGCGAATGACAAACCGAAGTTTGCCAGCCTCAAGAAAGGACAATCGATCTTCTCGATCACCTTGGCGGAAGCTTTGGAGCTGTTCAAGACCGCCCTGCCGCTCAGTTTGGGCGAGTATGAAGGAAATGAGATCATCATCGGCGAAGGCAAATACGGTCCGTACGTACATTATGATAAACATTTTATAAGTATCCCGCGCACGATTGACCCGCTTGCGCTTACGCGTGAAGAGGCGATCCGAATGATCGAAGAGAAACGCGAGACGCAGTTGCCGGTTCAGCAATGGGGAGATATCCAAGTTCTGCGTGGCAAGTATGGTGATTATATCCATACCCCGGCAGGAAACTATCAGTTGCCCAAGGGTACCGATGCCGCTACCGTCACCGAAGCACAAGTACGCGAAATAATGGCAAAAACGGAACCGATTAAGCCCGGAAAGCGCACTTTCCGCAAAAAAAGTGCAAAATAATTCAAAAAAAAGCAAAAATATTTGCACAATTCAAAAAAAAGCAGTACTTTTGCAGCCGCTTTTCGATTCTATACTACGGGTAGGACTCCCTCGGGACGTAAACCAACGTAGTGTTTGCGGACCGAAAAGCGAGAACACGGCGAAAATTCATATGAGCGACGGAGTCGCGAATCGTATTGAGCCGTAGTTCGCGCGCGGCGGGATAGCTCAGCTGGTTAGAGCGCATGATTCATAATCATGAGGTCCCCAGTTCAATCCTGGGTCCCGCTACAAGAAACGTCTTTCGGGACGTTTCTTTTTTATGATTTTGCTGCCTTTTGTTTACAAAAAGCACTTTTATGCATACTTTTTTATCCAAAACCTTGTGTATGTCAAAAAAAAGCAGTAACTTTGCAGCGCTTTTTGTGCGCCGCTTGCGTTATGTGTGCGTACGAGTGTAGAAATAGTATATGAAATACTCACGGAGTAATTTAAATAGAGTAGGTACGTATTTGTATGCCGAAGGAGTGGATGCTTTCAAGCGTTCGGAGGCCGTACAGATAGTCAGCGACTGGCGAATGACCCATTTGCCGGTGCTTCGTGAGTTTGTGGAGAGCCTGACCACCTATCTGGCTCAGCAGAACGTAAAGTATGCCTTCTACTCCCAGCGCATCAAGCGAATGACATCGATCATAGAGAAGCTTCGTAACAACGAGGCAACCGGTATGCGGCTTGGTGGACTGCAGGATATAGGTGGTGCGCGGTTTGTGTTTGAGACGCTGGAGGATCTGCATGCATGTGAAGCGGCATTGGCGACGTTTAGTCCGGCGCATTTTGAGCTGGAGAAAGTGAACAACTACATCGTTGAGCCGAAAGATAGCGGTTACCGGAGCATTCATTACGTCTATAAGTACCACTCGGAGAATGCGGATTATGACGGACTGCGTGTGGAGTTGCAGATACGGACGCGTTTGGAGCACAGTTGGGCAATGGCTGTGGAGACAGCGAGTCTGATTTCGCGTACGTCGCTAAAAGCGAACATCGACGACAACAGCATCTGGAGGGAGTTCTTCCGGCTGGTGAGTGCGATATTTGCGCAGAAAGAGGGATGTGCGGTGAATGCACGTTATGCGGATTATACGCATGAGCAGTACTGCCGTGATTATATTGAGTTTTTGGACAAGCACAAGCTGCTGGATCAGTTGCAAGCGCTGCGCGTGACGGTGAACGACGAGAAGACGTTTGCGCAGAGTAACACGGGGTATTGCGTGCTGCTGATCAACTTCCGGAACCGGATAGTGACGGGACGCCAATACACGCTGGAGCAGGAGGATGAGGCATCGGCTATGTTCACGCAGACGGAGCAGAGCTTGAGTGGAGACGAGGCAGTGATTCTGGTGTCGATCGAGAAGATGCAGGAGTTGCGCGAGGCATATCCGAGTTACTTCCTGGATACGAAGGAGTTCCTCTTGGCGCTGGATGCGTTCAACGCGTCGTGTGCGATTTATCGAAAGTAAATGAGAGAAAACTAACATAAAAACTAATAGATATGATTAAAATGAGAAAGTTGTTTTTTAAAATTTCAATGCTGCTGTTTGTGCTCGGGATGAGCACGAATGCAGCGTGGGCGAACTTTGATGCTAATCCGTATTATGTAGCTCAGATGACGGCCAGCGTTTCGTCTACCGGTGGCGGAAAAGTATATCTGGATGCCGGTCAAAACAAGGACGAAGGAGGTCAGCCTATAGAGAATTATGTCCCCGGTGATGAAGAATATGTAACGAGCGTCACGAGAACAAGAGGCTTGGCATTGTCTATGCAAGGCATGAGCCGCATGAAAGTGGCCTTCACGGCGTGGCAAAAGGCGGATGATGGTTATTATTTTGCCGGTTGGTCGTATGCAGATAATGGGTTTGATCTTGGAATGAGAAAACCGACAGACGCAGAAGTGGATATCTTCAGCGATTTGTATGATGTCGGAACAGAGAAATCGACCTATCGGTTGAGTGATCCGGAAAACGAGAGTTCTGATCCGGTAAGAGATGACGACGGGAATGTGATTTACGAGGAGGGTGAATATTTTCCAGCAGTATATACGTTGTTCGCCACTTTCGAACCAATTCGTATCTCCGGGTATCGTCTGAGCGGAAGCAACACCACGGTTGAGAATGAAGGCAAAAAAGAATGTACACAAACCGTTACGTTTACTTTCTCAGGAGAGGATATTGATGTAGATGACTTCAACAATCCTGCAATTGTGCCGGCTGATGCGAAATGGAAGGTAAATAATGATTTTGCGGTTGACGGGACGGCGAAAACCGGTAACGTAACCGTTACTTTCTCAACCAACGAGGCGAATCATACCACTTCTTCGGCGAATTTGCGTCTTACCACCAAAGCCGGCGTGTCCATTAACATCACTCTTGATGCGCGTACGGCAACTGCAAGCGGTAAGGATCTCGCGCTCTATGATGGTAAAACCTACAAGGCTGATATCGATTTCGATGATCCTAACTTTGCTTCGCAAGTGGCTGCATGTGCAAAACCGATCATCAAACTAAACAAGAACTATAATTCGGCTCTTACGATTGACAAGAACCTAACCTTGGATCTTTGTGGTTATACAATCGCTGGTTTGACCGTTAACGCTGAAAATGAAGCTACCTTGCTTTTCAGCCCGTATGGTGGAACTATCTCTGGTGCTGTTACCAACAACGGTACGCTGACGCTTGCCGGCGGTACGTTGGCCGGTGCGTTGACCAATAACGGAACCTTGTACCAAAACGGTGCTACGATCAATGGCGCGGTAACGAATAACGGCACGATGACCACTACCGATGGTGTGCATGCCCAAACTGTCACGACGACTTCGGGTTCTGTACTGACAGTGAACGGCGGTCAGTTTGTTCCGGCAAGCGGCGTGGCTATTGACGTAAAAGCGAACGCAACAGCTGTCATCAAGAAAGGTACTATCGAGGGCAAGACGTATGGTGTGCAATCTGCCGGCAGTACTACGATTGAGAAGTTGGCTACTATCAGCGGCAGCACTAAGGCGTTGAAACAAACGGCAGGCACGTTGACGGTCAATTGCGGTAAGTTCCTCAATCCGAATACGTTGAAGGAAGGAACGATCGTATTTAACTCCGGATACTTTAAGGAGGACGGAGGACAATCTGTGATTGAAGGCAAACCGATATGGCGTAATACCACCGGTGCAGAGTTCCGCGAGAACTACCTGTTCTTCGCCGGTGATGCGAATACAGCGAAAGCTGCAGGCGTGAGTGTCTGCCATATTGGCGGAACGTCCTATTCTGCGTTGGAAGATGCGTTGGCGTATGCGAACACTACATCCGATAAGGTAATTATCATCATGGATAATGATTATATCTTACCTGCCGGCTATTATACCTTGCCCGCCAATGCCGTATTGATCGTGCCGAAGAGCAATGAACAGGGTAATGAGACCAAGACGGTAGAACGTGCGATTTACTCTGAGACACCCGGGTATGAAGTGAGGTATGTGGCTCCTACTAAGTTCCGCTGCCTTACGCTGAGTGAAGGCGTGAACCTGGATGTACATGGTACGATTGAGGTGAGCGGTACGCAATATAGTTCCCATGAGGCATACACCAGTGCCGTATATGGTCCGTATGGACAACTGCAATTGAACAAGGGCAGTAAAATCACCTTGCAAGACGGTTCGGAACTGCGTGCGTGGGGTTATGTGACCGGCGATATTGCGAGTCAAGATGCAGAGCATCATGTGCCGATGGGCGAAATTGATGCACGTCGTGGCTCGACAGTGCGTGAACAGTTCCAAATGGGAGACTGGAAAGGAGCAGCATTCTCCGGTATGGGATTACTGCAAGGAAATCCCGTATTCCCGCTGAATACGTATTTTATTCAGAATATTGAAGCTCCGGTGAAATACCATCCGGGCGCTGTATTAAGCACAGCAGCCGGTGTAACAGCTGCTGAAGGCGAGTGGGGAAGTTATGGAAATGCTGTCAAAGGTGTCTTGGGTACAGCGAATATCTCTATGAGCGCCAACGATATCAAAGTGATTGGTGTAACAGAAGGAGAACCGGCCATGTTCTTGATGGACGCGGCTGCTGATGCTGAGAATACCTGGGTGCGTAAATGGTATGACGCTTCGAAAGACCAACAAGTGTATGAAATCAATAGTGGTGCCCATATCGGAAACTTGATTATTCCATTGGTAAGTTCGCCATTCTTTAGTGAATTTTCTTTGGGCGGCAATAAGATGCCTGAGGATCTTACGATGAACTCGGGACAATACTTCTTACCTATTACGAATAACTTCAAACTGCACTTGCTGAGCGGTATAATGGACTTTACGCAGTCGACAGAACTGCTCCCCGGCGCAGAGGTGGAGATCGACAAAGAGTCGAGGGTATATATCACGCCGACTGATGGTGTAAATAGCGGTGCGCTCTTCGTGTACGATGCCGAAGATTGGGGTAATTATGCAGGTGGCGTTCCGACTCGTCTTGTGAAATACGCACCTTCATTCGACGGCGAACCCATAACGCGTGGAGAGTTGAGAGATGCCACGGTTCTTGTGCATGGTACCTTTGAAATCTCTGAAGATGGTTATGTTTATACTTCGGAAAAAGGAGCGAATATCACTTCTACCAATGAAGATGCAGGAACATTTGCCTTCTTTGCGGATAATACGACAGAAACCAAGACGGTAAGTCAGGTTTCCGGTGCAACCGGAGGCGGACAAGTAGATCAGACATTCTATCCGGCTAAGTTGCGCAATGGTGACAATTCTTTTGCTGAGACATCCGGCAAGAAGAACCTGCAAACCATGATGTATTTGGACAATAAGTGGATCGGTGATGAGCAACTTATGATTTACTTGGATTGTTTCACGGCTGAAGCTGATTATCAGAAATATCTGTTGGCCATGGCTGGTAAGGGATCATTCGAAGATGCTGTAGAGAAAATCTATATCAAACCGCAGGAATATGTAGAAATTGCATATACATCTCTTACCGTTACGGTAAATGCTGGAAATCCTTCTGTTACCGTAGAAGGCAATCCGAATCATACATACAGCGATGCTGCCGGTGCAGGACGTTTGTTTATCCAAGTAGGTGATAATCTGACGTGCCAATGGTGGGAAGTGGAAGCCAAAGATAATTACTACCATTGTATCCACCCGGAGAATGACACCTATTATGAGTGGGATGGTTCCAAATGGGTAGAGAAGAAATTCACTATCACTTGGAAAGATTGGGATGGTACAACGATTACTACCTATTCTGTACCTTATGGTACGCAGGCTGAATGGTTGAGTACCAACCCGACTCGTGGAAAATCAGGTGATTATACCTATGACTTCACCGGTTGGAGTCCTGCACTCGGTAAGGTAACAAGCGATGTGACTTACATGGCTACGTACGAAGAGAAACAGATTAAATATACGATCGTCTTCGTGAACGACGGTGGTACGGAGATTGAGCGTCACTTGTTAGCGCGCGATGAGGTACCTGTATGCGAGAACGTACCGACCCGCACGGGTTATATCCTCCAGTGGAGTCCTAACGATCCGGCTCCTGTGACGGGAGATCAGACCTATACGGCTACTTGGTTACCTGAACCTCCGGAGACATACACCATTACGTTCAAGAACTATAATGGTACACAACTGGATCAACAACAGGTAACTGCTGGCGAGAAGCCGGAATATGCTGGTGCAACTCCGACTAAAACGGAAACGAATGAGTATGAATATTCCTTTAGCGGTTGGAAGCCGGCTGTTGTTGCAGCAAATTCGAATGCAACCTACGTAGCGCAGTTCACGGAGGAACCGAAACAATACACCATTAACTTCTACCGCGAGGATGGAACAACGCTCATTGAGACGCAATACATCCCGTACGGTGGAGAACCGGTTATTCCGGCTTATACGAAAGCGAATACGGCGCAATATACCTATTCGATTGCTTGGAAGAACAAAGCGAATAATGCCAATATCCAATCTGTAACCGGCAATGCGGATTATAAGGCTGTCGTTACTGCTACTACGAACAAGTACAACGTGAAGTTGGTTAGCAATCCATCCGGCGCTTGTGTATTGGTAGGTAATGGTATCTATGAGTACGACGAAGCAGAGAATGCCGTAACCATCAGTGTGACCAATATTGCAGCCAACCACACCTTCACCGGTTGGAGCGATGGTAACACAGATGTTTCTCGTACGATGGCCATCACCGGTGACATCAATTTGGTGGCTAACTTCAGTGTATCCGATCCGGATTATAAGATTAACTGGTGGAATGAAGCCGGAACGGAGCAATTAGTGCCGGAAGTAGGTCAGAAGGCCAATACTAACACCCTCTATCCGGGTGTAATACCGACGAAGGATGCTACAGCACAGTACACCTATACCTTTGATGGTTGGGCTACCACAGCTGGTGGTGAGCGTGCATACAAGAACAACATGACGCCGAAAGCAACGGCGGATGCGGACTATTATGCCCACTTCGAAGCTACGGTAAATAACTATGAAGTGACCTTGACCGCTTCGCCTGCAAGTGCAGCGACGTTCTCCGGACTCGGGGTATATCCGTATAACGAGAATGCAGATGCTGTTACACTGACTGTTATCCCGAATGCCGGATACACCTTTACCGGTTGGAGCGACGGACAAGCAGGCACGAATCTGACACGTCAAATGGCTATAACCGATAACATCCATTTGGTAGCGAACTTCGATGTGAATGTACCGGATTACACCATCACATGGAAGAGCGAGGATGGCGAACAGATCTTAGCGACAGTAGGTCACAAGTACAAGACCCAATCGACTTACAAGGGTGAACTTCCGTCCAAAGCATCTACGGCTGAATACGGCTATACATTCGACGGATGGACCTCGGAGAAAAATGGTGCGGGTACCTATTACGCGAACGGTTCTACGCCTAAGGTCGTAGCGAATGCAACCTATTATGCTCACTTCAACCGTGAAACAATCGGTGTGGAAGTGGCAGAGGACAAGACGATTGACCAAGATCTTGAAGTCGCTACCACAACGGTATATGTAGAAGGCACACTGAATGTGGCAAGTGGAAATACTTTGACAACGGATAATCTGATCATCGAGGCCGATCCGGAGCACTCCGGACAGATCACGGGTGTAGGAACCGTTGTCGCAGATAATGTCTACTTCGATCTGACGCGTGGCGCCGGTAATGTATTCAAACACCATACATGGTATGCATTCTCCGTTCCGTTTACGGTAGATGCTTCGCAGATCCTGTTCGATGGCGAGACCATGCAGTATGGTCAAACCGAGAAGCAAGACGACTATGATGTACTGTACTATGCCGGTTCTGTTCGTGCATCGCTCGGAAAAGACGCAAGTTGCTGGAAATATGTAGAGAAAGCTACTCCTACCTATCTCTATCCTGGTACTTTATATATGATCGCAAATACCAAACGCGATGTGACAAAACTTCGTTTCACGAAGGCTACGGGCGCATTACTGACAACCTCTGTTAGTGTAGCCGCATACGATTCCGAGAATGGTGCAGATGCTAACTGGAATGGTATCGCTAACCCGGCTCTCTTCCATGCGGATTTGAGCGGTGTAGGTGCAGCAGAGAATATTGCTTGGGTATATAATCCGGACTACTCCGATCCTACCAATGCGTATGTTAAGATCAATGACTTGAGCGCAAGAGAGCTGATTCTGGGTGAGGCAATCTTTGTACAAACGGCAACCGGTACCACGATCAATGTAACGCCGACGACTCCTTCGCCTGTTGTACGTCGTCGTGTACAGGCTAACGACTCACAGAACGCTCGTTACCAAGTGATGATCGCTAAGGCAGACGGTAATGCTACAGACGATGTGATCGTTCGTACAGACGAGGATAAAGAGGAAGACGCATACGTGCTCGGTCGTGATCTCGTGCGCATGGGAATGAGTAGTATCAACCCGCAACTCTGGATTAATCGTTATGATGAGAAACTCTGCGTCAATGTGGTGAAACCGATCAACAACGAGGCGAATTATCCGTTAGGTATCTTTGCTCCGGCTGATGGCGAATATAGTATCTTCACGGAGGCTGAGCCGAACGAGCATACAGCGCTTTATCTCACCTTCGATGGTCAAGCCATTTGGAATCTGAGTGATGGCGAGTATGTCGCTACCTTCGAGAAGGGTACTAACAATCGTTATGGTCTGCGTATTAGCGCTAAGGCTCCGCAAGTAACCACCGGTGTGGATGAAGCTATTGTGGATGCACAAGGCGAGACTCGCAAAGTCCTGATTAACAATCAAGTCTTCATCATCCGTGGCAATAATGTGTATAGCATCGATGGTCAAATCGTAAAATAAGGAGGAATGATTATGGAAAAGAAAAAATATAGCAATCCGTTGGTGGAGATAGTAATGATTACGGTGGGTCAACATCTACTTGACTCAAGTATGAACGTTCTTCCTCCGCAGCCGGCACCAAAGCGAACTCCGGATATGTTCTGATTAGTCGCATGCGATTATGACCGGAGTGGCGGAGTTGAGTCTCCGCCACTTCACTTAATGACGTATGAGAAAGTATTTACTACATATCCTATGTCTATTTATCCTTTTTCCCGCAGAACTATTTGCGCGACAGGAGAACGATTCGATAGACCGGTTGGCGGATGATTTTGTTGCCGTCAGTCTTGTTGTGTGTGATCCTACGGAGGTGCTCTATTCCACATTAGGTCATGCGGCGCTGCACCTCCAGTGCCCGACATACGATTTGGATTATGTGTTCTCATACGAAAGCGAAGGAGTCAGGAATAAGATTTGGACCTTTCTTAAGGGCGATTTGAAAATGGGTATGTATGCCTTTCCGACACCGCTGTTTTTGGAAATATATCGTTATTCCGGTCGCGGAGTGAAAGAATATACGCTCAATCTAAGTCCTGCGCAAAAACAAAATCTTTGGCGGATTATGGATAACCACGTCGCCGAAGGAGCGAATATTCCGTACGATTATTTTCATCGGGGCTGTGCAAAAGTGATTGTGCAAGTCATCCATGAGGCAATAGGAAAGAACGCAATTCACTATGCGCCTTGGCCGGAGGATTTCAGGCGCCAGACGCAGCGCGAGCGAGTGCGCGAGTTTATCACGGATGCACCGTGGGAGGAATTTGTGATGTATTTCCTGATTGGTTCGGAGGCCGACAAAGAGTATTCGTGCGAGCAGAAACTGATTATCCCGACCGATTTGGTGGAGATATGGCAACGTGCTACGTTTGATAGCGGCAGGCCGGTATTAGACAGTGAACCCCGCGTTTTGCTGGAGCCTACGCAACATAATAAAGGCACGTGGTGCACACCGCTATTGGTGAGTCTTTTGCTGCTATTGCTGGCCTTTTTGCCTTGGAAGGGTGTGGATTATGCGTTGTTGGCGCTCTATACGCTGATCGGCGCAGGAATGACATATCTGATTGTCTTCTCCAGCCTGCCTTGCACGGATTGGAACTGGCTCATTATTCCGTTCAATATACTGCCTGCGATAGCATGGAAATGGCGGAAATATTGGGCTTTGCCATACGCGGCAATCCTCTTTATCTGGTGTCTCGTTATGTCCGGCGAGTTCTTTTGGGGACATGTGCTCGTTGATTGGCCGCACATTGTATTAGCTCTATCATTCTGTGTGGTTGTATTTAAACAACATCTTTACTCCCGAAAATAGCGATTATGAAAAAAATATTATCGATAGTATTATTGCTTGCTTTCTTTGTTGCCACTTGGGCACAAGAACGAGAGATGACGGTTGCGGAGCGCAATGCCGCCCAAGGCTTTAATGATACGATTGACCGATTAGATCCGGATTTTGTAACGGTGAGCCTCTGTGTGGCAGATCCGACGGATTGGAGAGATGATGCTCTCGGGACAGTCGGTCATGCGTTCTTACGCTTGCAATGTCCTACCTTCGGGTTGGATTATTGTTTCTCGTACGAAGGCGAAAATGTGAATGACAACCTCTATCGTTATATTAGCGGGCAGACAAAAATGGGTATGTTCGCGGTTTTAACTAATGAATATCTTGAGGATTACAGGCAATGGAACCGTGCGGTACACGAGTATCGATTAGCACTCCCGCCCGAGGCAGAACAACGGCTATGGGAAATCATGGATAACCATATCACGAAAGGCATTGTGCTGCGTCAAGATTTGAATAAATACGGCTGTGCTATTACGGTAGCGAAATATGTCAAAAAGGCATTAGAGGGCACGCCGATTGTCTATGCGCACGACGAAGAAATGGAGCGCATGACGCGCCGTGAGATAGGCTATCGGTCGTTAGCCAATCATCCGTGGCTGCGTCTGTTCTCTATGATCATGACGGACAACAAGGCAGACAAAGATTTACCCATAGACGAGAAACTGATTATTCCCGCTGATTTAGCCGCTGTTTGGCAGCAGGCTACTATAAACGGAACACCCATGGCTACCTACATTGGCGATATCGTAGAAGGTGTTCCGTTGGATAACTCCACGCCTTGGTTCTCGCCGATGCTGGCGGCGATTCTAGTCGTACTGATTACCATAGGCTTTGCTTTTACCAGATATCCTTATTGGGATTGGTCATTAATGGGTGCTCAGGCGCTCGTCGGTTGCGTGTTGATATTCTTATGGATCGTTATGCGTGAATTTGGCGGCGCAGCCTATATCATGATGGCGCTCTTCAATCCATTGCCGTTGATCTTTTGGCGTTGGAGACGTTATTGGAATCTGCCGTATGCAATAATCCTCCTGATAGGAGTGATTGTATTACTCTGTATGCCCCATATGTTAGTTGATCCGGCTATCTTAGTACTGACTTTGGCATATATCGTCCTTTTCGCAAAAGATTTTGTTAAATCTCAAATGTCAAATCACAGGAATTTCGCTTGTCGAAAATAACCGTTCGAACAAAGTGAGACAAGAGATGACCAATGACAATTGACAAATCACAAATAAAATATCCTCTTTTTCCCTATTCGCAATTGGTGTGGGAAATGACACGATGGATGCCGATGGTCTATCGGTTTCCTGTCGTGTTGCGTTGGAAAGGTGGAGCAAAAGAGAAAGATCGCATTGAGCAGACGATTCGCAGCGTATTGGCCAACCATCCGGTGTTTGGATTGCAGGTGGATTGGATGGGGAAGCACTATGCTGCGGAGCTGAAGGATATACTGCATGGCAGATATCATAAGATAGCGCTTTCTATAGAAGGTGAGGATGTGATAATCCGGGCGGAGATAAGCCGTATCCTGGGTGACGGAAGAAGTCTGGAGATCTTATTGGAAGATATAGAACGTGCGTACAAGGGTTTGTCTTTAGAGCCGGATGATTATTGGGAGTATGTGGCGCGCTATGAGCAGCAGAAATCGGATCCGCATTATGCCGGCAGCCAAGCTTGGCTGATCAAAGAGTTCTCCGATGAGTCCGTTCCCGTCCGCCCGACGATGGATAGAAAACACCTGTTCACCATCCTTCCGCCCAAAGCCGGATTGTACGAGGACGATTATACGTTGCAACACGAGAAGATAGAACGTTTGAAGGAAGAACAATTTATCTCCTATGATGGCATTTTTTCGCTATGTGTAGCTTTAGCAATTGCAGAATATTGTGATACAGATGCAGCTGCTCTTACATGGGCATACGAGGGACGCGAGACGGAAGACGAGCGACGTATCTTCGGTAGTCTCCATCGGGATATACCATTTAAGATAAACGTCAAATCACCAATTACAAATCACAAATCGGATTTAATCCGGGAAGCAAGGAATCAAATCCGCTCCGGTATCGCCCATAGCGATTATCCTTATACGCTGACGTATCCCTATACCAAGCGTTGGAATTATGCAGTTAATGTCCTTCGTGCAGCCGATACAGAAGACTTGCTGCACGGCATCTCATTACCCATAACGATTGAGTCCGTTCCGCCCCAGAAATACGCGTATGCTCTATTGGATGTGGAGATTCATGAACATACGGATGACTTATCACTCTGGTTCCGATACTCCGCTACCCATTATAAACCCGAATCCATCCGCCGTTTCGCGGCGTTAGTACGCAAATATGTCGAATGGTTACTAGAGAGCTAGTCCATCTAGTCTATCTAGTCTATCTAGTATGCAGCCCTTTATAGAAAACATATCCCTCCGCGCCTTGTTGGAGCAATCGTTGCGCCAAGCCGCCATTGCTAATCCACACTTGGAGACCAATCCGGTGCGGACGATAGAAGATTGGTGCGCCTATGTGGAGCGCTTTGCGTATCTGATGCCGTGGCAAGGGATGGATATAGGTGAGGATGCTTCCTTTTTCCGCCGCATTGACCAGAATATCGGCTATTTCTATTTCCTGCTGGATCAGCCGCTGGATGCCCTGCGCGATAAGGGCTATATCTATCCCTCGCTTCAGTACGAACCGCATGTAGCAGCTTGGCTCAAGGATTATAATACCGCATGGGGAGAATATCTCAGCAGTCCCGATAGTTGGAATGACTCCTATTATAATCTCGCACGTACGGACGCGCGTTTTGAACTCGATACCGATCGCTATGAGTCGCCCGATAACTGGCATTCATGGAATGACTTTTTCGCCCGGAGGCTCAATTTCAAATTTCAAATTTCAAATTTCAAATTTATTGCTCCTTGTGACGGCGTGGTTTTATCCGCGCCCGTCAAGACAGCAACGATTGCCAACTGGCTTGACCTACTCGGCGATAGCCAATATCGGGATGCCTTCGCCGACGGCGAGACGACGCATATCGTCCTTGATGTGTTCGATTATCATCGTTTCCATGCACCCTGCGATGGTACGGTTTTGGAATGCAAGACGATAGAAGGCATCCATGCCGGCGGCGGAGTGATTATCTGGGACGAAGCTGAGACCCGGTATCGCTATGACAAATTGGGTGTCACGGATTTTCAGATGTTAGAGACCCGTGGAGTCCTTGTATTGGATACTCCCGCTTTCGGCAAAATAGCCATCGTCCCCGTCGGCGTCCAGCAAGTATCTTCCGTCCAATGGACTTTCAACAATCACCAATCACCAATCACCAATCACCAATTAACTCAGGGCACCGAGTTAGGCTGTTTTAAATTCGGCGGTAGCGACATCGTCCTTTTCTTCGAGCCCGGTCGTGCTCCGCATATTGCTCCCCGGACCGTCAAAGCAGGTGATCCTCTAATCGAAAATCGCTAATCCCTAATCGATTTTTCTAAAAAAACTTGCGTATATCAAAAAAAAGCAGTACCTTTGCAGCAGAATATAAATGAAGGTTTATATAAATATGTATTTACATTATGAAGTTCTATGATAGAGAAACAGAATTAGAAGTATTGCGTAATGCGTACGAACAGTCGCTCAAAAGCGCTACATTTACTGTGCTGATGGGGCGTCGCCGCGTGGGAAAGACATCCCTCTTGTTGCGCGCAATGGAGGGTATGGATTATGCCTACCTGTTTGTCTCTAAGGATAGCGAAGCAATGCTATGCAATAAGTTTCAGGCAATTCTGGAACAACAATTACAACTCCCTATTTATGGTACGATTACCCGTTTTCGTGACCTGTTTGAGGTAATCATGCGCGAGTCTGTTAAGCGGCCTATAACGGTTATTTTTGATGAGTTTCAGAATTTGGCCAAGATAAATGCCGCTATATTTAGTGAGATTCAAGACATCTGGGATCGATACCATGCGCAATCGCATATCAATCTGATAGCGTCAGGAAGTATTATGGCGATGATGAAGCATATTTTCGAGGATAAGAACGAACCGCTTTACGGGCGTCCAACCTCGAAATTTACGCTTCGCCCGTTCTCCATTGCCGTGCTCAAACAAATTTTTGCTGACCATTGTCCGAATTACACAAACGAAGATCTGCTATGTCTTTATATGATCACAGGCGGAGTGGCAAAGTATGTGGAGTTGCTGATGGATGCTGGCTGTTATACCAAGGAGAAAATGCTCAATTATGTTTGTCGGCTTGATTCTTATTTCCTGACCGAAGGGCGGGATGTCATCAATACCGAGTTCAGCGCTGATTATAACACCTATTACTCGATTCTCCAATTGATAGCCAATGGCTCCAATAGACGCACCGATATCGACGGCGCGCTTCTGAAAGATTGCGGTACTTACTTGACGAATTTGGAGAAGAATTTCGGCATGATAGTGCGTCTGAAACCACTTCTGGCTTCCGCGCAATCCAAGACCTCTTCTTATGAGATAGCCGATTTGTTTTTGCGGTTCTGGTTCCGGTTTATATGTCCTTATCAGTCATTGATTGAGAGTGGGCAACTGAAACTCTTGCGTACGAATATCAATACGCATTATGAGCGCTTCTCGGGCAAGACCTTGGAACGCTATTTCCAGACCTTACTCATGGAGTCAGGTGAATATAGTCAGGTAGGCAATTGGTGGGACAGAAAGGGGGAGAATGAAATGGATATTGTGGCAATTAATGAATTTACGCACCAAGGGCTAATAGCCGAAGTGAAACGTAATGAGCAAAAAATCAATCTGCATGCCCTTTCAGAAAAGGCGGATAAGCTACCATCTGCCGAGTTCGGTCGTTATCAATTCCGTCTCTGCGGGTTCTCCATTAAAGATATGTAACTGAATATGAAACGCTATGCATTAGTTACCGGCGCAAGCCGAGGAATAGGAAGAGCGGTAGCCATTGAGTTGGCGAAAGACGGTTGCTCTATCCTCTTGAATTACAAGTCCAACCATGCGGCGGCTCAGGAAGCCAAACGCCTCATCGAAGCAGCCGGTGGCGAGGCCGAACTGATGCCTTTCGATGTCTCCCGACCGGAAGCTATCAATGCCGCTTTGGACGCATGGTTTGCTGCCCATCCGGACGATTATATCGATGTGCTGGTCAATAATGCCGGTATTGTGGATGACGAGATTATGCTGGCGATGGAGCCGGAGCAGTGGCATCGCGTCATTGATGTGAATCTCAACGGCTTTTTCTATTGCACCCGCCGTGTGATTGAAGGCATGGTCATCAACCATCACGGGCGGATTGTTAATATATCTTCTATTGCGGGACAAGTGGGTTTCGCAGGCCAAGCGCATTATGCTGCCGCTAAAGCAGCGTTAATTGGCGCTACGCGGTCCATCGCTGTAGAATTGGCTTCTAAGCAAATAACAGTCAATGCGGTAGCACCGGGAACAATAGGGACAGAAATGGCGCAGCAGGGTGTTGAGAAAGGTGAGCAACTACGGATAGATATCCCTATGCGTCGTCTCGGAAGACCCGAAGAGGTAGCCTACTTGGTTTCTTTCCTTTGCAGCAACCGCGCTAATTATATCTCCGGTCAAGTTATAGGCATCAACGGAGGAGCATTGTAAAAAACTGAATACTGACAACTGATAACTGAACACTCCCAATGAAACGTGTCGTAGTAACAGGAATGGGCATCTGGTCTTGTATCGGTCAGGACTTGCAAACCGTTACCGAGAGCCTTCGTCAGGGCCGCTCGGGTATTATCTTTGATCCCAAACGCATCGAATATGGTTTGCAGCCCTCTGATATTGATTATATCAATGCCCATGGCACATCCACCCCTCTCGGCGACATCGAAGAAGCCAAAGCCCTCACGCGTCTTTTTGTGCCTTCTATCCCATCTAGTCCATCTAGTCCCTCTAGTTCCTCTAGTGAGACTAGTCCGGCTAGTGCGACTAGGGTATCTACCCCTTTCATCTCCTCCACCAAATCCATGACTGGTCACGAAAACTGGATGGCTGGCGCAAGTGAAGCGGTCTATTCCATCCTGATGATGCAGAACAACTTCGTAGCACCCAATATCAATTTGGAGAACGTGATAGACGAGGCGAAAGACCTCAATATCGCCCGCGAAACAATGTACACGCCCATCAACACCGTCCTCTCCAACTCCTCCGGCATGGGCGGCACCAATAGCGCATTAGTATTTAAAAAACTCTAGCCTGTCTAGTACGTCTAGTACGACTAGTCTCTCTAGAAAATAAATAATAAACGTAAATAGTATGACACCTCAAGAAATTCAAGAAAAGGTAAAAACCTTTATGACTGACCGTTTGGAGTATGAGCCATCCGCCATTACTCCCGATGCGGAACTCCGCCGCGACTTGGGGATTACCAGCGTGGACGCGGTTGCGATTGCCTCTTTTGTGCAGAAGACCTTCGGCTGCCCCATTATCATGCATGAGGTAAAGGCCCTCGTCACCCTCCAGGACCTCTACGACTATATAGCTAGAAATATCTAGTCCCTCTAGTCTCTCCAGATTCTTTAGTGCGTCTAGTTTGTCTAGTGAGACTAGCCCGACTAGCAAAATCCCCCACATCCTATGGAATACAACACCTACAACACAGTCCTTCGCCGGCCTGCCAATTGGAAAAACCTCTATTTCTACCAGAAATCCGACGCGCTCTTCCAAATGACGGTTATTTTCTGCGAGCGCTTTCTGCCCAAGCATGGCGACCGCACGGTGGACCAGATGGTTCAGGCGAGCCGGAGCGGCAAACAGAATATAGTCGAGGGCTCGGAGGATGGCATGACCAGTACGCAGATGGAGATCAATCTGCTCAATGTGGCGCGGTCGAGTATTCAGGAGTTACAACGGGACTACAACGATTATCTCAATCGGAAGAATCTCATCCGGTGGGACAAATCGCATGCCCGGTATGGGGATATGCTGACCTTTTGCCGCCAGCATAATACCTTCGAAGAGTATAAAGAACTAATCAACAAAATATCCGATGAGGAGTTTTGCAATCTGGCACTAACCCTGTGCCACATGGTGGACAAGATGATGACCACCTACCTGCACCAACTGGAAGACCAGTTTGTCAAGGAAGGCGGCATCAAAGAGCGCATGCACGCAGCTCGTACCGGCTACCGGCAAGCCGAGAAGGAGCGCCTTGAGTTCCTTGAACGCGAAGTTCTCCGCCTGCAAAACATCCTCCAATCCCACGGAATAGAGTACTAGATTGGCTAGTCCATCTAGTGAGACTAGTGCGTCTAGTGCGTCTAGTGCGTCTAGTGAGACTAGTGAGACTAGTGCATCTAGTGAGACTAGTGCGTATATCCCTCTATTCCCCCAAAAATCGCCTATGACTGAAAACTACTTAAATATCCTCGCGGACACCATCCGCACCAACTGGGATCAGCCCGCCCTCACGGACTTCTACCTTACGGAGGACGGTTCTGCCCAAGATACCTCGCGCGGTAACCAATACACCTATGGCGAGATGTATGCCGAAATCTGCCGAGTGGCGGAACTGCTCACCTCCCTCGGCCTGCAAAAGGGCGACCATATCGCTATCTGCGGTGCCAACTCCGCCCACTGGGTCATCGCCTATCTTGCCATTGCCAAGATGCAAGGCGTCTCCGTCACGGTCATGCATACCCTCATGCCCGATGAGATAGTCCGTCTGGTCAACTTCTCCGATGCCAAAGCCCTCTTCACTGACCCGGACATCTGGTCTGATTTATCTCCCATCGCCTTGGGAGAGGGGCAGGGGGTGAGGTGTGTCCTCTCCCTTGAGGATTGGTCAATTTTGCATTCAATTTGCAGTCAATCCCGACGGTCAACCGACGGTCAACCGACAGTCAGCTATAACGTCATTGCGACGCATAGCAAAGAAAACTTGTTGGATGAGTTGGTAAATGGTAATTGGACAAATGGTATATGTCTTGATGACCTTGCCATGATTTGCTACACTTCCGGTACATCAGGTAGTGCAAAGGGGGTGATGTTGAGTTATAAAAATATTAGTGTAACTACAGAGTGCGTAAGCAAAGCGTACCCACCCCATAGAAACAAGAAAATTCTATCCTATTTCCCGCTTGCGCATGCCTTTGGATTAGGTCTGGAAATCGTTGTTCCTATAACCAGCGGGTGCCATATATTTCTGTATAGAGGAGAATTGCGCGCTGAGAGTTTGCTACGAGCTATTCGATGCGTTAAACCTTATCTTGCTGTAATGGTTCCTACCATGATTGAAAAGTTGGCAGATGCGGGTACACTCAAGCTGCTATTGTTTAAACTGTTAGGAATAGACTATATTGTAGTCGGAGGATCCGGATTACGATCCAAACTAGGCAAAAAAATGAAAAAATACCGTATCCCTATTGCACCGGGATATGGTATGACTGAAACGGTCGCTCTAATATGCCTTTCCATTCCATCTGCCTATAAAGCAGGAACTTCTGGCAAAGTATGTGATGCTTTGACACTGCGTATTGCTGATACCGGTGAGATCCTTGTCAAGGGCGAGAATGTCATGCTCGGCTATTACAAAGATCCGGCAGCCACCGCTGCCAAGATTGACTCCGACGGCTGGCTCCACACCGGCGATAAAGGCCATCTGGACGAGGACGGCTATCTCTATGTGGAGGGCAGGCTCGAACAGGACATCATCGTCCTGCCGAACGGCGAGAACATCCGCCCGGACAATATCGAATCCCTCATCAATGCCCTGCCTGAAGTCTCTGAATCCATCGTCCTTGCCCGCAACGGTCACCTCGTCGCCCTCGTCGTCCCAGCCACTCCCTCTAGTGTATCTAGTGCCTCTAGTGTATCTAGTGCGTCTAGTGTGACTAGTAAGTCTAGTAAGTCTAGTGTGTCTAGTGTGACTAGTATGTCTAGTGAGTCTAGTGCGACTAGTGAGACTAGTGCGTCTAGTCCCTCCTCCGTCTCCCTCCGCCTTCACATCCTCCGCGCGATAAATCCGTCCCTCCCTCTCTTCTCCCAGCTTTACGATGTCGAGATCATCGACCAACCCCTCGCCCGCACCGAAAAACAAACGATAAAGAGGTATTTGTATAAGTGATCGGTAATCGAAAATCGATAATCCCTAATCGTTTTTTGCAAAAATATTTGCATATATCAAAAAAAAGCAGTACTTTTGCAGCGAATTTTAGATACTATATTATTTATAACGACAAGAAATAAATAATAATATATATAATAGTATTTGTTATTTATGTACGAATTTAAGCAGATATCATCCGTAGAATTGATGGCTCAATTGGCGCAACGATTGCAAAGTAGGCGTTTAGAAAAAGGTTTGTCCAGACAGGCTTTAGCGGAGCTATCCGGCGTCCCGGCTCCTACTATCGCGCGATTTGAGCAGCATCATGCTATTTCTTTACGACAATATATTGATATGGCTATCGCTTTGGGTTACGCGGATCCGCTGAAAGAGCTGATGAAAGAGCCGATATACAAAACCATGGAGGAATTGGAGACGATTCGAACCAATCAATATCGTAAACGTGGCAGTCATGTTAAACGTGGATAAGCTATATGTGAAGTATCATGACCGATTGGTCGGTACGCTGATGATGTCGCCGGATAGCGTATCGGCGGTATTCCAATATGCCGAAGAATGGCTCGCCACGGGTTTTTCTATTTCGCCCTTGGAGTTACCGCTTCAGAACCAACTCTTCATCGCTTCACGCACACCTTTCTATGGCAATTTTGGTATCTTCGAAGACAGCATACCTGACGGATATGGACGTTATCTGCTCCATCGAATCTTGAAGCAGCAAGGCATAGATGATTTTCAACTCACACCTCTTCAGCGCCTGACTATTATTGGCAATGCCGGAATGGGCGCGCTGTGTTATGAGCCGGCCAATAGCCCGATAAAAGAGGCGGTGTTGCCGGAGTTGGATGACTTGCAGCAGTTAGCCTTGGATGTGTTATCCGAGAAGCAAACCGAAGGCGCGGATGTGCTCTATTTTAATAGTGGAAACTCCGGAGGTTGCCGACCGAAATGCCTATTGCATGAGGATGGAAAGGAGTGGCTCGTCAAATTTCGTCACACCTATGATCCGATGAATATCGGTGCACAGGAATTCAAATATATGAAAATGGCGGAGCGGTGCGGAATAGAAATACCGGAATGCCGATTGGTTCAAGGAAAATATTTCGCTTCGCAGCGGTTTGATAGAACCGATACGGGCGAACGATTGCATGTGGCTACCGCAGCGGCCTTGCTGAACGAGAGTATCAATCCGCCTCGTACGGATTATAAGACCTTGCTGAGTTTGACGGGTTGGTTGACGCAATCTCCGCGGCAGGTGGAGCAGATGTTCCGCAGAATGGTATTTAATGTGTTGATACAGAATAAAGATGACCACGCGAAGAACTTCTCGTTCATTTGGCAAGAAGGTACATGGCGTTTGTCTCCTGCCTACGATATCTTACCTTGTATCGAGGGGTATCATGGGCAGCATGCTACGTCTGTCATGGGACAAGGTAATCCTAAGGAGCAGGATATGATCGCAGCCGGCGAATCCATCCGTATCAACGCAAAACGCGCAAAGCAAATTATAGAAGAACTGAAAGCGAACATAATTCCCTAATCAATAATTCGACATGAATATCATCAAAGACCAATATTTTGACGGTGAACGCCCTCTGTACGAGAGTCGCGATTTGCGCATAGAACGCGTCACCATCGGTGAAGGCGAGTCGGGACTCAAAGAATCCCGGTACATTGAGGCAGTGGACTGCCTTTTCGAAGGCATGTACGTCATCTGGGAGTGCGAGGACGTCACTTGCTGCAACTGCCGTTTCGCCGCTTCCGATCGCGCCCCTCTTTGGTACAACCGCAATGTCCGTCTTTTCGACTGCCTCATTGACGCCCCGAAAGCCCTTCGAGAGATAGACGGTCTCACCCTCGAACGACTGAAGATCACCGATGGCGCCGAGACTTTTTGGTACTGCCGAAACGGACAGATCTCCGACCTCAAAATAGAGAACGGAATGTATGCCTTTATGCATGCCCTCCAATTTCAAATATCCAATATCCAATTGCAAGGTCGATACATCTTCCAATACGCCCGCAACATCGAGATTCACAACGCTGTCCTCGACACCAAGGACGCCTTCTGGGAATCTGAGAATGTTACCGTCTATGACTCCGAAATCAAAGGCGAGTACCTCGGGTGGTACGCACGCAACCTTCATTTGGTTCGTTGTCGCATCTCCGGAACCCAACCCCTTTGTTACTGCCAAAACCTGATCCTCGAAGATTGCGTCCTCGATGAGTCCTGCGATAGGGCGTTTGAGAAATCGAGTTATTCGATAATCTGATTAACAAAATCGCATGTACGTCCTATCGTATGTGCGATTTTTTTGCGAAATATTTGCGTATATCAAAAAATGCAGTACCTTTGCAGCGAATGTTGATTGATAAAGCAATCATTAATCGACAAAAATGCAATTAATGCATTAAAAAACAAGCATTATGATAGACTATTTTATGAGCAATGAGGCGTTGTTGCAGTATGTGGGCAAGCAGATGCAGCAGATGCGAATCAATGCGCGGTTGAGTCAGCAGCAATTGGCGGAACGCGCGGGACTGTCGCGTTCGACAGTCACGCAAGTGGAGAACGGGAAAGGGATGAAGATGGAGTCCATTGTGGCTATGTTGCGCGTACTTAACAAATTGGAGATTCTCAATAATTTTGAGACCCAAGCGCCAATCAGTCCGTTGCTGATTGCTAAATTACAAGGAAAAATCCCACAACGAATCCGTTCTCATCATAATCCCAATTAGTCCCCTAAAAGCCCAAAATTATCCAAAAACTTTTATAGTCAATAATATCGATATTTCCGATATTTCTCTTTTAAGTCAACAATTAAAGACAATTAGAAACAATCATTTTGGGATTATTTTGGGTGATTTTTGACTAAGTAAAATAGTAATCCGTTAAATCTGTGTGAGAATAATAAGATGGCAAATCTTACGATTTTGCTATCTTTTGTTTACAAAAAATAGTTTTTTTTAATTTTTTGTCCTTAACTATTGTATATGTCGCAAAAAAGCAGTAACTTTGCGGCGCTTTTTATGCGCCGCTTGCACTCACGTATATACGCGTGAAGTAATATGATGCAATAAGAAAACATTTAAGATACAAAAAGATATGACAACGCAAATATACATACAGAACCAACCGCTATATTGTCCGTCAATAAAGAGGATTATATATCACTTACGGATATGGCGCATAGCCAAATGCAAGAGCATATCATCTTTAAATGGATGAGCCTGAAGAGTACTATCGAGTATTTGGGCGAATGGGAAGCTTTGTATAATCCGAATTTTAATTATACCGAATTCGGTACAATTAGAAATATGGCTGGGAGTGGAGAATTTAAATGCAGTATTCATCAATGAATCCATGCCTCAATCGGAGCGACTTATAAAACTGAATCAGATAGCAATCCATCAAATGCAAGTGTTGGAAAATGTTACGTCTCAGAAGATTCTTGCAGAGTAATTTTTGGATCATTGTTGATAATTTTTGACTAAAAGAAATAATCCGTTAGATCCGTGAGATCTGTGGAAGTAATTAGATAGAAAACATTTAAGATACAAAAAAGATATGGAAACAAAAATTTTACAATCATTCAATTTAATTCGTCGCGGGAGCGGGGCAAGCCTAAACCTCTTCCGCTATACGGCGATGGTATTAGTGCTGCTTACCCTCGGCGTCGGTAATGCGTGGGCAGGAGGCGGAACGCACTATATTAGTGCGACTACTGCCGATCCCGCACAAGGTTTGGTGTATATAAGTACGAGTAATCAGGCATCTGTCCCGAACAACAGTTTCAAGAATTATCAGCCGGGCGGCAGTATGTTAGGAAGTTCTTCATATGCAGACGACAGCGAACGTAATGGGTGTTATATAGAAGGTAATGAGGAGGGCTGTACACCTTCGACGGAGTATTACTGGGCAAGACCTGCGCGTGGCTACGTATTCAGCGGAAACTGGGGACCGCGTCCGATTGGAACCTCTGGAGCGAATATTGGATTGGGTTATACTGCGCATCCGTCTTCTGAAACAGGAGGGTGTAATACTGCAGATGAACTTAACTTAGGTCCTTGGACTGGTGTCGCTGATGGTATACAGAGTTCTGCAGGTGGTTCTTCCGCTACTTGGCAGCGACCGATTGCTTATTTTTCTCCAGCTACAAAGTATGTGATTACCTACGCCATTCCTGCTGGTGGATCCTATTCGGTGCATTATGGGTATATCACTACTTATGACACTGGGATAGAAGAAACTGGAGGAAATCATGTTTGGAGATTCAAAAACGATGGTTTTGACTTTACGATGACCACTGCGACCGAAGAGGCACGGGTAGAGGACTCGTATGAGGCTGACACTATCATTCTGTCCGTTCCTTCTTCATCAACAAGTTTTCTGGGTTGGTATGAAGGCGAAACGAAAATATCTGAAAGCAAGACTTATACCTATACGGCGCACGCCAATGTGACTATCAGTCCGTTGTTCAAGGAGATAGGTTGGGGCGAGGCATCCGGCGACTTGACCGTCAATGTAGGTACAGGTACAGAGGCTGAATTGAGTACCTATAGCGGTAAGAAAGTATATGTGGCATGTCCGACTTTGATCGGTCCGTGGACTTCTTCCGACTTCACCATTACGTCCACGGCACTCTCCAATAGTTATGGCTCGATAGCGTTAGGCAGTGCTACTTTAAACACGACCGAAAACCGCTTGGAGATACCTTATTCCTATACTGCCACCCATTGGGGCGGCATCAGCGTGGATGTTACTGTAACACCCGCTTATGGTGAACCGGTACAGTTCACAATTGCCTGCTCTTCGGAAGAGGTAGTGGGTTATGAGGCATGTATTGAAGAGAGCGGTGTACGTACCCACACGGGAACTGTAGCGAAGATGATGGCGCAGGCGAATACAATGGACAACAAGCCTACCGTCAAATTAATGAACAACGGTGTGACGATAACGACACCGGTTTCTTTCACTAAGTCTATGACTTTCGATGTTAATGGTAAGGTACTGACCGCTAACTGCGCATCGGCATTCTCTATTGATGCAGAAGGAATAGATGTTCAGATTATTGACGGCAGTTTTACGCAGGTGGGTGAGATTCACACTTCCTATGCTTCTGCCGACCTGGTTAAGGTGGTAACCTTTACGCAGGCTGCCAAACTGACCATGCAAGGGGGTACACTATCTGTAGAGAATACCGGCGCAGGCGCTGCCTATGGTGTAGATGTATGTCATGGTAGTATCTTCTATATGACCGGTGGTGACCTGACAGTTACCGCAAATACGGGCAATGCACAAGGAGCGCATGTGGCTAGTGCAAGTGACTATGCGACCTTCAATGGTGGTTCGATTGCTGTTTCGGCTCCAACCAATGCGTATGGTATGTGGTCTGCCGGTCAGAGCAATATTACCAATGCCGCTATTACGGTAGAAACAACTACCGGCGCGAATGCATACGGCTTGTATGTGAATGGCGGAACTTCTACCATTACAACGACTGATTTTTCTGTAAATGCGAAGACAACCAGCGCTTATGGTGCTTACGTGAATGCAGGTCGTTTGAATTTTAATGGTGGTAAGTTGACTGTAGAAGCTGTTAGTTCAAATGTCTATGGCGTGCATATTGCGGCAGGTGCTACGGCGATGATGCAGCAAGGAGCAAAAGTAACGGCTGAGGCAACCGGCGCAAGCGGCACGCAAGTGTTCGGTATTAATAACCTCGGTACAGTTAGTCTGAATAACCTCACCGTGACCGCTACTTCTCCGACGAACTATGCTACGGCGGTTAATTCGGCGACGAGCGCAGTATCTACCACCATTGAGGATGGTACTTATACCGCTAATACAGAAACCGGATATGCATATGGTCTGCATCACCAGTACGGAGCACTTAACGTGGATGGCGGTACTTTCAAGGGTATTGTTAAAACAAGCGGAACCGGTGCCTACGGCGCACGTGCGGCTGCCAATGCCACGATTGCCAACGCAACCCTGCTTGGCGAGACAAGAGGCACAGCCGGTACGGCGTACGGATTCGTTGGCGGTGTGGCAAACAAGACCGTCACGCTGACCAACTGCAACATCACCGGTAAGTCCAATACTGCCTCGGCATATTCCATTTATTCGCGTACTAATGTAACAGCTACGGGCTGTACGCTGACTGCCACCACATTAGGTTCTGATAAAGCATACGGTATGTATGCAGAGAATGGCACGAACAGTCTGACTAATAGCAATGCTACCGTTACAGCGCAAACTGTCTCGGCGTATGGCGTGTACCACAAGGCAGGAAGCTTGACAGTCAATGGTGGTACGTACGCTGTTGAAGCCAAGCAGGCATCTGCAACAGCCGCGCAAAATTCCGCTTTGTATGGTATCTACAACGAGGCAAGCCAAACGACAACGGTGACGAATGCAACCTTTACGGTTTTGGCTTCCAATGCGGCTTATTCGCAGAATGTGTATGGTGCGTATATAAACGGAACGCTGAACAGCACGGGTGCAACTTATACAGCACAAGCGAAACTGAATGTGTTCGGTATATGGGGTAACACGGCTTCCACGCTGAATCTGTCGAACAATACGGTCTCTGCTACTGCAACCAACGGCACGAAGAGTTATGGCGTATATGCCAAGAAGAATTTTACCATTGACGGCGATAAAGTGAGTGCTGTTGCCACCACTACGGATGTCTTTGCGTTATATTTCGATGCGACTTCTGTCGGAGAGGTACGTGGCGGTAAATTCAAGGCTGCCGGCAACGGCACCACCACCTACGGTCCGTTGAACGCTACAGCTACAGCAGGCAATGTGCAGTTGAAGGGCGGTGAGTACGACACCAATATCAACCTCGCCAAATATAAGGCTACGGGGTACAATATATATACTATTGATGATACCGAAGCCGATTATGCTGCAGGTTACCACTATGTGATAGCGACCGAGAACCCGAGTCCGTATGTTTGCAAGATTGTGGGCGGGGCACATTATGCCACCCTTGAGGCTGCGTTGCAGTACACGAAGGACAATGCCGGGACGAATTATACGATTGTGATGACGCAGGATTATACCTTACCTGCAGGCGATTATGAACTGCCGTCCAATGCGACCCTGCTCATTCCCCATATCGTAGGGCAGAACGCCATTTACGGTACGGGTGCGGACAATAGTAATAAGACAACCACTTCTAAAGATATAGTTGAATTTATGCGTCTTACTCTCGCCGCAAATGCCAAATTGAATGTTTCCGGAAAGATTGAAGTGAGTGCCCAAATGTATTGCCGTGAAACAGGACACATCAGCTATATACAGGGTCCGTATTCCCGCATATATATGAATGCGGGTAGTTTGATTCAACTCAACAGCGGAGCGGTTCTCTATGCTTGGGGTAAAGTGACAGGTTCGGGCGAAATCACGGTAAAGAGCAATGCTGAAGTGCGTGAGATGTTCCAGATTTACGGTATGCCCTCTATGAGTAACATCGTGAATGTGTATAACGACAACAATTACAAGTTCTTCCCCGTACAGCAATACGAAATCAATAATATCGAAGTGCCTACCACCTATTACTACAATTCCCGTCTCGTATGCGGTATGAGTAACTACTATAAAGGCGTGGTTGGTATAGGCTATAACAAGGATGACAATATCAAGGTGATTGGTACGAGCGGCGCGTTGTTCCTTGTGGATGATCCTAGTGAGTCTTCTTGGGTGCGCAAGAGTTATGCAAGCAGTTATCAGGTTTGGGAGGTGAACAGCAGTGCAAAACTCGGGTCTCTGAAAATCGTTATGGAGGAGGCTACGATGAACTCCGCCAACTATATACTGCCTATTACGACGAACATGAAGATTCATGTATTAGACGGAGAGTTTGCTGTTACGCAGAGTACGCAGTTCTTACCCGGTTCGCAACTTGAGATTAACAAGACCGGCAAACTGACAATCAATTCGGGCAGCAATGTGTATGTGTTTGATGCGGATCAAAGCACATTCAGCACTAAGCCGGATGCATTAGTGAATGTACATGGCAAGATTGATGTGCGTGGCGGTTTGTACACCACTCTTTCCATTGCCAACGGAACCAATGCTACCAATGGCGCGAACATCTACTCTAACAACGCCGATGCCGGTACGATTACCTACACTGCCGCAGCGGCATCCGCTTCCAATATTCAATTGATTACCGGTGTTTCGAGCGGTAGTGCCGTAACGCGTCAAGTAAATATGGAATCTGCCCAACTGAAGAACAGCGACGGCACCTATACGGCGAGTGCCGGAACTGCTTCAGGTGAAGCATTTGCATATCTCAACGGAGTATGGACAAAAACATACACCAACGGCTGCTTTGAGGTGATTGGCTCGACTGTTTATGCCAAACCGTCCGAATATGTAGCATTAAAGAAATCGCAGACCGATACCAACAGCAAACTGACGGGCGTGGAAGAAACGAATCATACTTATCTGACCGCTGATGACAAGATACTGATTTTGATGGACGAGTGCCAATGGTGGGAAGTGGAAGCCACGACAGACCCGACCGTCTTTGAGTGCAAAAAGGCAGGGTATGAAGGATTCTACTTCTACAACACTTCGACGGACAAATGGGAATTGAAGACAGTGGCTGTTACCTTCTATATGAAAGAAACGGGAACGGATGCGAACGATAAAGTGATAGTTACGGACTATAATGGTATTCCCGATCAATCAGTGATTGCCTCCAACCCGGTTAAGGAAACCACGGATGCGGCTACATATCAGTTCAAAGGATGGAGGAGCAGCGTATCGGGTACCGAATATCACTGGACGGCTACGCTGGAAACAGCTACGGCAGACATGTCTTACCGTCCGGTATTCACGGCGAACCCCAGACACTATACGGTAACGTTCGCGGATGCGAATAATGGCGCGAATGTGCCGGTGGAGATGGCATATGGAGAGCATCCGACATATGTTCCGGTAAAAGATCCGACGGCGCAATACACCTATTATTTCCAATATTGGTTGGCAGACGATGCAGTATCGCAATTTGCTATCGATGCCGAGTTGCCAGATGTTACAAAAGCTACAACTTATACCGCGGTTTGGTCAAGCACTGTGAACAAGTATCCGGTTGTTTGGAAAAACGGCGAAACAACACTTGAGACCGACACCAAGCAGGCATACGGAGCGGCTGTTTCTTATGACGGCGCTACGCCGACTAAAGAGGCAGACGACAACTTCGCTTATACTTTCGACGGATGGTCATTGACCGATGGCGGAGCAAAACTGTCGCCGATGCCGACGGTAAGTGGCGAGATGACGTTATATGCGCACTATAGTACAACCCCGCGCTATAAGGTAACCTTCGCTAACTACGATGGTACGCCGTTGCAACAGGAATCGGTTACGCGAGATGTCAATCCTGTATATAATGGATTAACACCCGGACGTGCGCGTGACTTGGACGGTTACTACCGCTTCACCGGCTGGAAGAATAATGCCGGTACGTATTTCGCCGCCAACGCCACTCTGCCCGCTGTTACGGGTAAAGAGACCTTTACGGCACAGTACGACTACGTGAACGAACTCTACCTCATCACGCTCAACAACGTGGACGGTGAGGGTGCAACATGGTCCGGCAAGTTCGGTGTGGGTTCGACCCCGTTCTACAACCGCGACAACAACGATGTAGCCGTTGAACCGGCTAAAGCAAGCACCGCCCAATACGAATATACGTTCTCGGGGTGGACTCCTGCATTGGTACCAGTGGACGGCGAGGCTACATATACGGCACAGTTTGAACAGAAAACGAGAAAGTACAATATCACCTTCGCCAATCTGGACGGCAACGGCACGCATCAGACCATTGAGGTTGAGTACGGTACTATGCCTGTTTGTCCCGTTACCCCCGAAAAGGCAACCGCTACCCATACTTACGATTTCTTGGGGTGGGATATTGCATTTGCTTCGGTTACGGGCGATGCCACCTATACCGCTACATTTAGCGCAACAGGTACGCCACGCACGTTCCCCATCACCTTTGACCCGGATAACGGCGTGGATGATCCCGTGGTTGTGAATGTGGCATACGGTGAGACACCCGTTTATAGCGGCGCAACGCCCGCTAAGGCTGCCGATGTCGCCAATACCTACACGTTCTCAGGTTGGAGTCCTGCCATTACGGCTGTAACGGGCGAGGCGACCTATACGGCGCAATACACGCCGACCATCCGCACGTTCACCGTTACATTCAAGGACTACGACGACACGGTGCTTAAGACAGCTGTATTGGCATACGGTGCTACGCCGTCTGCAAGTGACCCTGTAAGAGCAACAGATGAGATAAACAGAAAGATTTACACGTTCAGCGGTTGGTCACCAGCCATCTCTACCGTTACAGCAGACGCTACCTATACGGCAACATACAGCGAAATAACGTATGTGGCTTCTGTAACTACATCCGGCAATGAAACCACGTATTATCCTACGTTCAATGATGCCATTACAGCCGCCAATGGTTCAGCAGGTTCAACGTTGAAAATACATACGGACGTAACGTGCAGCAACAAAACGACCATTAGTGGTAATTTCACGCTTGATTTGAATGGTTATACTGTTTCTTGCACAATGAGCGGGACATCGAACACTTGTATGCTGTATGTGTCCGGTTCATTAACTCTTGAAGATTCCGGGAATGGCGGCAAATTATCCTTTACCGGATCTGGGAACGCTGACTATTATGCAATAGATCTTCGGAGTTCATCTTCTATACTTACTATCAATAGCGGAAGTATTGAATGTAAAAAAACAGGTGGATCTTCCAATAAATATGCTGCTCCGATACGAATATACTATGGTAAGGTATATGTAAATGGGGGAGAGTTAATAGCCTCCAGTACAAAGTATGCCTATGTTGTCTATGACTGGGGAGAGAGTTTGACAGTAACCGGCGGTAAATTGAAAGCATCCGGAACCGGTACGGTCAAGATGTTTAATAGTGGTTCTAAGACTACACTTTCTGGTGGTTATTACTCTGCAGAACCTACAGGTGCATCATTAGCTACCGATTACGAGAAAGTGAAAATTAACAATGCAACTGAAGATCCGGAATATAGCAATGGTTATACTTACAAAGTCATACCGAAGAGATATACTTTGACTTGGAATGTGAACGGCGGTGATGCCTTGGTAGGCACCTATACTTCCGGTTCTGTATCATGGGGAACCGCAATTGTAAAACCGACAGACCCCACACGTACCGGTTATACGTTCGCTGGTTGGAACACTACTCCTGCTGCCACCATGCCCAAAGCCAATACGACTTATACTGCACAGTGGTCTCCGAATACGAATACTCCGTATGTGGTAAAACATTACAAGCAAGCCTTGGATGGCTCTTTTGCCGGAACTCCGGATGAGATCCAAAATATGCAAGGAACAACGGATGCGAGTGTAACACCGGCAGTGAAAGAGTACACCGGATTTACCGCTCCGGCAACGCAAACGGAGGCTATTGCCGCAGATGGCTCAATGGTTATTGAGTACCGATACACCCGCAATATGTATGCTCTCACATGGGATGCTAATGGCGGTGCTATTGCCGGCACTTCGCATACCAGTGGACAGGTACTTTACGAGGCTCCAATTACTGCTCCGGAAAATGCTAATGTTACTCGTGCCGGTCACGAGTTCGCTGGTTGGAACGCAACGCCTTTAACGACGATGCCGGCAGAGCCTTTAACCTACACAGCGCAATGGTTGATTGATGCGGATTTGGTAGTGGCTGAAGGTGATCCTGTAGATATATCTAACGATGAGGAAGTGACTACCACAACTGTCCAAACCGGTGCCCAACTGACCGTTGATGAAGGCAAAACACTAACTACCACTACGTTCATTATAGAAGCAGTCAGCGAAGTAACGGATACGGATGATGCATTTGCTGCCGCACAAAGCGGTTCCGGTGAAGCTGTAGGAAATGTTGTTGCGGATCATGTGTATTTCGATTTGACTCTGAATAACCCATCCAATCGTCGTTGGAATGCGTTTACGGTGCCGTTCAAGGTCGATTTGAGAAAGTCAGGTAATCCGATTCAAATCAATGGTGAGACGCTTACGCTTGGACGCGGATACGATATCATTTATTATGATGGTGCGGTACGTGCAGCAGAAGGAAAAACAGCTAATTGTTGGAAGTATGTGGAAGACGAGGATAGCGTCCTTTATCCGGGTAAGGCGTATATGATTGCTTCTGCAAGCCGTGCTATCCAAGTCGTCCGCTTCACCAAAGCATCCGATGCTCCTATTATGTATGACGGAAAAGTAGCTGTGGCGGAAAACAATGGTGCTTCCGATGGTGTTAATGGCGGATGGAATGGTATCGGTAACCCGATGATGTATCATGCTGTAATGAATACCGGAGTAACGCTTTGTCAGGTTCATGACGGAGGTCTCATTGGAGCCGACGGATACCGTACATACGATATGGATGATAAGAAACTGGTAGTAGGTAAGGCTGTCTTTGTACAAGTGGGTAGCGAAAACGATGATATATCCATTGTAAGGGCTACAGATCAAGAGACGATCAAACCGCAGGCTCCGCGCCGTACCCAGATTATGGAGGATCGCTATGATGTGCAGATTGCCGCCAATGGTGGTGTTGCTTCAGATCGCTTGTTGATATTGACGGAGGAAGAAAAGGAAGATAGGTACGTCATTCTCAAAGACCTCTCCAAGGCTGGCGTGAGCCCTGTGCGTGCGCAGATGTGGGTAGATAGATATGGTGAGAAACTCTGTATGAATACAACCGCTTTGATTAATAATAAAGCTAACTATCCGATTACTATCTCTGCTCCTAAATCAGGAGAGTACGATATCTACCTCAATGGAGAAGTGAAAGAGGGTACCAACCTCTATCTGACCTATGACGGAAAAGCTATTTGGAATTTAGCCTATAGTGGCTACACGGCTACCTTGGAGAAGGGATTAGATACCCATTACGGTCTGCGCGTAGTAATCAGCAAGACAACTACGAACATCGAGGAAGCAACTATCCTCAACGGTGATGCTATCCGCAAAGTGATCGTAAATGATAAGGTATTCATTATCCGCAATGGTGAAATGTATTCAATAACAGGACAAAAAGCACAATAAAGATATGAAAAAGAGAAATTATATCATTCCTCAGTCGGAAGTAACTAACCTTGGCGCTTTAGGGCGTTGGATGAAAGATTTCGGAGAGGCAAGTTTGCCGAATCATATGGGAGCTCCGAAACGCAGAACTGATGTGTTCTAAACTATTGGTGATCATGAAACGGATATTTCAAATAGGGCTATGCGTGTGCGCGTTCCTTATTGGAACGTGCGCACCTACGCACGCGCAAAAAGACGGATCGACGTGTTATAAAGCGATACCGATAGGCAAAGAGTACAAAGAGAATATTTCTTCTGCCCAAACGATATGGTACACGGCCAGAACATTCGACTTGCCCTTGGCGGTATATTTTATACCGCAGAATGAATCCGATCCGGCGCCGGAAGTGGAGATGGATTTCAGTTGTACAAGCGGTATATACTCGGATCCGATTATCTGTATGTTGTTCTGTAAGGGAGGAACGCTCACTATGCCTATACCGCATAGACCCATACTGAAGGAGACAACCGTGGACGGCCAATTGGCTTATTATATCTCTGTGGGTAAATCCTATCGCGACTTATTGGTGCAAATGGGTATTGATTATAATGTGGATGTGGTCATCAAAGTGACCTATCATTCTGCCGGATATATGAGTATAGCTCCCGATGATATGTTTGCCAATTGTGTTGAGGTAGAGAAAATTGTGCACTTGGGCGATTCGATACCTGTAGAGGCGGAAGATAAAGAAAGTTATGTGATTGTGCCCTACGTGCAATGGCAATACGATTCTATTCAATACGAGTGGTTTGGTACAACACCGTGTATTTTATCGGTAGGTAACAATTGTACATTTAACCCTATTGATGGCATGGACGAAGCTATCATGGACGGAGGACCGAATAGTGATCATAATCCGATTCAACCGGGTGGTAAGTGGAAAGTAACAAGTGACTTACTGATGCAGTACGTCAGCGATACAGTACACTATCCCAATGAGGCAGGTATGTTCTTCGCTAAATTCTATAGTGAGGCTCCGGGTGGAATGAAAATATCTCGAATACCTACCGTTCCCCCTCGTGGAGATGCTATTATCATGCGATATGATCGTACGTATTCACTGAGTGCTTACGATACGATAATCTATGCAATGCCAAAAACGTGGGTAGAGGATGTACAGTTTAGTACTCCTACGGCACACTTATTCAGTATGTCCATCGCTTCCGACCCGGATTTCTCGGATGCACACACGCTTGCTACGTATTCCTTCAATCCTACGTATGAAGGGCATGCGTTGACGCTGATGGGGACGCAGTTGAAAGAACTATGGAAAAATGCGGTGGATCAGTATCTATATGTGCGTTTTATTTGCTCGGAGGCGACATCAGTAACTCCATCGAAGCAGAAAATATCGCCTTGTATGTCTAAATCAAAACTGATTACCAGAGGGCAGGAAATAACAGTTACAAAAGGAGGTAACGGAAAAGTATTTTATCGATTCTATTACAACCACTGGAAAGGTGGTAATATGAAATTCAAATGGGGAAATACACGTACCAAGTGTCCACTCTATATGGGCGATACATGCTCTTATGAGAACTCAGCGGCAGACGCGCATGTATTCTTGAGTGCAGATATTCCTGTCAATGGAACATGGACCCTTACGAAGGATGGATTGGATACATTAGAAAAATACGTAGATGGAGATGGCTATCTCTATATCCTCTTCTATCCGGGGGCGCAAGCGAAAATGACTATCTCTACAGACGCTCCGGAAGAGGCTGATCCCGTATATCCGACTGCAACCGTTACGGTGGCATGTGATGCAAGCAATCATGTATATGTGCAGGTAAAGAAAGCGCAGACTATCATCATTCGAAATGATGAGGGAACGGAAGTAAAAACCATTGATACACAACCGGATGCAAAATATTCTCTCTCCGGATTACCCGCCGGGCAATATACCCTACAGGGCGAAACGGAGACCATAACGATCAATTTGTAAATGGGAATAAAAATTAGACATAGTATCCGCATAGGGTTGACGATGTTGCTGCTGATAGCAGGCGTGTGTGTTATGTATGCCCGGCAAGCAGCCGGTATCTCGGTGGAAACGGCCACGCGCGTGCTCGCGCCTACGACTCTGACCGTGCAGAGCGGAAGTAATTATATCCGCATCGAATCAAGAAATTTGCCGGCTACCGTGACATACGTGGCGGATACGGCTTTCGGACCGCTTCCGATGGCGCTCGTGATGGGTGATACGCTGGAGGTGCAGATGGTTTTTGATACTTGTCATATGGCATGGCGCTGGTCCATAGAGAAAGATGAGAGTGATAAGATTGTGGAGATTAAGGCGCACGAAGATGCAATCATTCGAGTGGAACCACGTATGTGCACCGTCACGTATAGTGATACGATAGCGGCAGAATGTGGCGGTGTCGAATGGTACGGCCAATGGTATGATAAGAGCGGAGAGTATCCTGTTACATTAGTCAATGCGGAAGGTTGCGATTCAATTCATACGCTGCGCTTGACGGTCTATCAACCGCAGAATACCGATACAACCGCAGAGGTATGGGATAGTATCGTATGGTACGGAAAGACGTACAAGGAGAGCGGAGAATATCCGATTACCAAACAAGATGAGCACGAATGTGACTATACGCATACCTTGAAGTTAACGGTACATACCACCGCTCATGACACGTATCCGGAGACAGGATGCGATAGCATCATGTATAACGGCAAGAAATATACCGAATCCGGTGTGTATGCCGATACCATCTATGATGATTCAGGAAACCGTACCGCCATGGTGCTGAACTTTATAGTGAATCATTCTAATTCCGGAAGCGAGACGCAGGAGGCTTGCGGTTCCTACGAATGGGAAGGAGAGATCTTTAAAGCATCCGGAGATTATACAAAGAAGTTGACGAACGTAGCAGGTTGTGATTCTATCGCCACCTTACACCTCACCATCCATACGCCGCATGGCAATACCGATACCACAGCAGTAGTTTGGGACAGCATCATTTGGTACGGAAAGACGTACAAGGAGAGTGGCGAATACCCGATCACCAAACAAGATGAGTACGAATGCGACTATACGCATACCTTGAAGTTAACGGTACATACCACCACTCGGGATACGATTTCCGAGCACGGATGCGATAGTTTGATCTATGCGGAAAAGAAATACATCGAAGCCGGAGTCTATGTCTTGGATACGATTCCTACGTTCGATGAGAATAGAATTATCCATTATTTGGCAGTAACATTGGGCACCACGCTTCGGGATGAGAAAGAGGAGCCGGATCTATGCGGACGTTATATCGCACCTTCCGGTGCCGTATTTACGGAATCCGGCGTCTATAACGATACGACCTATCAGACAGACGGATGTATTTCTATCCTTACGCTGCGGCTGCAGTTCCAGGATGATTGTACGGTATATGACACTGTCTATTTCTGCGAAGGACAAAACACCAAGCACTTGGAGCGTTGGAGCCCGGAGCATGCAACGTACTTTATACCGTATCGCTACGAGTCACCGGCAGAATGGGATTATATGGAAGGCGTCATTGTATCGCGAGAGACATCACGTGCGTTGGTGGACTTGAAACGTGCGGAGCAGAACCTGTATGCCCATTATGTGGATAGTTTGACATCGGTGACCAGTATCGTGTGGAGTTATCGTCTGCATGGTGCTTCTTCCTACAGTATCATCCAAACGACGGAAGAACCGCAATGGATAGAAACCGGCGTGGTGGCACTGACGGTGCGCTTCGTATGCGGACAGATGTTTACTACGGACTTCACTACCGATATAGAATCGATTAGTGATGATCGATTATCGAGCGGACAGAAAATATTGCAAGACGGACAGATTATCATCATCCGTAACGGCATTAAATATAATCTACTTGGAACTAAAATTGAATAGACAATGAAACCTAATCTGTTAATTACACTGATGTTGATGACATCGGTATGTGTCATGGCGGACAATACAGAACCGTCGGACGTTGTGGACTGCGATTCCTTAGCACGCTTCTATAATGCACAACCCTTCTTCTGTGACTGCGAATATGATTCTCATCCTTTCGCATTCCCGTTAGATACGGTTATTTCTGATACGGTGTGGTTCACCGCTACGGTGGAAGACCTCAAGCAGGGACTCTCTGCGTATTGGTTTTCCAATAGTTCCGTCACCATGGAGGTGTATGCCATATGTCAGAGTAGCGAACCTACCTTCACGTTGACGATTGGAGCCAATCAGATGCGGGAGATGGATATCAATACCATCAATAAGAAGATAGACCAGATGGGAAAAGACGCTTCGTTCATTTCGAACTTGACGCCGCGTATCCGTGTCTATCCGCGTAACGGTGGTTCCGGTCGCGTCTATTGCTATCCGTATGACAAAGGTCCGCATTCGACCTGCGAGGATCCGCTGGAGTTGCGCTACGGTATGACTTACGTGTGCGATCATGCGGAGAATGTGTATCGTATGCCGTGCTCCAATATTACATCGACCGACAAGACTTTTATCGAATGGAAGCAACAAAAAAGCCAACCGGCAGATATATGGTTGACGGTGGGAGCATGCGATGGAGAAGAGATCGGTCGTGCGAAATTGACCGACTCGCTGCATGTCTATCAACCAAGCGTGGAAGCACTCAAAGCGGCACGGACTGCGAAAAAGGATCTGTGGCTGCATGTCAAACATGCCAACAATATCACAGGTCGGGTACAGTTTTATAAGAATCCGAAGTATTACGAACCGGCTGCTCCGGTAATGGGTTCTACGTGCGAAGGAAAGAAATTATCGGTGAACATGCGTTCTTATACGACAGACACAGCATTCATCGATACGATCTGGATTGCACGGGATACCCTTCAGACGCAGGAAGTGAAGTTTACGTTCACGCCGCCCACTATGGAATTTGATACGGTGACTGTGAAAGCTACGGAATTGAACTACGGATATGTCCATACTTCGGGACATGTGCTGACTACCTATGGCGATACCATCATTGATATCACCAAAGCCAATACCTGTACGCGCCGAATCCAAGTGACGGTATTGGAAGAGGCACAGGGAATAGAAAACAAAAAGACAAATGTAGAAAGAAGAAAGATCATTGAGAACGGACAGTTGATTATCCTTATTGATGACCGCAAATACAATGTTTTAGGACAACAGATAGACAAATAATTACATGAGACGAGTTTTATTACTAACCGTTGCTGTACTGACGGCATTTAATATGATGGCTGCCGGTAGAGGGGACGGTAGTACCAAGGCAAACGCGATTGAGTTTGATTGGGGAAAGGGAAATGTACACACAGGAGGGATTAAGTGGTATCGTGTGGACTTGGCTCCCCTCTATGAAGAGGAGAACCCGTCATTGAGTTTATACGTTACCAATCCGAGTCGCGACCAGGCGGTAGATGTGGATATGAATGCGAATGTGGCAGGCGAGACGGAAACCAAACATTATACCATCGCTCCGCATGAGTTTCAATCGTACACCGCGAATGCAACGATGTTGGTGCGAATGCGGCAAACGGAGATTTATCTCACGCTTAATACCACCGGTGAAGTGCGCTTAAGCGCCAAGGTGTTCGAGGCAACGGATCTCGATGAGACCTGTAAGGATGCCAAGACGCTTCGATGGAATACAGAGATGACGCAAACGCCGGGCTATGCAGCTTGGTGGAAAGTGGACTTAAACCCGGTTAAGAATGCTGATCGCAAAGATGCGAAAGTAACCATCACCAACACCGGTTCCCAAACTGTGAACCTGAGAGCCGGACAATCGCTTGACTGCCCTTCATCCGGTTTGACCAAGCGTTCATATGAACTGGCGCCGGGAGCATATATTACGGATACCATCCCGCAAAGTATGGTTACCGGCGTGCAGCCCGATGAATTGTATTTTAGTATTGAGAATCTGGAGGCTCCGGTCAGCATCAAAGTGGAGTTGGTGGACCAACCGGAAGAAACGATCATCTCGGCGACAGATCCGTACACCGTACTGCATGTGACGGACACGATGAAGTTACCGACAGGTGCAACCCTCTACCGTATCAAAGTGGCAGACATGGATTCGGTGGCGAAATACGAACCGGAATTCACCTATCGTAACGAGAGCGACGCGCCTGCCAAAGTAACTGTCAAGATGGCCTTCGGCGTGCCGGCATACGGTACCGGCAATACCGAGTATGATTTGGCTCCTGGACAAGAAGAAGTGGTGGTGTACAAGAAAAACATGCTGGCAAGTATGCAGGATGTGGAGTACATCTATCTGCTGACTATTGTCGAAGGGGATGTCCATTTCTACGGTCGCTTCAAGCATGTGCGTGAAGGAAAGGCATGTAAAACCAATATTGACTTTAACTGGGAAACCGGTCACCGTCAGGAAGCACGTTCCACACAGTGGTATGCAGTCGATGTGGCAAATACTCGTGATAATCTCCAAGATATCATACTTCACCTTGTCAACGAAGGTAATGCAACAGCTACCGTCAAAGGATCGTTGGCATTCTCATGTCCGTATATAGACGTACAGGAAGTGACGCGTACTATTGCTGCGGATGGAAATGAAGTGACCCGTATGTTGGGTATCTCGTCCTATGCGATGATGACGGATACGATTTGGATAGGTCTGGAGACCGACCAGAACATCCGCTTTTGGGCAACGACACAATCTGCACCCATCAAAGAGGATCCGGATACCATGTGCTATACTGCCGTGCCTTTCGATTGGGAAGAAGGTGTGCTGCAGCATGCCGGAGACACCGTTTGGTACTGGATCAACATGGAAGAGGTGCGCGATCGTTCAGCGAAGTTCCCGACCGTCTTCGTGCAGAACCTGAGTAACACCAATGCCGTAAAAATAGATGCTGAGTTATCGCTGGAGTGCCCGGATGAGTTGGAGAACGAGAAACGCACCATGACCATCGCTGCTAATGGCGCATACAGCCGTAAGTTATCGCGTAACCTGTTCGAGAACATCGTGCAGGACGAGATGTATCTCAGAGTGGTAGCTACCGAAGATATCTCTATACAAGTACTGCTGACAGAGAAACCTGCCGGTAGTGATTGCGAGAGTGCCGTTACTTTCAACTGGACCTCCGGTAACCGACAGGATGCGAATACAAACCTCTGGTACACCATTGACGTGCGTGAGGCAATTAAGGCGAAAGAGGACGTGCTCTTCACCCTTGAGAACGGAAACAACACGCAGAGCGATGTGATTTGGCAATTGGCTTACACCTGTCCGGATCCGGAAGCACCGTCTGTACAGAAATATACGATCGATCAGAAGGCGTCTTGTGAGATTCTCAAGCAGTATGCCGAGATGAGGGAACTGCCAGATAGCATCCTCTATGTCAATCTGCAAGGTACAACCTCTTTATACTTATCCGCAGTGCGTATCGCATCCGATCCGTTCGAACCAATCAGTGGCGCAGGATTGAAGATCGATACCATTTCGCTGAACGGCGAAGCGTTCACGACACAGATGACGGATACCGTATGGAAAGTGATCACAAAAGAGGAAGTAGTAGAGGCGCGTGAACTGCTGTCGCGCCTCATAATGACGCCGCAATTGGATTTCCAAAACACAAGCGATGAGGATGTGGTGGTGAAGATAGAGATTGCATACGGATTCCCGGTCAAGGATATCATGCGTTCTATCACAGTGACCGTTCCTGCCGGTGGTTCCCTTGCCCGAGTGCTGGATTGGAAGGCATTCAAGCAAGCCGTTACCTCCTATAAGGAAATCTATGCACGTATCACCATCCCCACTTCGGCGGCAGGTAAGATCTGCTATAAATCCACCATGGTGGATCCTTTCGATGGAACAACCCGTGTGGAGGCTATGCCTTTCATGATGAACAAAGCGTACACACAAGACGCCATGACAGAGCGGTGGTACAAGTACAATTTCGCGAATCTGAAGAGTGACCAAGATCTATACGGAAAGCTTTTGGAGATGAAGACCGTCAATATAGGTGATGGCAAGGCAGAGGTTGAACTGGAGGTATATGAGGGTCTGTTATCGGATGTGGATATGATTGACTACTATCTCGGAGATCGCGGTAAGCGGACCATCGGCAAAGGGGAGAAACAAACGCGTAAAATGCAGGCTGAGTATCTGTATGGTATCGCGAATATGGAGTTGTATGTCAAAGTACGTACCACAGAGAAAGTGCTTATCGAGTGGCAATTAAGCGATTATGACGTAGCAGATCCGGATCCGGCGCAGCAAGATGCAAAATTGCTTGTCCCGAATGTAGATTATATCATTCCTGCGAACACGACCGTATGGTATCAGATGTGTATGCCTTATATGCAGAATAACTATCAGTATGTGGATGCCGGTACCTTCGAGTATGAAGTGGAAGAAGGAGGGGATGTCCTGATGGATGTAACCATTTCCTTCCAAGACACCTTGTCTTACCAACTGCCTGTTAAAACGCGCACATTCAAGGTAAATGATGGAGAGAGCACAGGACAAGAACCCGTCAAGGAACTGATAAACGATATGATCCGGGAGATTGGCTTCCACTTCGATGTTTCCGGCTTTGAAGAGACATTCTTGGATAGTATCATCCATCGTTATGTCACAAAAGATTCAGTAACGGCTTATTTCCGCCTCAAGACGGATAAGAAGATGAAGATGCGAATCAACTTGCCGCAGACAACCGGATTGAATAACGACTGTCAGAACCCGATGAACTTCGACTGGGAACATGGTAATGTCAACCCCAAAGATCAATTAACATGGTATCGTGTCACCTTGGATAAGCGGCAGATTCCGGACTCCTGTGACGTGCGTCTGCATGTAGTGAACTGGTCGGATACCGAAACGGCTACCGGTAAGGCAGATATGCTCTTCAAACTGGATGAAGAAGGTGTATTCAACTGTAATAACCAACCGGATATGTCTTTGACCAAAACCGTAGCTCCGAATGATGAGGAATGGAAAGATGTGGCACGTAACTATCTGGAGAGTATGGGTTGGCCGAGCAGTCTGTTCATCAAATACGAATCGGATCAGGCTACCCATATATGGTTGGAGATGATTCCGCAGAAAGAGCGTGTACGCAAAGATACCTATGTTACGATGTACATGTGTGACGGTGAGCGTTTCGACAACCCATTGGATCATAACTGGACTGTGATCAACGCTTCAGATCCCAGTACATTGCAATGGAAAGACTCGATTGAGAAGAAGGATACGATAGAGGCTATCTTGTACGATACCGTGGTTCATTACACTTTCATTCCGCGTGAGAAACCGACGAAGATCTATCCGATTAGTCAACTGACGAACCGTCCGGTTATCCAACGTGGCAAAGTGCTGGATGTCAGTGCTGCTACGGCGGAATTACAAGCCAAATACAATGCCGATACCGTCGGACATCCGGAGAGACAATATGTGGATACCATCTTCTGGCGGTATAGTCTGGATGGCCAGGAGTATGAAGAGATTTCGGACGAACCACTGTATAAAGAGCGCATCAACCTCACGTACTATGCCGTTTTGCAGTGCGAGAACGACGGCGATACGTTGGAGAATACCTACAAGAACATAGCACGTGACACGTTGATAGAATCGGCTTGTAAATCCTATGATTGGAATATCTACAACGATGCCGGTCGTCTCATTGAAACCAGAACGTTCGATAAAGATACGATGGACCATGTGACCTTCCGTCATACCTATCTGGCTGACAGTATCTATTATCTGAAGTTAACCATCCTGCCTCCTGTAGAAGCGAAAGATTCGGTGAAAGGTGTATGTAACTCCTTCACATGGACGGAAGGGGACGGCAAGACCTATTATACCGATACCACAGTGGTTTATACCTTCGTAGATGGAGCTGTCGGCGGATGCGATAGTATCGTGACGATGAAGATTGAACTCTCCAATGAGGTAGATACCACGCTCAGTCTGGTATCGAAGTTCGGTAACCGATTGCTGATGATCAACCGTCTGGAGATCAATAACATGCCTGGATGGGAGAATGCACTGGACTCACTCGATAACGGAATGGGATATGTGACGTGGTATAGAGAAGCTTCGCCGAAGGATGAAGAAGTAGGTAAAGGGTACTATTATAACTTACCTTCCGGAGAACCGCTACCTGTCGGTGACGTCTATTATGCCGTCTTGGATATTCCTGCTTCGGAGGGTGTCGAATGTGGCTTGAGAGGTGAGACACGTCACTATCGGATACCTTCGCAGTCACACGCTCCGGCATTGATGCCGTCCTTGGCAAAACCGGGAGAAAATATCCGTGTCATCAACCTCGATCCGACGGTGGAGACGACGGTTCGTCTATACACGACTGACGGTATGCTCCAACGTTCGTTCACGGTTTCCGGAGATGACACGTTCGTGCTCAAAGCGCAGAATGAGCATGGATTCTATTTGGTAGAGTTGAGCAATGACGACTTGCGGACAACCTTACGTTATATTGTTAAATAAGAAATGGAGGTAGCACAATGAAGACGATAAAAACTATTCTGATTGCAGCCATCCTGATTGGTGCAACTGCTGTTTCCTCTTTGTCGGCGCAGCAAGCTGCACCCGCTCAAGCGCATTCATGGCAAGTGGCTGTAGGCGACTCCGTAATGATTAAACGTGAGTGTCAGAAATACCTTACCGGCGAGACTCCTTCCGCTTGGGTTTGGGATAAAGTACATACTGTTCGCCAACTGGGATCGAAACGTTTCCCGGAAGGCATACTGCTGATGAACATCTATTCGTGGATGTGTGAAGACTGCTTGGTTCCGGCGAACGCCAAAGAGGCAGCACCGGCTCCGGTGGAGGAAGAGATCATAGAAGAGCAACCGGTTGAAGAACCCAAAGTGGAAGAACCGATTGAAGAACCTGCACCCGTTGAGGAACCGATACAAGAACAACCCGTCGAGGAGGCCGCTCCTATTGAGGAACCCGCTCCGGTGGTGGACGTGGTGGCGCACGAGCAGGCGAAAGGCGATACGATTAAGTCGCAACAACATTTCAGTGGAAGCTATGACCGTTTCACGATCGGTCTGCGTGGCGGTGCCGCTTCACTCATGCACCATGCGCAGAAAGGTAACTGGACCTGCGGCGGTGATGTGGTGCTTGACCTGCAGTATGCGCATTATTGGACCAAAGACGGACGTCCGGTGGACCTCGGTCTGATCGTCGGGTTAGGCATCGGATATGCGCAGAGCGGTTTGAATACTGCCAGTGACTCCACAGCATTCACAAAGGATAAAGTCGATTATACCGTAGTGACCAAAGATGTGAAGGAAACGGATCACCAGTTGCAACTGGAGGTACCGCTTATGTTCTCTTTGATAGCAGATAACGGCGTGTTCTTTAATATCGGTCCGAAATTCATGATCCCGGTTTATACGCCGTATAATCAGTCCATCAACAAGGACGAGACCCATATTGCTGCCTATGTCCAGGAGACAGGTATTACCACGGTGGATAACCCTGTAACCGGTCAGTACAACGGCGAACAGCCGACGGCAGAGAATGGTATCCAGTTTAAGATGAACGTCATGTTGACGGCAGAGTTGGGTTACGAATGGATCCTGAATTCCGGTAACTCACTGGGCTTGGGTGCGTATGCCAACTATAGCGTATTTAACTCGTTCAAGAATACCACAAGTACCGAAGGTTTGTTTAACTTAACTGCTCCGACGGATGACGACAAAGCGCATGTCGATGTGCAGTCGGCTACGAAGACCTATGCGGATAAACTTGGTTACTTCGATGCAGGAATCAAAGTGGCATATCACTTCAACTTCCCGAAGAAGAGAAAAACGAAAGACGCTCAATTATTTTAACCATGACGGTACTTTGTATCGAAACCAGTACATCTGTTTGTTCGGCGGCTATCTGCAAAGATAGTGCGCTGATAAAGCAGTATATCAATAATGAAGGCAGTAACCACGCACGTTTGCTGCCCCGTTATATAGAGGAACTGCTCATGTTTGCACGTGAGCAATCGCTCTTTATAGATGCGGTGGCACTGTCCGAAGGTCCCGGCAGTTATACCGGTTTGCGTATCGGTGCTTCCACCGCCAAGGGACTATGTTACGGATTAAATGTACCCCTCATTCCCGTCCCGACACTCGAAGTACTCTGCGAAGCAGCAAGAAAACGATTAGCGATTAGCGATGAGCGAGCGGTTATGATTCCGATGATAGACGCAAGGCGGATGGAAGTTTATACATCCGTAATGATGAATGGTGAATGGGTGAATGGTGAAGGTGCGAAAGCAATCATAGTAGAGAATGAAGAGTCGCTTTTATCTTTGAGCGATAGCGGTCTTTCGACTTTCGACTGTTATTACTTCGGCGACGGAGCTGCCAAATGTCAATCGGTATTCACTAAATCCAACTGGCACTACATTCCGGACATCGTTCCTGAAGCACAGTATGTCGGTAAGATAGTCGAAAGACAAAAGTCGAAAGAAAAAAGCATAGATATCGCGTATTACGAACCGTTCTATCTCAAAGAGTTCATAGCCGCACAGAGTCATGTCAAAGGACTTGTATAAAGTGAAAGGTGAAAAATGAAAGGAGAAAGAAGAATATATAGGAGTATAGTGAGAGGGTTGATGATCCTTTCAGTTTTCAGTTTTCAATTTTCAATTCTTTCGTGCTCTACACAGAAAAACACGAAGGCTACGCGCTCTTTCCATCAGACGAAAGTCAAATACAATATTTTGTATAATGGCAATATCGCCTATGAAGAAGGTTTAAAAGCCATACGGGATGCGAATACGGATGATTACTCCGGTATCCTGTATCTTTATCCCGTATCCAATCATCTGGCAGCGGAAGCGGCTTCTACGCAGATGGATAAGACTATCGAGAAATGCCGTAAATGCATCAAGTTGCATTCGATCAAAGCAAAACCGAAACGGGACCCCAAAAAGGCGAACGATCCCAAATATAAACTGTGGTTGCAGTCTGAAGAGTTCAATGCCAACATGGATCAGGCATGGATGCGGTTGGGCGAAGCGGAGTTTCATAAAGGCGATTTCTTAGGGGCCGTCAGTACCTTCAACTATATCATCCGTCATTATCCCAACGATCCCGATATCATCGCGCAATGCCAGTTATGGATCGCACGTGCGTATGCGGAGATGGATTGGCAATACGAGGCGGAAGACATGCTGAATCGTGTGCAGATAGACGCACTCAGTCGCAAGCATGCCAAACTCTATTCGGCGGTCAAAGCGGATGTGTTACTCAAAGGCGGGCATTATCACGAGGCGATACCATTCGTTAAGATTGCTATGCCACATGAGAAACGGAAGATCTACCGTCCCCGTTTTGCATTTGTGTTAGGTCAACTATACGAACGCGAAGGAAACAAAGCCGAGGCGGTGCATGCTTATCAATCGGTAGTCCGTATGGCACCGCCTACCGAGATGGAGTTCAATGCCCGCATCCGTATTGCCGAACTGAGCGGTAAGAGTGCTATTCGTTCCTTGCGCTCCATGGCACGGCAAGCCAAACACAAAGATCGGTTGGATCAGATATACGGCGCTATCGGAAATATCTATATCCAGCAGGGTGATACAACGCAAGCACTCGAGATGTACGAGAAAGCTATTGCGGAAGCTACCCAAGCAGGTACGGCAAAGGCAGCCGTCCTTGTGCGTGCAGGTGATATTTATTTTGAACAACACGCGTACGTGCCTGCGCAACCTTGTTACCGGGAAGCTGTCACGATCCTTACGGCGGAGCATGATGACTATTTACGTGTGCAGAAACGCTCGGAAGTGCTGGACGAACTGATCGTCTCTTATACGCAAGCGCAGTTACAAGACTCCTTGCAGCGCCTGGGACATATGACCGAAGAAGAACAAAGGGCGATCGTGGAGAAGATCATCGCTGACCTTATCGAAGCAGAGAAAGCCGATTCTATTAAGCAGGCACAGACGGCACGCGAACTGGCCCGGGGAGATGGCGAACTGATGAGTGTGAACACATTGAATATGTTAGGCGGTGGGGGGCAGAAAGGCGAGTGGTATTTCTATAACCCGCAACTCATCAAACAAGGAAAACAGGAATGGTTGCGTCGATGGGGAAACAGACAATTGGAAGATAACTGGCGTCGGCAGAACAAGCAAGTCGTTATCAATGATGAGATGAACGACGCCTTTAATGACGAGAATGACAGCACTTTGTTGGGTGCTGACTCTACTGCAGTACGACCGAAGATAGAGACAGATACCCATAAACCCGAGTATTACCTGCAGCAGATACCCAAGACCGAAGACGATTATATCATCAGCGATAGCCTGTGGAGGGATGCGATGGTGGCATTGTATTATATATACCGCGATAAGTTGGAAGACGATCCGCAGGCACAGGAGACCTTACGCCGTTTGGAAGAGCGTTTCCCGTCTCATGTGTCCGTAGAGGCTATTCATGAAGATGAACGGTTGCGCGCTTTGCGTCATGACGAAGCGTACATCGCCCGCATGCAGCGGATGATAGCTGCGCAGGACTCGCTATATGCCGTCACCTATGATGCCTATAAGCATGGACGTTATGCAGAGGTAAAATCACAAATCTCCCGTATCAAATCACAAATGACCAATCACCAATCACCAATCACCAATGCATTGGTTCCTCGTTTCCTCTTTCTGAATGCGATATCCGTAGCACGAACAGAAGGACAACAACCGTTCATTGAGGAACTGCAGAACTTGGTAGCCAACTACGGCGAAACGGAGTTAGGTGCTATGGCGAAAGACATGTTGGCGATGATGGGACAAGGTATGGAGAGTCAGAAAGGCGGAGCAACAGGTAATCTGGCGGACCTGCGTAATCAATCGACAGATTCGTCAAAACAAGATGACGCTTCCGTCGCTGAACAGCAATGGAGTGAGGACCGCAAACAACCGTCTGTGGTACTGCTCATTCTGCCTGATGCCGAAGAACAGGCACTTAATGATTTGCAATACGAGGTGGCATTGTTCAACTTCAGTCAGTTCCTGATTAGGGACTTTGACCTGCAGAAGATGCCGGTATGGGGCGAAACGGCGGCATTACGTATCAGCGGTTTTGCTGATCTGGACGAAGCGGAGTGGTGGATAGGCCTGACGCAGAAGAACCCGGAGATGCAGCTTGCTCTGCAGAATATACAAATTAAGGCAGTAACCGAAGTAAACCTGCCTCTCTTAAAATAAAAAAAAAGAGAACCGAAGTTCTCTTGTCGGGAAGACGTGATTCGAACACGCGACCTCCGGTCCCCCAGACCGTTGCGCTACCGGGCTGCGCCACTTCCCGCTTCGCTTTTTTGAAAAAGCGTGCAAAGGTACAACAAATATTTGATATACGCAAGCAAATTCGTATTTTTTTAACGAAAATGAGCAAAAAATTCTATATTGAGACATACGGATGCCAAATGAACGTCGCCGACAGCGAAGTGGTAGCCGCTATTTTGGAGACGACGGATGCCGTCATCACCGACCATTGGGAAGATGCGGATATCCTGCTATTGAACACCTGTTCCATCCGTGATAATGCCGAACAGAAAGTCGGAGCCCGTCTGCGGGAACTGAAAAGTCTTTCAGCGAAGCGGTCTTTGCTCCTTCAGCGAAGCGGTCTTTCAGCGAAGCGGTCTATTGTCGGTGTGATCGGTTGCATGGCAGAACGCATGGGTAAGGAACTGATTGATGAGTTTGGGGTGGATTTTGTGGCAGGTCCCGATGCCTATCTGGATATCCCGAATCTGTTGGCGCAATGCGAACAGGGACACAAGGCGATGAACGTGGAATTGAGTACCACGGAGACCTATCGTCAGATCATCCCATCCCGTATCGGCCGCTCTATCAGCGGATTTGTCTCTATCATGCGAGGATGTAATAATTTCTGTTCCTATTGCGTGGTGCCTTATACCCGTGGTCGCGAACGGAGTAGGGATGTAGAGTCCATCCTCAACGAGGTGCGTGATCTGCAAGCACGCGGATACAAAGAAGTGACCTTACTGGGGCAGAATGTGAATTCCTATAAATATGAGGATATCGACTTTGCTGACCTGCTGGAGATAGTCGCAGATGCGGTACCGGACATGCGTATTCGCTTCACGACCAGTCATCCGAAGGACATGTCCGATAAAACGCTGGAGGCCATCAGCAGGCATAAGAACCTCTGTAAGTTCATTCACCTGGCAGTGCAGTCGGGTTCCAATCATATCCTTAAGTTGATGAACCGCAAATATACGCGGGAATGGTATCTGGACCGTATTGCGGCTATCCGGCGTATATTACCTACTGCAGCCATCAGTACCGATATCTTCTGCGGTTTCCACGACGAGACACTTGAAGACCATGCTCAGACGCTCAGTCTCATGCGTGAAGTGGGATTTGACTCTGCGTTTATGTTCAAGTATTCGGAGCGACCGGGAACGTATGCCCATAAGCATCTGCCGGATAATATCCCGGAAGAAGAGAAAGTAAGACGACTCAATGAGATCATCGCGCTGCAAACGCAGTTGTCGCTGGAATCTAACCAACGCGAGATAGGTAAGACCGTTGAGGTGCTCGTGGAAGGATTCTCCAAACGTAGTCACGACGACATGTACGGACGTACCGAACAATACAAAACGGTCGTTTTTCCGCGTACCGATCAGAAAGTGGGCGATTTGGTGCAAGTTCGCATAAACGAAGCGTCTGCTGCTACATTAAGAGGTGAAATCGTGTAAAAAAGAAGAAATTTTGCATTTTTTTGCTAAAATATTTGGTTATATCAAATAAAAGCAGTACTTTTGCATCGAAAACAAAATTTTCATAGTTAAGGTTTAGGTTTAATGGCGAAAGGAGGCTGTGAAGTTTCCTTTCGTTTTTAAACAAAAAGAAGGCGGAAGCCTTATTTTTTATATGAACGAAGAAACACAAAATACCAATCCTGATTTGACGGATATGGATGAAGTTCGCAAAGCTATCATCGCAAGCGAGATACTGACGCGTAAGTATTGAATGAACAAATTTGAAATTTGAAATTATAAATATATTATGGCAGTAACGTACATGACCGAAGACGGTCTGAAAAAACTGAAAGAGGAGCTCCACGAATTGGAGACAGTAGAGCGCCCACGTATCATTGCCGCTATCGCTGAAGCGCGTGAAAAAGGTGATTTGAGTGAGAATGCGGAGTATGATGCAGCCAAAGAGGCACAGGGCGCATTGGAAACGAAAATCGCGCATATGAAGGCGAAACTGGCTGACGCGCGTGTGTTGGATGCATCGGATATCAAGACGGACGAGGTGCAGATCCTTACCAAGGTGCGCGTGCGCATGTCCAACGGTATGGAGAAAACCTATCAATTGGTTACCGAAGGCGAGGCCAATGCATTGCAAGGTAAAATCTCTGTTACCACCCCTATCGCCAAAGGCTTGATGGGTAAGAAAGTAGGTGAGATCGCAGAAGTGCAGGTACCGGCAGGTGTGATGAAATTTGAGATTTTAGAAATAAGTCTCTAAATGACAAAATCGTAAATCGTCAAATCGTAAATGGTATGACAATCTTTTCGAAAATCATCAAAGGTGAGATTCCCAGTTACAAGGTAGCTGAGGATGAAAAGAACTATGCGTTCTTGGATATCAATCCGTTGGTAAAGGGTCACACGCTGATAGTGCCGAAACTGCCGGAACCCGAAGCGGATTATATCTTTGATTTGTCCGACGAACAACTGCATAGCTTGATGTCGTTTGCCAAGAAAGTGGCAGCCGGTATCAAAGCGGCTACAGGTTGCAAACGTGTCGGTGTCACCGTTATCGGTCTGGAAGTAAATCATGTGCATATTCACCTCGTGCCGATGAATGCGGAGAAGGATATGCTTTGGTCTAACCCTAAACTGTCCCTTCCGGCAGAAGAGATGGCGATCATCGCCAATTCGATAGCCGAGGCGATAGAGAAACTCTAAAAAAGAAAGTCCGCAACTCGCGGACTTTTCTTTTATACACTTTACACCTTACACTACCATATGGACACACGTTCATTGGGGGCAACGTACATCGGGCTCTCCGGTGTCACGTTCCATGCCTCGTACCAGGCATTGATCTGCGGCAGGGCACCGTTCACACGCCAACGACCGAGGGAGTGAGGATCTCCTTTCGTACGAACCAGAATCTCTTCCGGACGGATGTTGCCTGCCCATACGTTGGCATATGCCAAGAAGAAACGTTGCGCCGGTGTGAAGCCGTCACGCTCTTGCAGACGATCTTTCTCAGCCTTTGCTTCTTCATTCAGACAGAAAGCCAGATAACTCACCTGCAAACCTCCGTGGTCTGCGATGTTCTCGCCAAGCGTGAACGCACCGTTGGCATGTACGCCTGGTGCTACTTCGATACGGTTGAATGCCTCTTCCATCACTTTGGTGCGGGCATCAAAAGCAGCCTTGTCTTCTTCCGTCCACCAGTTAACCATGTTTCCGTCCTTGTCGAACTGGCAACCTTGGTCATCGAAGCCGTGGGTCATCTCATGACCGATGACAACGCCGATAGCGCCGTAGTTGAAGGCATCGTCCGCACTCATGTCGAAGAACGGATATTGCAGAATACCGGCAGGGAAACAGATCTCATTGCTGGACGGATTATAATAGGCGTTCACCGTCTGCGGCGTCATGTACCATTTCTTCTTATCCACCGGTTTGCCCAAATAGCTGAGGCTGTAGTCCTGTTCGAACTTCGCCGCACGTTGCAGGTTGGCATAGTACGTATCTTCGGGGTTAACGTCCAACTTGCTATAGTCACGCCACTCATCCGGATAACCGATCTTAATGGTCATGGCGTTCAGTTTCTCCAGTGCCTTGTCTTTGGTCTCACGGCTCATCCATTCCAGATTCTCAATGCGGATGCCCAAGGACTTCTGCAGGTTCTTAACCAACGCTAACATACGCGCTTTGTTCTCCTCCGGGAAATATTTCTGTACGTACATCTGACCAACCGCCTCACCGAGCGTACCGTTCACGATACCGACGGCACGTTTCCACAACGGACTCGGTTCCTCACGACCGGACAGTACCTTGCCATAGAAATCGAAACTGGTCATGTATATCTCCGTCGTCAGGTAGGAAGAAGCCCCTTCGATCACCTGCCAGGAGAATAAGGTCTTCAGATCCTCCAATGACTCGTCAGCCAACATCTTTCCGGCTTCCTGCAGATGCGGGATCTGACCGATGGACAGGCTGTCCAACTCTACACCCAATGCAGCAAAATATACCTTCCAATCCACCTGCGGAACCAATGCCTGCAACTCGTCCAAGCTCATCTTGTTATAATTGCGGATGGGGTCACGTAATTCCACATTGCTGTAGGCAGCTTTCGCCAGACGGGTCTCCATACGCAGTACCGTCTGAGCACGTTCGGCAGCGTTGTCAAAACCGAAGAGACCGAACATCTTCTCTACATAGGCTACGTACGCTTCACGGATCTTCGTGGTCTGCTCGTCGGTATCCAGATAATACTCCTTCTCTCCTAAGGAGAAACCGGCTTGATACTCGTTCATGATATTCATCGAACTGTTCATCGCATCGGCATCCACGTACATCGCCCAAAGGCTGTAGTCCATCGCTTTACCGAGCGCTTCAGATAAGTCCTCACGACTGTTGATTTGCTCGATTTCATCGAGTGTTTTTTTGACAGGCTCGATACCTTCTTGATCCCGACGTGCGGTGTCCATCGCCAGGTTGTACATATCGCCGATCTTTTGGGCCACTGAACCCTCTTGGTGCGTTTTGGCAGCCAAATCTTGAATCAAACCGTTTACCTGCTCGAGGTTGTTCAATCCTAACTTGTCGAATGAACCGAAACGACTGTATTCCGGTGTCAAGGGGTTGTTCGCCATCCAGCCGCCACATGCGTACTGGTAAAAATCATTCTGCGCCACGGCGGTTGTATCCAGATTTTCCAAATGAATACCCGTGGTCTGCTGTTTGTTAGTGCATGCTGTTGTCATAAATGCAAACGCTGCAAGCGTAAAAATAACTTTTTTCATAAATCTTTTTTCTCAAATTGCGCTGCAAAATTACAAAAAAAATACCAACTGTGCAAATTTTTCGTGCATAATATAGGTGAATTTTTGTGAAATCCCCATAAATAGGTATTGTGTATGTCGCGAAAAAGCAGTATCTTTGCAGCCGATTTGGTGAGACGATGAGTGAACTGCATAAAATAGCGGTGATGGGTCTTCCGCAAAGCGGGAAGAGTTCGGTGTGTCATGCGTTGCAAGCATTGGTGGAGCAACGTAAGGCAAACCATGTCGCAGGAATGCACGACATGCAGTTTGTAGAGGTGCATCATCCGGACGATTTGCATGGCCGGAACTATGATGTAGTGCTGCAGATCGTCGATTCTACGCGTCTGGAAGAGTCTCTCATGCTCACGCCTCATATCATCGATGAGCATCAGAAAATCGTTATCGCCATCGGTCGATATGACCTGTTACTCAAAACGGATCACTCGCTGAATCTGCTTAAGTTGGAGCAGTTGATTGGTGTTCCTACCTGCCGTGTGTCGGTGCGGTTGAACTACGGTTTGCCCAACTGTCTGGATATTGTGGAGAACACGATCCACAAACCGGCTTCTACGGCACACCCGATCTACCACTTGCGTGATCAGGAAGGCGATGAAGACACCTATCGTGCGTACGTACACGGTATCTTAACAGAGACGCTCACGCACGCGAAGGACGACAAGCACCAGACACGCTTGGAGCGTATCGATAAAGTGCTGACCAATCCGTGGTTGGGCTTCCCGATTATGATGGCGATCCTTTATTTTGTCTTCTGGTGTACTTTCGCATTAGGCGCTTATCCGCAGGGATGGATAGAAGAGGGTGTTAGCGCATTGAGTGAATGGTTGAGAGAAATCACTGCAGAAGGATGGTTCTCCAGTTTCTTGATTGACGGTGTGCTGGCGGGCGTAGGAGCGGTGCTGGCCTTTGTGCCGAATATCATCATCCTGTTCTTCTTTATTTCGCTCATGGAGGACTCGGGATACATGGCGCGTGAAGCGTTTATCATGGATAAAATCATGCACCGTGTCGGTCTGCACGGCCGTAGTTTCATTCCGATGCTGATGGGGTTTGGGTGTAATGTACCGGCGATCATGGCCGCCAAAGATATACAGAATTCCAAGGACCGCGTGCTGACGATGCTGATGGTTCCTTTCATGTCCTGTTCGGCGCGTCTACCGGTTTATATGCTATTCGTCGATACATTCTTCGAGCGTCATAAAGCCCTGGTAATGATCTCTATGTATGCCATTGGTATCTGCCTTTCTGTACTGTTTGCGATTGTGATGAAACGCACTAAATGGTTCCGTCAAGGCAATGACGATACCGTCAACGAGTTACCGGAGTTCCGTATTCCCAAGGCGCATAACACGGCTGCGCACATATGGGAGCGGGTAGCGGATTATCTGCAGAAGATCTGCACCGTCATCCTGTGGGCATCGGTTGTTATCTGGGCACTGGAGTATTTCCCGACCCAGGATCTGAATGACTTGGAACACTCCTATCTGGCACAGATAGGTCAGTTTTTCTCACCGGCCTTGGAACCCCTTGGCTTCGATTGGAAGATGTCCGTCTGTCTGTTAACCGGTCTGCCGGCGAAAGAGGCGATCGTCTCTACTTTGGCTATCCTGTATGGCGGAGACCTTTCCACAGCAGGTTTCACACCGCTTACCGCATTCAGTTTTATGCTCTTTGTGCTGCTCTATTTCCCCTGCGTAGCGACCATCGCCACCTTACGTCGCGAAGCGGGCAAAAAGTGGGCATGGTTCACGGTCTTCCACAGCTTGGCATTGGCGTGGTTAGTGGCTTTTGCGGTCTATCAGATAGGCAGTTTGCTGTAAAATACGGCGTTTAGCATGTAAAAATTCGAAAAAATCAAAGAAATTGGCGTACAAATTTGTGTATGTCATTTTTTTTTTGTAATTTTGCGCACTTTTTGTGTGTCGTGCGCGAATATGCGCGTGCTACACGTAGGAAGATAGTGGAAAATAAACAAATTATTTAAATAAAAACCATTATGCAAAACAAAGGACTTATTAGAATCTTGGCGGCATGCCTTTTCGTGGTATGCGCCTTCTATCTGTCTTTCTCGTTTGTGACGAGGAAGCAAGATAGAAAAGCAGCAGAGTACGCAGTTGAGCACAACACTACAGAGGATGTGTACTACGACTCTATTGCTACTAAGAAAATCTGGTTCGGTTACACGCTCAAAGAGTGCCGTGAGAAGGAGATCAACCTTGGTCTGGACTTGAAGGGCGGTATGAACGTAACCATGGAGGTATCCGTTCCTTCTATCTTGGATGCGCTTAGCGGTCACAGCACCAAGCCGGAGTACAAAGCAGCTCTGGAAGAGGCTAAGGCGCAACAGGAAAAAAGCGGAAAAGACTTCCTCGATCTCTTCTTCGCAGCTTACGAGAGAGATCCGGAGGCAAAACTGGTAGAGGTGTTTGCTACTTGGGAGTTGCACGACAAGGTTAAACCGACGATGAGCAACTCGGAGGTAGAGAACGTGCTGCGCAGCGAAGTAGAAGATGCTATCAACAACTCGTTCAATGTGCTCCGTACGCGTATCGACCGCTTTGGTGTGGTTCAACCGAACATCCAGAAGTTGGCTCAGGCCGGTCGTATCTTGATTGAGTTACCGGGTATCAAAGAGCCGGAGCGTGTTCGTAAACTGCTCCAAGGATCGGCTAACCTTGAGTTCTGGGAGACCTACGAAGCCAGCGAAGTGATGCCGGCTTTGATGGAGATCGACCGTGAGTATGCGGCTTTGGCTCCGAAGGAGGAAGTGAAGGCAGAAGAGCCGAAGGCTGAGCAGAAAGCAGAGGTTGCCGGTGATGATCTGACTGATCTCGTTGAGAACCTCGGTCTTGATTCCGCTGACGCGGAAGCGGCAAAGAACCTTGAGGCACAACGTGAAGAGTACAAACGTTCCCATCCCTTGTTCGCTATCCTGAATCCGTCATTGAGTGACGCCGGTCAGGCTGGTCGTGGTCCGCTGGTAGGTACCGTTCATTATAGCGATACCGCTGCGGTGAATAAGATGCTCACTTCGCCGATCGCACAGAAATATGTGAAGAACGATGTTCGTTTCCGTTGGACGGTAAAGGCTATCGACGAGCGCGGTGCTTACTTCCAGTTAATCGCTCTTAAAGCACAGAGTGACGGAACCCCGAGTCTGGAAGGTGACGTGATCACCGATGCACGTGCTGAGTTCTCGCAGATGGGTACTGCAGCCGAGGTATCGATGGCAATGAACGCTGAAGGTGCCAAAGACTGGCAACGTCTGACCAAGGAGAATATCGGTAAGTGCGTAGCTATCGTCTTGGACGGTTATGTATATAGCTATCCGCGTGTGAACGATGAGATCAAAGGCGGTCGTAGCCAGATCACCGGTAACTTCACCGTAGAAGAGGCAAAAGACTTGGCGAACACCCTGAAGTCCGGTAAGATGCCGGCTCCGGCTCGTATCATCCAAGAGGATGTGGTAGGTCCGTCGCTGGGTCGTGAGTCTATCAGAGCCGGTTTGCTCTCTTTCGCATTGGGCTTCCTGCTCATCCTTATCTACATGATTTTCTATTACGGTTGGACACCGGGTCTGATTGCTGACTTTGCATTGGTATGTAACGTCTTCTTGCTCGTCGGTATCTTGGCTTCGTTCAGCGCCGTACTTACCTTGCCGGGTATCGCCGGTATCGTCTTGACTATGGGTATGGCGGTCGATGCGAACGTGCTTATTTACGAACGTATCCGAGAGGAGTTACGCGCCGGTAAGGGTATGCGTAAAGCAATCGACGACGGTTTCAAGGGTGCTATCTCTGCCATCGTGGACGCTAACGTCACTTCGTTCTTGACGGGTGTCATCCTGGCTATCTTCGGTACAGGTCCTATCAAGGGCTTCGCTGTTACCTATATGATCGGTATCATCTCTTCGTTCCTGACAGCTGTGTTTATCACCCGTCTGTTGCTCGATGACTACTGCAAACGTGAGAACGCGAAAGAGTTGAGCTTCACCACCCGTCTTATGCAAAACTTCCTGCAGAATATCCACTTCGATTTTGTGGCTGCACGTAAGTACGCATACTGCATCTCGGGTGCGCTGATCATCTTTGCTATCCTCGGTCTGGAGCCGCACGTGTTCGGTCAATTGAACCTTGGTATCGACTTCTCCGGTGGACGTAACTATGTGGTTCGTTTTGACAACCAGGTAGTGGATCAAGTAGCTGATACGTATAAAGCAGAAGGTAAAGAGTTCCTGTTGCGTGCAGAAGTGAAGGAGAACCTGAATGAGATCTTCCGTGCTAACCTTGCGGATGGTGACCAATTCTCGTTGAACGTGATTACCTTCGGTAACGAGGCTAACCAAGTACGTATCTCTACGAACTTCGGTATCAAAGATAATTCCGAGGATGAGGACGAGCGTATTGCCAAACTGATTTACGAAGGTTGCAAACCGTTCTTGGCAGAGGGATTCACCTTTGAGGAGTTCAATGCAACAGACGTTAGCGAGATCGGTATCCGTTCCAGTCAGAAAGTAGGTCCGGCAATCGCAGATGACATCAAGACCAGCGCCGTATGGGCTATCTTCGCTGCACTGCTAGGTATCTTCATCTATATCCTAGTTCGTTTCCGTAACTTCGCTTACTCGGTGGGTGCTATCGTTGCTTTGTTCCACGATACAGTGATCATCTTGGGTCTGTATGCTATCCTTTGGAAGATCATGCCGTTCTCTATGGAGATTGACCAGGCCTTCATCGCTGCGATCCTGACCGTCATCGGTTACTCTATCAACGATACCGTGGTCATCTTCGACCGTGTTCGTGAGTATAACGGTCTCTATCCGAAACGTGAGAAGAAGATCAACATCAACGATGCGTTGAACAACACGCTGAGCCGTACGTTCTCGACTTCTATGAGTACGTTCGTTGTATTGTTGGCAATCTTTATCTTCGGTGGCGAGACGATCCAAGGCTTCGTATTCGCATTGTTGTTAGGTGTGATCGTAGGTACCTATTCGTCTCTGTTCATCGCTTCGCCGATTGCATATGATATCCAACGTGCACAGGCTCGTCGCGCAGAGAAGAAAGCAGCACTGAAGAAATAAAATCGTACATCGTACATTTGTAAATCGTACATGCAAAATGATTTCTTAAAATACGCCGTATCGCAGGGTTTGAACTCCATGCATGTAGAGAACGTCATGTCTCGCAGCATGGATTCAACCCGTGCGAGCAGCGGATATATATCGCCGACTATTCTGGAGGAGCGTCAACTGAACGTGACCCAGATGGATGTGTTCAGTCGTCTGATGATGGATCGTGTCATCTTCCTTGGCACCGAAGTGAACGACTACACCGCCAATGTGATTCAGGCACAGTTGCTGTACTTGGACTCCGTGGATAGCGAACGCGATATCAATCTCTACCTTAATACGCCGGGTGGTTCGGTTTATGCCGGTTTGGGTATCTACGACACCATGCAGTTTGTTAAAGCACGTGTATCGACCATCTGTACAGGTTTGGCGGCATCAATGGGGGCTGTCTTGTTGGTGGCAGGTGAGAAAGGAATGCGTGCCGCATTGCCGCATAGCCGTGTCATGATTCATCAACCGCTCGGAGGTATTCAAGGCCAGGCAAGTGATATTGAAATTACTGCCAAAGAGATTCTCAAACTCAAAGAAGAGCTGTATCAGATCATCTCTGACAAGTCCGGCAAGTCCATGGAGCAAATCCGTCAGGATGCAGACCGTGACCACTGGATGACCTCACAAGAGGCACTGGAGTACGGAATGATTGACAAGGTGTTTACACGTAAAGAGTAATGGGTAAGAGGAATTACGGAAATACCTGCAGTTTCTGTGGACGCTCTATGCCGTCTATGTTCTCCGGTATGGATAACGATGTGCTTATTTGCAATGAGTGTATCGAGCAGGGACATCAGATGGTATCGGCTTTGCCTAAGAAGAGCGCTTCCAAGGAGGACTCGCTGAACATGGAGAACCTTCCTACTCCTGCAGAGATTAAGGAGTTCTTGGATCTCTATGTAATAGGGCAGGATGAAGCCAAGCGTTTCCTTTCTGTAGCAGTCTATAACCATTACAAACGTGTGCTGCAAGAGATCAGCAATGACGATGTGGAGATAGAGAAGAGTAATATCCTGCTGGTCGGTTCTACCGGTACCGGCAAGACCCTTCTCGCTCGCACTATTGCCAAGATGCTCAAAGTACCTTTCGCTATCGGAGATGCGACTGCGCTCACGCAAGCCGGTTATGTAGGCGAAGATGTCGAATCGCTCTTGGTTCGTCTTCTTCAGGATGCCGACTACGATGTGAATAAGGCGCAAAGAGGTATTATCTTCATCGATGAAATCGACAAGATTGCCCGTAAATCGGAGAACATGTCCATCACGCGTGACGTGAGCGGTGAGGGTGTACAGCAGAGTTTGCTGAAGATGCTGGAAGGATCTATTGTCAATGTGCCGCCTCAGGGAGGACGCAAGCATCCCGATCAGGAACTGATTCATGTGGATACCAAGAATATCCTCTTTATCTGCGGTGGTGCGTTTGACGGTATAGAGCAGAAGATATCGCAGCGCATGAATACGCAGGTGGTAGGTTTCGCTGCCCAACAACAGGCGGCGCAGGTGGATAAGAATAACCTGTTGCAGTATATTGCACCGCAAGATCTTAAATCCTACGGTCTTATCCCGGAAATCATCGGTCGTCTGCCGGTGCTCACCTATCTGCAACCGCTGAACAGAGACGCCCTGCGTAATATCCTTACCGAGCCGAAGAATGCGCTCACCAAGCAGTATAAGAAACTGATGGCGATGGATGGAGTGGCACTCACCTTTGATGATGAAGCACTGGATTATATCGTCGATAAAGCGCTGGAGTATAAGTTAGGCGCACGCGGTTTGCGGGGACTGATGGAGTCCGTGATGACGGATCTGATGTTCGAACTGCCGAGCCGTAAGAAAATAGGTACTTCGCAGTCGTTCACCATTACCAAAGAATATGTGGCGCAAAAACTGGGAGTTCAGAAACTGGTACAATTAAAAAACGCGGGTTAAACCTCGCGTTTTTTTATCAGAACCCGCTGTAGATGATTTCCAACTGCATACCGTTGTTTGCCGAACGAACCTTGGTGGCAGACATCGTCTGTTGTTGGCGGACAGAGGAGACGGTAGTGGATGAATAAGAGGTGGCACTGGTCTGTACCGTTACCGGAACCAGTAACATATCCAATGTCGGATCATTGCTCTCTTGACGCAACTGGTTGGTGAGGAAGGACGATAAGTCATACGAGTAATAATACACGCTGTTTCCTACCGAATCCGTTCCCTGGTTCAATGCGCTCAGGATGGCACAGGTGTCGGTAGGTAATTCCTTGTTACGGAAGAACCTCTCCATGCTTTGCTCTTTGATGAGTAACATATATGAGGCGGGTTGCAACCAGTCATTACGCGTTATCTCACCGGAGGTGCCATTGAACACATTCTCCACATCCACTTGCACGTAGGCTTTGTTGACATACGGACGTTTGACCAGAGAGATGGATTCGTCTATTGCCACTTCCATATGCTGCATGATGGTATCCGCTATTTGCGCCATCGGGAATTGCAGGCGCGTATATACGCCTGCAGGCGCGATAATATAATTATAGGTGTCGGAGTCTTTCTTCAGGTTTTCTATCAACTGCGGTTTATCTACATACTGCAGATGGTTTAATGTGCGCACTTCGGCATTGGCATAAAAAGCTTTCATGTCCTGCACTACGGTATCTTTGCCTGCTTTCTGATACGAGAAATGGTAGTATACGCCCAGTGCGATGTCGGTTACATTCAGAATGGTGGAAGAACCGAAGGAAGTCTTAATATACAACCCTTTAAACAATCGGTTGAAGGACTCCTGACTCTCGAAAGACTGAATAGAAGCAAAATAGCGCATGAAATCGTCGTTCACACGCATGCGCACCAGCGGTACATAATCGCCGTTATAGTTTTGCGTAGAATCTTGCTTCTCTGCGGCTACCACTATCTTACGGTTGGCAAGGATACTCTTTTTATTGTCCGGATTAATAAAATAATCGTCGATATCCAGATCCGTCGGGTAGGTTCCGGAGTAGTCGAAGGTCTTCTTATCCATCATATAGGCATCGATGGACAGAGGTGCATACGCATCTCCTTCCCAACTGCCGTAATACATGAACAAACAAATCGAATCCACGGAGTCCACCGAGAAACCCTCCGGATAATGATACCCCTCAGGACAAGCCAACTGCGTCATGATAGATGCCTGAAGCAGTCCGTAGTCCGTCTCAATCTCTCCTAATAAGAATGAATCTGCCTGCGAGATGATGGCATTACAACTGTCAATCGTGGAACGAAAGGCAAACGTGTCTGCCAATACAATGATATGATCTTCCGGCTCCAAAACCGACTGACCGGTATAGGAGACGTCATCTTTGCATGCCGTAAAAAGGCATATGACGGCCATCAGACAACCTATGACAGTCCATCGTTTACTCATTCTCTTTCCCCAATAATGTCTGATAGAAATCCCATTGACGTTTTGCCTGCGCCGTGTAATCCTCCAACTCCTCATAGGCCAATATCGGTTTTCCCTTCGTCTCGATATAATTAGCTACACGCTGGTTTACTTTCGGTGTCGCATAGATGAAGGCATCCGAGTAATCGGCAGCGAGACGCATCAACTCCTCATAACCCACCGGGAAACCGGCTAACGAGCGCACATCGGTGTTGGTCACGCCGTCAATACGTAACTTATCCGTGAAGTTTGTCGGGAACGGTTTCTGATACTCATTATCGTCCAACATCGTCACAATCTTTGCATTGGCAAAGAAAGGCTCGTCGTTGAAGGCACGTTTGAGGTACAAAGGAACTAACGCACTCATCCATCCCGAACATAAGATGATATTCGGCGTCCAGCGTAACTTCTTCACCGTCTCGATCACACCGCGGGCATAGAAAATAACGCGGTCGTCATTATCCGCATACTCCACGCCCGACTCATCCTTCGTCCCTTTACGGCGATGGAATAAATCGTCATTGTCGATGAAATAAATCTGAATACGTGCCGTCTGGATGGAAGCCACTTTGATTAACAACGGATGATCCGAGTCCTCTATAATCAGATTCATACCCGAGAGACGAATCACCTCGTGCAACTGATTGCGGCGTTCGTTGATCTCTCCAAACTTAGGCATGAAGGTTCGAGTCTCATACCCATGGGCCTGAAAATACTCAGGAAGCTGTCTGTTTAACAGACGTATGGGCGTTTCTTCCGACAGAAACGGGCATATCTCTTGAGAGATAAAAAGGATACGATTCGGCTCTTTCATAGGCGTGAGTACATTAATTCGCACTGCAAAATTACAAAAAAAAAATGATATATGCAAAAAAAAATGTTATTTTAGTTGTTTTTGCTTGCAAAATACGGAAAAAAGCAGTAACTTTGCACGTTTTTTGAAGAAAAAGAACGTAAATAATAATCCATATATGCAAATTATTACCACTAAAAGCGAGTTACAAGCAGTCGTAAAAGCTTGTAAGATTGCGAACAAAACCATCGGTTTGGTTCCCACGATGGGTGCCCTTCATGCCGGACATGCGAGCTTGGTTCGTCGTGCCGTCAATGAGAACAATGTATGCTTCGTTTCTGTATTTGTCAATCCCACTCAGTTCAACAACAAAGAGGACTTGGCGAAGTATCCGCGTAACATCCAGCGGGATGCGGAACTGTTAGAGAGTATCGGGGCGGATTTCATCTTCGCACCGACACCGGAAGAGATGTATTCCGAAGAGGAGATGAACTCTACTTTTGCATTCGATTTTGCGGGACTGGACCAAGTGATGGAAGGTAAGATGCGGCCCGGCCATTTCAACGGCGTCGTGCAGGTGGTGAGTCGTCTCTTCTATCTGGTGCAACCGGACAAAGCTTATTTCGGAGAGAAAGATTTTCAGCAATTAGCGATCATTCACCACATGGTGGAACGTAGCAGCATGGCGGGTACGTTCGGAAACCTGCAGATCATCGACTGCCCGATCGTTCGCGAAGAATCCGGTCTGGCATTGTCCAGTAGAAACGAACGCTTGTCCAAGCAAGAGAAAGAGACCGCTTTGGCGATCAGTAAGACACTCTTTGCCTCCTTGGAGTGGGCAAAAGAAGCGGGGGCTACGGTCGCACACGTGCAGCAACGTGTCATCGATACCATCAATGCGGTGGAGGGACTGGAAGTGGAGTATTACGAGATCGTAGATCAGAGTACCTTGCTGCCAACCGACTCGTTCAATCACGCCATCGGATGTGTCACCGTCTATTGCGGTCCCGTGCGTTTGATTGATAATATCAAATATAATTGATAGTTGATAATTGATAATTGAAAATCGTTTGCGACTCCCATATTCCGTATCTCGTTGAGGCGGTGCAGAACGCATGGCCTCACGTGCAGATTTGTCCGATGAAACCGGAAGAAATTGATGCGTTTTCTGTGCGAGATGCAGATGTGTTGGTGGTGCGAACCCGCACACAGGTGAATGAAGCCCTCCTGGCCGGTTCAAAAGTGCGTCTCGTATGCACCGCGACCATCGGATATGACCATATTGACACTGCTTATTGCGAAGCGCACGGTATCCGTTGGGTCTCTTGTCCGGGTTGTAACGCCCAAGCGGTGTGCGACTATATCGAGGAAGCCCTGGATGAAATCATAAATCATGAATCACAAATCACAAATACACCGACTATCGGTGTGGTCGGTGTCGGTCATGTGGGTTCGTTGGTGGCGAAGATGGCGGAGCGCAAAGGCTACAAGGTGGTGCTGAATGATCCTCCGAAAGGAATAGGAGAAAGTCTCGATTTCATCGCACGAAATTGCGATATCATCTCGTTCCATGTACCGCTCAATGAGACAACGCGTCATCTGTGTGACGAAGCCTTCCTGACCAAATGCAAACCGGATGCTTTGATCATTAACGCTGCACGTGGCGGAGTGGTGGACGAACAGGCATTGTTGCAAAGCGGACATCCGTTTATCATCGATACGTGGGAAAATGAACCCGTCATCAATCATCAGCTATTGGCAAAAGCGCTGCGTGCGTCGTTTCATATCGCCGGTTATTCGGCGGAAGGCAAACGCAATGCAACGCAGAAATGTCTCGATGAAATCGCGACTTTTGGTTGTTTGACACCCGTTCTGTTACCTTCTTTTCCTGCCAAGGGAGATACAGCACCCGGATGGCTCGAAAGAGTCACCAATATCCTGAAAAGCCATCCCGAGCAGTTTGAACAACTGCGCAAACAATATCCGCTGCGGTAATCGAAAAACCGGAGCGGTATTTTTTTATACGCAAAAGTTTGCGTATGTCATTTTTTTTTTGTACTTTTGCACCCGATTTTAAGAATATGGCAGAAGAAAAATATATAGACGAAAGTCAAAAGTCGAAAGTCGAAAGCCCCGCCGTATCGTACGGCGACGAGAACATTATCCACTTGGATGACATGGAGCATATCCGGCGTCGTCCGGGTATGTACATCGGTAAACTGGGTGACGGCAGTCACTCCGATGACGGTATCTATGTGCTTATCAAGGAGAGTATCGATAACTCCATCGATGAGTTCCGTATGGGTGAAGGTAAAGTTATCGAGGTCGATATAGTGATGAATGGTGACGCTTCGCTTAATGGTGAGAATGGTGAAAAGTCTCGTCAGATGGTGCGTGTACGGGACTACGGTCGCGGTATCCCCTTGGGCAAACTGGTTGAAGTGGTCAGTGTCCTTAATACCGGCGGTAAATATGACAGCAAAGCCTTCAAGAAATCCGTTGGTCTGAACGGTGTGGGTACCAAGGCTGTCAATGCCTTGTCTTCTTTCTTTGCCGTAGAGTCCTATCGGGAAGGCAAAACCCGTCGGGCGGAGTTCGCACAAGGTAAGTTGACATCTGATACAGGTATCGTTGATTATAACGGTTCGGAGAAACGCGGTACGGTTATTGAATTCGTGCCCGATGACAGCAAAGGGCTTTTTGAAAACTACCATTTCCGGGATGATTATATCGAAGAGTTATTGCGTAACTACGCCTACCTCAATACCGGCCTTACGCTTGTCTATAACGGAAAGAAATTCGTTTCCAAGAACGGTCTGTTGGATCTTCTAACGGAAAATATGACGGTTAATCCGTTGTATCCGATCATTCATATCAAAGGCGAAGATATCGAGATAGCCTTGACGCATACGGACCAGAACGGTGATGAGTATTTCTCCTTCGTCAACGGTCAGCATACCATCCAAGGCGGTACACACCAAGCGGCTTATCGCGAAGCGATAGGTCGCACCATCAAAGAGTTCTTTAACAAGAACCAAGAACTGGCCGATATCCGTAACGGTGTGGTGGGAGCGATCGCTATCAATGTGGAGGAACCGGTGTTCGAGAGTCAGACGAAAGTGAAGTTGGGTTCGAAAGATATGAGTCCTACCGGCGGCGTGAGTGTCAATAAGTTTGTCAATGATTTCGTCAAACAGCAGTTGGATAACTACTTGCATAAGACGCCACAGACGGTAGAGATCATGCTGCAGAAGATCCAGGACTCCGAGAAAGAACGTAAAGCGATCGCCGGTGTCACCAAGGCGGCACGGGAAAGGGCGAAGAAGAACCTGGTCAACAACCCCAAACTGCGGGACTGTCAGATTCACCTCAATGATGCCAAGCCGGTGAAATCGGCAAAAGATGCGGATGACGATCTGCGATTGGAGAGTTGTATCTTCATCACGGAGGGTCTGTCCGCTTCGGGTTCTATCACCAAGAGTAGGGACGTTCGTACCCAAGCGGTCTTCTCGTTGCGCGGTAAACCGCTGAACAGTTACGGACTGAGCAAATCCGTCGTTTATGAGAACGAGGAGTTCAACTGCTTGCAGTCGGCGTTGAATATCGAAGACGGTCTGGATGAACTGCGGTACAATAAAGTGATCATCGCCACCGATGCCGATGTGGACGGTATGCATATCCGGTTATTGATGCTGACCTTCTTCCTGCAGTTCTTCCCGGATCTGGTAAAGAAAGGCCATGTCTATATCCTGCAGACACCGCTCTTCCGTGTGAAAGATAAGAACCAGATCGTTTATTGCTATTCGGAAGAAGAACGGCAGAAAGCGCTCAATAAGATCAAGAATCCGGAGATTACCCGATTCAAAGGTCTTGGTGAGATTTCTCCCGATGAATTCAAGGGTTTTATAGGTTCCGGTATTCGTCTGGACCAAGTCAACCTGCGTAAAGAGGACAACGTAAAGGACTTGTTGGCGTACTATATGGGTAAGAACACTACCGAACGCCAGCAGTTCATCATCGACAACCTCGTTATCGAAGAAGACAGGGTTGATAATGATGGAATGATGGAATGATGAAATGGTGAAATGAAAGCTCTCATTGCATTCATAGTGATGGCGGTTGGGATACTCGCATTGATAGAAATCAATGAGCGTATCAAGGCAAAAAAGTCGAAAGTCGAAAGTCAAAAGTCGAATGAAGACTGCCCAAAAGAAAAATCCGAGACAGAAAACTGCTCGGATTGTAGTCTGATAGATCTCTGCGAGAAAAAGCCTACTGCCGAACCGTAATATGGAAGCAACTCTGCTTCCATTCGTATTTCACGTAGATCTTTCCTGCTCGTTGGTGGTTGAGCAGCACTTGTCCCAGTACCAGTTTCAGATTATCCTCGTGCATGTAGTCGCGCGTGCGCGTTACCTTATCATAACGCATGTACGCGAGATCAAAGGTCGTGCCGTAGCAGTGGCAGCTCTGGGTTGTCGAGTTGATGTTTCCGCTGCGTTGAAGGTATTTGACATCTTCTTGCGTGCGTAAAATAGAGGTCACATAAAAGCGGTAATGGGGTAGTCCGTTACGTTGTAAGATATCTGCCCACTCGGTACCGATGGCATCCAGTTCGCGTTTGGCAGAAGGGATGAGATACGGTACAGAATGCGTAAGGTCATCAACGATATAGTTCTCATTGGTCTTGACCTCTACGAGTTTCTTACGCATCGATGCCGCTTCGTCCCGGTCTTTAGGAGGGTGGGGTAAACCGATACGGGAGGCCACCTCATGTTGCTTGGACTGCAAGTCGTTGAACTTATCCTTATAACTGAACGTTCGTCCCGGATACGCCACCAGATGGTCTTCCGTGATCTCTATATTTCCATTATTTTTATTGCTGCAACCAGAGCAACTTGATAACGCATATGAGCAAAAAGTGAGGAATAACGAATAAAGACATAACATGTATGTCCTTATTCCTATACCTCGATAACTTCGATAATTAATGTAGTGTGCATTTAAATCGGTCATGTTGATCATATGATTGGCCACTTGTAGACATCCATTCCCATGAATACAAATTAGAATCATTTATCAATGTATCTTTTATGTATGGAGAAAGACGTTGCTCCCATTCATACACATAGTGGGTTGTATTATTAGTTAGTTTGGTTTGTATCCAGCATCCTTCATTTTTTATATAATAGTCATTTACAGATGATCCATATACTGCAGATATAGGCATTAAATGAGTTTGTTCTGTGAGTTTAAAAAACATATTGATTGAATCTATCTGCATGTTTTCTATATGCATAATGGCAGAATCAGAGTGTGTCACTTTTGTCTTTCCCCACTTTACAGCAATCTCTAAATCCCACGATTGATTCGTTGGGTTAGACAAAATAAAAGTCTGAGTAGCCGTTAATTTGTTTTGTTTTATACACGAAACACAGCAAATAGCGAATATAAATATACCTATATATTTTATATAATTGTGATTCAATCTTTATGTAAGTTTACTTAGATACTCCATTCGAAGCCGTCTTTGGTGTCTTTGATTTGGAAACCGAGGGCAGTCAGTTCGTTCCGGATCTTGTCCGACGTCGCCCAGTCTTTGTTCTGCTTCGCCTGCAGACGAATGCCTAAGAGCAGGTCAATCGCTCCGCTAAAGGCTTGGAGCCTATTTGACATTTGTGATTTGTCATTTGACATTTGCCCATCATCCAACCGCAGACCGAGGATATCGATGGCGAAAGTCTTCCATACCTCGCGCAGTTCGTTGAGGTCCGCTTCGCTGATCGTACCCTTGCCGTCATGCACGGTATTGATGGCGCGCGTGGAGTCAAACAAAGCGGCAATCACGAACGGCGTATTGAGATCATCATCCATGGCTTCGGTGCAACGTTGACGCAGACCGGCTATCGATCCGCCAATCGTGGCGGATGTCTCTCCTGCCGCTTGCAGTTTTTGCAAACGTGCATAGGCTTCCTGCATACGTTGCAGACCTTTCTCGGCAGCTTCGAGGGCTTCGGACGAGAAATCGACCGTTGAGCGGTAATGTGCTTGCAGGATGAAGAAACGGATGACCATCGGTCCGAAGGGTTTGGATAAGAGCGGGTGGTTACCGCTGAAGAACTGCTCGAGCGTGATGAAGTTATTATAACTCTTACCCATCTTCTTGCCGGCGATGGTGATCATGTTGTTGTGCATCCAGTAGTGGACGGTCTCATGACCGAGTGCGGCACAAGACTGTGCGATCTCCGCTTCGTGGTGCGGGAAGATGAGGTCCAGTCCGCCACCGTGAATATCGAACCGCTCACCGAGGTATTTGGTACCCATTGTAGAACACTCCATATGCCATCCGGGGAAACCTTCGGACCATGGTGAAGGCCAATGCATGATATGCTCCGGTGCCGCTTTCTTCCAAAGGGCGAAGTCATAACTGTGTTTCTTCTCGTCCTGTCCGTCCAGTTCGCGTGTCTCGGTGACGATATCGTTGAGGTTACGACCGGACAGTTTACCGTACGGATAGTCCTTGGCGTATTTCTCCACGTCCATATATACCGACCCGTTCACCACATACGCGTACCCGCGGTCGAGTATCTTTTGAATAAATGCGATCTGCTCGATGATATGACCCGATGCATGGGGTTCGATAGACGGCGGCAGAACGTTGAGCGCTGCCATGTCCCGATGGTAACGGTTGGTGTAGTACTGCACGACCTCCATCGGTTCGAGTTGCTCGAGCCGGGCTTTCTTGGCTATCTTATCTTCGCCCTCATCGGCATCGTGTTCGAGGTGACCGACATCGGTGATGTTACGCACGTAGCGCACTTTATAACCGAGGTACTGCAGATAGCGGTACAGCAGGTCAAACGTGATCGCCGGACGGGCATGCCCCAAATGGGCGTCACCATAGACGGTAGGACCGCATACATACATGCCTACGTGTCCTTCGTGCAGCGGTTTAAACGTTTCTTTGAAACGTGTTAATGAATTATAAATTTCAAGCATTCAGTTATCAGTTGTCAGTGATCATAGTAATGTTTTCGGATCCAGATTATTGCGTTCGATGTCTTTGAAGTAATTGAACGTACCCACTTTGAGTTCTTCGCAAGCAGCTTCATCGCAGACGATGATACCGTGTTGGTGCATCTGGAGCATGGAGACGGTCCACATATGCGAGATAGGTTCCTCGATAGCGTGTTGGAGGGCACGGGCTTTGTTATGACCGTTCACCATGATGAGTACTTCTTTGGCATCCATGACGGTGCCTACACCCACGGTGAGGGCTGTCTTGGGCACTTTGTTGACGTCGTTGTCGAAGAAACGGCTGTTAGCGATGATAGTGTCGGTAGTCAGCTCTTTCTTACGGGTGCGGCTGGTGAGCGATGAACCCGGTTCGTTGAAGGCGATATGACCGTCGGGACCGATACCGCCGAGGAACAGATGGATACCGCCGATATTCTTGATTTTCTCTTCGTAACGGGCACATTCGGCTACGAGGTCGGGTGCGTTGCCGTTCAGAATATTGACATTCTCTTTGCGGATGTCGATATGACTGAAGAAGTTATTCCACATGAAGCTGTGGTAGCTCTCCGGATGGTCTTCCGGCAGGTTGACATACTCGTCCATGTTAAAGGTTACCACATTGCGGAAGGATACTTTTCCGGCTTTATTCAGTTCAATGAGGGCACGGTACATGCCGAGCGGGGACGAGCCGGTAGGAAGACCGAGCACGAAAGGTTTGCTCTCTTTGGGGTCAAACTCATTGATACGTTTTGCTACATAGTTCGCAGCCCACTGACTGAGCAGGTCATACGAAGGTTCAATAATTACGCGCATAAATTATTTGTCATTTGTCATTTGTGATTTGTCATTTTATTCTCCTAACAGGATCTCTTCGATCTCGGGTTCTTCGAGGTTGACGCCGACGATGATACCGTTACGGTCAATGAGGACGGTATGCGGGATGTACTGCACGCCGTATTTCTCGGAACACGGATAGTATTCTGTTTCCCGGATCTGCAACCATGGCATCTGTTCTTCCTCCATGGCTTTGATCCAATCGGCTTCACGTTGATCGACCGAACAACTGAGTATCTGCAGTCGACCTTTGGGTTGCCCGGCGTATATCTCTTGGAGAACCGGAATAAGGCGCCGGCAGGGACCACACCAACTTGCCCAGAAATCAACCAACACATAGTCTGTCTGACCGACGAGCTCACTAAGCGACAGGGCTTCACCTTCCGGTGTCAGACCGGTGAAGTCGATATAGGGGTGACCTTTGGACGTAGCGGACTGTATCAGAAAATGATCATAGATCTCTTTGATCTGCTCTTGCTCCAACATGGATTCGGGCATGATGTCGAAGAGTTCCTCTTTCTGCTCGGCGGAGAAGAAAGGATAGATATTCAAGAACAGCGTATCGGCGTACTCGGACTTGATGTTCTTTTTGAGGAGCAGGTAAGCGGAGTCGATGAGGTTGGTCAGCACGGCTTGCTGTTCGTCCATAGTCTGCGCCTCACTGAATGCCAATTCGGCATTGGCATCCAGGTTTTCCCACTCGGCTTTCAGGTTCACTTTTTTTCGGCAACCGACCAAAGCCAGGGTCAATGCCAAAGCGATAAAAATATACTTTTTCTTAGCCATAAAGGCACGATTAACTTCGTTTTTCATATCAATCTATTTTTTGTAAAACAACTGCACTGCGTGCCGGCAGGTACATCTTCAGCCAACCCTTGCCGTCCTTGGCGTAGAGGTTGTCATGCTCGGTGAAATGCTCCACGGAGTCATCGCTGAGACCGAAACCGGCGAACTCTTTGGCATCGGTATTGAGGACCACTTTGTATTTGCCTTCGGGAACCAACATACCGTAGTCGGTGAAGGATTTCTGACCGTTCCAGTTGAAGATGAACAGCAGGTCATTGCGGGAGTAAGCGACAACCTGGTCACCCTCGTTGTCCCACCATTTCATGACCCACGGCAGATGTTTGCCGACATTGTATTTCTTCTCCTCCGCGGTCGGGTTCTGGATGAGCAGATGTTTCTTGAGCAGATGAACCATGGCTTGGTCGAAGCGGTTGAGGTCGGCGAAGAAATAGTTGGGGTTATCCACCAGATCCCATTGACGACGGGCATATTTATGACTCCAACCGTTGCCCTCACGCGGGAAATCGATCCATTCGGGATGACCGAACTCATTACCCATGAAGGTGAGATATCCACCATTAATGGTGGATGCGGTAACCAACCGGATCATCTTATGCAACGCGATACCGCGGTCCGCCATATAGGTCGAATGACCGTGCTCGAAATGCCAGTACATGTCGGAATCGACGAGACGGAAGATGATGGTCTTATCGCCCACCAGCGCCTGGTCGTGACTCTCGGCGTAGGAGATGGTCTTCTCGTCCTCACGGCGGTTGGTCATCTCAAACAGGATATGGCCGGCTTTCCAGTCTTCGTCCTTGACCTCTTTGATGTACTTGATCCAGAAATCAGGGATACCCATCGCCAGACGGTAGTCGAAGCCTACACCGCCATCTTCGATGGCAGCAGCCAGACCTGGCATGCCGGACATCTCTTCGGCGATAGTGATGGCTTCGGGTTTGACCTCGTGAATGACCTTATTGGCAAGGGTCAGGTACATGAGGGCGTCGCCGTCTTCGTTGCCGTTGAAATAGGAGGGATAACCGTTGAAGTCTTCGCCCAGACCGTGACTGCGGTAGATCATACTGGTCACGCCGTCAAAGCGGAAACCGTCGAAGTCATACTCGTCCAGCCAGAACTTACAGTTCGAGAGCAGGAAATGGAGCACTTCGTTCTTGCCGTAGTTAAAGCAGAGCGAGTCCCAAGCCGGGTGCTCGCGACGGGCACCGTCATGGAAATACTGATAGGGGGTACCGTCGAAGTTACCGAGTCCCTCCAGTTCGTTCTTCACGGCGTGACTGTGCACAAGGTCCATGATGACGTGGATACCGCGACCGTGCGCATCGTCGATGAGGGCTTTGAGTTCATTGGGCGTACCGAAACGACTGCTGGCAGCAAAGAAATTGGATACATGGTAGCCGAACGAACCGTAGTACGGGTGCTCCTGGATCGCCATGATCTGGATGCAGTTATAACCCAGTGCATCGATACGTGGCAGTACATCGCGACGGAACTCCTCGTACGAGCTCACTTTCTCCTCTTTGGAAGACATACCGATATGGCATTCGTAGATGTAAAGCGCTTCGCGCGATTTGTGATTTGTGATTTTCCGGTTTTTCCATTGGTACTCGGGTTCGTCCCAAACCTGCGCAGAGAAGATCTTTGTCTGCTCGTCCTGTACGACACGGCGTACATAAGACGGGATTCGTTCGCCGTAACCGCCGTTCCACTCGACAAGCAGTTTGTATAGTTGTCCGTGTTGGAGTGCGTTCTCCGGCATTTTGGCCTCCCATACGCCGTTGCCGATTGGCTGAAGACGGTATGCCTCGTCCTTCTGCCAACCGTTCATGTCACCTTTGATATAAATGGCGGTCGCGTTCGGTGCCCATTCGCGCAGCACCCATTCGCCTGCTACTTTCTTTCCTTTAGCATCGGTGTAGGGTTTTTGATGGTGGAGACCGAAATACAGATAACCGGTAGCCCATTCGCTGAGAGGTTTGCCGCCGGTCAGTTCGGCTTCTTTGTTCCGTGCGTAGTCTGCGCGCGCCTGCAAGGCACCCTCGTAGGGTTGCAGATACGGGTCACGCTCCACAATCTTCAAGTGTTTGGGTGCACTTTCGACTTTCGCCTTTCGACTTTCAACTTTTTTTGTTGCCATAATCGTATGTGTTTTTCGTTAATGTATTTCAATTTGGCCGCAAAGGTACGAAAAAAAAATGACATACGCAAGCGTATGCCATTCTTTTTGTTGCTACCTCTCATTTTTTCGGACTAAAACGGGGTTTTAACGGGGTTTTGAGGTAGTCTTAAGGTGGTTTGGAGTGCAATAGGACGACATCCGTCATCCATCTGCATGGTCGCGTTCATATCGCGGCCATATCGCGTTTATATCGCGGCTTTGATTCGATAATGGATCGTAAATGCCCCTTGATTGATACGATGTTCTATTTGTCTCACACGTAATCATCACGTGGTCATCACGTGGTCATTGCCTATGCAAAACCTATCCGGAAATGTTCTTTTTTACGAGATATGCAAACCTATACATAAGGAGGACAAAACCCCGTTAAAACCCCGTTTTAGTGGCAGAAAAAAAACAGGACTGGCTGCCTGTCTGCCCTTGATTAGGAAATCATATGAGCAGTAGAGCAGATGAGCAGTTGTTTTTTAATTTACTTCACACATGGGCGTGTGTGAAATAATTAGAATGAACTGCTCATCTGCTCTATTAAGATCGCTTATCGTTGCAAAGTTATAACTTTTTTTGAGATATGCAAATCTAAGTTTTGGAAAAATGTAGGTGTATTACAGCGGAGGGGGTATAAGTGCTTTTTAAAAACATATTATTCAGTCTTCTTATAAAAACGATACAGATCAAAGTTATCCGGGTCTCCTATGAATCCCCAAATCATGCTTGGTTTGATTGCCCCATCTACTTTTTCATTATGTATATTCATATACACAACACATCCACCTTTATCCCATTGCATTTTTTCTTCCTTGGTCAAAAGATGAGTTGGTCTGGCATCTAAGCAAATTTGATAACATATCGTATCTCCGTGTGATACCTCCGGTGTTATTCTCCAGTATCCGCTAAAATTATAGAAAGAACTCTTCTCGTCGGTTGTTCCAAAATAATAATAGTAATTATTGATACCTTTTTTATTAACATTATGTAATATGCATGTTCCATCATTATTAATTTCTATGATGGCACCATCATCAGCAGTCCAAACTCCAACGATCTCAGTGGAATCAGGGCTATATCTAGAATATTTGTCCCAACGATCAAAATGGCTCCATCCGATGAAACGACTTGTCAACATTGTCAGTAACGCGAATCCAATAATGGCCTTCCTTGCAATTAGTTGACATGAGCATAGTACTACGCTCAAAGCTAAACATGTCAAAACAATGTACTTTTTCATTATTTATTAGGATTTGGTATTGTTGTTATCCAGTCCATCGTAATATTTATAGGCGCCATGGCACCAGTTACTGGAGCTCCGTCTTTAAACATATTTGTTATTATAGGTTGTATATAATTCTGCCAATATTTACTATATCCAGTAAATGGGGGTTTAAAAAATGATTCCGCAGACATAGGATTAGTAACACGAATCGCTACTACAGCATCTCCATTTTTATTAAATCCTAAAAATCTCCATTCAAAGCTATAAGATCCCATAACAGATGATGCCATATTTCCTACTGCCTTTCCTATGCTTTCATTTATAATAGTAGCAAATGCTGTTTCTATATCATGAACAAAAACAAACAACCGCTTGTAACCAAGACTATTTAGTGAAAAATCAATTCGATTATTTAGCTTTGAATCTTTAGTCTTATTAAAAAGATATTCTTGAATCATATCGTATCATTCATCCAAAGTGTTATTATTGGTTGTAAATTGTTGGACGAAGGCTGAATTATCTGTAAGGTGAACACTACTTGGCATCGTACCCAGAAAAAATAACAAAACTAAATCAAGTGGTTTAAAATTATTAAGAGGGGATGAGTTCATCTCTTCAGAGGGTTCCGGTTCTTCATAATCATTCGCCTGCACTTCACTCCATTCAACCACATCGTGATTCCCATAACTAGAACGGTATACTCCGTTATCAAAATCATAAAAATAACACCCATTCGCATCTACATGTTGGATTGGATTATTTCCACACCAGGCATAGGGTGATATGTGGTAGTATTTTTCGCATAACGGATCCATAGTTGTGGTGCGCATAATTGTAGCGTAGTACATGCGCGCCTTACTATCGTATTCGTTTAATTCATGAGCAGTCACTAACTCCTTGCCGTTATACAGATAGGGTTGCACACTCAGTGTATTTGATTGCATAGGTACACCGGAAGCATAATACCGTGTTTGCTGCACGACGTCATCTGTAGTGGATCTGACTACGGCACAGATATTGCCAAGATGGTCTTTGAGATAATGGAAACGTATCATAATGCTATATTATTTAGTTTGACGCTGCTTACTGCTTTTTGCGAATTTGTGCAAATATAAGTTTTGGAAAAGGTTGGGATTTTAGTTCATACGAATCGAAGGAGGGGATGAAAGAGTGGCATCATTATTGATGCTATGCTCTTTCAAATCATCAATAACAATCACAGCCTCTGGATAATAAACACATACACTATCAATGACGTCCTCAATGAATGGAAGATTCGTTGCTCCGTTCAAGCCGTAGTATTTGGAGGGAAAATAGTCCCAAGCGATCTGTTGGTCATTAATAACAACCCATCCGCTTCGCATAACATAAGCAGGCGCGATATTAGTCTTTTTGCGGACATGC
>Ga0247611_10000224_pt1 | contig 119416 bp, 195 predicted proteins | sample 177DNAGHGhighgp2_FD_192422 | JGI IMG/M metagenome (GOLD analysis project Ga0247611, IMG submission 192422) | Sheep rumen microbial communities from Palmerston North, Manawatu-Wanganui, New Zealand - 1770 DNA GHGhigh gp2 | ecosystem: Host-associated > Mammals > Digestive system > Stomach >... | reverse complement strand
GCGGTGTTACTTTTAATCGTAAGAAAGTTCCTTGGCAAGCCATGAACGCTAAGGGATGGGATGTTGAAGAAGGAAGCTATTCCACATTTGACTCTTATTCTACAGGCGTAGAATTAGCTGACGGAAAAGTAGTAACATTAACAGTAACTCCGATCCTTCCGAATGGCAAAGTATTATCTGAAGACGAAGTCAAGCAATACATAGATGATAACTTACAGGGATTAGGCAGTATCGACGATATCTTTAATGCGGATAACGGCGAGAATGGTAAGACCATTGTAATGAACGCTTACGAGGGCGGAACTGAAGAGATTGTTAAACAAGCCGAAGCCGCAGAAATGGCTATTCATTCTCTGTCTGATGCTTACGAAACGATGGCTGCTGATGCAACGTTTGATCCTCAATCTGCATTCGGTGAGTACGGAGAAGGTTGGTGGGATGGACTCGAAAGAATAGCGGGTGACGCTCAAGATGCTAACCAGGCTCTTGCTCAGTAGCTGATCACTATGGCTCAAATTGGTCAGGTCGATACCTCTAATATTAATAGTGTTGATGATCTGATGAAGGCTCTTGGTGTTTACAAGGAATACGGATTTGGTGAAGAGTATAAAGCTGACGGAATGTTCGGTTCTCTTACGACTCTTGACAGTGAATCTCCTGATATCGATAAGTACGAGAAGAAGATCGTAGAGCTTTCTAAATCCGAAAAGGGATTACAGCAGTTAGGCGAAAGTTGGAATAGATAGAGCGATACCCAACAGAAGAGTGTCAAGAAGATGCTTGGCTTCAGTGACGAGTATTATGATGCTCTTAAAAAGGGAACGAAAGATGCACAGAAATGGGGCAAAGAAACTGAGAAAGCCTATCAGATGAAGAACCTGAAGAATCTCGAAAAGAGCGGTAAGATTCTGGATGGCATGTCTAAGGTTTACGATGTCCTGAATGGGAATATGGATGATGCGAGTAAGGCATACAAATCGAATGTCGCAACACTGGAAAAACTCAACAAGGGCATGACCGCATACAAGACGTTATCAAACGGTGCAAAGAAGGGAACGACCGAATATACCGATGCAATGAAAGATCTTACAACTGCTACAGGCATGACCGAAGAACAGCTTTCTACTGCAAGCGGTATGGCATAGGCTTTGTCTGAATTAACTTCGCAATGTGATACGGCACAGTTTTCCCTCGAATCGTTGGTTAATGCCATGTACGCAATTGCCGGTTCTAGCTTCGATCCTTCTACCTGGAACAACGGATTGATTACGTTAGGTGCTAGTGCATCGGATGCAGAAAAAGACCTTGCCAATATGATCAATACAATGTTAAGCGCAGCGGGTGCAACGATTTCCGCAACGCTTAATGCAGATAAAACCGTAGCTTCTCTTCATGTTAATGGCATCGGATCAACTGGAAGCAAGACAACCTCTAACAAAAAAGGTGGAGGTGGTGGCGGAGGCGGTGGCGGTAACAAAGATAAGAACGCCAGTAGCTCCAAGACCGACAAGAAAGCCACTGAACAATCCAACTGGTTAGAACAGATTAAATTCCGTGAGCAGCAACTCCAAGACCTGATCGACAGACTGGGTATCCTGCGTGAGCGTTACGATATGCAAGGCTATCTGACTGGTGAGATCAATACGATTAAACAGCAGAACGAGAGAATCCGTGAGCAGACTGAACTTTATAAGAAGAACAAGGATGCAGTCGGTAAGCGTATTGAGTCGACGAAGAAAGAACTCGCAGCACAGCAGAAGGGAACAGAAGAGTATGATAAGGTACTCGCCCGTCTGAAAGAACTGCAAGATGCTTATGCAGAATATGACACTGCAATACTTGAAAACCAGAATACTGTTCTTGAGAATGCGGAAGCCGTGAAAGAACTCCGCAGAAGAATCCTTGAACAGGAGATCGAACTGAGGAACGTTCTTAAAACCGCAATCGAAGATCGTAATCAGAGAGAAGAAGATTCTGCTAATGCCTATGTGGATATGCAGGATCGAATTATAGATGCGATCAAAGCCCGGTACGAAAAGGAACGGGATGAGGTTGAGCGTACAACTCAGCTGAAGATCGATGCCCTTGAAGAAGAGACGAATGCTCTGTCTGAAGCTCTTGACGAGAGAAGGGCGTTATCTGAAGAACAGGATAAGGCTGTAGAGTTAGCTAAACTTCAGGCACAGTATGCCCGTATTATTGCAGACCCGACCAGAGCTAAAGAAGCACTTGAAATCCAGAAGAAGATTACTGATCTTCAGAAGGAAATGGCTTGGGATGCGGCTGAGAAATCCGTAGAGGATCAGCAGAAGTCTATTGAGAAACAAGTTGAAGACCTCGAAGATTATCAGGAGCGGATGAACGAGTACTATGATAAGTTACTCGAAGACAACCACAACTTTGCCGATGAAGCGAACAGTGTGCTTGGTGGTTCTCAGGAAGATATTATCGCATGGCTCAAAGAGAACGATGAAGAGTATAAGAACGCCACGTCCGAACAACAGGCTCAGATGATTGAGGAATGGAAAGACACACTCAATACGATGAGCGGAATTACTGAAACTGTCTGGGCTGAAGTAGAACAGATTATTGCTGGCGGAGATGAAGCGATTATTGCTTTCCTCGAAGCGAATAGTCAGGAGTATATGGAAGCCAGTTCGTATGACAGACAGCGGATGTTGGAAGACTGGCGTGATCAGTTAATGTATCTGCATAGGGCGTATGAGAATATTAATCCTAACCTTGAACTCCACAACTTCACGAACACTGCTGCAACTTGGAACGGAGAATCCTCAAGCAGTAGCAGTTCAAGTGGTGGTGGCGGCGGTGGCGGAGGCCCTGGCAACAACAATAATAATCCTGGGGTAAAGAAACGTACTGGGGCTAATGACCCTAATAGTGGAAGTAACACAGGTGTTATCGATGGGTGGGGGCTTGAAAAAGATCATACAGTTATCGAAAAGACAACTGGTCGAACCTTGGCTGATGCCGCTAAAGTAGTAGACCTGATTAAGAAGAAGCGTATAGCTGAATTCGATACAGGTGGTTCTACTGGTGATCAGGAAGGTATTGCGTACATCCACAAGAAAGAACGTGTTCTTACTCCTGAACAGAATGAGACATTTGATAAGGTTCTCAAGACGATGGAAGCACTGAACAGAGTTTATGTGAGTATGCCATCGCTGAACCCGCAATACAGTGGAGCAAGTACTTCGAATATTACTTTCGAAGGCGGTATCCATATTGAAGTGGATCAGCTGTCCAGTGATTCTGATTATGAAGAAGTCGCTGAACGTGTTATGGATTACATTAACGAACGGATCGGTCGGGGCATGAGCGTCGGCGGTGTCCGTATTAACTAAACCTATTACGGAGAGGGGAGTCACAAGCTCTCCTCTCCTCTTTGAAAGAAGGAGTTGCCGTTGGAAGAGTAGTTTGATTAGTCTTGTCCTGTGTTTGTATCAGAAGAACTTGACAGAAGGTGGAAAGAAACCGTAAGGCAGCTCGAACAGGAAGTCGGATTAGACGAATTAAAAAGGCTTGCAAGTGAGAATAAAGAGCCATTGGAGATAACCGTTAGTATTAAAGGAGTTGAGGAAAATGGGAGTTATGAGGTATAGTTTCAGCTATTGCGGGATCCCTTGCGAGGACTTCGGACTGAGGTATATACCAGACCAGAAGGCGAGGGCATTTGACCAAGCGGAATTTACGCCGATTACCGAATCGGTAACAGCCAGAGTAGGATCAAACTGGTTTGGCAATACCGTGAAAAACCTCGACTTTACTCTGTTGTGTTTTTATGAAGATCTTACTCCGGGCGAGTATGAAGCGATCTACAGATGGATGCATAAAGATACCGTGGGTGAATTAAGATTCGTGGATCGCCCCTGGTGCTACTATATGGTCAGACCCAGTAAGAAACCCGTAGGAGAGAATTATGTAGTGTATGATGCGGAAGGGAACGGAAGGTTCTCTGGTAAGATTACTTTCTATCTGACATGTTACGAAGCGTATGCGAGAATAGATAGAACCTATACAATTTCTACAAGCGCACAAGCCAGCGAATCGATAGCTGACTTGACAACCGAAGACTGGGAATCCGCTAAAGGATATTGTGGATTAGTCGATACGAGTCAAATGCCTTTTATAACTTCCTACACTCAAATGCCGCAGTAGATTTACAATCCCGGAACTGAGACTACGAACTTAGTGAAGATACGCATTGGCGGTACTGCTCCTAATGGGATCACGATTGAGAACCACACAACTGGAGATGTATGCAAGCTGGTTTCTTTACCAGAAGGCAATGAACGCCTTATATAGGATAGCTCAGTTGGAACAGTGACATATCACAGCAACGGAGACTATGCCTTCTCTTACCATAACTTCGGATATATTACTCTTGCAAGTTGCGGGGCGTACAGAAATATACAGTTCCATACGACTCCTAATTCTTCCGTTATCACTTCGAACGGACAGTTCCGCAAGTCTACAGATGTGGGAAAGTATGTTTATATCAACGGAATTGGTTGGCGCAAGATTGCCAGTGTGACAAACCCCAATAGCGCAATTCTGAGTGAACGAGTGTCTACAGGCGGAAACCGTGACACAATAATTGCAACGATGAATGAGATTTATATTCAGGGTGAAGGTGCTACCCTGACAGATTTTAGAATAGAATATACCCCGCTTGTGAGGTAAAGAAAGGAGAGGGTGAGATTGAGCAAACATGTCTCATTAGACATATTCAATTACAGTTATGAAAAAGTCTGTAACTTATATGATTCGGAAATTACAACTCCCGGTTCGGCTCATGACATTACACTGGTGAATGAGATCACTGGCTGGAAGACTCTCACCTTTACATTACCTTATGTACTGGATGAGGGATCGAATAATTACCGTTGGGACTTCGTAAAGAACGAGTACCTGATACGGTAGAAAGAGGATAACTCTTACGACTGGTTTATTATCCATACTCCGAAGAAGAAGAGGGATGCGAAGTCAATTGAGAATACTGTGACTTGTTCTCATGTCTGCGGTGGACTCAAGACCAAGAATATTTACCTTTCCTTTGACGGAGACGAGACGGGTATCGGTACTCTCCAAGAACTGGCTACTCAGGTTCTCGCCGGGACTGGTTGGGTTTACGATACAGCGGGATCAGATACGATTTACGAGGAAGACGGAGAGACGGTTAAGATCCGCAGTCTGAAGTCCAACTCTAAAGCCGGGGCTTATAAGATGATCACTGATCTCTGTACTCTGTTCGATGCATATCCGATCTTCCATTGTTCAGAAGACGGACGGACTAAGATGGTCACGTTCCGCTCTATGGATAATAAAGGCGATATGCGTGAGGTTATGATTGGGAAGGATCTTCAGTCGATCAGCTTCGAAGAGAAGAGCGAGGACATCGTAACCAGACTGTATGTTGAAGGGGAGTATGGCGATGACGGGTATGTGGGTATTGACGATGTGAACCCGACTGGTCTGACGTATCTCCTGAACTTCAGCTACTACAGAGAGAATGGATTATTTACTGCGGAACATCAGGCGATCTACGATACATTCCTCGCCAATATAATGAATATCACTGAATACATCAGAGAACACGCGGCAGAAATCACTACGATGAGCAATGAGCTTAATACTTTATGGGGTCAACCCTAGCTCGTCCAATACAACATAAATTCTACTACTCACTCGATAGAAAGCACAATTAAGAGTTCTGAGGATATCAGCGACGATAAACTTCCGATTGTAGTCGGGGATGTTCTCCATATTGTCGGCCCCTCCGGGACTTACCGCAAAGAAGTTGTATCCAATGCAAGCACGTTCGGTTTCCAAGCCGGAGATGTGTATGCGGTTAAGTATACAACTACTGAGGGCAAGTCGAACGCAGCAGGAACGATTGGATCGAAGGAAGTCTCTATCGAAGCTAAGGAGTCTGCGATTACTCAGATCGAGCGGTTGAAGAGACAGACAACCGATCCTGATAAGATCGCAGAATACGACAGACAAATCGCAGAGATCAGAACTCAGATTCAGCTTATTTATACGGGTGTTCCTGAGACAACCACTGATCCTGACGCAGTTCCTACTGTTGGTCTGTACACTCTGTATTATCAAGCCATGGACTAGAACTTCCGCCTGTACAATGCAAAGACTGTACTGAGTACTTATCAGGATCAGCAGAGCAGCCTTGAATCCCAGTTCTATATGGACATGGGCGATATGTAGAAGGACGGCTACTGGTCGAACACCAATTATATCCAGGGGCAGGAACAGTTCCTGTATGCGGATGCGATTAAAGTTCTCGATCAAATGAGCAGACCGCAACGCACATATACAGTGAACAGAGTTGCGATGAGCGACGTGATCGGATACGACCTGAATGACTTCGAAGTGAATACGCAAGTCAGGATTTACGATCCGAAGATCAATGTCAACGATATCGTGTACGTTAAGAAGATCACAAAGTATCTGGATACTCCTTGGAAGGATAAAGTAGAACTCACTAATGAGTCGATAACTTTATCAGGAAAATCCCTTGACTCGATCCTTCAGAGGATTACATCTGTGGCTAGTGAAATGGAAGCCAGAAAGGATGTATTTCAACGAGCCAACGCATTAACTAAAGAAGGCACAATTATGATGGACAGACTGGACGGAGCGATAGATATAATGAAGAATCGTCTCCTGAGTTCTGTGTCTTCTTGGTATACAGATGACAACGGTAACATTATGTTCGAAGCCGCCGATGGTCAGTCCGCTATGATGCTGAGTGGCGATGGGTGGATGATTGCGAACGGTAAGACTGAAGATGGAGAATGGAACTGGAGAACGGCAGCTAGTGGTAAAGGTATTACCGCTGATGCAATTGTGACTGGATACCTGAGCGCAGCATAGATTGAAGCGGGGAGTATCACAGGAGATAAGCTTGACATCCATGCGGGTGACAGCTTAGATCTTTCCGCAAACCAATCAATTCATGTGGCGGTCGGACAGGCACTTCAGGATATGGAAAGATCTTCTGGCGATAACTTACTCGCCGGAACTTCCACAACACTGACTCAAGCAGATGTCGCAACTGATCTGGTTCTTGGAGCGGTTGAGATTGATGCAGACGAAGCTGGAGCAGAGACTCTGAGTTTCCGCTGTCACTTAGCTCCTACAACGGACAGCTTCAAAGTAGGACTTCGACTCCATAACTTTGACGGAACTTATACAGACTACCTGAGTGAGACAACGGTAGCAGCCGGAGAAGAAGACTGGTGCGAAGTAAATGCTCCGTTGTCTGATAACGTTGAGTATGCGGAAGCTCTTCTCGTGAACTCAACTCATGAACACACATCTACTGTCTATTACCATTCCGCTAAAGTTGAGTACGGCCCCTCGACTCCTTACACTCCCAGTATTAATGAGTTGAAGAGTGAAGTGTCTGGACTTACAGTGGATATGTACGGAGACTCTGGTAAGATCGAAACCTACAGGCAGACAATGGAAGGAAGTATTAAAGCGAACAAGGATGCGATTGCTGAGATTACTCCTGAATACATTGCTCAGTCCGTAAAAGATCAAGTCACATACGGAACTAGAAACCTGATCCTGAACTCCAGTATTCTACGGAAGAACAGAGACGATTAGGTTACGATCTTTGAGTTGTCTGAACCGACAATCGAAGACCATGTGTACACTCTCTCGATGGACTTCATTCCTGCAACGGGAGTACAGAAGTATAACGTGTGTCTCTCCCAGGGCGGACAGTCCGTCGGTTATATTATTCCGTATGGCACATCAAGACAGATCAGAACACTAACGTTCCTTTCCAAGTATGCGAGACAGTCCTCAGATCAGATCGCAACAGATAAAGTCGCTGCGTGGAATATTGTGAACGGTGCAAATAATAAGACTCCCGCAGAACTTGACACGTACCTGACGGGTCTTGTCAACGGGAATGTGGATGTAACGAATAGACCAGTTGTTCTGGGCAGAAGACTTACTTCTGAAGCAGGATATACGGATGCAATCGAAGACCAGTACTATTCGATCTTCGGTAAGGTTAAGAGTATTACTGCGACAGAGGGAAGCGCAACTTCGACTCTCTGGCTTCTGATGACTGCGATTACCCCGCCGGGGAATGAGTAGTATACAGATGCGGAGCTTAATACGTATGTCCAGAATTTTAATTCTCCTGACTACTATGCAGTCAGCGGAAGTACTTAGACTTGGGATACCGCAAAGATTCTGGAAGACGATGAGGACGGAATTATCGTAGCTTTTGTTACAGATCAGGCAGACGGCATTGCCAAAGCAACAGCCCTTGAAACACTGCTTCAGATCAGGCGGGATATGGCTGAGTTCAGTTCCGCTACTGTAGATGTAACAAGCTACAAGACAGCGTACCTCGATCCTTCTGTTACGATTCTGAACGGAGACGTAGATGAGAAGAATATAGACCTTTATCTCTATGCTGTTCCGGCTGGGGTAACAGACAGAGGATTAACGACGATCTATAACGCCAAGCTTGAACGAGGAAACGCAGCAACAGGGTTCACGAATGCTCCTGAAGATAATCTGTATGCGGGTGTGAATCTCCTGCGTAACGGCGGATTCGAGATGTATGGTACTCACAATTATCCGATTGGTTGGGTTCTTATGAATGACGGAGACAGAACACAAGAAAACTCTGTTCATGAGTAGGAAGTTGTTGCTGCAACGGACTTCAGCGTTTGCGGACCCAATACTGATACAGACACATACGGCGGGTTTAGAGATCCCGCTGTAAATACGTGTGTAATTATCAGACAAGGAGAACACACTGCGGAGCAGAGAGTTGGTATTTACAGTAACCGTGTAGATTTAACACCGAATGAAGTGTACACCTTCTCTGGTTATGTAAGCTGTAGATACGCCACAAAAGTCTATGTAAACGTATATGAGACAGACGCTTCTAACGCAAGCCCGGACGAAGCACTGAGTGTTATAAGTACTAATGAGTACACTCCGATCTGGGGCAACACTTAGCTTTCTACTTGGCGGAGATTTGAGATCACCTTCAAAGCGACTGCGGGTGTTGAAGTGGCTATTTATTGTACTGGCCCTAGAACCCATGAGACAGAAGATGTTGTGATTATGGTTACACAGTGCAAGATTGAGAAGGGATATTTCGCAACAGATTATTCTGAGTGCAATATGAACGCTTCGGATATTGTGAGTAGAATCAGTTCCGCAGAACAGAAGATTACTCCTGATGCAATTGAAAGCACTGTAAGAGAACGGCTCGATTATGAGAACACAATAGATAATCTGGATACTCGAATCGATTCTGTTAGTTCGACTTTAACTCAAACTTCGAGGTCTCTTACGGCAGAAATAACGAGTGCGAGGAATGACGCAGCTGATGCTTTAAATGCATACGATGCAGAGGTTAAAACCTATATTAGATTTACAGAAGCGGGTCTTGAACTTGGCAAGCAAGGGACTAATAACTCTGGAATGACAACTCTTCTTTCAAACGACAGACTCTCATTCAAGGACAGCGGTAACGAAGTGGCATATATCTCGCAGAACAATCTTTGGATCACGCATGCTCAGATCCTTTACACTTTAGAGTTTGGCGGGATTATTGCAACTAAAGATACTGACGGAAGTATCAACTGGGCATGGACAACGTAAGTTAAGGAAGTGAAAGGAAATGGGATCTTTTAGTATATGGAACAGAATGGTTGTCAGTTCTAACCCTAAGACATTCAGTTGGTCTGCTCCAAGCGGAAACAATATGACAAGTGTGGTTATCACTATCGATGGTGCGGCTTCTGGTTCTCCCAGAAATTAGTATCACGGTGATACTCCTATAGCAGACATTAATAACCATCCAACTTATACAATTAACAGCCCAAGCAATTCTGGCAGTTACTCTGTCCGATCTGCAAATACTGGTGCTTTCTATATATCGGTTACAGGATACTATGAATCAGCGTAGGGACCCTCGACAATCAGTGCGGGGAATATAACTCTTGGGGATTTCAGTGCTGTTACAATTGGCAACTCGCAAGGTTAGACTGGTCTTGTACACAAGATCAAGTGGACGATGGTAAGTCCTTCTGGAGCTTCTCATGATACGGGTTGGATAACGACAAGTGTCGGAGCAGGAACGGCTTCCGCAACAATCGATGTAGCGACTTGGTTGCCTTATATGCCGACGAACGCCCGTTCAAATATTTTATCGATTGTTTGTCAGACTTATAAAGACGGAACTTATTACGGACAATCTTCTACAACATGCACTGTATCGATTCCCGATACACCCGCATATCAACCCGTTATTGGTTCGACGAGCCTTACTGTTGGAGAACCAAGTCTGACGAACTGGTATAACAATAAACCTTGGAAGACTAAGTCAACGGCAGTAGTTAGTTGGAGTGGAATTACTCCGCAACAAGGAGCTACTTAGGCTTCATGGACTCTGACTGGAGACAGTATTCTTCATAGCGGAGATGCGACTTACGCAGCACAAGGAGCAATCGTAACCAGTATATTTGCAACAGCGGGAACAAAAACATTTACACTTACGGTTACAGATTCCAGAGGATAGAGTTCTTCCGCATCAGTAACTTTATATGTAGCGGATTACAATCTTCCGACGATCACGGATTATTCTTGCTTCCGCTGTGATCCAACTACATTAGCTCCAGATCCCACAAGTGTAACGGGTGGAGCAAGGATGAACTATTCTGCATTCAATACTGCGGACGGCAACACCATCACGGGAGCAACAATTTCCATCTATCAAAATGGAGATTACCAGCCAATGCACACAGGAATAGCACAGCCGAATACCGTTTACTCGTATGGATCAACGACCGCTGGAACAGCCCTTGACCAAGGCACAAGATACAGTGTGCGGTTCTCTGTTACGGATACATTAGGCGGAACAACTACAGTCGATTCCATGATTGATACAGCTTACGTATTCATGCGGTGGGATAAGACTTTGAACTCCTTTGGATTCGGATCATATCCTCTGGCTTCCAATGGACAGAATCAGGTTTATATGAACCCGTCGTGGAATCTGTACACACATGGGCAGGAGATTATTGATCTGATTCATCCTATCGGCAGTATATACATTTCAATTGATAATACCAGTCCGGCTACATTGTTCCCCGGTACATATTGGAGACGTATCAGTGGCAGATATCTCATTGCAGCCGGAGCACCGAATGCAAACGATGATAACAGTATAGGTTCAATTACTGGCGGATGGAATGCAATAGTGGGAACTAAAGCTGGTGGAGATGCTCACTCACATGCAACTCAAAACCATACCTTGGCTATCAATGAGATCCCGCAACATTATCATGGTATGTTGGACTGGTGGAATACAAGCTATAGTGGTAGTGGTACTAGAGCCGCTGTTGCTGTTAACGGCGATGGAAGCGGTTCTGCTGATGTGAGAAATAATAGATCCAGATCTGACGGTGTTATCCAAAGTGCAAGTAATATGACTGTCCGTACAGGGACCGCTATTGGTCAGCCTCACAACCACGGAGCTACTGAAACGGGTTGGAATTTACCGCCATATTTTGCTGTTAATATGTGGTTACGTGTTGCAACAGCGCAAGAAGCTACTACGGATATATAATTCAAAGAAAGGGTGGTTGGATGAAATTTCTTAATTCAGAAGGCGTTGAAAAACTCTGCGAGAAGATAGGGAGTCTTCTTGCGGGGAAACTCAATATAGCACAAGGAACAGAAAACGTTGGGAAAGTTTAGATCATAAACAGCAAAGGCGAAGTTCAACCAAGCGAGTTAAGTGGGAACTTCTCTGGAGATTTAGTAGCTGATTCTGGTGGGTCGAATCCTATTAGCGTAAGAGAACTTTCTCAAAAGGCAACTGAATTCGAAAATGAAATCGAAGAAACCAATGGGCAGCTTGAAACATAGGAACTTCGGGTTTCCGCAAGTGAGGAAGCTACACAAAGTCTTGCGGAAGCTATTGAAAGCGAATCCAGAGCGACTGACATAAAGTTCGGTGATCTTACTGAATTAACGACCGACACGAAGTCGGATATTGTTTCTGCAATTAATGAAAATGTTGATGCTGTAAAAGAGTTAGCAGAAACGGCAGACCAGTTGGATTCTCGTATAGGGAACAACTCAACATAGATTTCAGAACTCGAAACTGCGACAGATTATTTGTCACAAGGCTTAGAAAGTTTAGACAGTAAATCAGATACACTTCTGAACAGGACAAATGAAAATACAAAAGCTATTCAAGAGAACACCCAGGCTATCGAAGACATTAATAAATATCTCCCAGACGCTGAAGGCTATATTCCTATTGTTAACGAGATAAAAGAATCTAAGGCAGGAATCGTAACAGACGAAGAAAACGGAACTGTTTTAACAGGAATTGTATTTGATAAAACTGTAACAAATCCAGTTAACACTTTATATGAAGCCGGCGAGACATCTCAAAAAACATTTCCGGGGAATAATATTATCGACATTAATAATCGACTGACGATACATAACACACTTTATTATGGCTCTGAAGTGAACATAGCAGCAGGAACAAAATTATATGTCAGAAGAAAAGGCGGTTCGTCCATCTCTATAAGAGGATTGAATGAACACGATGAAATTGTGACTGCTATTACAAGTTATTACGTGACTGAGAGTAAAGTAATAATAACCGCAAATGAAAATTTAACCGCAATTTTTATTACTTCTGATACCAGAAATGCTTTTGTTCAAAGGAATGGGAAGTTGATGATAAGCAAAAATGATTTTACGGAAATTGAGAGTTACGTTGGGGGAGAAACTTCTCCTAATATATATTATCCGCAAGCTGTAACTTCTCTTCTTGGTTACGATACAATTCAGGAAACGTCAGAAGGATATACATATTCTAGATCTTCGTCGTTCAAACCAGAAGATCCGTTACAATTTTATGCAGTAAAAATTGAGGACTCTAGTGGGAACACAAGATGGGTAGGCACAAAAGCCAAGATCCCTGTTCTTTATGAGGGAGATAAAATTGATTTCGCTACAGGCGAAGTTAAGCGTAAGAATTTAAGAATTGATTATCCTGCTAATCAAATGCCGTGGGAGTTAAGAAATGACGGATATATTGGCTGTCGGCTTACTGAATTAAAAGGCGGTGGCTTTAGTTCTAATGTTTATTCGAATATTTCTATTCCAGATAATATAAGTATTATGCCTGAGAGTGGTTATATTTGGATTAAATCAGATAAGTTATTAAATGCATGGACTTCTGCTTTAGGGAATAAGAATGTTTATTTCGTTATACCTCTCACTAAAGAATCCGAATCGACAATAGAGATTGTTGGCAAGTTTCCCACAGGGGATTCTGGTGCTTTAACTATTACAGGCAATGGAATTCTTAACTTGGAATATATAATCGATTTAAAAACATTTATTATTAATACAGTTCAAAGCGTTCTTACTTGAAGGGGGAATATAAATGACGGTTAAAGATTTTATTGAATCGGTTATTGCTTAGGGAAAATATAAAGCAGACGAATAGACAGAGAAGATTGATCAGCTCTGGATCGAGGGGAAGATTACTGATCAGGAACGGAGTCAGTTAATTACTTCCGCAAATAACAATGCCAGAAATGAGGAGCAAGTCGATCTGTATAAAAAGCTTGTAGACCTTGAAGCACGTATCTTTGCGCTTGAGCAGAAGGACGAGCCTGAAATAGAATATCCTGTTTGGACTCAAGGATATACAACTAAAAATGGTGAGATTGTTCAGTATGACTATGACAATGACGAGATTATGGATCTTCTGCGTTATGATGGCGGACGTGAGCAGACATCTCTTCGACCGGGGAAAATTGAAGGATGGCATGTGGTAGATACCACTGGGAAAATCCTCGGAACTTTTTATAACGGAGAATTTACTCCCGCCAACTAATATAAGAGAAAGGTGGCGGTCTGATGAAATTTTTGGATATAGATGGACTTGCTTTGTAGGTTGACAAGATAAAAGAAAAACTTACAAGAAAACTCGACAAGAACCAAGGAGCGGAACATGTCGGGGACTTTATGACGGTTGATGAATCTGGCGATATAACTCCTTCTAAAATAGAGTTTATTGCCCGTTATGAATAAATAGTTAAGGAAGTGGTTATATGGCTTATCAAATTCACCAAGTTAAAAAGGGTGACACAATTAAAGCTCAAACTACAATCGAGCAAGATACCCAGATTAAATTAAACGAAGAAAATATTGAGGCTCTCTCGAATGGTAAAATAGCAGAGCCTAAAAGCGATGGTACTAATGGGCAAGTACTTACTACGGACGGCAACGGTGGACGTACATGGAAAACGATTGCGGCTGCTGATCCTGCCGTTATCGGTGAGGCGGTATCGGACTGGCTTACCGATCACCCGGAAGCTACTACAACCGTGGCGGATGGGTCGATTACTGAACAGAAACTTGCATCTTCCGTGGCGCAGAAAGTGAATGCTGTTACTCAACTTTCTGACGAGATTGACGGCATGCAGGATGATATAGAAGAAATTGCAGAGAGCGTAAAGATAGCGTCCACAAATCTAATTAGTGGCCCAATAACATCCGGCTATTATTGGACAAACGGGTATAATGAGTCTTCGTCTTATAATAACACGGGATATTTTGAAGTCGAGTCGGGGAAAACAATAACATTACAGTATGGGAATCCCGAAGCGCAATCACCTACAAGAACATTTGGCACAATGCGCTTTATAATGGCGTATGATGCCGATAAAAACTATATTACTTCGGCTTGTGTTACTAATAAAACTGAATATACAATCCCTGCTGGCGTTAAGTATTTGATTGTATCTGCGTCAACTACTTATTTGTCAGTGAATCCCGTCAATAATAATTCTGCCATCGTCTATGGGACTGAGAAGCGTGATTATGAACCATATTTTGAGCCGTATAACGTGGAGAAGGTAAAAGCATCCGCATTACCAATAAAAGCACTTCATGTTTATCTCCCACATGAGATTTGTGTTGGTGTTGGCAGAACGGTAGAATTGTACAATGATTTGGTATGCCTTGAAGCGAAAAAATATCACCTTCGATATGAGTGTGAACTTGGGGTACAATATGAACGAAAATACTCTATCACAGGATCCTCAGCAGTAGAGAGAACATTGGTATTGAAGATATTTGATGATGATATGAATATGGTATGGTATGGGACGAGTGCCGTTCGTGTTGTCAACAACTCGATAGCCAATACTGTAAATGTAATCCCTATTGGAGATAGTTTGACGAATGGGAAAGCGTGGTTGTCGGAAGTCCAGACGCTATCAAATTCAAAAATAAAATTTATAGGCACAAGAGGCAGGTCTGATAGCACGATCCGTCATGAAGGTAGAAGCGGGTTGTCAGCATTAGGATACACTGATCAATTCAACTATACGTTTGATGATAATTATCAAGGTGCGTCCGGTATTTCAGGTACTGTAAATCCGTTCTGGGATGCAACGAACAACAAGTTTTCGCTTGCATACTACATCAATACACAGGGTGCTACTGTCGGTACTCCAGATGCTGTGCAATTGTTCCTTGGCACAAATGATATTTTTGGCGGTTCATCTGCCGAAGAGTCTGCCGGATTTATCACTGATTTGATTGATGCTATCCGTTCCGAGTATCCGAATATGCCGATATTCGTTTGTAATACTATCTACAGAAGCAACCAGAACGGATACTATTCAAGCGGTGGGCAAGGATTCATAGCCGCATCCGGGTGGGCATTTGATTCTGATTTAAAGATCATGGGACTTCAGAACGCTCTTGAGTCGGCAATTGCCCAGAAAAACTATACAAACGTTTTTGTGGTTCCGCTTTCCGTATGTATGGACAGAGAATATGATTTTGGCAATGTTTCAACTCCTGTGAATCCTAGATTGACAGATGCTACAATCAATATTCCGAATGAGTCTGTGCATCCGCAGAATGCAGGATATATGCAGATTGCAGATGTGATGTATTCAAGTTATGTTGCACACCTTACATGACTTTCTGGCAAGGAGTGGTTGAACATGCCGATTGATTTCTGGATTGGATTGATTGGATTTGTAATAGCGGCAATTCTTATTAGCAGAGGTTTTAAGTGACTGAATGCATATTTCTGGCAAGACGGCATCGTAACATGGTCATAACACTATGATTCTTGTTCTCCTTGTGCTATACTTAAAGCACAAGGAGGGCTAGAAAATATGTGTTTTGAAGAGAAGTATATATACGGGGAAACACCTAGCAGAAAACAGATAGAAGATGCTCTTGAGGTATTGAAATGTGAACGGTTAGCCAGATGGCAAACGATGATGACAGAGCAAGAAAAAGAAGAGATCGAACAAGCGCATAATCTCTGTATCTTTTTGCTGAAGGAGGCTCTAATTTAAATCACTTTCTGGCAAATAGGAGGATAAAATGAAAAGCGAATTTATTTCTAAGATTCGGTTTCATTTACGTTTTATGAAATGCCCGATATGCGGTGGTTATATTCCAAGAAAACGTCCACACAAAAACTGTTATTTGTGTGGGCAAGACATATAACTTAAACAACACTTTAACTCGCTTTCTGAAAAGATTGTTAAACACTACGACAACGTAACCATTTAACCAGATCACACAAAAAAGGGAGGATTCATTCCTCCCTTTTCTCTTCATTGATTTCGTTCTAGCCACTCGGCCAGGGCTTTCTGGATAACCCAGGAAAGCGGTCTCTCGTTCTTTTTAGCGTACTGTCTCAGCTGCTGATCCAGATCCGGAGGCAGTGACACGATCAGGCGGAGATTCTTCTCGCCTTCAGCTTTTGCCGGTCTTGACATCTTGATCACTTCCTTTCGTTTCGGTATTGTAACATATTGCACGTTATGATACAATATATCACGCAACATACCGAAACGAAAGGAGCACAGAATATGTCGAACGAATATGAGATGTTTAGGAATTCTTTCGTGGCCATGGTCACAGAGAAAATGCCAGGAATCACAGTAGAACAGATGCAGGAGATTATTTCGTGCATGGACGTATGTGCAGCTCCATACGAGATCAATCGGGCTGAGCTTGCGCTCTCTGTGCCTGTTGGCGAAGTGCCAGAACTGATCAAATTGTACATCGCAACTAAGACGGTTGAGGGACAGTCAAGGGAAAGTTTGAATAATCGGCTGACCCATCTTAAAGCTTTCTGTAGGTACGTTAAGAAACCGCTTGACAAGATCGAACCGCAGGATATCCGTGTTTTCCTGTACCAATATCAGCAGGATCGTGGAATATGTAGTGCTTCCTTGGATAAGCTCCGAAGCGAAGTCTGTTCGCTGTTTCATTGGTGTGCAGCTGAGGGATACCTGGATAGGGATCCGGCAATCACAATCAAGCCGATCAAGTGCGAAAAGAAACAGCGTCAAAGTCTGTCGCAGATCGAACTGGAGTATATCCGAAAGGCATGCCAGACGATCAGAGAAAAAGCCATGATCGAATTCATGTATAGTACTGGATGCCGCGTGAGTGAAATGTGCATTGTAAAGCTGTCCGATGTTAACTTCCAGAGTGATGAGGTTCATCTGTTCGGCAAGGGGAGAAAGCATAGGACTAGCTATCTCAACGCCAAAGCGCATGTAACGTTGCAGGAGTATCTGAAAGTTCGCAAGGGAAACTCTGAATATCTGTTCGTTAGCGATCGTCGACCTCATGGACAGTTAGGCAAGGCGGGTATCGAATCCATTGTGCGGGATATTCGGGAGCGTGCTGGTATCACAAAAGCAGTGACACCGCATATTCTTCGGCATACTACTGCCACTCAGGCTGTGAGACACGGAATGCCTATCGAAGAGGTACAGAAGTTGCTCGGTCATGAGAATGTAGCAACGACTATGATTTACGTGGAAACGGCTCAGGACGATGTGCGCTCTGGCCATGCAAAAGCTGTTGTATAAGGGAGTGATAAAATGAAGAACTTTCTGATCAGGAAGATCAGCGAACCAGAAACAGTTGGGTAGTTGGGCTTCAATTCAGATCTCAGTGGACGCTGAGACACTACAAATTATATGCAGAGGTTATCTAAAGCGATAGCCTTTATTCTTATATTTAGATTAAGGAGATGATTATATGGCTTATCAGATTCATGACGTAATAGATGGCGATGTGATTTAGGCTCAAACTACGGTTGAACAAGATACACAGATCGCTGCCAACGAATCAGCCATTGGGCAACTTCGTACTACAGTGCAGCAGATCCAGCATGACATGCCTGATACTACGCAGATCGAAAGCGACGTGAGTGCGCTCCAGACTTCTGTCAGCGGACTCTCTAGTACGGTTAACGGGATTAATACGACTCTTGGGACTAAGATAAATGAGCCGACCACGGAAGGAAAGAACGGTCAGGTTCTTACTACTGATGGCAACGGACATCGTACATGGAAGACAGTTCAGGGTAGCGGTGGATCAAGCGTTGAGATCGACGATACGCTTACGCAACAGGGCGAAGCAGCGGATGCCAAGGCAGCAGGTGACGCTCTTGCAACGAAGCTCACGAAGCCTGCTACGGATGGCACGAATGGACAGGTACTGATGACGGATGGACAGGGCGGAGCTAGTTGGCAGGATGCTCTGGATGGCACGGCGGTTGAGAGTGCTGTTGGGAGTTATATTAATGCTCATCCTGAAGTAATTGCGGTTGCGGATGGTTCTATCAGCAGAGCAAAGCTTGACACTGATCTTGGTGATATCGTCGACCAGATCGACCCGCTGTCATCTACCATCGAAGAAGCATTCGGGTCTACTTCCGAACAGACGATCGCCATTGCCGACATTACGTTCACAGAGGGCAAGACCATCTCAACGACTGCGGCAACGATCGGGAACATTATAAACGGTTCTTCCTACTCTGTGTCCGACCCGATTACATTAACAAACGCCAAGACACTCAACATCAGCTACAATGGGACTATTGATCCCACTGCGAAAGCTTTCTTCTATACGCCGTCTGGCAGCTATGTAAGTCACTTCAATGTTCTCCGTGATACAAAGGCAACTCCTATAGATATTCCTGCAACTGCCGGGTATTTCAGGTTCTGTGTAATGACTTCAAGAATCTCAAAGATGAACCCGATCGTCATCTCTGCTGAAGTCAAAGGGACTCTGGAAATTGAGTTTGAGAAGAAGGTTGACATTGATCAAGGCGTTGAGAACGCTGGCAAAGTCCTTGCTGTTGACGGGGCCGGGAAGGTTGGTCTCCGCTCGTCTACTGTGACCGTCAAACCGAAGTACATGCTTTCTCATCCGATAAAGCCCCTGATGCCTGAAATTATGGCGAGCTTTGGCTGGTGTAGTATGTATATCCCGGATGCATGGACTAAAGCAGATATCACGATGTCTGTCAGCGGTAGTGCGGATTCTGACAGCTTGACTGTTTCCTCGTTTGCGGCGGTTCATTGCGACACAGATGCAGACCTCTCTTCTACTGTGAACCTTGCCCAGCTCACTTCCGACTTTGGATGGGTCGGTGGTGTTCTGTCTGCTGATGGGATTCATTTCCACACTGTCAACTTCAAGGCAGATCCGAACGATGCCACGAAGCTGATCGTGTTCCCGAAGCTTACCGAAGAAATCACGAACGGTGTTCTGTCCACGATGCTGACGGACTCTACCTCTACTTCCGTTGGACTGCATCTTACGACAAACGGTTACAAAGCATATGCCCAGCATATCTTTGCCCAGAACCCGAAACATTGCGAGGTTGGCAAATACGTTGCCAGGTTCTCCGGCACGGAAGTTGATGTGACAGATCCTACCGTATTCCCTTGGCAGAAGATTGGCTCTGGCTATCAGACTGATCAGTATCGTTATGTTAACGAGAACTTGAATAAGGGCTGGCTTCAGAGAACCGTAGCAAATGCATGCTTGTATATCGCATATGCAAGTTATTCTCCTTGGACTGGGAAGACTGGCGTTTTCTGGGAGCAGAACCTTCAGGGCAACAGCGGTTATCTTGAAGCGTTCATCTTCCCTGTGTGCAACCAGATTGAACTTCCCGAAGGTATGGAAGTGCATGTTGTTGTTACGATTGACGGAGTTGAGAAGCTCCATGAAATCCTGACAACCTCCATCTGCCGCAGGATCATCTGTGACTACGAGGGAGCTGGGACTGCCAAGCTTGAGATCTACAGCAATAGCTGGGGGCCTGTCAATGGTGGCAAGTATGGCTTTGGTATAGGTCGGGTCACTTGGTGGGTAAACGAACTTGAATATCCTGACACTCAACTGTTCCCCAAGGGAGCGGTTATTGCACAGGAATTTGACTCTTGGGGAACTGTGCGACATGCGGCGAGTGCCACAGAGTTCAAACGGTTGCAGTGTGAAAACAGTGTTGTAACGGTTGATTACACGAACTACTCCAAGGGAAGTCAGACCAGTGCGTGGGCTTTGGCTTGGTTCTATGAGAACGTTATCAAGTACCATCCTGCGGTCAGCATCCACGACTTTGTCATCAATGACACGAACTCAAAAAATTCCAGCCTTGTCCCTGATACTGTTGCTGGCCCTGACGGCAATGCCTATAACAACAAGCTGACAAGTGCCCAGTATTGTGAGAACATGAAGCTCCTTGCCCAACTTGCCATCAGCAACGGCATTCAACCGATCTTTATGCGGAACATGCAACACGGTGCAAGCAACTATCAGACCTTCTCTAATTCTCTGATCAACTCTATGTCTACTCAGATCTAATGTCTATAGGGCTGTCACTCATGTGGCAGTCCGTCTTTGAATTGAGGTGATGATATGGCTCTTGTAATTAAAGTTGGCGGTAAGCCAGCTATCAGCAATCTGTGCGAAATCATGGTGCCTGACGGTACGAGCATCAACAACGCCAAGATCGATTACCGCTTCGTCAGCCCTGGATCGATTGCCTACACAACTTGCGGTGACAAGATGTGGCGGCTCGGCGAGAACTTGCGCTGGGTTCGTGTCGTTAACACTGGCGGTAGTGGTGGCGGTGGCGGATCTTCTACTAGTTACGGTGCTGCCGTATATGGCACAGCAGTTTATTCGTAATGATTAATAAGCGAGGTGTCTGAGATGAAGACGATTGGAAGATTTTGTGGTACATGGCATTTAGGTTATTCATATTCTGAAGGAGATACAGTCCGCTATGAGAACGAATATTACAAGGCTTTGTCTCAGATACCTTGCTATTCCAATGATCCTGCTAATAACCCTTAGTGGGAAAAGAAAACTAAAAGGGGTGATATAAAATGAGCGCAAGAAATAAATATTTCCCCGTTGTGTTTGAGAATGGCGAAACAGTGGCGAGTTCTGAAACTCCTGCTTATCAATGGGATAAAGGCATTGTACTTGTATTGAGCGGAATAGAAATTCCTAACGGTTCTATCCTTGAAGCAAACTGTTATTATGATTCTCAAGAGAATTCCGTTACATCTGCTGTTAGTGCACAGGATAATCAGATTCAAGTATCTGTTCCTGATATTGTAATGACAAAAGGAGTGCAAGTCTTTGCTACAGTACAAATTACAAAAGACGATTCCACAATTACTATATATGAAGCAAGACTTCCTCTCATCCGCAGAGCTAAACCTCATGATTATGAAATGAGTGATAGCCAAAAAGAAGCAGTCGATGGGTTGATCTCCGCCGTTAATGAAGCGATGTCTTCGATTAACAAGTTCACACATTTAGATGCAACACTGGAAACCATTGATGAACTCGAAGAGCCGGATGTAACGCTTTCTTCGACAGAGGATACTACGTCTTTTGATTTTGTATTCCCAACCTGGATTCCTATGACCGACGAAGAGATCGACAGCTAGCTTGACAAAATAGTACCCGCAGAAGATGAGAGTATTATTATTGGCGGGGCTATTTCTCCAGAAGAAATCGAAGATCTTATGAACTGGTAAGCGGGTGAGGATATGGGAAAGATCAGTAATATTGATTATGCGGAAGCAGCAGATAAACTTCTGATGGAAAGAAAGATTGATGAAGAGAATAACGTGATCTATACGGACATCCCTTATGTAAATGCCAGTTCTGATTAGAACGGAATGGACTGTCAGGGCTTGATGGAATACTAGCTTCGCCAGTTTGGAGTCAAGAAGAACTGGAAAGGCAGCAACGATATGTTCCGAAACGCATGCGATTGGGTAGGGACGATTGCGGAGTGTAAGAAAGAATTCGGGAAGATCCCTAAAGGAGCTTGGCTGTTTATCGTAGAGTTTGATGGCGGGGAAGTAGCCAGGGGTTACAAGGATGGACTGGGCAATGCTTCTCACGTCGGTGTTTATACAGGGATCGGGAACGGCGTAGTTCACGCTTCCGCATCAAGAAGGTGTGTAGCTTCGTCCACGCTCAAGAATGCCTGGACTCATGTCGGGCTTTGCAAGTATATAGATTACGGCAATACCCCTGAGCAAAATAAAAAGATAGAGGTGACCGTTATGGAGCAGGAAATGAAAGTCTTTGCTGAGAACGGCAGTTCTGTAAATATGAGAGATTCTATTAATGGGAATCTGGTTATGAGAGTTCCCGTTGGAGAAACTGTCACAGTTACTGGAGTGTCTAATGACTGGTCAAAGATTATATACAACGGTAAAAGTGGTTGGATGATGAGCAAGTTCCTCACAGATGTGGAAGGCTCGGAGAATGGAATGTATACGATATTCCTTGAGGTTAAGACTGCGAAAGCCCTCAAGGATGCTTTAGAGTAGGCGGGTGTTTAACATCTGAGAGGAGAGGATACCGATGGAAATGACTGGAACTATTGAGGGGGCAATCCAATGGGCTGAGATCGTAAGAAGTTTTTTATTATTCATTACTGCGGTAGGCGGAGCAGTCGCAGCGATTAAACTGTGGGTGTCGAAGCCGATCAAGGAAATGGATGAAAAGCTTGACAAGGTTATCGAAGAGTCCAGAAAACAAGATGAAGAGCAACGGAAAGAGATTAAAGAACTGAAGAAGACTCTGTCACGAGTGGATGAGAACAACGCAGATCTTCTTTGTGACAGGCTTGAAACTCTTCATCAGACATATATGGCACGAGGTTGGTGTGCGCCAGTAGAAAAGCAGAGGGTTATCCGCATGTACGAAACCTATCGAAGTCGTGGGTGCAACCATCTCGCAACACACAACGAGGAAGATATCTTGAATCTGCCAGATCAACCGCCTAAAGGGGGCGTGAGTGGAAGTGGCAATAAGGAAAGTTGAATACTCTAAGAAATAGGTCGGGGGAGTTACTCTTGGTCTGTTTATACTTTTATAGCTCTCTCTTGTCTTGATTTCTTTTGCGGGTTTATTCCAGTACCAGACGGATGCAATCGTTTCGATTATGCAAGCGGTTACAACCTAGACTGGAGTAGCCATTACAAACTACAGTGTCAAGGCAGGAGTAGAGAATACATCTAAGATTAAGAATGCATATCAGGAAGCGAAGTCAATTGTAGATAATCAGATTATAGATGAGAGCGTAGGCTAAATTAAAGAATCGGAGAGGTATCTCGTCAGAGATCCTCTCTCATACAGAGGACGTTGCTTCTGCGGATGACTAGGAATTTTTAAATAAAGTATACGGGAGTGAGTAATATGAATTGGACACCTGTGTTAGTTGCACTAATTACATTGTAGGCAGTTTTATTTGAGGAACTTTTACGGCGTTATGTTGTCCCGTGGCTGAAGGAAAACAACCTTATGGCTGTCGCTAAGTACGCAGTGTAGGCAGCCGAAGCTATTTACGGGCGTGGGCATGGAAGCGATAAGCTCAAGGAGGCTTTGGAGATTATGAAGAATAAAGGTTTTAATGTGAACACGGCGGAAGTCATGAACGCATTACAAGCCGCATGGAAACAACTCGATATCGATCAGATCGCAGCCGGTATTAAACCCGCAGAATAAAATTAGGGGAGTAGATCTTAATTGGTCTACTCCCCATTTTTTTGTTTATATACCCCTTGGTAAGGCTTGGTAGGTATCCGCTATGTCTCTCCATCTTGGGACATTCAGACGAACCCCGTAATGGTACTCATAATTTCCAAGGAATTGGTTGAGCCACTGTCCTGCTATATCGTGAGTCTTTGGATTCTTATATACGGTTTCCTCGATTGCGCTGATAAAGTCTTCAAGGCATTGGAAGGGAGGATATCCGATCCGCTTATAGAAAACCCCTGGGCGAATCTTATGTACGACTCTGTCTTTGATCTGGAGATTAATAGGCCACTCCTTCATTCGTCTGGTAATCTCCCAGACTTTCTTCAGCCATAAGTCTCTGATCAAAACAGTTCCGTCTGCCATCATCTCATACCCGAAGATCAGGTAATCCACATATAACATCCACGGTTTCTCTACGATCTCCTGCTGATACATATTGAAGTCCGCAATATCAAATCCCGGAGAGGCTTCTATATTAAACGCCTTGACTTCCAACATATCAGTCTTTCTGTTCTGCGGATTCAGAAAGAAATCCGGGGGCATCTGAGAGTTGTCATTCGTACAGTATAAAACCTCATGCGTGTCAAACCAACCCTGTAGCCACTCCTGAATTATATTGCCAACTACATCTCTCTGCCGGACAACTATATCTACTGTCCCCAGATAGAATCTTATCTGACCTTCGATCTCTGTAATCCGTTCCTCACTCAACAGGGCTTCATATACTTCCTGTGCAGACATCCTGATCATTTCTATTTATCTCCTTGATAAATGTCAAGTACTTTACCCGCAACAGCTTTGATTACAGGAACAACGACTGTGTTCCCAAGCAGATCATATCCAAGGTTTCTATCGATATCAAACTTGTAATCCTCTGGGTATCCGAACAGGCGGAGTCCTTCTCTGAGACTCAGCTTTCTAATCCCGTCTCCGTCTCTCACATACAGATGCTCCATATCCATAGCGACCAGAGTAGGAGAGATAGAATCAGGATCAAGTACTTTGCTCACCTGAAAGCTCATCTTACCCGCAACAATATTATAGCCAACAGGCAACTCTTCATCTGGGACTCGCAAGAGTCCCACTTTCTTTTTAGGGTGTTCCTTCCTGACATACTTCTTGGAAGCCAGATCTTCCAACATCTCTTCCAAGTCATCCGCATCAAAGAAAGTCCTGATCATGCCCAGAGTCAGTGGCATACCGTCCATCCAGTCGATCCCGTAAATCTCTGCCCACTTCTTCTTCCGTCTCTCCGTCATCATCATGTTCAGGAGAGTTCTCTGGCGTTCCGTGATTTCGCCCTTCAGTCCGATATCCCAACTGTGGATATTATTATCTCCGCCACGCTTGTCTTTAATCGACATTCCGGGAAGTTCTTCGAGTTTATAGTGGGCGAGGAGTTTATTAATAAACGGACTAGTCTCCGTCTCTAATCCCTGTTCAAGAATATCCCGTACATACTTTTCTTTATGCGGAAACCGACTCATATCTGGAGTCTCTTTAAGAGTTCCGATAATATAGATACGCTTTCTGTCCTGCGGAACTCCAAAGTCCTTGGCGTTGAGAACTTTCCAGTTCACCTTGTATCCCAGACTCACGAGTCGATCCAGAATAATTGTCAGTGTACGTCCGATCTTGTCTTTTGGATTCTCTTTGTCGTGGTTGACGAGACCCTCTACGTTCTCAAGGATAAACCCGAACGGTTTCTTCTCAGCAAGAATACGTTCGACTTCAAAGAACAGAGTACCTCTGGTATCGTAGAACCCAAGTCTCTTACCCGCAGCGGAGAAAGCCTGACACGGAAACCCGCCAAGCAGAATATCAAACTGCGGAATCTCATCCGTAGAAATCTTAGTAATATCTCCGTGGATTTCTTCGTCGGGGTGGTTCTGTTTCAGAATCTCTATCGCATGGGGCTTGATCTCGCTCGTGAATACACACTGAGTCTTGATCCCTCTCTCTTCACAGGCCAGTTCCAGGCCTTTACGGATTCCCCCGATGCCAGCGAACAAGTCAATAAATCTTATCTCACTCATCCTTAGTTTCCTTCCTTGCGGTTTCGCAACTATTATATCACACTAGAATAACTTTCAGCAGACCAAGCGTAGACACTTGAAAAATAAATTAAAGATTCTTGAGCTGGTGGAAATTATCCTATATGGATTCACTTATGCTGGTTATTGCTTATGTTTTATTCACATATTATGCATAATTATTCAAGTTCTTTTCGTGTATTGAAGATTCACTGTTTTAGACCTTTGTTTATTTACAAGGGATCTGGCTCGTTTTTATCTCGTTGTTGACATCGAAATGTCAATTGCATATTAATTAATTATGCCTGGACTCCTTACACCGCAACGCTTTCAGAACTTTTCTCTGTCAATTTTGTGTCAACTTTCTGATAGAGTTTATCGCATAATTTTGCAACGTCTTCCGTCTGCTCTTTTGTGGTATCCACGTAGGTATTCATCGTGATCATGAAGTCTGAATGACCAAGAATTGTCTGGAGAGTCTTGGCATTAATACGTGTTGCCATCATCGTAGCAAAGGTATGACGAAGGCAGTGGTAAGTAATGTCCTTCGGAACGTTGAGCTTCTTTAATGTCCTGTTCCCTTCGACCGTAGCTCCTCCAGAATTGTAAGGTTTTCCCTTCTTGGAAACGATCACTCTTCCGCTCGGTTGCCTAGCTTTCAGAAGATACTCCTCAAGTTCTGGCAGGAGAGGAACATACCTGATACCCGCATCTGTCTTCGGAGCTTTAATAATCGGGGTGTTATCCTTGTCAAGACTCAGAGTCTTCGTTACATGGATCAGCTTCTTGTCAAAGTCGATATCTTCCCAGTCCAGAGCAAAGACTTCTCCTAGTCGCATGCCTGTATATAGCGGGATAACTACTATCAACTGTTTCATCAGCGGAAGATCTGGAATTCTGTTAAGCATATCTTCTACTTCTTCTGTAGTCATCGAGCGTCTCTTGGCATTCGGGTTTGTGACGGAGATCTTGGAACTCTTGAATGGATTCTTGTTAAGATATCCATCCTCAATTGCGTACTCATACAAGTTCTTCATAATCCACAGGACAAGGAACTGAATACTCTCCAATTCCTCTAACGAATTAATAAACCACATTGCCTTATCTGAGTCCATCTCATCCAAGTGCATATCTCCAATTGCGGGTTCGATATGAGACTTGATAATAGAACTCAGACTGATATAACGCTTACCCGCAATCTTCTTACTGCGGTACTCATTGAGCCACTTATTAATGTACTCGCCGATTGTAGGGGCGTTTGATGCGGGCTTCTCCATTACATCCTGATACAGATACCCGTACTTCCTGAATGCGGTATCAAATACTTCGTCGATTGTGTAGCCTGTGATCCAGACTTGTTCTCCGTTGATAAGTGTTACGTGGAAACGCTGACGCTTTTTCATTGGACTGCTCCCTTCATCCTAGCAGCAGTCGTGAACCCATATAGAATTTTCAAGTTTCATAAAACGTTATCAGCCCTTTCAAAAAGAACCTCTACACGGTTTATTATAGCCGCATAGAGGTTATATACAATGGTTAATCCGGGATACCGTCAATTAAAGTCAGAATCCATTCCGCTGTCTCATATTCTTTTTCTTCGGTCGTAGGATCGAGGAAGGTAATATAGTCACGGATAACAGCCTTGACTTGTTCCTTGTACTCCTGATTCAGAATCTTGGCGTGGTCGACTTCTCTGCGGAGCTTATCTTTATCTCTCGGCTCAATCGTATAAGTCGGAGCGTTGTTAATAATCTCGGCTACAGCAGAAGCAACCGCTTCCTTATAGTAGTTGTTCCCGGCGTACACGCTCATCTCGTACATATTCTGTTCAAGTTCATCTGCGTCAATCAGTCTCATCCCACTTCACCGCCTGTCCGCATACTGGGCAATACTTCACAATTTCATCATTTGGTAAATCCAACACATCACACGGATATCCACTTGCTGTTTTTCCTATTAGTTTTAATCCACATCTAGGGCAATTCCATCCATCGTCGTATTCCGTCATCGGTTTTGCCTCCTGCTTGGGCTGTCCCTTAACAACAACAAATCTTTCATCTTCTTCGATTTCGCAGATCCTACAATAAAACTCATATGCGAGTTTTTTATCTCTGATAATTTCCTCGCATTTTTCTTTGAGCATTCTACGCAAGTCTTGAAATTCAACCTGTAGCTTCATCCTGTTTCACCTCTTTCGATGACTTTGGAATAAACTTACTACAGTAACCGACTTTGTCTGTATCCCAACTCTTGTACGGGATCTTCTTGGATCTCCCGAAGCCTGAACAGAAAGCGGATGTCCTGACCCATTCTCCGTAGGCACATCTACGGCAGTTTGCCTGATTCGCATAATGAGTAGCGGTCTCTTGGTTCTTCAGAAATGTACTGTATCTCATTTTATTTCTCCGTTCAATTTAAGTCTGCACTGCGGACAATACCTATACTGGTAAGCAAGCCCGTCTATGAACTCATGTTTGAATCCACATCTCGGACACTCACATATCGTATGTACGGTATCGTCATCTTCTCTGTAGGACAGCCCCGGAATACGAACCCATGTCGCTGATTCGCAATCACGCTCACGGCTTCCTTCTCTTACCCCTTCGTTATGTCCTGACCACCAACTGATTATAATCAAAAGAAGAAACACCAAAGTCAAAACAATACAAGCTACCCAATTCATATAACTACTCCTTCTATTTCAACTATCTCAATCCACTGACCAGACCCATCTACAGCAGGAGTCTACTAATCTGCGGAAGCGATATCGCTATCGCTCTGCCTGGCTTGCTCGATAAACTTCTTAGCTTCAGAGTAGGGGCAGTTGGGAAGATTCCCGAACTGGACTTGATCGGAATTCTTTCGTGTAATTTTCACTAGCCACATCATATTTTTTTACCTCATTCCCATTGAGTAGGATCATACTGGGACAACAACCAGTCCTGAAAAGCAACGCAGAAACTGCGTCCAAAACTCTGTGTATTATCAGAGTTTTTAATAAACACCTTATTAAAGACGAAAGGATTCGGATCAAGCCCATTGAGTCCGCTCTGAGGATTATAGATATTCCCCTGATGATAGGGGAGACTGTCTGTCCATTTATTGAAGGCATCCCAGACTTTGGATTTAAACTCCGACCCTTTCCATCCTTCGTTAAACAGTTCAGCCAGTCTTCTATCGTCAAGCCCCGCCATTATATATTCGTAGTTCGTCATGTCGGTGGCACACTCTCATCATCGTAATAGTGGCTGTAGCGGGATAGTCTCATGTCTCCGTGACAATGCGTACAAACAATAAGGTAAGTAGGGTAAAGATACTTACCATTTGCATCCTTTTCGACGAGCTTTTCAGCAATCACCATCCTGTCTTCCGATGAAAACTCTTTTCCGCAAAACGGACAAGCAGTGATCGGGATAGGTTTAGGATTCCCCAACGTCCTCATCTTCTTTCTTTTCATATCTCGCATCAGTCGTAACTGGCTCACAGTCTTTATACCAGGGCTGAATCTCAGGAGAGAATCCAGTCTCCTCACACCATTCCAGAGACTCACAGTTATTCTGATAATAGAACTTAATTCCTCTGCGGGAGTTAGTCTGATAGACCTGACCATATCTCAGGAGATTACGGAATCCCGCAGACTCTTTATATACGATATCAAACTGCTTGTTCAGGAAATCCTTGAACCCGCCCGGAGACTTAGCTCCCTTCCAATAATTACAGGACTTACAGGAAGGCATCAGGTTCAGCACATCGTCTACATCTCCTTCCTTGTGGGAACGCTTCCATCTACTCACAGGGAAGAAGTGATCAACGACCATCTCATCCTTATTCAGTACACATCCACAGTAGGCACAGTGTCCCTCATACCGCTTGAATACCTAATTGCGGACACCCTGATTAATATACTTACGCTTATGTCTCATACTATTCACCAGCTTTAAGATAAAGATAAAAAGTTAGAATTTAAAGTCACAGTTAACAGGAAGACTGGAAAGCAGCATCGCATACTTCGTGAGGATAGCACTCGTCTCTTTGAATGCGTCGTACATATGCTCATCCTTCACATCTTCCATATAGCTATCGATAAACTTTGCATACATTCGAGCCTTGTCGATTTCAAAGGTCACATCATTTACTGTCATAATACTTCTCCCATACACATGCACAACCAAGAGCGAGTAACGCAATACCTACGGTAATCCACAGCGGACTGAGTACCCATACCCAAGACCAACTGATTACTCCGCAAAGCTTTAACACAATAAAGATAATCAGCAGGACATCAGCCTATCCCATTCCTGCACTACTTCCACCTTTGTTATTGCTCATGATTTCCACCGTACCTTTCCACATCTCTTACAGTAGTAATGTTTCATCCCAGTCTCTTCATCTATGCGGACTTCCCAAATATGTCCATTAAAAGCACCGCATTTGAAATACTTAATCGGTCTGTTGATATACCCGTTTTGCTGATCAGGTCTGATCTCTTCATCCATATTAAAAACACACATCGTAGCCATCCCAATCAGGAAGGACAAAAACAACCACTAAAACACAAGAAAACCTGGCATACCTTACACCTTCTTTTCGTTAGGGGAGATAATCTTCCCGTTCTTAATAATCGACTCAATCATCCAGTCATACCCGCAGAATCCAATTGATCTGTTCTCCAGTTTCCTCGCTTCACTGGCTGAGACTTTGCGGGTTTCTACGCAGGCTGTCCATCCATCAGGCCACGAATAGAAGAAGTCTTTGTTCCAGTATTCCTTGGGGACAGCTTTGTTCTGACGGATTCTTACGTGCAAATCCTTCTCGCCTGACCACCGTCCGTTCCAAGAACCAACGTTGGGCATCGTCAATTCAAACACAATCACTCTTCTTCATCTCCACCCATCTCTTCATACCTTCTGCATATCTCATCCAAAGAGTAGGCACAAGTCTCGCACTTCTCATCGCAGATCGGATTCATTCCCGTAAGTAAGGGATACCCACAATTGAGCAGCTTCTCAGTTGTCATCCTGCGGACACCTCTTCATAATCATATCTGCTGCGGTATCCATCAGCAGTTCAAACTCCTTCACATCCATACCGACAACCCGCTCATTAATATGCCAATTGTAAGCATCGTAGCTGAGTTGCTTCAGTGCATCAGCCACAGTCTTAGGGCTGTATACCTGATCTCTGCAATAGCCAAAGCAACGACCCTGGTCAACATTGTGTTCACGGTTATCTCTGGCACAGACAGTCACCCTGTCTCCGTCCTTGTCTACCTTGACCCGCTTACAGTGTTTGCAATCCATCTGAAAGTCATAAATCTTTTTCTTAATCTCGTCTCCGTTATAATACATATCCCACATTCTCTTATCCTCTTCTCATTAAAATCTCGAATACGGAATCTTTTAAAGCTTCCACTGCACTTGTCTTATCGAACGCATCGTCACCGTAGGCATCAAGTGCTTTCTTGAACTCAGCGTTCAGGGAGTGGAATTCTTTCTCCGCATAATCATCCTGAGTCAGTGCTTCGTTATCCGGGTGCTTGACTCTCCATGCCTTTTCTTTTGGACAGCCAGTACAGCTTGAACGTGTACTCAGATCACACTCTCTGCAAGGATATCCTTCATACGGATCATCAATAGACTTGAGCGTTCTGTTACAAGCACTTATGATAATCCTCATAATCTTGTAGTAATCTTCTTTTTGTAACACGTCGCATTTAAGTAACTCAGTAATATCCTGAACAAACTTTTTCTTTTCTTCTGCCGTCATTCTGCTCGTCATACTTCTCACTCCCAAAGGATCGCCTGTCCACAATTCTCACAGTGCCTAGGCTCTCCGTCTGCAGCAGATTTAAGAATAGGTCTTGAGCAATGAGGACAAGAATAGAAATGTGGCGGATCACCAGTCGGAGCAGTAGGAGTCAGCCGTTTAATCGCATTCAGCGCATATTGGATTGCTTCATGCCCAGCACTGCCTTCATCACTCATCGCAGACATAATCCCAAGAACCGCAACTGCTCTGTCTCTTTCAGTAAACAAACTAAAATCCATATCAATTCTCCTTCGGATATCTGATAATCTCCTGCGGTGAGTGACCAAGGTACGTATTGATGTACTCACTGGCTTCTCCCTGTGTCGTACCTACAAATTTTGGGATACGATGTTCCGCATATTCATACAAATTTTCGATTATAATTTTCTGCCTTTCAGTCATCGGCATGTCTTCCCAATTCTTAACCTTTTTCATTGGCGGATTCCTTCCTCATCTCTTCAAGTTTCTGCTCCGTGGCTATACATATATAAGGCGGATCGCATATCTCCCAAGCGGGGCAGTCATGGCAAATCCTAGGCATCTCATCCAGATTATTCATTCTGCTACTACTACATCAGGGCCTTTAATTGAATACTGACATTCTGTTGCCCTGATTACTCTCCCATCGTCAAGCTTAATCAAAGTCTCAAAAGGATCTGCCCGGTCATCCCGAATAATCGTTCCGAAGAACTTAACTGTGGTATCGTAATGGAAACATACTTCGCATCTTCTGTTTACATACTCGCTTTGCATTGGAAAACTAAAGGCACTAATTGTTTTAACACATCCCATTCTTCTCATCCTCCGTTAATGCTATGTCAGCAAGTACAGCAATCGGTACGCCTTTCGCTTGAACAATGGTCAAAGAAGTTATTTGATAAACTTTTTTATTGGGATCCATACAAATGACGGGTACATTTCCATATACTCCCTTCAATTGTTCGATCATATCTTTCTTATACATATTACATACTCCCATCTTCAGGATCGTAAGACTCTTCGTATCCCGTACAGTAATCTTCCATCTCCTGAGCAACTTCGTCACAGTGTTCCCCAGGGTCATCCGCATAACATCCTTCAAGCTCATCATGCATCGGACAACCCAAGCAACTTCTCACAGTCGTTGTCTTACTACGGTTGAAGAACTCCTTGCGGTTAAAGAAGTCAGGGCAAGGCTCAGACTCACCCTGACAGTTCCAAAATTCATCGAGGTAGTAATCGCAGAGTTCTTTGCATTCCTTACAAACCGTTGAATCGTAAGCAGCAATATCCATTCTTATTCCTCATACTTGTCATCGAGATAATTAAAGACGAAACGCCACAATATAGGTGAGATGATAAAGAGATACCATCCGATCGCAGCGAACAATTCAAGACTCACATTACCACCTCTTGATATAGTCCTTGCCCAACAACATTCTTGTTTTGTGGTAATTGTCTATAAGCCTGTTGCGTATAGTTATGTCATTGAGGTCTCTGCCGTCCATACCGTGCAACATTAATTGACTTAAAGCCAGAGTTATAGTTTCCTGATTGTCAAGAATCTGCTTCTCTATATCCGTCATTCTTCATCCTCTTTTTCAAGTGCGGAAATGAACTCTTCATTCGTCGGCAACTCGTCAAGACTCCAAGACTTGGCAAGCTTAACGCCGTGGTAGGGGAGTTCTTCATGTTCCCGCAGTTCATAAAACCTATCCTCTGGAGTCAGCGGTTCTTTATTAAATCCCTGATAGACTTCAAATGTCCGCTTATCAAAATCGATCACATATGCCCACTCACAGAACAGGGAGTCGGCAGCAAACCTAAGCTGATTAGAAATACGGAAGCAGTTGCCCCGCTGAATAATCGGAAGAATATCTGCGCTCGTATCACGATCAAACTCAGGGAAGATTTCTCTTAAAGCGTTGACTCTGTCCCCGGTAAACGAGAACAACGTGCGGTATTCGTTGTCGTTCATCTCACGGACATTGACCAAGTTGTTGAGAAAGATCTTCTCATCCATCTGATCCCGCAGAAACTCAAGTACTGCAATGCCCTGTCCACTGGGATATCCATCCCACTGCCCATACTGGGCAACCCAATAACGTCCTTTATACTGGACAGCAATCTAATGTCTTGTTCCCATATACTTAAACACATCCCCAAACGATATTTTTCTTCTTAGTTTTCGCTTCTCTGCCAGAGTGAGACAGGCAGCATTACCGTGACTGTAACCGGCTGGACATGAGGCATAGTGTATACATTCTCTGCACTCCACAAACAAGGCGATTCCCCCTTCGTTGTACTTGTGGCATCCTCTACTAAAGATACTTTGACGTTATCCGCACACTCTTCAAGAAGCTGTTGAATATAAGTGCAGATTGTTTGCTCATTTGCTTCCTCACTGTAGAAATCCATCGACAGCCTGACATTCTATACAGCGGAGACTGTCCGCTTCTCTTTCTTCTGATTCATTTCTTATCCCCCGTTTTATGTTCAAAATCGAAACACATCAGAACCTCAACACACGCTTCATCTGGGTCTTTCTCACACGGGTGAGGAGAGTCTTTATCACACCACTTACAATGGTCACACAGACTGACTCTCTTTTCATAATCAGGGATCGTTACCTCTTTGATCTTGTAGTCATAATCCCACCCGATATTGTGTTCGTTCAACCGCAAGTCCTGTTCAATTTCTTCTGCGGACAAGATATGCTGAGTGTCCAGTTCAAGCGTTACCACTACTTCCATTGTTCTTCTCCTTTATAAGTCGTTTGTTAAACCGATCAATTGCTCTGTAATACTCTGCGTCTGTCAGAAGATCTTCCATCCAAAGGAACAGCTACATGTCCCCGCAATCAATAAACCTCATCCGATCTCTTCCTTTCCGACACGTACAAGAATCGAACTTGCATTGGTCTGCCTCGCCCAATACCGACTCGAACGGTCTGCCACCCCTGTCCCGGGATGCCCTGTTACCAATGAGGCAACGTGTCATTTATTACTGCTCTTCTTTCTCTGTCTCAGGCTCTCCGTTGCTCGTTCTCTGATACTCATGTACCCACGTATAAGCAGCGTTGAGAAACCCAGCCTTCCACTCTCTTGACTTATATGTTAAGAACGGCTGATTCAGCAGATAAGCCTGGAAGCCTTCTTTGAACTCGCTCATCTCTTGTTCCTTCTTTCGTTTTTCATCTCGTCCTTGAGTACGGAAATGAATACAAGGAAACAAACCGCCCAAGTTATAATGACCCCAGAACAGTATCCTAAAAGAAATGATCCCCAGTCCATCTTTCTCTCTCCTTAATTTTCTTAAATAATATGGCTTCAGCACAACAAGGAATCGAACCTTGTGCATCCCCGTGACTTAACTCTCACGGTTACGAGAAATAGAAGCAGTCACCAGACCCTGTGCTGATTCAGATCTCCTTTCTGATCTTAGCCATATACAATCAATGCGGGTGAGGATTTGCACCTCACATGTCAAAGCACTTCGGGCTGTTCGCTTCGCACATTTCTATGGCTATACTCTCGTTATAGCTATGCCGCCTCTGACTCCCCTTTAAGCGTCTACTTTAACCGTGACCTGCGCCCCTGTGATCAGGTGTACTTAATTGAGAGACACGTCCTTATCTACTCTCCGCAGGAATGATGGTAATCTATTCCGCCACCGCATTTAATCGTCTGTATCACCATCCGCACAAAACCAATGACTGGGATGACGTTGATCATATAAACGACAGTAACGATCATCACACGGGGGTATACACTCCTCGCCGTACTTACAATCTTTACAACGTACAATCACTGGCTCTGTTGACTCCGTCCAGAACGGATCGTCCGGCGGATAATCTCTCATGTCATAATGCAAATCTTGTGCCATAACAACTCAATCTCCTGGGGGCTGATTCATAATCCAGCCCTTTCTTGCATAAACTCGCTTACCACACTTCGGGCAACGTTCCCGCTGATTGTTTTCGAGATCAGACTGGAAACGTTCGCTTGCCGGGTTATACCAACCAGTCTCATCTCCACAATACGGGCAAACTGTATAACCAAACCCGTAATGGAAGACATCCTTCCAACGTTTCGGCTCTTCCTTCTTGTCTGCTTTAGCTTTCAGCGGACACTCGTCAGGGCTGCCGTCTCGCCAGTAATACCAGTTAACAAACATGTGTGTTCCAGTCTTGGCAAGTTCCCCGCACTCGACATAGTTACCAAACACATCCATCACATGCTTACAACCATAACAATTCGGTTCACTCATTTAGACAACTCCGCCTTCACCGTCTCGACCATATCAACAAACAACATCGTTTCTTGGAATCCGCCGATAGGAACACCGCTGTTTAACTTATCGTATTTCTCAAGTGCTTCATCAACATACTCAGCACCAAGGTTTTTCTCAACCCAATCGCCAAGCTCTTTCCGAAGATCGTACTTCTTATGTCTTGCAAGAAATTTCTTAAACCACATACGCTGATTCTCCTAAACTGAATATAAGAATGTGTGGGTTAGGATTTGCACCTAACAGGATAGCCTTTTCGCAGATGTAGGGTCGCACGACGTTAGTCCTTATTCTCAAGCGGTAACGTTAACTCCGCTTTCGTGGCTATCTCCCTCTAGCCCGTTTACCTCTTCCGTCACCACACAATTTGGTATTTGCCTTTACCTACGCATGAGTGTTTGCTGCTGCCGATACCTCGACGGAAGTGGTTTTCATCCTTCCTGCTCTCCGAAGAAAGCAGCCGTTATTCTTATGCGGATCAGGATTTGCACCTGATAGGAGACGGAATCTCAAGTCCCCGTCGGTAACCCGCCATCTCAACTGTTTCTGTTTTTGTTTACCTCTTCCAACACCGCATATATTTATCTATCCGTTCAGGAATATTCTGTCAGAGTTTTTCTAAGCAAATACATGCACAAGTAATGAGCTTGTTCAATCTCTTCTCGTTCCTGATCAGTCATCATTGACTGCCATCGTGCGTACCTCTCGCACTTCAGAACCTGAAGCGCATCTTCTAATTGCTGCCTGGTTGGCGTTTCGCCGTAGACGTATTTCTCTTCGAAGATCAACATTGCACAATTTCGAAATGTGTACTGTAATGTGAGCCGCACATCTCGCATGTCCCTTCTCCATACTCCAGCTTCAGTGGGTGACCGCAGTTCTTGCATTTAATTTCCTTGACTTCAACAATACTGGCTTGCAATGCGTAAATCTTATCGCCAACTTTTATTGTACTGATAAAGTCATCGACATACTTTTCGCCTTCCGGCGTTTTAATATACGGCATTAAGCTCTACCTCTTTTTGCAATGTTTTGTACCATATTTCCAAAGCTTTATCTGCTTCGTCGTTGATACGCTGCTCACTGATGTCGAGACTGCCACCCCATGTTGCCCTGATGATATTGTCGATGCACCAGTCAGTGAGCCTGATCATAACGCAAAGGTTTTCATACCGCTTTGAGTTCTCATCGTGGTCGCAGTCTTCATCTGGTTCGACCTCGCCAACTATATTGCTCACAAGCTTAATTACTTCCTGAGCGGTAAGCTTATCTCTTGTCATATGTTTTACTCCTCATCGAACGCCAAGCAAATAATCCAGTATCCCAGACCCAGAAGGATTCCCATGATCGCAGTTGCCACATAAGGATTCTCTTGTATTGCTCTCACAAACTCCATTGTCCTCACCATCCTTCTTTATGTAAGCGAGGATTGCCATTGTTTCATCTTGAGAGCCAGCCACGCGCTTGAGAGAAACGATTTCATATATATTGTTTTGAGTATCCAAGCAAATAACTGGAACATTTCCTCGTACATCCGTAAGACCTTTGATCATGTTTAATTTATTCATTACTCTCACACCCTCATGTACCCAGTCTCTCTTCGCAACGTGTTCGCTGCCTGTCGCATCAGATTACTTATACAAGACCCGCCGTTTGCTTTACCTTCTGCGGAATACCGACATTCTCTGCAAACCCGCTCATCGGTTTTACCAGAGCAAGTCTCCAACATCTCAATCAGATCTCTTGTGTCCATCTCTTTACCTCATTCTTCGAAGAAAGGACTGAGTATACAGTACACACTGATGCAAGTCAGTCCAAAGATCAACATAACAATACACAATGTCTCAATCATCTGTTATATCGTTTCCCTCATCTTTGCGCCGCACCCTGGGCAGTGATCAAATTCAAGCTCTTTCTCAAAGTTCTTTCCATGCCATCCACATTTACTACACTCATAATGCCCATGATACTCCGGCGGCATCATCCCAGTCATCTTTACCCAACAGGCTTTCTTAACCCCAAGGATTTCATCCGTCATATCGCCTTCAACAACAAATTCAGTTTCGGGATTGGTGACATAAATATTGGTATTGTCATATTGCGGGTTATAGAAAAAGTACAAGATTTGATCCGTATTAATCCACGTAGGAGTACTCTGATTCCTCTCTTTAACCTGAATAAACCTAGGCATTATTTGTCAACCTTCTTTACAATGTCTGCGATTTCATTAAGTGCGGTTCTCTGTGACCGAATAATATTTACTGCCCGGTCAACAGTAAGCATTCTTCGTTCCGCTTCCTTATTTCTATCTTTGGCATAAATGTCGAAGAAATAATCAGCGATTCCTTCAAGCTCTGCGATTGTCTTACTAACATCAGTCATCGTGTTCTTCACCCGGTTTCTTAGTCGTAAGATACTCAACGCTAATTGAATCGATAGGAAATTTATGATTGACTGCAAAATGTGAGACAGCACCGCAGTCCTTGCAGAAGTAAGTCACATGGTCGAAATCAGAACCAGAGTGTGAAACTCCACGTTTCATTCGCCCATTACACCAAAAGCATTGTATATCCAGAGGAATATAAGTCTTACTCATCCCACTTCACCGCCCGTCCCGCTCATCAATCAGCAATCTTCCGCTGCAAATGTACGGCTTGATTTCACTGCATCGCATACAATACAATTTACAATATCCATATCCGTGGCTCATTCCAATTGGGTGATAATTCTTCGGCGTGTAATAATCGCTCCATTTTCTACGCTCGTAACATTTGCATTTCTCGCAATAGCTGACTTTCATTCCCATTTCACCGCCTGCCCACATACGCAGCAGTACTTCTGATAATCAAGCTGTATATTCAACCCAGGCTTATAATTCAGAAGATACTGTTTACAGCTACCGCAGTAGTATTCTGTCCATCCATCCATATCCAGTCTTGTTATCGGCTGAAGAGGTATGTATCTGTTCAGCAAAGAGACAGTCTCTGATAAAAGTTCCATTGTTTCTACTGATCCACGAAGCTCTTGCAATCCACTTATAACTTCTTTAACATCGCTCATACGACTTCGCCTTTCAACTTTGCTTTCTTGTACAATCTATCTCTCAGCGTCATGTACTCGTGGTCAGTAAGATCAAAACCTTTCCACAGAGTGGTTAACATATCCATCTTCTCGTCGTAGGTAAGTCTTTCTTCTGGCGGCTCTTCAAGGAATTCCAGAATATCCTCTAACAGATGACCGATACATCTGCCTTCCTTATAAGTACCAGTCTTTTTCGCATTCTCTTCTGAGTACGGGCATGAGGAACAATCGCCTTTCAAGTCAGCCTTTATTCCGTATATAATCGTTTCTCTATCAGTCATTCCAACTTCACCGCCTTTCTGTTAATCATTCCCATTCACGTAATAATTCAGATTGTTTTGAGTAACAGCCAAATCATGCTCTAACCGTTCGATCTGTGCTTCCTGCTCTTTCAGCAGTTCCAGAGCATCATCAATCATGCGATCCAACGAAGCGCATGTATCTTCCCCGTACGGCCTATACGGACAATCGAAACATTCATCATGGCCTAATTCATTGCGGCTTGCTTCAAGGTGTCTGTGATGTTCAAGCCCCTTCAGCACTTCTTCTCTGTCAGCCATCCTGCTTCTCCTCTTCAGGTGGTCTTGGTGTTGGCATCCAGTGCGTTATGCCGTTTAATGTACTGTATGCTTCTGCGCCCTTCCATATTCGTTTTTCTGGCAACCAGACTGCTGTTTTCGTTGTCGTTCCGATACCTTTTCCGAAATACACAAGATAGTTGGTGCATTTGCCTGGCAACTTGTCTTCCACGCTGATCCACTGTGGCTGTTGCTTAATCAAATTAATAGCTTCCTTAATCGCTATCCCGTCATCGAGACTCATAACGAAAGGCTCTTCGCCAACCGTATGTACGGCGTGGCTTGATATCTGTTCAAGCCTACGGATAATCTCAGCTTTATCCATCCTGGGTTTTCCTTTCTCCGCTTCCGCAGAACCAATTGGGATCAACCTGTATCGGAATAATCCAACGAGCTTTCTCCATCAGTACAGCGCAGCAGTTCTCGTCGTTCTCTCCGTCAAAGAGATGTTTGCAATCTTTGCAATGTACGATCTCAGGCTGTTTCTTCAGCAACTCCAATACGTCTCTGCACAGATCGTCGTTGCATTCTTCATCTTCGTAATACGAGCAGTTCTCACATTTCGATGGCGGGTACAAGCAAATCTCAAGACTATTTATCACATCTTCTTTACAGCGCATCTCACTCAACCTCTGATCATTTTCGTAGTGTCAGGTAAATGATCGTCACGGTATACCTTGCGATGTATCCCAACAATCCAGTACCGTCTCATGTGACTTGCTGATCCATTTGTCGATATAATCACACGCTTCACCTTTTGTAGTCCCGGAGAACAGGGGAAGGGGATACTCTGAAAACTCCCGCATATCATTAATGAGTTGCTGTTGTTTCTCCGTTATCGGATCATCACGCCAGTTTCTCATCGATCTTCTTCTCTTTCTCAAGGATCAGTTCTCTGAACCAACGATAGACTGGACAGCCCTCGTCAGTTGGTTGGCAGTTGTAACATGCAGCGGTCTTCCCCGGACATCCGTCTTTAAGCCAGCACATCTCACTCATCTCCTCAATAAACGTAGGCGTATACTTCCTGAGCGCATCTGCCAAGCGGTTTCCTACTGAACCAACATCCTAAAACTTCTTCGTTGTCTTCGTTATAGGCGAATCCACAATAGAACCAACCAGTTATCTTTCTGGCTTTTTCAAGCGGAAGCTTTTGCTTTTCGACGAACAACTTATCAGCTTCGATCTCACTGAACTTTGACTTGGATACGATAAAGACGTTATCTTCTCCATTAGCTACACCGTAAACAAATTCATACTCAGCTGAACTCATCCCAATCAATCTCCTGACCGCAATTGCTACAGAACTTTTCATATCCCATACCTACACCTACTACCTTGCCGTTGATCACATAGCCTACGTGGTTACCACACTTTGGGCAGAAGCATCTGTAGTAGGACAACCCGTATCCTTCGATCTGTGCCAGATTAGGCTTTACTGGTTTCAGAGAATCCAAATACTCGATCATGTCAATTACGATTTGTCCGCTTATTTTAAAGTCCGGGTTGACTTTAGCGTCGGATTCGTAACACGCAAGATTATTCCTGAGTTGTCTCTTATCCATCTTCGCTCCATCTTTTCTATCTGATGCTTAGTAAGATATTTCTTACTTTGTATCATGTCGTATACATATTTCTTCCCGGCTTGGAATCCGTTCTCATATCCGATCCTATATCTTCGTTCGTACTCTTCTTTGTAAGCTTCTTCTTGCTTATCAAAGCTACGACTCCAACCCCAGAGATAACCAAGAGCAAGGGAAGTAACCACTCCAAGGCAAATCAGTCCATATATCCAACCCATTTCAGAACACCCCGTCTACATGCGGATAAATCCTGTATGCTCCCTTCAACATTTTCGCTCCGCAGTGAGGACAGAACTTACTGTCCGACCACCGCATAATGTTTTCAGGAGTAATATCTTCCCCGGTCGGCAGCCCATCGTTTCGACTACGGCAGACTGAACAAATCCACCCTGGAATACCCCAATCCATTCCGTCTGGATCAAGAATCCATGTTCCTTCCTTCCGATCATAAAGCGTAACAGTCGGAGCGTCTGCGATAAGACTCGTCAGCTATTCGACAAATCTGGAATTGCTTTCTGTATTTGTCAGACAGAGTACATCCGTCATCAATTTGTCGGCATCAATTAATCTCATTTTTCTTCACCTTTTTTATTTATCCGTGCACCACATACGGCGCAGTATTTGGTTTCGATGCCCGGATACAGTAACTTTGTACAGTCTGGACAAACCCAGTCAACTTTGTGTCCTCTGTACATTGGAATCCACTGTATGGGTTCAGGCTCTTCCCGCTCCTTCAGAAATCTCAATATCGTCAACGCTTCGAAAGGAGAGAGAACAACGAAGTTCTTAGAAGTACCACGCCACATAGCATTTACTTGCTCTTCGAACTGTAAAATAAAGGCTTCTCGTTCCGTCACTTTAACTCATCCCATTTCCTGTATAACTTCTGGGCTTGCTTCCGGCTGATGTATCCAAGCTTAACCAGATTATCAACCGTCCTCTTCCTACCCTCGTCGAATCCGTTCCGATGACCTTCGTTGTACTGTCTCTGCTGTGCTTTGTAATAGTCAGTCATTTCTTCTTCGGCTCTCTTCCTGTATCCGAAGAACGAACCGAAGAGGGCAACACCAGCGAGGAACAGAAATACGGTAATGAAGGTCACGATATCTCTAATAATCTCAGTCATTCAAATCCTCATCCAGATCAAAATCCTCGTCCATTACATCAACTTCATCATCGCCATTACTACTGATGTACCAGTTGATGCCCAGTAGGATAATAGCTACCACGGCAAGGAAGATCTCTATCCAAGTATCGTTATTCATGTCGTTTCTCCTGATGTTCCTGTTTACCGCAGCGGAGACATTCTCCATTGTGATAAACGTGACCGTGAATAGCTCCGCACTTGAAATGTTTAATTCCTCTGCAAAGCCATCCATTATATCGGTCGTGCGTTACTTCGATCATTATGAACATGCTTGCTATGGTTGCGATCAGGATCAAAGCAACAATGATCTTTAATCCTGTGCTTACACTGATAATCATTCCTTAGCCCTCTGCTTCCTCGCTGTAATTCTTTTCAATCTCATTCCTTGTATTGTCGATCAGATCGCACAAATCGGAATACACACTCCAGTTATCTGGGCTGACAACAGGATGCAGAGTGATATCCGCAAACATTCTCATGTCATCCAACCGTGTGAGGATAAATGTTTTAAGACTTGTCGTGTTCGCCATCGACTACCTCAATCTCATCTTTAAGTATCTCAACCGTATTCTGGATAGCCTGGTTAAGAACATCTTCTGGGAGTTTGATGGGGTAGATCGTACCCCCTCTTGCCATCCCCGCAGCAACACGGTCAAAAATCATTTCGAGTACGTCGATCATGTTTACTCCCAGCGGAACATTCTCGTCGAGATGATGGCGTTCCAGTTTGCAGTGCTTGGGATACCATGTCCCTTTGTCGAATTTCAGCATCCCGTCAATTGCGGAACACAGGTCACGGTAGAACTCGCTGCGCTCAGGGTCAAACCGCTTCGTATGATCGTGCGACGAGAATTGCTTTGTTGCCATCTCCCAGAACCTTTTTGCGACGTTGTTTACATCACGGTAATGCGATTCATTCGCTTCATTGAACTCGGTAATCGTAGGAATTTTTGTCGCTGTCCGGGTGTCTCCCTCAGTATGTTTCACAATCTTTACCATATCTTTACTCCTTGTATAAAACCTTGAATATCTCACGAGTCTCAGGATTTTCATAAGCCTTCAACGTCAGGTCGAAAGATACTGATCTCTTTGTTGGGAGAGAAAAATGCTCTACCCCTGTAGGCCCTATCGCAGTAACTTCTCTAGTCTCACACTCATTGTTGAGGTTGAGCAATTCTGGTCTAGCCCAGACTGAGAAGTAATAGTATCCTTCGCCGACTCCTGTCTGTGTAACCATGCGGCTCGGTAACCTGAACACATACATCGTTGGATCTTTTTCTTCGAAATCAATCATTGTCAAATCAACAACTCTTGTTCCGCAGAACTGACACTTCAATCCGCTGACAGGAAGCGGACCCCCACAGTTGGGGCAGTTGGTTACTCGTCTGTTAGCCATCGCTCTGAAGCTCCCTAGCCTTTACTTTTGCAAACCGCACAATCATATCCATCGCAGCTTGAGTAAGTCCTGATGTGAATATTCTCAAGCCGACTGGATTCAGTTCGAAATCGTCTTCTTTCTCATTCCAGTCCAGAGTAGCTATTGAGTAGCAACTCTCATTAACCATTGTATCCTCAATCTTGTTGGTCTTGTCATTATAGGCAAACGTTTTATGCGGAGTACTGAAGCTTTGCCACTTCACAATATCGAAGTTCTTTATCCGTGTTTCCCGCTCTTTTCTTGGGAAGAAGTAGGTGAGGTCTCTGATTTGGAATCCGTCGACTCTTTCTGTGTAATCCACTTAATCATCTCCTTTTTCATAGCGGATCTTTTCAACATCGCGGCATACTCTTTCATGCCCTCAATATGTTTGTCCGCAGCGTCGGAAAAGAAGGAAGCAATTTTAATGAATACACCGCTCAACTTCAGATAAAAGGTCGATTTCCATTGATGGATTTGATATTTTAACTCGTGATACCAAGCGTAATTGTCATCCATAAACTCTCCTTAAAGGTAGGTTGTCTCTTCATCTACCTGATCGTCACTCGTAATCGTGATCGGAATCTCTGCGATATCCGCCAGGTTACAAGTCAGTTCATAGCGTGTGCTAGGGGCAGCTCCATAGAACGCATACAGTCCGCCGTGATAATCATCACAAACAACCTTATCCCCAGTAATTGTCCATGTGTTGTTGCCGGATTTGAATACCGCTCCATCTCTCAGTTCGCCGATCTTAGCTCTCATACCGATGTGGCTGTAGCTCAGATCAACATCGGGGTAATCCGCAAGGAACTGTTTATACTTCTCAGGATATGTGTGAGCGAGAACATTGAACCAGACTTTCCGATGGTCTTGCCAACCTTTTACTGGAGCGGAATCAAAAATGGAAAATGGAGCATATTTGTATAGCTGATACAGAAGCTCGGAAGTAACCTCTTCCCACTCAAGAACTGTAGTCAATCCACCAAACAGATTCGGCCCCTTCCACCTTTTGTACTCCTCATCGTAGTAGATTCCGCAGTACATCGTACTCATCATCTTTGTTCCTACGGTTGCGATATAGTACCCAGTCGTAGGTTTCAAAGCATTAAAAGTATCCCGCTCCTTAATTGACTTAGCCCAATCGGTATACTTCATGGCTCTCTGTGAATAGCCTGGATAAGTCTCAATTCGACTATACGGACAATCAGACTTGAAGATTCCCGGAAGCCCAGCGCACATTCCCTTCTGATACAAAGAACATTCATCGGAGTGGGAGCAGTAAACCCGCTTCTCGTTCTGGACTTTAGCCTTCTCCCAACCACCGTAGATGTTGCAGTAAATCTCTTTACGTGTCTCCATCAGGCTTCACCTTCTCGTACAGTTCTTTAAGAGACTGAAGATACGAAAGTTGTGCTTCGCTTTCCGCTCCCCATGCAGTCCATTTATCTTTGTACTTATCCCAGTAAATCAATGAATGCGGAGTAAACATCCACCGACTCATGTCATAACCAATCTCGTCTTCGAGAATTTTATATAGCGTACTCAAATCTTCATCTGATATATCGCAGATAATAATAATGCTTGTGTCGTTAATGTCTGCATAATTTGAAGGTTTCTTGTCTTCGCCCAGAAACGCAACATGGACACGATTCAGGAAACTGCTGTTCTCGTGTTTTCTGGCTTCGTCCTCGTCCTCGAACTCCTGCCCGTCATCTGTAATGTAGATCGTTTTCTCAATCATATAATCGCCCCCGGAACATGTCCTGTAATAACCCGCTGAACAGTAAGCCATGTCATTATTTGTTCAACTTCACGCCTGATACGCATCGCCTGTCTGTACTCAGTCGGTGACGAGTCAACCAGATCACGCAGCACATCTTGATAATGAGATGTATTACCGTATCCATCGTAGACTCTGATGAACCACTCTCCGTCACTGTAAATGCAGAAACAGAACACATGTCCCGGTGCACTCTTCAAGTCCTGTTCGTAGATATAAGCTTTCTCGCCCTTGTCGTACCTGAAGTAGAGATTATTCAGCAGAACTTTTTTGGGCAGCCTACGAACTTTAATAGCGGAATTGTTTCCCCTTGCCGTGTAAGTGGTTACTGTCATTGCCCCGCTCCTTCTCTGGCTTTCTTTTCTGCCTTCTTTTCTCTGGCGAGTTGTAAGTTTCTGATACGATCTGCTCGTCCTTTATCGTCGACTAATACTTTCCTAGGGGGAGAAAGTTTGAACCAGGAAACAGGAACTTCTGCACAAATACAGTGATCATTTGTTTCTGGGTTCTGAGTAATCCGCACGAGATCAGGATACTGTTCAGCGAGACTCCTGATCTTCTTGATCCAACGGTTCTCATCAGAGGAGAAGTAAGCAACCTCTTTCGTCGTGTAATCGAATGTTGTTTCCATTCTCATCACCCCAGATAATTCTTAGTCAGCAGATAGAATTGTGTGTAAGAACCGAAGTCGAACCAGTAGCTTCCTGTGTCCATATCCGGCCCCATCATTCGGAGATAGGGGATAGTGTCTTCTCTCTTGCGGATAAGTTTACAGGCTTCGTCATCGTCTGCTACGTTTCCGGCGATCAGCAGATACTTATTAGGATCAGTCGGAAGCTCACCCATATATCCGCTGAATTTATAAAGGGCGTAAGGAGTTTCTTTCACGCCGGGAGAATTCTGCTTCCGCTTCTCATATTCCACGATGCGGTTCAAGATATAAAAGCAATTCTGAAGACAGACACCGTTGCCCCACATGCGATACTCCGCTGAATCAGAACCCTTGACTCCTTCTGTCCACCAGTCAGGGAAACCCTGAAGTCTTGCACACTCCGTTGGCGTAAGACGGCGGATAATATATTTACGATCCTTATTCTTATCGACGATCAGATCGGTATGATCTTTATAGTCCCGCTGTTTGAGAGTGCTTGCTGTTCCGCTGTTACCGTACTCTCCAATCCGTTGCATATCGTAGTATTCCATGTCTTCTTCTCCCTCTCTCACATGCATCACAAGCGGGACATTATTTCCACCAGTCCCCATCCTTGAGGAGAGGGTCTGGACTTTATCGTCTTCACAAATCTTTACTCTGCTGTCAGCGGGATGGTTTTCTACGGCATATGATTTCATCTCATCTGGACTCCTTTGTACAATCAACGCAGCGTCTCCGCCCTGACCGTAATGGTATTTAGTAGTGAGGCTTGCGGAAGTTTCGGATTCTTCGTAGCCCGTACAGTTGCAGGATGTAGGGCGGTAGATCAGAACCAAAGGCCCATCTGCGCTCCCTTTCCTCAACTTATCAGTCAGCGTTGGGACTACACCGTCTTCCGCAATACTGATTCTTCCGTCCATCGGGTGAGAATCAACAGGGTAACAAACTGCGTGTCGGTCAATCGTGTTCAGCGTGAACATCTCTCCGCTTTCAGAGTAGCCTGTGCCACGATGGGAAGGGCGTGAGCCGTTACCTTCAAGGCTGATTACCTTCTTCTTCTCCATCGTTGACCACCTCTTCAAGTGCTTCTCGCAACATATCGGGAAGCGTTTTCCCACGTTCCCTCGACCGTCGGAGAATTCCCTGGCATGCTCTCTTGCTCAAACAGTAACGAGCAAGATTCGGCAGATCCGTCTGTAAGATTGATGAGAGCGTACACTCTACGTCTACGCTGGGGTGTTCCCCAGTAAACTGCATTGACTGTCCGCCAAGCCACTGTGTACCCATCTCCCATGATGGCTCCCGCTGGTTGCCACTTCCCTTTTTCAGGGAGAGGAATTGAAACTTCTCCGCCTTTGATCGAGCAGAAGTTTTCGAGAGCCGCACGGAAGTCTTCGCCTTTGTTGGACGAGAAGATTCCCGGCACGTTTTCGAAGCAGACATATTTTGGATACTCTCCATTAGTTGCATCCCTCATTTCTTTTATGATGCGGATTGCTTCAAAGAAAAGACTGGAACGCTTTCCGTCCTGCAACCCCACCATCTTTCCGGCAGTGGAAATATCCTGACACGGACTCCCGAAGCAGACGATATCCACTGGCTCAATCTGAGACCCGTCGATCTTGGTAATGTCTCCAAGGTGTTTCATATGCGGAAACCTCGCAGAAGTAACACTGATCGGATACGGTTCAATCTCCGAAGCCCAGACAGGCTCAATGCCGTTCATAGTCCCAGCAAGAGGAAATCCCCCTGATCCATCGAACAAACTTCCAAGCTTCATCTTTTTACTTCCTTTTTAAATATTGTCACGGAACAGGATGTCCTTGATGTCATGATCGTCAATCGCAAACGGGAACGAAGCCGCTTTAGGATGTCCGCCACCGCCGTACTTCTTGGCAAACTCTCCAAGATTAGGGCATTTCTCTCCGCCACGCAGATGAGCCTTGCCGTTCTCAAAATCCAGAACAATCGCAAAGTCGGCATCGGGATACTTCTCAACCAACTTATTTCCGATCTGAGAATAATGACCAGAGGCTGTAGCAACTGCTACGGAATAGTAGTTGTTGACGAAGATGGTATTTGACTGAGCAACCCGCTGATCAATGTACTTCTGAACCCGCTGATCGTAACTGTAGGTAATGCCCCAGAGTTCGTCAGACAGAACAAAGTGCGGACTGCAAATCCTCATCCCATACGCATCAGTGTTAACAATCTGACCGATAGCGTAATTTACAAACTCCTCATGCTCATACAGATAAGCGAGATAGTTCAACTGCTTGGAAAGGCAGAGCTTGTTCTGGTCGAACCGCCATGTATCGTAGAGACTCACCGCATTCACAAACTCATCCAGAGCGTCGAGACACTGATGGAAATATTTGTCGTAGACAAGGGATGTACCGCAGACTTCAGGATGAGTATTCACGTATGCCCAGGGATACTTCTCGCTCATCCACTCAGCCGTCTTATGATGGTCGAGAAGATGGATCGTTGTCGTGAAGGAATGGGCAAGGCAGTAGTCATCCAGTTTCTTGGCGGTCTCTTCGTCGAGACTGAGATCGGTAATAATGATTTCCCTATGAGTCGGCTTGGTTACTCCGGCTTCGTCGCTCATCACAAGCAGATCAATAAAGTCGGAAACCTTCTTATTAATATTGTCGTAGTCACAATAGGCAACGGAGAGGGAAGTGTTATAGGTCTGGGCAGCATGCAGATGTATCAGTACGGAACATCCCAAGCCATCAAGATCTGTGTGGGTAAAGAGGTTAATCATCCGTTCGTTCAAGATCGTCAACTCCTGTTTCAAATTCCTGTTCCTACCAGTACCAGATGCAAGGCCCTGTGTACCATTCGGGCTTACGTTCTTTGAACTTGCATCCGTCGCAGGACTTCTGTACTGAACACTACCATTCCATAAAGATCACTGGGTCAACGGTATCGAGCGTCAGTCGCTTGAACGCTTCCATGTTCGTCATCCACGCAGCCCCCTTTCTCCCGTGTTTTTAGATAAGAAAAAGGAGCGGGTTTTCACTCGCTCCTCACTATATATAACGCTCCCTTTTTCTAGGGAAATTAACCGCCCTATTAAATTTTCTCTAGGTATCCCTGTTGGATCAGCCAAGCGATCCCCACGGCTACAGCATCAGACTCATCATCGGTCTTATACTGCTGTACTCCAACGTACCTTTCAACACAACGAGCCACCTCATCCTTGTCTGCTTTATGGTTGCCCGTCACTGTCTTCTTGATGGACACCGGGGCGATCTCGTCGAAGGTTGCCTGTTTATAACTGTACGCATAAAGGTCTGCAATCCCAGCGACCTTAGCCAGAGCTATCGTTTCATTCGGAGTTCTGTAGAACCCCCGCTCTCTAACTAGTACCATTCCTTCTGCGGACTTGAGATAGCTCTTGATTTCCTAGGCTATCTCAGCCAGCATCTGTCCGTGTGCTTTCCTCGCTCCATGATTATCTACATTGGATTTGCGGAGTAGCTTTACTTCTTTTGTTTCCTTATTAAACTCAAGCTACGCAAACCCTGGGCATCTCAGGGACTAATCCGCACAGAAAAGCAGGATGGTTGGGGACTCATTCTCATATGCGGATACTTGTCCTGTTGTCTATTCCATATCCATTCTTATAGACCAACTTTCTCAGGACGAGTATCATAAGCAAACATAAGTCTTACGATAGCATGGGCAAGATGTTCGTCACTTCTGTCTCCTGCGAGATATGCATAGATGTGGGCGATTGCATGGTTGAGATGGGATTCGTAGGGAATTTTTGTATAGTTCCTACTTTCTAAAGTCTCACCGTACTTATCTGCTCCCTGTCTGGCAACCTCGGCAGCCGCCAAAAGAGCAGAAGGCGGGAGCAATTCGAATGCATACGGCGAAGCAGACTGCTTGCCACCCTGTTCATTTTCTACGACGGGAGCGTCGGGCATTACGCCCTAAAGAATATTATCGTTCATAGTTATCTCCTTTAAATATAGATGGCGGAGTGTGCAGTTTCAATCACACGCAACTCCTATGGATTTCACAGATGTTGATAGCGGAGTTCTCTCTCCGGGTGTTCCATGTACGGAGTCCTTATTGTCTTGGCAACTTTTAATGCTTGTTCATCCGCCATTCTCATTTCTCCTTAACATGTAATCTTAGTAGAGTGAGTTTGCAAATCTGGGTTGAGCGTAATCTTATCGGAGTCTACTGTAATGTTGGTTACAGTCTCCCCACAAGTAGGACTTACGTAAGGATATGTAGGATAGGTTATAGCCCATACCTCATTCTTTGCTTTACGATATCCCCTGTCATACGCATCATTCTACATCTTTTCGAGTTCTTCCTTGGTAATATCAACCTTACCGTCCTTCAACGTAATAACAACAACATTCATTCTTCTCACCTCATGTCATACTTACTTTCTTTCTGCGGATATTTGTCCTGCGGATGTTTGTCACGGAATTTATGCTTTCTGTTCATTTCGCACCACTTACAGCTTCCGTGATTCCGACAAGTCTTATCAAAAGCCTTACTACCGTAGTACTGTTTGCGGTGTTCCTTGCCGTATTTAATAGCTTTGTCAAGGCTCATTCATCCTCATCCCCGGTGCTTTGTAATTTATACACAATCTCAAGGGCTGTTAACATAGCGGACTTCCAGCCCCTGATATACTCTTCGTCTTCTGAGATTGCTTTATCCGCATCACGTAAATATTCTTCAATCTCATTAATAGCCTCTTGTTTCGTCATACATGTCCTTTGATTTGCTCCAGTGAATAACTTTGTATTCTGTGAAACATCGGTCGCATAACATTTTGCCATCTATTTTTCTACAAATCACAAGCCTTCCGCAACATTCGCATTCGCAATATTCAAGATTGTTTTCCATGTGTCATTCCTCATAAATGATTTCAAGCCCGTATGCGACAGCGGCATCATGCTCAATCTTACATCCTCTGGCATTTTCCCACCCCTTGCAGAAATAGACTGCATGGCACAGGCTCATGTTTTCAAGAGACTTTGCAAGGAAACACAGCGGGATTTGAACCACGCCACGCTCTTTCATCTTTTCATTGGAATACCATTCATCCGTGAACAGGGTATTCACAACCTCATAGCCCTTCGCTTCAAGCACTTTTATTGCTCGTTCTCTGGTTGCTACGATTTCTTCATCTGTCTTTCCAGCCATCGGCTGAGATAACATAACCTTCATGTTTTATCCTCCTATTTAATCCACCAATTTATCGCTAGGCTCAAGTTTGAATTTACGCTCACCAGTTTCAATATTGTAGTAGTATTCAAACCATCCATCGTAAAACTTTCTCCACATAACAAACCCCTATTTAATGCAAAGTGTATTATTCATAAGTTTCCTCAATTGTAATTCTTGAGAAATCTTGAAGTAATATTCATCATCCGAAACTCACCATCAAATCTTTCAAGCTTATACATTTTCTGGTTCGTAGTAGGGGAGTCCAACCCACCAAGATCGGCAATGTATTCCCCGCATTTCAGATAATCAAGACTTCCATTTATATCGTCAAACCACTTACTGAAACATGTCACCTCATCAGTCCCCGTATAAAGACAAGTCCTCAGATTGTAAGCGGAATGAATGTATCTAGCGTAGCGACAAAGCTCAGGAAGATTATCCCCTTCTCCCATGAAACAGACGCAGCTAACGCCTGATTTATATTCAGAAAGAAGCTTGTCAATATATTCTTCGCTAAGTACTTTCCCTGTTTTCTTCTGAAGCTCTGGTGAGTGACAACCGGGGCAATGATGCTGACAATCAGAAATCAGGAGTACCAGACTCACCTCATCTGGTACTTCCTGAAATGAAACAGTATATCCGGCACAATAAATCATTACATTCTCCTCTAACGGTTATCAGACACAATTTGACGGAGCATAGTAGCGTTTCGCCTGTTCGATCTGTCTATCGGCAGACCACTTTGAGATACGGGTAAGATATCCAATTACTCTTGTAGCGTAGTCAAGATTTTCAGAGCCACACTTGGTACATCTCTCAAGCTTGTGCTTCGAAATATGACCACAGTCATTACAGATTGTATTGGGGATATTGAAGGTAAAATAATTACAACCCGTCACAATGGCATATCTCAGCAGGAATTCATACTGGGCTTTACTCAAATGTTCGCTGAGGTTACAGTGCAGAGCAGAACCGCCATCAAGGTACTGAGTAAATTCTCTGCCGTGAAGCCTGAACTTATCAATTGGGTTCGTCTTCTCATCTTCTACAATATAGAAGTAAGAGTTGTAACAGGGACGAGGCACTTCATATCCATCTTCCTTATCCCACTTGGCATTCTTAACTCCAAGGTTCTCCGCTGGCACAAATTCACAGTTAAACATTCTATCTGCGGTTTTATCCTTCTTATCTAGTTCATAGATAGGTTTAAGGATCGCATTAATGTAAGCCTTGTACTTCTCGTTATTGCTGATGTCAATACCCAGATACTCAGCACCTTCAACCGCACCATTAATCCCGACAGTAAGATATTCTTTCTCAGGACTAATAAACCCAGCGTCATAAATAGAGATCATATGTTTACGGGTCATATCCAAAACAATCTCATTATATGCGGAAAGATACATATGGATAAGTTTTGTCTGTTCTGTTACCGCATAAGAGATATCATTAAGGTTCTGTTCAAAGTTACTATCGCTTCTGATTTCACCAATATCTTCTTCACCCGGTTTGCAGTCCATGAGTTCACACATTCTATTCTGAACAAGACGGTTCAGGTTCATCGTGATCACGCACTTACTGCCAGTAGAAATACCGCCAGCACCAAGAGTATATGAGAACTGGTTCTCTGTGATACCGTTACGAAGACGGCAACAGCTTGCAAGAGAATCAACACTGTCACTTGTGTATGTGAAGAAACTATGTCCTTCCGCATACATCTCGGCAGCAAAGTCAGCCCACTCTTTGTCCATGAAATCCTTGCCATCATTAAGAAGTGATAAGGTCTCCACGGGGAAAGTTAAGACTTCTTTGAGTCGCTCTCTGTTAAACCATTTCATAAACCGCTTCTGCAACCAACTAACGGATTCCCACTGCATCGGTGTACCGTCAGGGAAAACGAAGTCTTCAAAAAGCGCATTAAAATAATACTTGTCGAAATATGCCACGTTCCAAAAAACTGACTGGGAACCACGAGCAGCAGCGGGCTGATTAATGCTGTACACTACTTGTTGGAAATGATCTGTGATGACCATATCGATAGTTGCATGTCTGTTAGACAAATCAACCACGTCGTTTGCTCTCAGATAATAATCATCTCCGTATTGCTTTCTCAGGAAGTAATCCATATACGAAAGGAACTCAGGCGTAGCAACCGCACCTTTAAGTTGTGCAGCCACAGCGAATACGAGATTTACAAACCCACCGCAGAATGAGTCAAGATTCTTCGGAGCAATCGTTGTGCCGGAGAGCTTTGTCATTCCGTCAAACAGATAAGGATACAGAGTAATGGAGGCACAATAAGGAACACCCGCAAAAGGGAAAGTACTTTCGTCGTGTGTATAAATCTCATGCTTCTCAAGCTGTTCAATGTACTTATCGGCAATAGTCTCGCCGTACATTTCCTTCAGCTTATCGTACATCATCAGGCGGTTGGTTTTTATGTTCTCTTTCTTGTGTACTTCAGGGGACATAGTAGCGATATTCTTTCCGCTGACATTAGAGTTAGCATCTACTTCGCTACCTGATGCGGTATTCTGAGCACCAATAAATTTGTTGATAAAGTTAATGTTCTTTCTTCTTAATTCGTAATTTGGTGCAATAGCCATATCAAAGCCCCCTTACATACTGTAGAGCTTGGGGGAACAACATAATCGGAGTTCCGTCACATAAATCCATCTGAGGGACGCTAGGAGAGGAGAGCTTCATCAAGCTCTCCTCGTCACTAATGATCTCGTACTCTACATGTTTATCTTTCAACATCTTTTCGAGAAGAAGACACTGCGGACACCCAGTAGAATAAACCTTGATCATTACACTGCACCCCGATCCAGACCATACTCAAGCTGCATCAGAGCCGTTTCCTTCGACTCGTACAGACGTTCAGCAACAGCAGCACAGAACCCTGTCCAAGGAGTCATCTTCTCTTCGAAGGTATTAACAACGTGGGTCTTCGTGCCGTCCATCCAAACAACAGTCATCTTGTTCTTGCTCATATAAATCTTATCCACGTCAAAGTCCTTCATAGGATACTCAGCTTCTTCCTCGTCCTCTTCATCGCAAGACTCATCGTCTCCATCGCAGGAAGGAAGATCTTCGCAGGACGCACAATCGCCATCACAGAAAGGAAGTTCTTCTTCCTTCTCATCGGTCGACTTCTTTTTGTTCCAAGGAAGTTCTTCTTCCTTATTACTATCTTTTTCTTCGGCTTCCTTCTGTTCCTGTGCCAGTCGATTAGCGGCGGAAGAGAACACCTCAGACATCTTGTCCATTTCATCTTCGTTCAAGTTGACAATCGCATCAAGGAACATAGTTCCAAAGATACTCATAGGATCAAAATCCATGTTTTCAGCCATAAATACAACACCTCTTATAATTTAATTAATAACATTCCAAGCCATTTAGGGATCTGGATCAGTACTCTCTGTCCTTTGCAAATAAAGTACTGATCCGCTTTACCTCTTGTGTTATGCCAGATATACATCTTACTTACCAGTAGAACCCATGCCACCAGTCCTCACACCATCAGCCGCATCATCGTCGGTAGTGAAGAACTTGAGGAACACACCCTGGGCAACCCTGTCACCCTGAGCAAGAGTAACAAAGTGCTTTACTGGACTCTCCTTCGCAGTCAGTACAATGTGGATGTGTCCTTCGTTCTTAGCATTTGCATAGTCGGCATCGATAATCCCGGTGCTATTTGCAAGAGTAACACCGCTCTTAATCCCCAGACTTGAGCGGGGATAAATCATCAGCACATAACCTGGATCCATAATGGCACGAATGCCTGTGAGAATACGAGCGTCACACCCTGTCTGAATCTGACACAGATACGGAGTAAAGAAATCATATCCGGCAGACTGAGAAGTACTGCGCTTGGGAAGCTGAATCGAATCATAAATCCCACGGATAGTCTGCTCATCAAACTCGTTATTCTCACCAGTCATCACTACAAAATCATGACAAAACTGTTCAAATGAAACCTTTTCAAACTTAATCATCTTCTGTGAACTCCTCTCCAAGCAGTTCGTCGGGGATTGTAACGTACATCCCGCATTCACATTCCCCAGTCTCTTTAAACTCTTTACACGGACACTTGTTATCCTTATTGCCTTTCTCTTTATTCAGGCAATAACCGCCATTTGACTTGATCCGCTTCTTCAGCCCTTTGCGGAATTCCGTGTTAGGATTCTTTACTATTGCCATCGTCGTTCTCCTCTGCTGCATCAGGAATAATATCGTCAAACACTGTGGGATACATCAGCTTGGCTTTTTCGAGCAACTCACACATAACGATCCTGCACTCAGGATACACATCCTTCGCTGTCCGCAGTTGAAATACATGTCTCCAGGATCTAAGGTTACCGCTCATTATGATCTGAGTAGCAGTAGAGTTAATCAGAACCTTACGTGCGTCCTCATTAATCGCTCCTGCTTCCTTCAGATACTTGTAGCTTTCCTCACAAGCTAAACAATCTTCTTTCCAGAGACTATACAGGACATGGGCTTTCTCTTCTCCGTACCTTTCAAAATGCGGAACACAGAATGCAATATCGCCAGTCTTGCATTCATCTACATATCTCTGACTGCGGATTGAGAAGCTGTTCAGTCGATGCCTGGTCAGTTCAGCCATAACATCTCGCCCAGTAACAATCTCCGCAATCATAAGCGAGTGTTCAATCGGAGACTCGTGTCCTTTTTTAAGCTAGGCGGGGATCATCTTTTGGTAGCTCGTCTCAGTCATCTTAGCTGTAGTGTTGTAGCAATTTCTTGCCGCATACTCACACAGTTTCTACATCTCCACTCCTTGTTCTGGTGTTGTCGGAAACTAAATCCTCGCACAAGGCTGCAGTTCAATCATTCATTTTCACTCTCCTCGAAATCGTCCTCATCAAAAATATCTTCAGTGTCAATAACTTTAGGGGCTGGCTTAGGGAATACAATCGGAGTCTCTGGGATAATAACTTCCGTGTATCGACACTCGTTATCTTCGACGGGTGGGTCGGCAGCAAGTCGAATGCCGGAGTTGAGACGCTTTCTCGCAGTCTCCAGTGACAAGTGGGACATAACCACATCTCCATTTGTCAGCAGGAAGATAGAGTTCAGAGTCTTATTCATACGGCAATCCCAGACTTTTCTGTTCTTCTTAGCCCAGTCAAGGGTACGATCTGCACCTCTTGTGCCTACTCTGATTACACCCTAAATACAATCCGTGTTGAATGTATTCCCATACCCTACATCTACAAAGTATGGAAAAGAAATCTTATTCATTTTATTATTCCTTTCTTATTCTTCCTTGACCCCAGACACGGGATCAGTAAGAACCGTATACTGTTCAATCCATAATTCCTTCGAACCTTCAATTTTCTGGCGTTTACCATCCTTGTATGTATAGGCCGGCTGTGGCAACCAGAGATCAAGATGCAGCACATCGCCAACATAAAGAGGATGGGCGGTAAAGATTGGCTTCTTCACCTTTACGATACCAGCAGTGCCTGTCCGCAGATTGTAAAGTCCAAGCTTAATCCCATATTTGTCATCGATTGAAGTCACCGCATACATACCTCTCGCATCAGGAAATGTAGAGATCGGAGTACCAAACGTTTCAATCTCAAACCTGATGCGGAAACCCATTGGCAACTCTGATTCGGGCATCTTGTCTTCCATCTCATGCAGGATTTCAAGCCGCGCATTAAATGTTTTTTCGATCAACTTATCATTGAGTTTGTTCTTGCCTTCCCTGAGTTCCTGCCAAAGACCCATCAGTTTACCCGCAGAACCAAACTCCTGGAAGTAATCCATCTTGATCAGTATCTCCATCATAGTCTTGGAGATCGATGTGTTTCTTGAGATATCGTAAGCCAGATCAACAAAGTACTTTCCATCGTAGTCCTTGTATTTGAGGAGATCGGCAGCCGCCTGCTTACCCATACTCTTTGCGGAAACAAGAACGTCGGAGATTGTGTTCTCTTCTTTATTGATCGAGAAGGTTCTGTTGTCCTGCCTGAATCTGGGCGGTACAAACCTGATCCCAAATCCTTTCAAAGCTTCAGTCCTAGCTTCAGCGATCTTGTCCTTCTTACCTTTATCCGCATAGAGAGTAATCAGAGTCTTGTAAAACTCGATAGGGTAGTGAGCCTTAACATATGCGGCGTATAACGAGTCACACGCTACAGAAAATGAGTGAGAAGCGTTGAACATATAGGACGCAGAATCTTCCACGATCTGCCATACTTGCATTGAAATGTCTTTGTTTTTCTCTACTGAGTCGTGAGTTTGAGAACAAAGAACCTCGGTCAGACCGTTGATAAACTTCTCCTTCTTCTCTTCGATAACTTTCTTCTTCTTCTTCGAAATCGCCTTAATCAGAACATAAGCTTCAGCCGGAGTCAGTCCCGCAACCTTAGCTATTGTCATAATGTGTTCCTGATAAAGTAACCAAGAGGAAGGCATATCTTTTGTCTGGAGAATATTGTCGAGGATTGGAATGTTGTAAGTAAAAGGTTCTCGTGCTACGAAGGAATTGAGCATCGTCTTGAAGCCCGGTCTGATGGCAGCAATGAATGCGGAAATCTCAGACACACTTTTGGGCTTGAACTGTTTCACTCTGTCGGAAGTCTTCTGCTTCTCGACCTGATTCACACCCAGGGTCAAGCCTTTAGCGTAGATATCCCAAGTAGGTTTATCGTTCTTAGTAATCTCAATCAACTTATCCACCGTAGGCATCTCAATCCCAGCGGCTTCATAAGCCATCTCTGCAAGTTTCACGCACTCCACTATCAGAAGGTCTTGCTTAACATAACCAAATTTGTCAGCCATATCACCAGTAATATAAGCACATCTTACTGGGTCTTTCTTGCTGTGTTCTGAGTCGATAATAATTGTACCGAAGAGTCTGCGGATATCTCCCTGAACCATCAGATGAGCGCAAGGATGTACGCCAAACCTCATTATGATTCCACGGTAAGCTTCTGATTCTTTAACCAGATCAAGGAATCGTGGTTCGACATAATCCTCAAGCTGAATCATGTCCTTTTCATCTTCATCCGCATAAGCAAGTTCAGTATCGTATCTCTTCAACTGCTTGGATACCAGATTCGCTGTCTCAAAAGGAATGTCATTAGCCCTAGCTAGCATTTTGAACGCAGCCCCGGCTTTGTTCGTATCGTACTTAATCATCGGAAGGAAACTAAACTCTCCGAATATCTCACGTCCCGCTCTCTGGAAAGGTTCTTGAGCTACGATATTCAAATCCAGATCGGGAATACTGCCGGCTTTAAGACGTTCCGCAGAAATGAAACGCTCAGGATAAAGAGTTACTGGACAGCGGAGTCTGTTGATTGACGTGAAACCAAGAAGATGATTGGAAGCAAACGACACGCCAGAACCTCTTCCTGTGTGGGTAAGGATTCCCCCGTATTTAATGCCCTTTTCAATAGTGGCTTTAACATCCAAGAAGTAATCTGTTGTGCGGGTTTCGATGACGGGATGGAGTTCGTTGTTCTCAAGATCTTCGTACTCGGCAAGCTTCTGTTCGTCTGGTGTATCTCCATACAACTCCTCGTACTTCTCATGACACATCGTCCAGTACATCTTGTCCCTCTGCTCCTGTGAAAGCTTGGGATAGATATTCGGAATCTTCTTCTCATGCGTAAATGTTACGCCTGGGTAATCCCGGAACTGGAGCGTGTTGTCGAAAGCTTCACGAATCTGAGCTTCAGAAAGTACTCCCTGAGTCTTCATCAGTTCGTAAGCTTCTTCAGCGGTAGGAAGGAACAAATCGAAACTTCCTTCGTCCTCGTAAGTAATGTGCGAAGAGAGGAGAATCTGATCACGGAGAATCTTGTCCTTGCTGTCGATGTAATGGGAGTCAGTAGCAAAGATCAGAGGATAACCGTACTTATGGTAGAGATAGAGTACTTTCTTGTTATGCTCAATCTGATCAGCCTGAAGATGTGCCTGGACTTCAAGGTAGAAGTTCTTACCGAAGATACTGGCGAGTCTGCAAACCGCACTCTCATCCATCTTACCTACTGGGCCAGCGACACATGCGGTAGTACACACGAAATGGGTTGGATCGAGCCGCTCAAGTAACTCCCAGTCGATTCGATTCTTGTGATACTTACCCGTCTCATATGACTCACTGAGAATCTCATTCAGTTCATAGTAACCTTCCTGATCTTTGGCAATCAGAATCAGATGGGCATTTGTTCTATCTTTTGCTTTGCGGTCGTTTACAAAGTAAGCTTCCGCTCCTGCAAGAGTTGTGAGTTTATAAGGTTCAGACTGTTCCGCATACTGTTCTGTCAGAGAATAGCAGCGGAATACGTCTCCCCGGTTTCCATGTTCAACAGCAAAGAGACAGTGCATTCCACGTTCCTTGTATACCTTTGCGTACTGATCATAGAGAACCGGGGAATCTGCCAAGGACGAACCGTTGCTGATACAACTGTGAGAATGGTAGTTTTCGAATTCAATCGTTGGCATTTCAATACTCCGTTCTAAATTAATTAACGTTCACAGATCGGGAGAATTCCATTAGCCTTGAGCTTGTCATAGATTCCTCTGCGTCCTACCTGAGTGTAGCGAAGAGCGGTGTCGCAATTGAACCCCCAATCCGTGTAATATTCACTGGTCTGATTCTGTCCCCATCCAAGGTCTGCGTACTTCTGATACAGAATCCACTTCTTACCCTGACGGAACTGAATGTGCTGTTCACTAAGCAACCTGTTAAACTTGATCGCACTCATGCCATAGTCCTTGGCGATCTGAGTAGGAGTAAGGAGTTCCTCACACTGGAGAATGATGTCATAGTAACGAACCTTGGGCTTGTCAGCTTCGATCTTCTTAGCCTGAGTTTCGACGGTAGCCTGAAGCTTCTTATTCTTCTCACGCTCTTCCTTGAGAGTCGTAAAGAGCTTGATTGCAAAATCAGGATCTCCGATCATCTTATCAAGAGTTTCGTCAGTCGCATACATACCGTGCTTACGAATCGACGGAAGCACCTCGTGAGTTACCCAACGCTTGAAAGCTTTGGCTTCAGGCTTGCGGGAACGAAGGATCAGAGAATAAAGTCCTGCTTCGTTAATAAGTGTTGTGAACTGCGCTCCACCACGCTGACCTGAATGACTATCCACATTATGGATAGTCATTTTTTCGTCATCATCAAGAAGCTGGAGAGACGTGTTGTAGTTCTTGAGTTCAAGTGCCTTGCACACATCCGCAGCAACAAACCACGGATCCTTGTCGACCATCATCACACGTACCTGACCAAACTGTTCGTTCTGGAAAACCTTCAACTCATTACCCATAACTGAATCTCCTTTTCTTTAATCGACAAAGCTGTAATGACAGTGGGGACAGCTGGTAATCATCTGAGTCGCTGCCTGTTCTTTCGTGTACCCTTTCTCAGGGTCATAGATATCAAATCCACACCTAGGGCAACACTTAATCGGAGCGACCCAGGGGAATCCGTACTCCTGACAGTAAATCCTCTGACACTCACTAGCGGAATGTGTTCTTATCTGCTTCTCGGTCATGCTCCAAGACTCACCCCCAGAATAAAGATCGTAATGATCGCCCAGTTAATCAGGATTGGCTTCCAAGGCTGTACCATCAGTTCATACTGCTCGGTCTCAATCATCTTCTCGTTATGGTAATAACCGAATACGAGAGCGAAGAACGAAGTCAGGATGAATGTGTAGAGCGGAATCCAGTAGGTCAATTCACGCATCGCCATTTTCCTCTTTCTCCTTTTCCTTTTTACCTTTCTTCTCTTTCTTTTCGAATGCAGCCCCGGTTACAATCGCATCTCTTGCGGGGCAGCTACCGATCACATCGCACAGTTGCAAGCAGAAGAACCAATTAGGGCAGATCGCCCAGTCCTTCGTGGCTTCAATCTTCTTGATCGTGTCCTCAATCCAGTCCTCAGTCTCCTTCACATACGCTTCATCAAAGTCTTCTGTAATCCAGTAGCCCTCTCTGAACATATTGAAGCGGAGTCTTGCCGGCCACTCACCGTATTCCTGCTTGATGTAGATCGCATAAAGATAAAGTTGCTTCTTATAAATCTGATATTCTTTCTTCATCGAGGCTTTCGACTTGGATTTGTGGTCGATCACCTCAATCTTCCCTGTCTTTTTGTTCCGACAGATAACGTCTGCGATTCCGTGGATCTCATGTCCTCTGATCTGGATCGAAAACTTCTTCTCAACCTCAAGAATTTCATAATCCTCATCGAATCCGCTGAAGTTTTCAAAGTATTCCAGTCCAGCGAGGAAGAATTTCTCAGGCATACCTTTCGGGAAGGCAGGAAATGCATGGGTAACGTTGCTCTGATAGCCTCCCTCATACTCATCCGCCAAAGCAAACAGCGGAATCGTTCCTTTCTCCCAGTCTTCCAAGAGTTTGTGGCAATAACTTCCGTAATCAGAGAATGCATTACCATCACTTGGAACTCCTTCGATATTATGGAGATAAAAACTCATCGGGCACTGGAGAAAAGAGGTCAAAGCAGAGAAAGAATAGTGGGGATTACTCTCCGTCTTCTTCAACAAGCGTCAACTCCTCTGGCAACAGCAAAAGATTGCGTCCTTTATCTGTTTTCACCTGAAAATAAACATCAAAACAGGTGTCATAAATCACATAACCCTCTTCGATACCGTGCGGGGTATCGAACTTGACCCTCTGTCCTGCACGTACCTCGTTCTTTTTCATACTTTTTCCCTTCCTTAGATCGGTTCGTTGGTTACTGGCGGTGGCTTGATCTTGTAATCGTCCAAAGAGTCTGCTCTTTTTGCCGGATGAGGTGCTCCATTGCGATCCCAATTGCAAACCAGCGTGTCTCCGACATCCGCCTGATAAATTCTTCTTGATGCGGGGCAGAAACAAAACTCCGTGATCGGGAAACGTCCTTTTTTGCGGTTTTTCAGCACCTTAAATGCCTGATTTTCGACGAGAAACACGTTGTCGGCTGCCTTTACGGACATGGAGTTGCCAGCAATATCGTTCAGCGTTACTTTTGACCGTCCAAGAGGGCTTGTTTTGCGAAGATGGGCAACGATTACAACGTGGACGTGGTGCTTCAATGCGAAGTGCTTCATCGTTTGAATGATTTCACCTTGTACTGCATTGTCATCACCAGAAGAACCCCACCCAAGGCTCATCAAGTTGTCTACAAAGAACAACTTTGAGCCGTATCTTCGAAATGCTCCCTCAAAAAGGTCTGTAACCGCCTTCAGAATACCTTCCGGCGTATCCAATTCATTGTCGTAGACCTTCAGCTTGCCCCTGAAGTGTTCGCAAATCCGCTTATACACGTCATCCTCAAGCCAAGGCTCATAACTCTTCTCGAAATCATCGTATCGGAGTCCGACATACTCATCTCCGGCAGCCTGAAGCGTGATCCACTCCTGAAAATCCTCTGCGGAAAGTTCGCCGGAGTACACACAGACTGGGAAACCGTGTTCAATTGCATTAATAATCGTGATCCCCATCGAAGTTGACTTACCAGAGCCAGGATCGCCCGTCACAATAGTAATTCCACCCTCTTGAAGACCGCCTGTTGCCTTGTCTAAGCCCGGAATACCGATTGGGATGCGGACTTTGTTGTTGGGATCGCTACGCCGGATATCTGCGAAATCGATCAGACCCTTAATTTCGCAGGATTCTGCGCTTCCGATCATCTCCAACACCTTTTCCTTGCCATACCGCACCAGAATCTCGTTTGCATCCTTGCAAACTGTTCCATCAGGGCGGGTAGGGTAGGCTTCAATCGGAATGAACTGCAAATTGCAGATCGAAAGCCTGTTTTTCAAGTCCTCAACCATCTTCTGACCGGGTTCATCGGCATCCCCGAACAAAATAATGGTGTCAACCATCATCAGGAACTCCCAACAGTTGTCGATCCACGTCAGATTGTCACATCCACACGGAACTGATGTCACATTGGTGTATCCGGCTTCAAAAACAGCCATCGCATCGCATTCGCCCTCAGTAATCACGAGCGGAGTCTTCAAAGAGATATCGTCGAGGTTCAAAAGGATCGGTTCAGTGTTGGAAACTTGCCATTCCTTGGGTTTTCCGTTGCCTTTAATGAATTTTTCAGGCGCACGGAACTTCTGATACACAACCTGACCATGCCGAATGAAGTTGAAGACGATATTTCCCTGGGTATCGCTGTTCAAATGGAACGCATTGATCGTGTTGTCCGAAAAACCTCTTGTATGAAGGTAATCACGGCACTTTTGTGTCAGTTCCACCGTCTCTGTCTTTGGAAGGGTGTAATTTTTCTTCGAACTCGTCATATCCATCTTTGAAAACCTGAACCTGATCGGTTCTTTGCCTTCCATTTTGAGTAAATCGTTGATTGTTCCTCGGAAACCACATGTTCCACGCTTACAGTTCGCAGCCCCGTTAGTAGAGAGTGCGAATGTCCACATATCTCTGTGGCTACCGGTTCCGCCGTTACAAATGGGACAGTATTTAGCAACAAACTCTGTCCCATTCGCAGTGTGGCGTGTTTTGTATTCCCCTAATGCGGTTCTGGCATAATCCATTACAGTTTCTTCAACAGATTCCATAGTGGACACCCTTTCTATCGTTAATCCTCGACCTTAATATCGACACACTCGCCGAACATCTCGGAAGTCTGCGAAATGTATTCGATCAGTTCCTTTTTCGAACGGATACGACCACCCGCATCAGTAAAGTAATAGTCGTACTGCTTCTTGGTCATCGTACATACGTAAGTAGGGTACATAACTCGTCTCCTTAACTGGCTTCAAGCCATTCATGGTATTTAACACTCAGTTTGCGGAGTCTTTTGAGGACAGCCGGAGAACTGATCCCCAATTCTTTCGCAATACTTACATTTGTCATCCCTTTAGCCTTCATAAAGAGAATTTTTGAATCAATCTCTCCCTGAATTTCACAGAAGTGATTCCAGTCAACCATAGTGTCAACGTCGTTATAAGTATTTGACAAAGACTTGTCTTCGATATTGACAAACTCTGAAATATCCTGACTACGGTCGCATATTTCATCAATTTTCTTACCAACTGTCGCAGTACAGATCTTATCTATCCTATGTACTGTAAACATTTTGGTAGTCATGAAGTGTTCCCTGATAACATCCCTGACAGTGAGATATCCTGGATGAAAGTCAGGGTTGTTCCGCCTAAGTCTAAGGAAATAGGCGAAACATTCCTGATACAGATCTTCATAGGAAGCTGACAGAGCTTTATGCGTCGCAATGTAACTCTTCAGACAACTACGAATAATCGGATGCCATTCTGCAAAGAGTTCGTCGTTCGTCATCGCTTTGTACTCCTAGTTTTTTGGATTAGAAGGGGAGATCGTCTTCCATAGCAATCTCTGGTCTCTTTGTAGGAGCAGGAGTTGCAGCAGGAGCAGAGGAACTGCCGTCACCCTTACGCCGCATCAGTTCAACATCGGTTGCAGTGATGTCAATCGAAGTTGCGGTCGTTCCATCGGTCTTCTTGTACATATTGATCGTCAGGTCACCGCTGACACACACCATATCGCCCTGTTTCAGGTTCTTCAGTACGTATTCACAGCGGTTCTTGTTCCAGATCGTCACACGGTAGAAATTGGTGATATACTCCTCAGAGTTGCGCTGCTTTGTTGCGGTAGGACTCGCAATACGAATCTCCGCAATCGGATAGCTTCCTGCCTGCCGTGCTTCAGGGTCTGCAACGAGCCGACCCACGGTTGTAATCTTGTTTACTGCCATATAAATCTCTCCTTATTCCATAGCGGCCAGCGCAAGGTACGTGGCCTTCAGTTTTTCGATATCGTCTACCTTGAGGTAGTTGGCTACACCGCAGTACTGCTTGGTTACCGCAGCAATTTCACTTCTGGTCTTTCCTGCTTCCATGAGATTGGAAACAACATCGCTAATGGACTTCTTAGCCGCTTCAATTCTTGCGGGATCAGCCGGAGCAGTCTCAACAGGGGTCTCAGTCTTCGTAATCTCAGGCTTCGGCTCTTCGACAGGAGCATCGTCGAGCCAGCGAATCACTTCACGCCCCGTGTCAGGGGTAATGACAAAGTACTGCCCGTCGAAACGTCCAGTCCTGTCCTTAGTACTGGAAGCAACGTGTTCCTGATTCAGCATGAAGACTGTGGTGTATTCGTAGTCGGTTTCACCCTGGGTAATCAGCCCAAGACCAACCTTACGAACACGGGTCTTGCCCTTGTCATCCTTGTCCTGCACATATTCAGTCTTTGCACGGATGCAGGAGATAACGTGCATCTTGCACTGGAGAATCGTGTTCATCAGCTGACTCTGATCCTTCTTCGGCTGTCTCCAAGCAGTGTAGGAGTTGCCTGACGGAGAGTTGGCAGCGATTGCAGCCTGTTTGTCGAGAGCACCACCCTCGCCAGCCCACGCATGGGATACGGAGTCAATAATCAGCACCTCAATACCGTTTTCTTCTGCGGTCTTGATTGACTCGATGTACTTGTCAACAGTGAAGGGCGGTTCAATGTCGATGGTGTAGTACTCACCAATCGTTGTTGTTGTTCCTTTGACTTTGGCTTTCGAATACAGTGAGCCGGAGCCGTTCTCGGTATCGATCAGGCAGATCTTTTCCCATGCTTCACTGTCAGAAATGCCAGGATGAGATTCCTTCACCATTCCGTAAGCCATAAGCAGTGCGCTCATCGTCTTGCCACTGCCAGAAATTCCTGCGATAGCAAGCTTGATCTTGGCTTGTACTCGCCGGGCTTTTTTCATTTCCATATATTTGTTCATCCTTTCTTGGGTCACTTGGGCATAAAAAATGCACAAACAAAAACACATCAACAAATTTCAGCTAACTTATTCTTTTAAACATCAGCCCCGCCAACACGCAGTGGCTGTGTTTTGTGAATTGTTAATCGTGAATCGTTGTGTGTTTGTTGTTTGTGCTTGTGTGTAGTTGTAAGCAGTATGTCTAAGTCTGTCCCGGAAGATGGGGCAAACAAGGCTTACTTACCGAAGTAATTGATCCCGTTTACTGCAACTTTCCTCTGGTCTGCTGTCGTGTGATCATATCTGTCAGTAATACGGATGTGTTTGTGATTTGCACAGTCTCTTGCGACTGCAATCCCACCGTTCTTCTCAACCTCGGAGATGAATACATGGCGAAGTACGTGAGAACCTCTTACAAGTCCAAGCCTGTCCTGATATTTGCGGATTGTGTTATAGATTCCCTTCTTTGTAATGGCTGTTCCGCCTTCAGTGGTGAAGAGAGGGGAGTCATCATAAGTATCTTCACGGCTGTCGAGGTAAGGTTGCAAATACTTGTACCATTCTTCTGAAACTTCAGCCATTCTCCAAGCTCCACCTTTACGCTGACAGTAAACATATCCTTTTCCGTAGTTGAGAACCTGTTTAATTGTCAGCTTTGCAATCTCTTCTCTGCGGAGTCCGCTGAAAAGAATCAGTGTGATCATTGCACGGTCTCTCAACCAGTTCCTGTCCTGACTCTTTTCGATCTCTTTAATCAGAGCTTCAACTTCTTCATGCGTATAGAACTTTTCTACAGGACGTTCGTCTTCTGGAAGAGTTTCCGGGTCAATGAGCTTCTGAGAATTAAGGATTCCTGAGTAATCTTCTTGTACAAATCCAATCTTGAAAGCCCAGTAGAGGAAGTTGTTAAGGAAAGAAATATAGTTATTCATTGTCGACGGTGCTTTCGTCTCGCTCCAGTCATTGCACCACCGCTGAACAATGATTCCGTTCAGCCCAATGATCTGATTTTCCAGGATGATCACGTTGTATTTCTGTTCCCATTCGTTCAGTACAGTGTTGAGACGAGTGCGCTGAAGGTTAATCGTATTCTCATTGACCTTGCGCTTGCGAGACTGGCAATAGAAATCAACCATCGTATAATGCGGAGCACCGCCAACGCCATAAGTTCTAGAAGTATCGCTCATATCTCATTCTCCTTTGTGAATCGTGCTTGTGAGAGGGAAAATACTGGTTTAGGCGGCAGTATGAGGAGTGCTGACAATCTCGCCATAAGCGGTGACCGCTTTCTCCAGACGAGGAGTCCGCAGATAGTACCAGCAAGTCATAAAATCTTCCGTCTTGGAAGTCTTCACTGCCTTGATTCCTACAGCGAAGAGGAACTGTTCAAGGTAGCGGTTCGTGGTCTGAAACATATCGTTCATAAGCTCGTTCCTTTCTTATATTATCTTGGAACAAGGATAGCTTAACATACCGGGCTACCCTTGTGAAGGCCAAAAATGCATAAAATTTTGCTGCATCCAGTTCAACTAATAGTTGAATTAAGAGTGAAGAGTTGGCAGAATAAAAGTGGAGTAACAGTAGGGGCAGACATTGAAGGTCTTCCATAATACCCTACGCCGTTGCAAAGTCCTCAGACAGTTGCAATTCCGGCAATAGGCAATGCAAATGTCTTTATTTGTCTTGCGGATGAATGATTTGACGCTAACGCCAGAAGCCATTTTCATATCTCGTATACCTCATATCACAGTTCCTCAATCGTATCAGCAGACAAACCATTGATCTCGCCGGAAGCAACAAGCTGATCAACTGCGATTCCAGCAAGCACCTTATAGGAGTGGTTCTTGTACTTGTAAGCCGCAAAGCTTCTGCGGTTCACAATGCGGAGCACCACACCTTCCCGGACATGAGTCTTACCGATGGGATCTGGCCCATCGTAATACTGCTTGGCTTTCTCCATTACGTACTCGCCAGGATCAGCGCAGTCTTCAGGAATACGGAAGGTCTCACACTCAGGCACGTACTTGACACCCATGTCTTCACACCGTGCCTTGATCTGATCAGGGCTGTACTCCATCACATGTCCGTCTTCCGTAGTCAGAGTAATACGATAGACGTACATCTCGCAGCAAGGCGGATCATCAGTGTATCCGTTCTCCTGCTTGCACCCGTAGGAAAACTCGGACACGCCACCATACTGTTTTACAAAGTCCTTGTCGTTCAGTTTCTTGTTGTCAACGGTTGGACGAATTGGATGTCCGTTTTTCCCAACATAACCGACGATCTCGTAGAAGACTTCCTCGCCCTTGTAGAGCTTGCCCTTTAACTTGTCCGCCATTGCAAAGCGGAACTCGTTGCTCCCATAGAACCCACCGTCGGGCGAGTTCAGAACAACACGTCGTGTTCCGTTCACAATTTCCCAGTCCGTAGTTGTTTTGGCATTCAGATGGAGCAGTTTCTGCAGCCAGTTCCTCTTGGCAACATGAGTGACGGGGAAGTAGCCTGTACGATGCGAAGTCCCATCCAGTTTAACCGTGATCTGGACGGTATCTCCGGGACGGAAAGCAGAGAGAGACTTGTCGAGATGAGCCGTGTCAATATGTTCAGCGAACTGAGGACAATTGATCCTGGGCACTGCACTCTCTTTGCCGTTACTCTTTCCAGAGGTCGCTGTGATCTTGGGAAGATACTTCTGAGCGATTACGATCCCATTCAGAACCTCAATCCGATCTCCTTCCTTCAGAGAGGAGACATCAGTGAAGCCTTCCAGACTCTCAAGCTTGAGCGCAAGCCCGTCGGACTTGCTTTTTCTGATATTGATTGCTTTGACCGCCCTAGACTTCTCAAGGTAACCGCCAACATTCTTACCTTCCGCATCGACTTTGCGGATCAGGTTGTTCTTCTCGGCAAACTCTTCACCGATCTGAGTGCCGGCCATAAAGTAGACGACCAGTTCTCCCTCATTGTAGGAGTTATCCACGATAACGTTGTCATCGAAACAGCGTCCGATCAGAAGACGATCCGAATTTGGGAGAGGAGTCAATCCTTTGATTCTTGTAATGTAACCACAATAGTCGGACATCTTTTCTCTCTCATCCTTTCTTAGTTGTCACAGTCCGTCATACAGACAGTGCTGGAGATAACAACTCCATACTTGGTGCAGAGATATGCGTAAGTCGCATCCAATTCATCACGATTGTTTACCCTGTACCATTCAGCTGGGGTTGCCGTTTCACCGATTTCCGTATAATCTTTCTCTGTGTATACGGAAACACTGAAACTCGTTCCGTATTCGGTGGAAACCACCATGTGCTTTTCTGCGTTACTCCCACGCACGACTGCAAGGTTCTGAATTTTTCTCATCTACTTCTCCTCCCGTTTGTGAAGTGCGTCTACTTATATAACGCTCCCTTTTTCAGCGGATATTAACCTCTTCTGAAAATTTTCTTACGAAGTCTAGGTTCAACCAAACAATCTTGTTCGCTCTATCAAGTCGTTGTGCGTCACGGTAAGATATTCTGCCAGATAGTACAACCAGTACACCTTTCCCGTTATCACGATACGGGATCTGTACCACTCTCTGGCTGTCAATAATGACGGCTGCATGAGAGACAGCACCCTTGCATACATAGACCATCTTCTTGCTCCTCGGAAGCTGAGACCAAATGTTACGACACATATATCATATCTCCTATATCCGTTTATTAAAAGAAAAGAAGACCCGACGATGAGTCTTCTCTCTTACGAAACGTTCCTTATCAATCACCATATTGAAGAGTCCAACCGTTCACTCCAAAGCTCGTATCATTAATTGCTTGTTCTAGGTCAGTCATTTCTTGGAACAATTGATTCGCTTTATCAGAGTCCAACTTCTCAAACGGGATATCACTATACTTGTCTTCCAACTCGTCAGCGATAGCTTGGAGCTTGTCCAGTTCTGCTTCAATCTTCTCAAAGCATCTCCTGATCTGTGCCTTCTGTCCTTTAGTCATAGTTGAGTTCTCCTTTCATCTCATGTCCTCAGACACACTATACCATGTTCTGCCAATCTTCGCAGCTGGGAAGTTGCACAAAAATTTCCCGACTAGATAGTTACCTTACTTCTTTCCATCTGCCGTCAGTGACCTGGCCGATGGCTATCTTAGCTCCACGTTCTGTACGGGTCTGCCCTTTGCACACCAACTTACCCCATACGTTACATACCCGGTAAAAGTAAGTCCCGTCTCGATTCGATTTGATTGAGGCAATGCACCCATAAAAATCCTTGTAATACTTTTTCATAACAATTTTCCTTTCTGTACTCAGTAGAGAATTAACAGAAGTTCTAAGCTGAAATAGGGGAGACGTAAACTTCTTCAGCTTCGTCTCCCCAGTAGCAAATCGTACTCAATTTTCTGTACTCAGATGTGAGATCACTCAATCTCCAACTTGAAGTCATACTTCTTCAGGTTGACTTCGACGGTCGGATATTCCGAAGTCTTGACAAGCAGGAAAGGAGTCTTTGCGGAGTCCGTAACTTTCTCCATGCCGATAACGTTGTCGAAGTAGAATTCCTGGTTCTCGTCCTTGGGATTGAGTGCCGTAAAAATAATCTTCATAATGTTTTCTCCTCTCAAATTTCGACAGCTTCGTCATCGAAGTAGACAACGTTGTCCATGTTGCAATAGTGCAACTCGTCAATCTTCTGCATGTATTTTGAAATGGCGTGTTCCAGATCATTAGTTTCGCCAGTCAGATTGTCGTAGTATCCGGCGATAGGATAGGAAGCAATGTCATACGGCTCAGTTGAACCGCAGTAGTTCGCAAGAAGAACAGGGCAGTCACCGATAGATGTAATTTCGAAGGCGAACCAAGTGTCACAACAGTCTGAGGTAAAAGCCCCGATCTCTTCGTCATAATTTGCAGCAATATACAATTCCTTTTCAGGGTTCTCAGTCAGAACTTTAGCGAATTCCGGGATAGAAAGCTTCTTCATAGTTAAATTCTCCTCATCTTTTCTACAATCTCAGCCAACACAGATACACACAGGTACATCAAAGCAAAGACCAACAGCTTCACCAGTCCCACCTCTCTTCGTCGACTGCTTCGAGATATACATAGTCGAGGATTTCTTCTACATCGCTCTCGTAGTCCTCAACCATCTCATCAATGTCAGTAATTTCTGCTCCACCCATATAGCCCCAATCAACCCGACAGATATAAAACAACTGACGTTCTTCATCGTCTCTTGGTCTGAGATAGGAACGATCACCGTAAGTCCCTTCCAATCTCTCAATTTGTCCGTCTTCCCAGATATAAATCTGGTACTGAATCCTTCCTTCGGATTCAAGTACGGAACGGAAGGACTCAACCATTGTTGCTTCGATCTCAGTACGAAACTTATTAATTGCTTCAGTCTTCTTCATAACCATTCTCCTTACTCGCACAGATTATTCCAGTTCGCCTTGCGGATCGTCGTGGTTTCCGTCGGGTTATCAACGCTGCAATCGCCCCAGATATGGATTGCAACTGCTTCATTAGTCTTGGAGTTCGTGTCATCCTCAATCAGGCAGAGAGTCTGTCCAACATCTTCAACGTTCTCCACATAACTTATATAAACTCCGGGGTAATTCGAGTCCTGGCTCTCTTCGATCAGAAGGAAACCTTTCTTCAGACCAACAAACTGCTTCTTCATACTCATTCTCCTTTCAATCTTCGTCCGGCTTCAGATCGTCGGACACAGTAATCCATGCATTCCCGTTCTTGCAGCACTGAATCTTCTCAATTCTTCTCAATCCACATGCTTCGACGGAGATATTGTTTGTTGTACCACGCCAACCATGATAGCGTTTGACTGAGCTATCCATATTTCCGCCTATTCCTTCAGGAGATCCGCCGAGACGATAGTAACTATGGCCTGTCCTGATATCCTCATGACGAACCAGAGTAAAAAGCTGACCGACTTCGGGATTGTGGCGATAGATATCCATTTCCGTAACGATAAACCTCATAATCAATTCTCCTTTTCAAAAATTGCTTTGTAAGTCAGGTCAAGAGCTAGGTTCTCTGCTCTTCCGGCGAGATCACGAAGCTTCTCAGCTTCCTCGACATAGGATTTCGCTTCCATTTCATTTGCTATTCCTACAAGTTCTTCCATACAGGAAATAATCCGGCTGGAATACTCACTCAGAATAGAATCCTTTCTCCCCGTCACGCCGATAGGACAGCAAACCGATCAGATGAATCTCCAGTCTTTCCTCTTTGCCCACTCGATGTACTCTTCAAGCGGGACTTGATCCATTCCGTAGATGTAAGTGCGGTCAAGAAAGTGTGTCACCTGACACATATCCGATACCTTCACGAGGAGACGCTTGCTTCCCCATGTCTTCCTGTAAATCCAGTACGGATTCTCAAGATCGCTGTAATTCTTGATCACAACGATCCAAAAGCCGTGCTCACACATGTCCAGAACCTTACGGGTCTTCATTTCATTCGGGTTTGCCATATCAATCTCTCCTTTCTTACTCATAGATATCTACAATCCTCGTCGTCCCATCTTCTTCGATGCAAGTAGGGAAGTGGACTGCATATCCTGCCTTAGTCAGGGTTTCCGCAATCGTTTCTGTAAGCTCTCCAAGTACGGGAGTATCTTCCACATTGAATCTCCCATCAGTCAGGAACAGGAACAGTTCTGTTGCCTTGTCATAAACCTGATCAATCCGTTTGCACTGTTCGTCGGTGAAATCGGACTGGACTGTGTCGTTGTACTGCTTCATAATCGTCTTTCCTCTCTTGCTCAGATGAGGCTGATACTGCCAAGGCTGTGCCGTACCTTTCATCAGTTCGCAGAAGCACTTTTCTGCTTCATCTCTTGTCTGAAAACTGAATGTCATCGGGAAGGTCTTGGCATTCTTCTTGGGTTCAATCGTGACATGGTTGTATTCAGAGCAGGATTCAAGAGTCAGGGGAGTTCCGTCAGGCATAGTGTTTTCGATAAAAATAACATTGTTCATATTCATTCTCCTTTTTGTTTGTGCGGAATTTAAAACGGGAAGCGATCAGTTCGCTTCTCGTCTTATAGGTAGATCATTTTGAAGTTCGGCATCCGACGGAACAATGAGACCAGATTATCAACTCCAGCACTCGCAAGCAAGACTAATAAGAGCATCATTTACTTCTCCTTCCGTAAGATTTTCTGCTTCAATAGCTCCTGTAAGGGTGTATAATCCGTTCTCATTCTCGAAAATATTGAGAGGATCTGTATCGTTGTAAATCTTCTGGGCTTCCGGGGACAGATGCAATGCAGTCTCCTGACATCCGTAACGCTTCTTCATCCTACGATCAACTCCTCAATAATTTCTTCCAACTTGATTACTTCTGCTGGGTCAAGTAAAGCTCCCTGACCTTTCCGCATATTGAAATTCTCCTCAACGAGTTCCCAGATCCAGTTAGACTTGCAACCGTACTTCTTGGACAGCCGATAGACAACTTGATACGCTCTTGTCATGTCCATTCTCCTTTCTTATGTGTACGGAATCCGTCCCACGGCTTCAGATCGTAGAGAATAAAGCGGTCAAGCACATTTGCTCCTTTGATCTCCTGTCCCATGCAGTTGCGTACCCTAAGATACTCAGGATTGCTGATAAGAGATTTCTTAGCATAGACGTGAAACATATGACAGGTCTCGCCGTTTGTGTACCATGCTTCTCTTGCTTTTTCTCTTGCTTCCTTCGCATTCGAAGCTATACAATGGAAGACATGGTTATAGATAGTGCGACATTCTTTTGTGTCGAACTCGACGAAGTAAATCCTGTTACTCATTGTCTTCACGCTCCTTAAATCGTCTCGTAGCTGTAGATGGTTACTGTCTTTTCGCCGGAGATCATCTGGACTTCTACATCCTCAACGTCATAGCCAGCCATGTCCGCAAGAACTGTTTTATAATCCTCAGTCTTTGTTACCTGACAATCCGCAACATAAAAACCGCATTCATCCTCAGTACGGAATTCCTTGCAAGCTCCGAGATAAATCTCCGCATAAGATCTTGCCTCGTCTTCCGTATAAACGTCCTCACAGGCAATAACTGTAGCGATCTCGCCCTGACAATAGCCATAGGCTCTCGTAGAATTCCACTTCGCTCCAGTTTTGGTCTTCAACGCAGCGATGACCTTCTCAATAATGTCCTTGTCATCCAGATCCAAGTCGTTTTCACGAGCGATCTTTGTGAAATCGTCCGCATTGAATCCGTACCAATCTCCACGCCAGTTATTAAGCAGAATAAACAGTTCAGCCTTCTCATTTTCTTCGCCGGAAAAACCCTGGTCTTCGAAGAACCAATCAGTTTCCATCTGGACAGCAGGAACTTCCTTAAAAATAATCTTACTCATAGTCTTGTCTCCTTCCTTAATCTCCTCAAGCTCTTCTTCACGGACGCAGAGGTCATTGTTTGTCCCATCGAATACCGCAAGAAGATATTCGTGCGTTGAGTTCCAACTATACGGAGTGCAGAAATTTCCGTTCTCCTTAATCAGTAGTTCATGGGTGTCAGTGTCGATCTCGTCTCCGTTATAGCGGAAACGATATTTCTTTCCGATCTCGATCATATTTATTCTCCTTTCTTAGAACACAAAGTCCGTATAGACTTCGGTATTACCCTTTAACAGGCGAGAGTAGCTGATGTCAGAGAATTTTCCGCACTCATATTTCTTTTCTGTGCGGTCATATTCTCCACGAATGAAGACCTGGTTCTCTTTGGGTTCGGCGATGGGCTTCAGAGTGAAGAACTCGCCATTTTTCAGCTGTTTAACAGTCATTCCAATTCCCTCCACATCCGATTTCCTTTGACGGATTCCAATTCAATAGGGGAGTCGAGTTTAACGATCTCCCCTAATAGGTATCCATATTTCTTTTTGCCATCCTTCCAGTCGTATTTGCTGCCTTTCGGAATCCTGTGGCAGAATTCATACGCTCTGAAGTTTTCTTCGCTTATGAACTCATACTGGCTACGGATGAACACATATCCGACGAGCTTTGGCTTTCCACTGCCGGTATGAATAATTCCGACCCACTGCCCTACAAATCTCTTGAGTTTGTCGTGGGTACGGGTTTCGATAACCTTGCTCCCGTTCATAATCATCTCCACGATATGTGCGCCACGGATATAGATTCCGTACTTGGCATGGAGGAGATTCATAATGTCTTTGTTCTCCATAACTATTCTCCTTTCAGAATTTTGCAGACACCAGACGAACAAGTTCATCAAGTGCCGTCAGGTATGAATCGCCATCGACGTGAACGGAGTACAAAAGATGTCCGCTGTCCTCGTATACAAGAAAGATTTCTCTGTCCTGCCAGATGAAAAGTCTTCTGCGATCCCATTCAGAAAACTTTGCAACATCTTCTTCCGTCCCATGAAAATAAGAGACGTGAACATCCTTCCGTCTCCCATATTTCTTGATCATTGCGGTTACATCGGCGGCGATTTCTTTCAACTTCGCATCCCGTTCAATAATGCAATCCTGCGTCATTACTTATCACCCCCTTTCTCGTCTTCTTCTGCACGGTCACCAAGAATAAGACGGACAGCTTTGTCCGCCTTTCCTGCAGCCCAGACGATCATTTTCTTGTCTTCCTGAAGTGCCTTGCTCCACCCCTGAATGTAGGCGGCGTTATTGCGGAAACTGCTTTCCGTTTCCAGTCCGCAGAAATTAACCAGAGCAGAAGCTCCAAGCTCCGCAACCAGTTCTTCTTTGGAGTAGACTTCGTTTCCGAATCTGGAGTTCTCATCCAGTCGATCCAGTCTGGATTTATGTCCCGTCGAATGGGTCAACTCATGGAAAGCAGTGCTGTAATACTCAGCAGTCTCAGAAAACTGCCCGATCTCAGGAACTACAACCTTGTCCTGTACACGATTGTAGTAGGCTTCCATAGACAGCTTCTGTTCGAAGGTTACGCCGGAACGCTTGACATAATCTTCGATAATCTCGTCAGCTTCCGCATTCAGTTCAGCCACACTCATAGTTTCCTGACTTCCTGTGAATCTAGGCTTAATACCTTCGCACTGATCGACATGGAAAACGTTGTAGTACTTCAGCATCGGGATCATCTTAACGATTTCCTCGCCCGTTTCCTTGTCGGTCTGGGTTGCCTTAATGAAGTTCCAGTAAACCACGATGCTGGATTTCTCACCCTTGCGAACCCGTCCCTTTTCCTTCTGAATCTGCTTGAAGGTAAGGTATTCTCCGGGTCTGAGTCCTAGGTATAACTGGTTCAGAAGGCTATATCTCTTTCCAGTCACATGGGAGATTGCGAAACGTGCATCTCCACCCTTCCAAGGCTTCTTCCACGGGATAATTCCCTTATCCATTGCGGAAAGAATGCGATCAGTTACCATTGCATAAACATCAATACTCATACTTATGCTCCTTTCTTTGCCTTACGGCTTATCTTTGCTTCGATACCTTCCAGAAGCTTTTCTCCCGGCGTATCTACATACATGGAAAGATTTCCGTCAAGAAAAAAGTCGCTGATTTCATCAACGACTTCCTGTCTTCTTGCAAACATATCATACTGATCGATCAGAATGCGGTAATGATGCATTCCTGCACCATCCCCGTACAAACGAGCCGTATTGTACTTGCTCACGGCTTCACGGCGAAGCTTCACCAAGTCCTCTGGACAATTATGTGCGATCAGGTACTTTTTTGCAGTCATGTAATCCCTTGCGGCCTGCTCTACAATTGCTACTGCTAGATCTGCGAACATTATTCCTCACCCCCTTCCGTATACATGGGCAACTTGCTCATGTCAAACTCATAGACGGGATAGAACTCGTCTCCGTCTCTGACCATATCAGGGGTTTCCTTCCCGATACCGAGTTTCTCGATAATCGGTACTGCGTAGTTATAAATTGCGGAACAATTTTCCGGGTAGTCTTTATTTCCGAAGAGATCGGCTGTCAGGTAGTACTGAAGTCCGTTCTCATTGAATGTGATTACGGTAATGTGCAGCTGTCCGAGTACATTTCTGTTCTTGCTGACGAACAGATACTGTTCGCCAATCTTTGTCATCTTTTCCAGATCAATCTTCATGCCATTCATAAAGATCGGCGTTCCTTTGACCTGATTCCAGTTTGCATGGCAAACTTTGCACTCTGTATTCCAGTACAGAGCGGAGCAATCCTTTGCTATTTCGATTGCTCTATCCTTCTTGTCGGTGATCTGGAAGGGTCTTCTACCAACTGACACAATATACTGCTTTGCCATCTTACTTTTCCTCCTTAATATCGCTGAAACTACAGATGTAATCGTTGTCGCACATCTCTTCTTCCAGTTCCACATTGTGATCATCCACATAATGGTCTGCTTCCTCACGAGCTTCATCCTCGTCATCCGCTTCTACTGTGAACGTCGTGGATTCGGTTCTCGTATAGGTAACCTTCCACTTTTTCTTGCCTTTACGGAAGGAATAAAGGCGAGGATATTCCTTCTCACACTTGTCCATCAGTTCCTGAGTGACCGTTTCAAGATCATCAGGATTTGCGGTCACAATTTTTTCCTGTTCCGCAGGAGTCAGGGACTGGAAACTGCCGTTGTCCTGTTTGTAGGCAAGGATGGTTGTCCAACGCCAGTCCTGCCCAAAGTCAAAGTAGGTAACTCCGACTTCAAATCTTGTACCGTTCAGAGAACGGGCAGTCATGATACGGGCAACACGAGCAAGATTCTGATATTCTTGTTCATCCGCTCCATAGATTCGAATAACATCCATCTTAGTTAACCCCCTTGTCGTAACAATAGATATAGAAGTTGTAGTCTCCCTTTCTGGGGATGCAACGAAGACAGTAAATGAAGTGCTCAGATTCCGAACGGAATCCGTATTCATCTCTCTCAAGGAGAAGTCCCGTTCTGGATTCCTTATACATGGTATAGAAGTCACTGAGTAAACCTTCACGAAGTTCGTCCACGACTTCGTTAAACTCCTCACGGAATTCTTGAGTCTTGAGGATCATTTCGTGATCAAACCAGCTCGTCCAGAACTCTTTCCCGCTTCTCCCGAAGTCTCCACGGAGATGTCCAATACAACGACGCTCCGAATCCTGCTTGTCGTTGCCGGAATACAGCCAATCGCTTTTTCCAGATTCAATAGGCAACCAATTCATAATCAATTCTCCTTTCAATTATGCCGGATAGTCTTCTCCGTAAAGCCGGACAAACTCAATTTCCAAAACGCCGTCATCCCCAATGTTGATTGCAGATATCCATCTCCGCTTGATGTCTTCAGGGATATCCTTTTTGTCTTTGGCATCGTCATACCAGACAATCGTCTCGCCTGTCAGTTCATCTCCATTCTTCAGGACTTCTTCTGTTGTCGTGTCCACATATTCGCAGATTCTGAACGGGGCATTAAAACTAAATTCAGGATTGTCGATCAACTGACCGACTCTGATGCCGTCATAATTTGTCATACCAATTCTCCTCTCAGATATTTTTCTTGAAGGGTACATCCGACAGTGCGAACCCGTTGGGAATCCGCATTGCATAGAGTCCAGCGGATTTGAAAAGAGGAAGGTAATCCTTCCTCTTCATATTCCGCTGATAACAGTCACGCTTAGTGACACGACCAATTCCCGTCCGATCTCCCTCATAGATAGTTACCAGAACGGTATGGGACGCAGTATTGTAGATTCCCATACGGATGGCATCCAACATTGCCTGATCATCATCGATCACATTCACAACGTTGGATAGCGTTGCAATCGAGATAGGGAAGAGAGCCATAGCAAGACGAGCAACGCCCTGTTCGTCTTCGTCCTGATTGTAGGGGTCATATCCAATGTAGCCCCATCCAAGAGACTTCACTTTTTCACGGATATGGGCGGTCTCTTTCCCGCATCCGATATCGAGAATGTAATGGTCTGGCTTTTCTGCCTTACCAATTAGGGATTCCAGATGAGAGAAGAGGAAGGGGAGTTTTCCCGTGTTTACCGATGTGTCCTTACTCGTGTAACGCTGTGCCATAAGTTTTGATCTCCTTTCTTATTCAAGCCCGAACCTTTTAAGTTGGGCTTTCCATCTCTGAATACCGTTGCCGTCCGCAGTTTCCGTCAGTACTGACAGCCACTTCTGACTCCAATTAAAAGAGGCTTCAACGTCGAAGCCTTTGTAATCGTCCATGACCCAGAGCCATTTATGATGCCAAATATAGTCGCTATGTCCTTTCCGAGTCTTTCCGTCAGGGAAAACCGAAACATAGTCCCCGACAACGGGTTCACGGGCAGTGTCAAAGTCTGCCCCTTCCTGAAAGCTGACCGTCTGAGTATTGGTGTCATATTTCAGACAGTTGTACTGGAAATCTGGATACTTCTCATGCAGAACAGCTTCCGCATTTATCAGGATTTCCATAGGGATAATCTTGTGTGCGTAATTCTTGTGTGCATACACACAAAAGCACATGACTTTGCCCACTCCGTACTTGGAACGGGTAATACGATTTCCCTTACGGGTTACAACGAATCTTTTTGCCATACTTACTCCTCCAAATAGCTGTAATCTTCCGGCTCTTCTTCCGGCTCATCGTCATATTCACACGGGGCTTTATCCCACTCTCCTAGGGATTCAAAATGACAGCAAGGATATTTGTCATCTTCCGTCCTGTAACAATAAGGACAGTCCTTACAAGTAAGTGCCATAATTAATCTCCCTTCGTATACTCCATCAACTTATTTGCCACCGCTTCGACAGCTTCCTGATCTGCCCATTCACTGAGCAGATCGTCGAATTTTTCCGCATCCCGTTCAAAGTACGCAGCGATTGCCTGACGAGTTACGGAGCGAGGAATGCCAAAGTTTGCTCCGCATGTGAGGACTTTCTCTGTCTCGTTAGTTGTCAACCAGTTACATGTCATGCCGATTCTCCTTTCTTAAATCAGCGGTAACCACTGGGAAGCCATAGCTTCCGCAATTCCGCTAAAAGTCTTTGACCTCTGCTTAGGGGTCTTATGCATCGCTACCCAACTGCCGATTGGGTCGACGATGTTCGTAGGTTTGAGTTCCGGCAGTCCCTTCAACCATAGGAGAGTCCGTTTCGTGTACGGATTTCCGTATTCGAAGGGTTGAACGACTTGGGATTCCTTGGGGAGTTCAAAAATCCGCAATGGAGTAGGATTCTCAATACAGAGATGAGAAGCGGAGCAATTGAAAAAGGACATGAAGAACTTCCGACCTTCAAGTCCTTTCTGATACCGTTCCTGATTCAGTTGTCCGTGCGGATACATATGCGTTGCTCCGCATCGAGTAAGATAAGTACACGGCGGATGGGCTATTATTAGATCCCAATGATCCACCTTGTGTACTTTCCCATCCTGAGTCCTGAACAGTCCGCCATTCAGAAGAGGAAGAACGTCCCCTTTGATGTGCCATTCTGGATGGCTTCCAGAACAGCTTTGAATGTCTGCACTATAAGCTTCCGCACCAAGTTTGCGGAAAGCTTTGCAGACCGCCTGTGATTCCTCGCAAGCTACGAGGATTTTCTTTGTTGTGCTCATAGTCACAACTCCTTTCATAATATTTGTGTCCGTAGACACACTAAAAGGGACGAGAGTTTCGTCCCCTTTATGTGTATCTGCCGAATTACTTGTTCAAAGCTTCACGACGAGCTTTTTCTTTGAGGTATGCTTCCATGATCAGCTTCCGTTCCGCTTCAGAACAACGGAGAAGTTCGCAAACATTACTTCCTTTCTCCCAACCGCCATTTTCCGGCTTCTTGTAACACTTCTTTCCGCATTCCTCACATTTACGACCATTACAAGGCTTCCCACCTTTGCGGATTGCTTCCAGACAAGTCTCGACATCTGGATAAACAGTGAACAAAAGATCAGCTTCTGGAGACATCTCGTCTTCGAATCCAATCTTTAAAGAAGACTGTACGAATCTTACATTTTCTGGTTTGCCGACCGTATGGATGGCTTCTTCTACAGCAGGAACGTTCTTTGCCCAATATCCGACATCAAATTCTGGATTTGCATAGCTTAAATTGAGCATATTTTCCGCATGGATTAAGTTTTCCGTATCTCCAGACGAATTAATACGGAGAACTTTATCTTCTGCGTCCTTGTGCAGTTTAATCGGTCGCTGTTTCCATTCTTCAACTGTAAAAAGGACAGACGAAAGGATAATTCGGTTCAAGTTGTGTCCTTTAAAGACAGCAGGACGGCGAATTTCCTGCTCATAATCGTAGCAGAGTCCGCAAATAAGCAGACAGATATTTTCTGCAGCTTTTTTCATCTTCTGACAGAATGAACACCCATGAGCCGAAGAGTCGCAGGAATAAATTCCTGCAATCTTTCCGCCAGTGTGGAAATTAATGATTACGATAAACAGGAGAACCAACCGTTCAATTACGGTCATGGACTCCTTGTGAGCGAGGATCTTGTTGACGGTCTGCTCACGATCCTCATAGGTCTTGGTTGGATACTGCTTACGGATTTCACTGATCTTCATAGTAAATCTCCTTTTCTGCGGAATATTCCGCTCAAAATAAAAACGATCTGGTTCAATTCCAGACCAAATAGCAACAAACTTAAACTGACTTTGATCTTCATTTACTGAAAATCATAAAGAAGAACAAAGTCTCCATGCCGAGGATAAAGAGGGTGACTTTAAATAAGTCCCATCCAGTATCCTGAGATACTTTTCCCCTCTTGTTCTTGTACCGACGATGGCGTTCTCGTTCACTCATACAGCTTCACTCCCTTCGCAATACGGACGGTATCAGGGGAGAATTTCCAGATATTTCCGCCCCAATTTTCTATGGTCTTTGCGGATTCTTCGATCGTCAGCCCCATGTCTTCCGCAAAAGTCTGGATGCGATAGGCTTCAAGCCTATCCATCTCTGGACAGCGACTTTTGAAGCGATAAAGACTGCCCATACTGCCGACATACTTGTCGTAGTCATATGAATACCTATACGCATCGCTTCCTTTGACATATGCATAGTTCCCCCATTTATCGAAAACCTTGAGAACGGGGTTGCCGTTAAGGTCGTGACTCTTAACGGTAAAGGAAATTTCCAGACCGTTAAAACTGAATAGATGACCATCCTTTTCTTCCAGTTCTGGCTTCATATAAAACTTTGCCATATTAAGCCACCGCCTTTCTCGTTGTAGCAGGAAGAATCCGCTTCAGCTGACAGATTTCAACCGAAGCACAGTTCCAGATCTTCTGTCCGTCATCGTCGATCAGACCGGACATCGTGACGGTTGCGATACCGTTTTTCCAGATGATTTCAAGTGCGAAATTCCGAGTTACGAAATTCTGGCGACGAAGTTCACGGAATATATCAGTGGACTTCAGGTCTGAGGATACTTCGATGTATCCTCTGTTGACTGGGGTGTTCTCGTTGTTGAGAACGAGAACTGTGAAGAACATTTTTGCGGTTGCCATAGTAAACGGCCTCCTTATATTTATTTGAGACTCTTCCGAGATCTCAAAGAGGGGAGCGATTATTAAGATTCCGCATTAATCGCTCCCTACTCTGAAACCTCCGAACGGAAATATCAGATGTTGATATTCCAGATCTTAAAATTTCCGCACGAATAAGACCTACGAATCAGCAGGTATTGTCCGTGGTATCCTCTGCTCTGGAATTCCGCACGGGCTTTCCGCCATGATCCGATCGATCCACGACAAAGATCGATCAAGAAGCATGACGAGTCCTGACAAAGTTCATACTCAAACATAGAAACTCTCCTTTCATAAAAATTCCCGACGGAAATTGTGACAAACACGTTTTTACGAGAAACACGTTTTTACGAGAAACACGTTTTTACGAGAAACACGTTTTGCGACAATCACATTTCCATCGGGTTACAGAGAAATTGCTGACAGAATTACTGTGGGATAGTTGCCTGTTTGAGCATCCCAATTACTTCCCACTGTTCAGATTCCCAATCATCACATTGACATTCCGTAATCAGGATTCTATGCAGAGTATTTCTGCTAAAAGAATCCATATACATATCTGCCGTATTAATATTATTCTTACGGCAGTATTGCCAAATTTTCCGCATTTTATCTGCAACGGACGGAATTTCCGCACAGACGGATACTTCTATTTCCCCATTATTGGAGAAAATCAGAGTATCCGTGGAATTCCTACATCCAAACACGTCATTGGTGCTTTGCTTGAGATCCGTTTGCACCATCCCAAGAGAGAAGAGGAATTCCCCTTTCTCGTTGTAGATGCGAATCCCCTGAGAGAAATCTTCGACAAAAGGGAAATAGTTGAGGATAAACGCAAGACACAAAAGAGGGAGGCGGAAGTAACCGCTATAACAAACATCCGTAAATAGCATCATAATAAATAACCATCCTTTCATTTTTATACCCGTATACATATATAAGTATTTATATACGGGATAGTAAACAGATATATAGATACACACAGAAGTCTTAGTTAACTTAGTCTACATCTGTAAGACAGCGGTGTAATCTCTTACGGTGCTCTCTCGGACAGACATGACTTGAGTTAACACACAGACTCAAAGGGAACAGGAAGCGGAGACAGACTCGGAGAGAACGAAAGCAGAATGGAAAATCAGATCAGATAAGATCAGATAATCACCTCACTTGTTTCGTTCAGTTCGATGGACTTTACATTTTCGAGTCCATCCAATCCGAGGAAATACCAGATAACCCTATCAGCGAGGATATCCTCGACAGGGAAATCCTTGGTTTCCACGGTCATTTCGACCTCGGAATCGGTACGATCACCGTAGATCGTGATGATCAGGGTGTCACCCCACTTCTTCAGGGGCTTACGATGGGTAATCGTGAGAGTCCGTGTCTCCAGAGGGAACGTGTCACGAGCAGACCGTTCACCGATAGAGCGGAGAGCAAAGTTGATCAAGGTCAAGGAGACCTCTTCGAAGAAATAGTACTTCATGTGAGTACCGTCCTTTCCGTCGGTTAAACCGACACAAAATATTAAGCAGACAAAGTAAATGTCTACTTTCGTGTGTCCCTGACTCGCAGGAACACAAGAAAATAGACACGCAAAAGAGACGGGATACGGGTCTTCTGGCTCGTATCCCGTCGAGAGAAAAGCGGAAGATATTACTCATCGTCACCTTCTTCCAGAGGCTGATTCAGGTCGATATACCGCCCATCCTCGTCATAATCGAAGAGACGGTATGTACCCTTTGCGAAGGTTACTCTCGTCTGATACTCTCTCTCGATGGTTTCGAGGAGAGCCTTGCCCCAGAACGAATTCTTTTCGTCTTCAGGGCAAGTCACTCCGAACTCGTGGAGAACCGAGTTCAGCTGTTCTTCAGTCGGAGCAGACCCGTTGTACAGGGGGTCAAGGATGGATTCAACGAGAGCTAGTGCACGCTTGTTTGTCATAGTGAACCTCTTTCCGTGTGGGTAACCCACACACATATTTTTATTAGTGGACAGACGAATATCCACTTGTCTCTGTCCCTGACGAGCAGAGACAGAGAGAAATGGATACGAAAAAAAGGACAGGGGAAGGGGAGAGCCAGTGGATTTGACTCTCCCCGTTGGGAGTTACTCGCCACGACGCTTGATCTCCCATCTCCCACCCTCGCCGAGGTATTTGGTGTAGACGGCATAATATCCGTCCCCGATCCCCTCGATGATTGTGTTCACAAGAGAGAAGATCGCTTCGCTGTTCAGAGAGAGCACAGGGTCATTTTCGACCGCCTCGACGACGTTGACGAGGGCAACGTTAGCCCTCTGCTGAATCCCCTCCTTGTCGGAGTCGGTCAGCATATGATTGTCTCTGCAAACATCGATGGTGTTGACCTTATAGGTCAGGGTTTCAATCAGAGAAAAGATAGTAGTAGCCATAATGAACCTCTTTCCGGCGGAGTTACCGCCTAAAATAAAAAATGTAGCAGACGGAAGCCCATCTGCTTTTGTCCATCCCCGTTTCGGAAGCGAAAACGGAGACAGAAAAAAACAGACGAAAAATAAGGCGAATCTCCAAGATCGCTCCTGGAGAAACGCCCAAAAAAAGAGAAGCCCCGAAGGGCTTCCCATTACAGGGTGGCGAGTTCTGCAGCAAGCTCGGGATGAGCCTTGAGCAGAGCCTCAAGCTTAGTTGCCTTCTTTTCTGCGTCGGCAAGCCGTCCACGGAGCGTCTCGCTCTTCTTGCCTACGATGTTAACCTTGCCGTCCTTTGCCAAAAGTGCGTACATCACGGGAATCAGCTTGGAGACAGAGTGCACGCCATCGCCACGGAGCAGGATGACCATAGAATCATCATCCTGCTTGGTAGCCTTGCAGGCGGTCAGGAAAGCACGATGGCACTCCACGGCGGACGCCGTCACGCCAAGGTCAGCCATCACGGGGACAAGTCCCGCGCCGTCATGATTGAGAAGTGATGCCATAGCTTCTTTGATTGCCTTTTTGCCGTCAGCAGTAGCAACGGCACTTTCCTTGGTCCATGCCTTGCCGTTAGTCGTTCCGGTTGTCGTGCGGATAGTGAAGAGCTTGGAAGATTCGATTGCAGTCTTGAATGTGTTCATGTGTGTACCTCTTGCAGTAGGTTGCAAGCCATTAGCTAGAAGGGCTTTGCCCTTCCGCAACTATAGTATGACACAAATGGAACAAAATATCTTTTTACGTTCCTAAAAGATTTCTTCGTGCGGATCGGCCCAGGCTGTTCTATTCCAACACCTCTCCCAATTTTGAAACCTATAAATCTATACCTATAACCCTGTGGATAACTTCTGTTTACATTCTGTTTATAATTATTATATTTAGATTGAAGACTTAAATTCCGCAGAATAGAAAAACATACACCCTACGTCCCTGAACCCAGGTCTTTAACGCTGGGATCTCTATATCGACTCCCGATATAATATCCTTCTAAAAATTGACCTAAAAATAGAGGTGTACTATCTACCTAGTACACTCATCTCTATAACTATATATTAATATATATTATATAATACGTTATATATTAAAAGCTGCGTAAACGAATAAAACAGCCTACTAGGTTATTAAAGACCTACTAGGCTGTATTAATATCTCCACGCATCTTAAATTATTTTATCTATGCGGAATATATTCTCTGAGAAAAAATATCCGTATACGAAGTACTTCTCAAGATACGTCTCTCGTCAACGAAACCTAGCTATTGACGGGGGACTCACAATTCCGTCAAACGTTGCCTGTTTCGGAGCTTTAGTAAAAATTGTTCGTCCCCCTTATATATTATGGGGTGCAACATTGTTAGTTATATCTAACTACTATACATAATATTTTTCTATGCGGAAAGAGAAATAATTCTTATGCGGGTTAAATAAAAGATACACAGAGTAATTATACCTAGACGTAACTTTTATCAGGCGGGGACTCACTCTTAACTCGCCCCTCGTTCCAGAGTCAGGAGTAAAATCGTGAGTCCCCTATATATTATAGGGTGCAACTTTGTTAGACATATCTAACTATATCTGAGTACTTTTATACGGGTCTGAGTAAGAGTTCGATCTACCCGGCGGAGAGAATTCGAGCCGGGTATTATATATATGGGGTGCAACTTTATTAGTTATGACTAACTCGATACAGGGTCTGAGAAAATAAACGCCGTACTTATTAGTTATATAGGGTGCAGAAATGTTAGACATGACTAACTGCTTAATACTGAAAATTTTTTCTAGGCTCAGGTTAATATCGTCAAAAAAAGGGAGCGTTATATATAGTGAGACCCGGAGAAAAACTAGCCTTCGGATTCTCGTAATCTCCCGGTTATCTTTTCCAGAATATCTGTAATCTGTATACGGAAAGGAGTTATCTTCTTGGGAAAATCCGTAGTACCCCCGAAGCTCCACTTCGTTGGATTCCGTCCTTCTGAAGAAGAGCGGATCGAACTGATTGAGAGTCTTGTGGAGAAGAGAAGGATGCCTAACAAGGCTCAGGCTGTCTCGCTGTTTCTTTTCTATACAGAACTGGATGAAGGGTTCAGACCTTCTGAGGTCTATATCGAAAAGTCTATGCGGATGAGTAGGGACTCCTTCAGGAGAGCCAGGAAGAATCTCGACGATTACGGTCTGATCTTCTGGGACAAATCCGCTAATCGTATTACGGTAGACTTTGAGACTCTGTATATTCTGGACTCGCTGCCTGTAAGAGAAGCAGGACTGTATTCCGCTAAGAATAAAGTCCACTATCAGGGAGAAGAACCGGCGATAGCTCAGAAGACTATAGGCGAACGGAATATGTTCGTGCCTGGGTATCTGAAGACGGATAACCTGAGCGAGTCAGAGAAGGATATCTTCGAAGCGATTAATAAGCTGACTCCGAAGGAACTCTGTGAGTTCTGGGATCTTGAGTATCGCCCGGAGATCGAAGAAGCTCCTGAAGAGACAGACAGGGAATCTGTTAGCTGTCCCTCTGACTCAGAGATAAGTCGGATTACGAGAAAGGCTTTGATGGATATGGGATACGATCAGTTGCTTACCCAGGAGAGGACTTCAGCTGGTTCGACTAGGTACTGCGAGATTGTCAGAACAAATACGGAACTGAACCACTTTGTTATGAACGGGTTCGAGAGGACAGGAGAGTTGGCTTCTTACGTTCAGGATAAGAACGGGGAGTTCCTGGTCACGAGTCCTGTATCTGAATGGGGAACTCAGAGATTCGACTCTGACGGAAAGTTCATTGGGAATAGGGAAGATCCTATTACCGAAGAGTGGCTTTACAAGCTTGTTCCTGTTCCGACGATAAGTCCAAGGGATGGAGAGCGTGAGAAGCTTGGATGGGTCGCAGAGTTGAAGCCTGTTCGTGAGAATCCGAACTGTGACCTTCGGAGATATATCGACGAGTGCAGAAAGAGTCCGAACTATGTGTTTGACCCGGGCTACAGCTTTGATACGCAGACGTACAGATTCTTCTTTGACGGCAAGTGGACGTGCTTTGACAAGAAGGGTAATTACGTCGGTATCGAAACTGATACCTTTATCGGGGAAGCGGTATAAATTTAAACAGGAGATACAGAAAATGAGCGCAGAAATTGAAAAGAATAACGAAGTGATCGATAACGAACCAATCGATACCCGACCTTTTGAGGAACGGATTCAGATTGTTTCTTATACGGAACTAGTTAATTTAATTAACAGACTTGAGAAGGGCGAATCTATTTCCGTAGTTGTAAAGCCGGAGCTTGGGCAGGATGATGCTTTCTTCTTCGGAGTTGCAATCCTTACTGAACAGCGGAACGGAAAAGATTATGCCAAGCTTGCTGCACTGAGGAAACTCCGTTTCGGACAGACCTATGACGTGGAGCTTTACGGAGACAGCAATGCAGCAGTTATCTTCCGCAAGATTAAATCGATTATGAAGAGCCTGAATGCTCCGATCAGTCGTTATAATACGACCTTTGCGGTAGACAAGGATACCTACAATAAATTGAACGGGATTACGGAGACGGGGGAATAAATAGATGATGACGATTGTCGATATGAAGAAGCTTGAGACTGAACTGAAAGATGCTCAGTTGAAATATGAGAATGCGCTTCGCAGGAAGTCCGGCGTAGCCCAGGCGAAGGAGACACTGAAGAATCTCCTGCTGAATAACCTGGATAATATTGTCGGATGCCTTGGCAGACTTGCGAAATCAGAGGAAGAGGTCGCATGTTTGCAAGCTGCTCTGGATGACGCTGACGCAGAACTCGACAGGCTGAAGAAGTCTCCCAAGACAAAAAAGGGAGACGGTGCTGATGGCAAGAAAGAATGACACGATTGTTGACAACTGGGGTTATGTACCGCTGAGTGAACCCCGAATCGTTGCAGGACTTATTATCCAGCGGAGCGAGTAGGATCGCCAGTACGACTAGTTGAGTTCCCCTTTTGGGATTATCGAATCTGCGGGAACTTCAATTATGGATACGGAAAGAATGTGTACGTTTATTGATCTGGATAACTAGATTGAGACGTGCGGACTTTCACAGTCAGAACGGCAGACAGTAGACATGTAGATGGACGGGTATGGGATGAGTGATGTGGCGGAAAGATATCAGATTGCAGTCGCTACTGTTTCCTCGTATTAGGACAGAGCGGTTGCCAAGATCGTAGAAGCCAATAATAAACGTTGGGAAGAAGTATACAGCCCAGGTTCTCCCTGTGCCTAAAAAAGTGACAACTTATTTGATCATAATAGAGGGAGGGAGAAACTAATGGCTAAAGGCTATCACATTCATCTTCCTGACGGGAAGGTTCAAAGAATAACAATCCACGACGAGGAAGAGCGAAAGAAGATCTGTCAGGAACTCCTCGAAGAATGGGGAGATTACTGTAACAGAAACTGGATCAATGAGGACGGGAGTCCGTATAGTCCGGGAGCTAAGGTCAAAACATTTCTCGACTCCATTGCTATGGTTATGCTTCCAGAAGCAGCTTCAGAGGGCATAGAGACAGACTACAAGGATAAGATGCGGGGTAGCAGAGAAATTCCTATGTCATCGTGTCCCACCTATGTTGAAGATGTTGTGTACGGAAGAGTCAGTCCAAGCGGAAACGCTCAGGTTGCAGCCGATACCGACACATTCAGAAACACAATAGGGGCAGAACCAGTCAAGACGAAGAAGAAGCCAAAGCAAAAGAAGGTTGACCGCTTCACCAAGTTCGAGATCTGGAAGAACGAGAACAGTGTCGCAGACACCCACAGGTGTTATGTCAACACAGATGGAGAGTTCAGTTTCCACGGGGTTAAGTATTCTCTCGTACTGGAAAAGCTTCCGCAGTATCAGGTTAAGGTTCTCCCGAACGGAGACGAGCTTTACGACATGGACTATGTTCTGATCGGAATCAGGAAGGACGGTACTGTGTGTTATGCGGACTGTACCTTCCATGATATCAACCCGGAGTTTGTAAAGAGAATTTAAGACCCTTACTCTGGGTCTAGCGGGTGTAGCAGAACGGCCTATGCGGAACACTCTAAATGTTTGTCTTTTGTGGGTTCAAATCCCACCACCCGTACTATAAGGCACTAACAGCAACCGATATATGATTTCTGTGCAATTAGAAAATATTATATAAGTGCCTTGACATTTATCGAACGGCGTATACTGCAAACCATTACATAAATTTATAATAACAGATCTTTTACCTCTGTGCCATTGTATTTTATTTTTTCTACGCCGTGACTTTTTAGCGTGTATTTAATACAAGTTTTTTATTCGGTACGTACAGCAAACAAGCTTCAAGCAATAGACTTTTAATCTATCAATTTAAGTACCGAGTTTAATTGTACGGCACACACAGCAACTCGCTTTTGCAATAGACTGTTAATCTATTTATTTCGTGCCGTGGATTTATTGTAAAGGTATAAAGGACTGACCGCTGGGTCGAGAAAGGAAAAAGGTATGGCGAGTTATCTGAATAACCTCGTAACTGAAGCCTCGAAGTCTAGGACTGCGAACGGGGCTGTCGCTTATTCCACAACTCAATCCGATTGTCTTGATCTGTTTTCTGAGATTGGGATTATGCGGAAATGGGATGACGTGGATATTGTTAGGGCTTGGGAGAAAGCCTGGGCAGAAGATAAACTGACTGCTCTTAAACTTCTCTTTTACGCCAGGGATGTGCGGGGCGGACTTGGAGAACGCAGAGTCTTCCGGGTAATTATCTCTCATATCGCAGAGACCGACTCGACCCTTGCCAGACATATCCTTCCGCTGATTCCGATCTACGGAAGATTCGATGATATGCTGGAGATGATGACTGGCGGTGGAATGGATGACGATGTGGCGGGATTCCTGCACAACGTTATGGTCTTCGATAAGGGAGACGCAAAGCTCTGTGCAAAGTGGCTGCCCTCAATTAATGCTTCGTCCCCGGTTACGATTGCGAGAGCAAAGAGGATCGCATCTCTTTGGGGTCTTAACCAGAAGCAGTATCGTCAGTTCCTGACCTTATCAAGAAAGGGTGCAAACCTTCTTGAGAACTATCTCCGCATGAGGGATTACACCTTCGATTATTCGAAGCTTCCTTCTCAGGCGATGATGAAGTACAAGAGAGCTTTTCTGCGGAACGACTATGATCGGTACTGCAAGTATCTTGACAGTGTCGAAAAGGGAGAGCAGAAGATCAACACAAAGACTCTGACTCCGTATCAGATTGTTCATCAGGCGGAGAATGCGGGCAATCCCAGCGATGCGAAGGCTCTTGATGTAATGTGGAAGAATCTTCCTGATTACACGAACGGAGAGAACGCTCTGGTTGTCAGGGATGGATCAGGTTCTATGTACGGAACTCCGCTGGAGATTGCGACGAGTCTTGCAATTTATTTTGCGGAACGGAACACAGGAGCTTTCCATAATTACTTCATGACTTTCTCTGCGAATCCGAAGATGGTTAAGATTCCGAATCAGGATATTGTCGGTAAGGTTGATTATTGTATGAGGTACGATGACTGGACAAACACCGACCTCGTGAAGGTATTTGATCTTCTTCTCAAGACTGCGATCAAGAACAATGTCCCGCAGGAAGAACTGCCGAAGACTCTGTACATTATTTCTGATATGGAATTTGACATGGCTTGCGGCAGACCAGACAGCACGATCTTCGAACATGCGAAAGAGATGTTTGAACTGAACGGCTACAAGCTGCCGACAGTCGTGTTCTGGAAGGTATCTTCTATTACGGATACGAACCCGGTAAAGATGGATGACACGGGAGCAGTTCTTGTCAGCGGAAGCAGTCCGACTGTATTCCAGATGGTGATCGAGAATAACACCAATCCGTATGAGTTTATGAAGAAGGCTCTGTATTCGGAACGGTACGCTCAGGTTACCTTGCCTTTCGGATATTAAGTAATCCTCTCCAAAAGGAACGCCGTGGGAAACTGCGGCTTCCTCTTGGTTTATATGTCCGAATGGCGAAATCGGCACACGCAACAGACTTTTGAATTGAGCGTTAAAGAACGAAAGGCTTTAACGGATACCCCCTAATTCGGCGAAAGTCCTTACGGGATAACGTCGAGCTAAGTGGAAATAAATTCCTAAATGTGTAGAGACTATACAGGGGTCTCCTAAGTCAGATGATAAGGAGAAGACATAGTCCAGACTACAACGTACAATGTGTACGGCTATAGTAATATAGAGTAGTAAGAAAATCTGTCGCCGTAAGGCATGTGGGTTCAAGTCCCACTTCGGACACTTTTGGTTGCGGTTATGGATCAGTAGCTAAATGGTGATAGCCACGGTCTTATAAGCCGCAGGCCCTCGCAAGGTATAATCCTGGTTCGACTCCAGGCTGATCTACTCCTGATTTATTTTTAAATACATATTAGGGACGAGCCATCTTGTTAAAGCCGTAGTCCGTGGCTAAATAACGGAAGGTGTGGCTCACGGCAGACTGTTGGGAGAAGGCTTGGTCTGTTTTGGTCTCTTAGCTCAGTTGGTAGAGCTTTCGACTGTTAATCGAAGGGTCCCCAGTCCAAGCCTGGGAGAGACCGCTCAATCCTGTAATAGCCAGAGATAGTAAGGACTCTAGGGACGCTCTTTAAAGTTGTTTACGGTAGTTGAATAACCTTCGCTGTGGCGAAGTAAAACAGCCACAGAATAATGGGGATTGTCCTAGAAGCAAGGAGTCTGGCTTTGAACCAGAATAAGTAGGGGCAGTACCTACATCCCCAGTTACGTTGCGAATTAAAGGGGGCTTTGATATGTTTGAACAGGCTGGCAGAAGCAGAGCGTATAGACGTAGACAAAAGTACCTGAAGGACAAAAGACGCAAATAGATCGCCCAGTATCCCGGTTGGTATAACAGGAACTTCTATTATAACGAGGAGCGGGTGAACCACATCCAATGGCTCGACTATAGCGACACGAAGAGCTTTTACAAAAAGTGTGCGAGACGGGCATGGAGAAGAAGTAACGACGATCATCCGAAAGGTTGTCTTTACAAGAAGTATTACACGGTGGATTAAAAGGGTGTGAAGGAATATTGGAAGCAAACTTCGATGTGTTGGATAAAGAAGGTAAGAGACAGCTTGTCTCCGATATATAGAATAAGAAGTCAGGTGTCTCCGATTATGACTGGTCGGAGATTGTAAATAATTATGGACTCCAGATGAGTCCAGACACCTTACGAAAAGCCGGCGTTGGCATTGCATTAGCTGACGAGGCTGGTGTACTGAAGTTCAGGGATTCGTCCTCAGAAGAAGTGGTTAAATCCAAGGATGGAGTTGCAGCAACAATCCCAGAAGCAGACACAAATGGTTTTATAGAACGGCAGAAGATTCGTGATCTCCGTACAGAGATTCGTGCGGAACTTCGTGCCGAATCTAGAAGCCAATCTTTACAGGAAGTAGTTGCTGAAGCGATTAAGAATTTAAAGCCGATCAATGTTGAGAGGATAATTCCGTGGAGTCCAGTAGATGAAGAGAGTCGTTCTCTTGTCGTGGCTCTTGGTGATTTTCATTACGGTTCTGAGTTTACTGTCTGCGGATTGGATGGAGATTGCTTGAATCTCTATAATCCCGCAACGTTTGAACAGCGGATGGGAAATCTTTTGGTACAGCTTGAGGAGATTATCGAGAAAGAAAAGATTAATACCGTTGAGGTTATGTTGGTTGGGGATCTGATTGACGGAATGTTAAGAGATTCTCAGCTTATGAGATTGAAGTACGGGATTGTTGATTCTACGATTCACCTTAGCGAGTATCTTGCTGTCTGGCTTACAAGGCTGTCGAGTTATGTGAGTGTTGTGAAGGTACATGCGTGTACCGGCAACCACTCAGAGATTCGTCCGCTTGGATCAAAAGCAAGACAGTTTGAGGAAGAAAACATGGAGCGGATTATTATGTGGTATCTTCAGGAACGGCTGAAGGTTCACCCGAACATTATTATTAATCCGAATACGAATAGACGAGTATTGGCAAAGGTTCAAGGTTATAACTTTTTACTGCTCCACGGTGATGGAGCTTCATATAAGACTATTTCAGATATCGCAAGAGATACTGTTAATCTATATGGAACGCCGATAGACTTCTTTGTTTGCGGACATCTGCACAATGAAGTGACGATGCAGTCAGGTATGACGAAGGATGGCAGGAGCTATATTGTTCGTGTTCCTTCTTTATGCGGAGTTGACTGCTATGCTCAGAGTAAAGAATTGGGTGGACAGCCCGGTGCAGTGGCAATGGTTATCGAGAAAGGATACGGCAGGAAGTGTGTGTATCCGATCATTCTGTAAAGAGTTATCAGAGACGTAAGTCTCGCCACAGGAGATACCCGTATCATCTGTGGTTTCCGACTGTTATATGCTGTATAATACGGGTGGCGTAGTGGTGACTTTCGGTGGCGATGTTCGACTCATCGGTTGTCCGTAGATTAACATATAACGGTAAACCGTTATACTCAATAAAAACAGGAGAGCGAAAGTTCTCCTTTATATAGCGGGAAAGAGCAATGGAAGTTCGTATGCCTCATAAGCATAAGGTGGAAGTTCGAGTCTTCCTCTCGCTAGTTATAAGCCTCGAAGGGAATAAATCCTTCGGGGCTTTTCTTATACCAAAAGGGGGAAAGCAAATGGCAGGAAATAGACAAACGCTTGTCGGTAAGTACTGTATCAAATGCGGCAAAGTTCTTCCTCTTGGAGATTTCGCTATGAACAAAGAATGGAAATCCCAGTCTTATCATGACATCTGGTGTAAAGAGTGTGCAAAGAAATCTCTGAAGACGAAAGAAGATGTCGTAAGGTACTGCTATGAAAACAACAGGCACTGGGAAGATAAGTATTGGGAAGCTTGTAAAGTAAAAGCGCAGAAGACAATGTCTACGAGCGATCTGATCCTGAAGGCTACTGACGAGACGAAACGTCAGAAGGCAGCGATCCAGATCGTAGCCCAGACATGGCTTTCGATCATGAATAATGTAGCGTACTACCAGTACGAGGATCATGACGAAGCTTCGACTACTGCGCTGAATAATCCCGAAGCATAGACAGACTCGCCTGAAACTTCTGAGAAGCCCAAGTGGGATAAGACGTGGAGAGGTTATTATACAGACAGTCAGATCAGAGAATAGACCGAAGCCTTTGACGGATATGTTAAGGCTTACGGAATTGATATGAATGACTTGAACCTTGTTGACTCGACACGGAAACTTCTGAAGGCTTCATTGAATGCGGATATCGCTGACGATAAGTTCAGGCGTGGAGAAATTAATATGCAGGAGTGCAAAGCCGCACACGCTCTATATGAGGAATATTCCAAGATGACAACGTTCGCCGCCTGTGTCCAGGCTAAGAACAAGGTCGGTGTTACTGACGAGGATTCGCTTGGAGTGATTATCGAGAGACTGGAATCGACTGGACTCCTAGGGGAGAATGACTTTACTTTCGAGCCGGATCAGGTTGACATGATTATTTCTGACTTCCGTCATACTATTGCCGCTGTCGGCACATCGATTGGTGGTTATGAGTGATGGAGCAGTTAAATAAAGAAATACCAGCAGCTGAAGCCAGACCCCCTATTGAGGTCTGCGGAATAGAGATCAAGAACTTTCAAGCATGGCGAAAGCAAATCTGGTTCTGGCGTACCCATCTCGATATCTTTATTATGGAATACTTTGGTATCGAGTAGAAGGATACGCAGAGAATCGAAGCCAGAGAGATCGGCAATTGCGCCAGATCTCTTTTAACTCAGTCTCGTGGTTACGGCAAAACATGGATTACCGCATTGTGTGCTTGCGCTCTGGCTGTCCTGTATCCCGGAAGTATGATTGCAGTTGTCTCCGGCACAGCGCAACAGGCGACACTCGTTCTGAAAAAGATCGATGACGAGTTGATTAAGATCCCGAATATTCTGCGAGAGATCGAAGCCAAGAACCATTCTCCTGTTCAGGTAAGTAATGAGAAGGGCAGATGCAGATTTAAGAACGGATCTAAGATTGAGTCTTATTCTATGCGGAGTTTCCTTGGTAACCGTGCAAAGATTATTATTGTCGACGAAGCTCCTGAAGTGAAAAAGAAGGATATCGAGAAAGTCGTTAACCCTGTTCTGAACACGACCCGTATGGTTAGCCATCAGGCGCACTTCGAGGATTATGATTCCAAGATGATCAGTATTACTTCCGCATGTTTCAAGTCAAGCTACTATTATACTTCCTTCGTTAATGCTCTGAATAAGATGTCAAAGCTTGACCGGGAGAGTAAAGACTACTTTGCCTGTGCCTAGGATTATAAGTCAGCTTAGAGACTTGGGCTTGCGAGAGAGAAGTTTATTGAGGAGCAGAAGGATAGTCTTCCGCAGCAGACATTTGAAATGGAGTACGGAGCTATCTTTAAGGGATCAGAAAAAGGAGCAGTCTTCCCGCATGAGTTGACTGAACCTTGTCGTGTCCTTGAGAATGTCGAGTTGACTCAGCCCCCGAAGTCTACTTCGGAGTACGTGATCAGTGTTGACTTGGCTACTTCTCAGGCGAAGGACGCTGACAACGCAGCTATCTGTGTTCTGAAGCTGATCGAGCGTGAGGACGGGACATACCTTACCCGGCTTGTTCAGATTAGAACTTTCCACGGTCGAGGACTTGATAAGTTGGCTGAGGAAGTCAGGAGACTTCTCGTGTCTTTTCCGAACACGATCAAGGTTGTATTCGACCATCGTGGTCTGGGTGATGCGTTCCCGCTGTTCTTATCGGAACCGTGGATTGATCCTGTTACGAGGAAAGAGTATCCGCCACTTGTTGTGGATACGGAACACTCAACGATCAGGAATGCAGTTCCGCTTCTTCGTCCTGTTGTTGCGGACAATAAACTGAACCAACAGTTGGTTACCGTGACTACTGTGAATCTTGAGCAACGGAAGATCGAATTGCCTGTCTCCAGCAGAAAGCTTGTTGAGGACAGACTTATCGAAGAAGACGATGAGGGCAGGACAATTAAGAGTCGTACCCTGACGAAAGAAGAAAAAGCGATCTTTCTTGAAGCCGATGCATTACAAGTGGAGCTTGGACAGATCGTAGCCAAAGAGACTGTTGCCGGAAACGTTATATACGATACGGCAAAATATAATCAGCATAAAGACCGTTACTCCGCACTTTCTATGGGACTGAGATATATCTCAGAACTTGAGAACAAGCGGATACAAAAAATACGCAATGGCGAAGTCGATGACGTTGGCATTGTAGGAACTTGGAATTAAGGAGGAGAGGCGTAGTTATGGGAATCTTCGACATTTTCAGACGGCCTAAAGAAGTACCTTCTGTTGTCCCAGATGGTACGGAATAGAGGATGAACGGTGAAGTTGCCTTCGACCCGAACGCAGCTCCAACGATTACTTTCAACAATCCTGTTATTCAGGGACGTGGATAGGTAAGGAATAAGATTTCTTATGAGACCATCCTGAGTAATAAAGAATTATATATTTATGACTAGTTTGCATAGAGTGATTACTACGTTGACGCAGACCCTATATATCGTGGATTAATTAAACAAGTATATACTCCGTTTAGTATAGCTGACCCCTGGAAATTGATTGGGGCAAACGAAGAAGTAAAGCAGAAGTATGAGAAGTATTACGAGAGGATTCGACTCCGTGAAAAGATGGAGAGTATCTTCTACCAGTACCACAAGTACGCTAATGTGTATATTTATTAGTTTAGTGATGGTCGTTAGATTACACTTCCCCCTGAATATATCAGGATTGCAAATATCGCAGTTGACTTCGAGCCGATGCTTGAATTCGACTGCACAAAGCTTCTGGCTAATCTTGGGTTACAGCGCAGTAATTTATCTGCGGAAAATTATCTGAAAGACAGTGACATTAATCTGAGACTTGCGGGTTATCCCCCGGAAATCGCAGAGGGTGTCAGGGACGGAAAGAAATTCGTTCAGCTGAATCCGCATAACACATTCACCTTTCAGGACACTAAGGAAGACTGGATGAGGTATGCGATTCCGATGATCGCTGCGTGTCTTCTCCCGCTGAAAAAGAAGTCAATCATTAGCGACTGGGAAGACAGCAACTTAAAGCTCGGTACTCGAAGCTTCCTTCATGTTAAGTACGGTGACCCTGACGGGGACGTACTCCCGAACAAGGAACAGTAGGGTAAAGTATTCGAGACATTCAAACGGGCTATGCAAGGATCTGCTCTTGCGGTAACCAACTCATGGGCAACCGCTGAGTTCAAGCAGCCGGACTAGGATGAGATCTTCCACTTCGATAAGTATAACAGTGTCAACTCACAGATTCTTTCTGCGGGTGGTATCTCTGAGATTATTGTAAGCGGACAGACCACAACCAGTGCGACATTTGCTACGGCTCAGGTTTCCATGCAGACGGCTGCAATCCGTATCAGGAAAGCACGAGATAAGTTCTGCGAGATTATGAACAAGATAAATGAGAGACTGAACGAGCGTGGCTTCACTGCTATTCCTCACAGTGCACCCGATCAGATCCCTCAGTTTACTTTCCCGCCTGTAGATCTCGCTGGTACAAAACAGTTCCAGGAAATCTGCACGAAGCTCTATGACAAAGGAGTCATCTCCAAGAAGACTCTGCTTCAGACTCATGGCTTTGACATCGATCAGGAAGTAGAGCGCAGGAAGGAAGAGAAGCGAACCGGGGTTGACGAAGTATTGGTTGATCCCAGTTTAGTTGAGACTTCTTCTGATAATACGACTGAGTCGGTAAATAATGAGCCAGAAAACAGGGAAGGTTATGAGACTTATCGTCGCAACGGTAAGACTTATTACCGCAAATCCCGTACTAAAAATAACGACTCAGATGAGGAGAATCCAAGAGGCAGACCGACTGAAGACTATAACGAGCGCACAAGCGATCCCGCTAAGTCTCAAACCGGGAGACAGCCTAAGCCTTCGAACCCGTCAGGTTCTGAAGCGCAGACATAAGATATTTTTAAAGGCGAGTTATACTCCCTTAGAAGTATAAATTCCATCTTACCGAAAAATAAGACCGCCTATTATTTTAGGTGAGAAGGAAAGGAATGTGACAGCAAATGGATAGTCGGAATAGTATGTTTGTTCTGGCTTCTGATGTTTTGCTGGCCGAACAGCAGACTAATAACCAATTCATGTCAGTGAAGATGCGTATGTAGTCTACGAACGGGAACAGAAATGAACAGGGTGTTACAGAAGCATTTATTGACGAGATTGTTGCGAACCCTGAGAAATATGACTGTACTCCTTTGTACGCAGATAAGATGAATCTTTAGGCCGGAAGGTACGAGCAGCTTGGACATAAGTTTAATCGTATTACACATACTTTCGGGACTGACCAGATTGGGAGTTTCGCTCTCAATTCTTTTGAAAAGGTAAAGGATGAGTTTGGCACATGTTTATACGGAGAAGTTAGAATTCCGAAAAGAGAATCCGATATCTGTGCAGCAGTGAAGGAAATGTATGACAAAGGAATTTTATGCTTTTCTTTCGAGTTGACGTATGATCCTGATCACGTAATTTATGACGGCAAAGTTATGTATGTGGATGCCGCAGAAACAAATACGTTAAATGGGATGGCAATCGTCTCTGTACCCGCATATCCTGAAGCGGTTGCTCTTGATTAGGTTGCGGAAGCAGAAGCGGAGCTTACGGATAATACTGAACCGACTCAAATTATCAGCGAAACAGTAGAGAAGTCTGGGACAGATACAAACGAGGTGAACGAAGAAATGGACAAAGTGAATGAAGCGAATGCTTCTACTGTCGAAGAAGTAATGATAGACACCGCAAGTGAACAGACTGTTGAGCGTGTATCTGATTTTGAAGACGAACCCAATGTGGCTGCTGAAGCTAATGCTGCCGTTGACGAGAAAGGCGAAGAGGTAAAGCCTGAAGACAATACGGAAGAGCAGAAGAAAGAAGAAGCTTCCGCAGAGGAAGCCCCCGCTAATGAGGACGAGAAGAAAGAAGAGACTCCCGAAGAAAATAAGGAAGAAGCCAAGGCCGAAGAAGTCAGCGACAGACCGCCTGAAATGAATCGGGTTATCGAAACAGTCGAGGAAACTTACGTGACTCGTATTACTCGGATGCAGGAAACGATTGCGGAACAAGAGTCTATGATCGCAAGTCTTCAGGAGAAGGTCAAAGACTATGATGCAATTCAAGCCGAACTGAATCAATATAAAGAAGCCGCCCAGAAGATGGAGCATGATCAGAAGCTGAATAAGGCTACTGTTTATGCGGAAACTATGGGGCTGAATATTGAAGATGAAGAGGTTAAATCGGCGATTGCTTCTCTGGATTATGAGAAGCTTGCAGATCTCAGTGTAGCAGTGGCACAGGCTGCCAAGAAGACTACAGAAGAATCTGAAAATAAAGATCAGTCCAATCCCGTTGGTCAAATCTTTTCCAGTTATGCTGGGATTATTGATGATATGACTTTCGGTGGAATTATTTCTGGACGGTAAATAAAAGAATGAGGTGAAACACTATGGCTGGATTTATGAAAAGATAGGATGGTCACGTATATGATGGTCATCATGTCGCAGCTGAAACGCTTGAGAATGGCGTTTTCGTAAAGATCAACAATAATAATAAGGTTGCAAAGCTTGAAGCCGCAGACAACACTGACGCAGCTAAGTGCGTTATGCGTATGGAGAACAAGTATTATCAGTGGGGTCTGTATTTCCTCGCTATGAATGTTCTTGTTAATAATGCTGAGAATCTCTGGTTCACGGAGAATGACTGGCAAATTGATGACACTCTGGAATATGATGAGACCATGTATGCTGTTGCTGCTGGCAAGTACGTGAAGATGCGTCAGCCTGTTAAGGGCGATATGGTTTACATGAGTGTCGACAAGACCCTGTACGACACCGTCGCGGCCGGCGATAAGATGAAGCCTGTTGCTGGTGGCACTGTTGCCAAGGTTCAATAATTAACAAAACAATATCGAGGTGAAAATATATGTCTGATATTATTATCCGTCGTGACGATCCTGCGGTAAAGATTATGGTCGCAGAGACCCGCAAGGAACGTATTGACTCTGGTGATTTAGATAAGCTGAATAAATAGCTTCAGGTGATTGCGGAAGATCCCAATCCCATGAATATGCATGCACTGGCCCAGCTGGTTGGTTTCTCTGTGGATGAACTGGTTAAGCCCATGAGCGATTTCCTGAATCGCATTGCTGACTATAAGGTTCTGGGTGTGAACGACACTCCTAAGTTTACTGTTGGTCTGGAAGGCATTCAGGCTTATATCCAGGCTATGGGTTCTACGACTCCTCGTAGCCGTATCGCTCACAAGACCGTCACTCTTGACTCCCTGACTGTGTCCGCTCGTCCTTTCATGACGATTGCTGACATCAATCGTGGTGTGGTTAAGATGGCTGATCTTGTGTCTGATGCCGCTGTGAAGATGGAGAACGCCAAGCTCGGCTATATCCGTGAAGTTCTCGAAGCCAACTACAACAGGACTGGTACTCTGACTGCGGGTTCTCCCTTCTATGCTGAAGGTTCTGGTGTTCTGAAGTCTGGTATTGATCCTCTGATTCGTCACTGGATGCGTTATGGTGGCGTTGGTATCGTTGGCGATATTGAGACCACTCAGCAGCTTGCTGAACTGACTGGCTTCAAGACTGTCGAGAATCCTGCTACCCAGCAGTTCGCTGACAACATTATCCTTGAACAGAACCAGAACGGCTACATTGGTCGTTATCTTGGTGCTGACGTGGCTACGATGATGAACCCCTATAAGGACGGCAGCATCTCTGAGACTGTCCTTAATCCCAAGGTTATGTTCATCTTCCCGACCGCTGCTTCTGCTGATATGCGTCCGCTCAAGGTCTTCACCAAGGGTCCGGTGCAGTCTATGGAAGCTCGTCACATCGACGATCTCACTTGGGAAATCCGTCTGGATCAGGAATTTGGTTGCGGTTTCGTGTATGGCGAACAGCCCTATATGTCCGTGTACAAGGATCTGTCCAACTAAGTTAATACTACGGGGACTGCTGAGTTTCCCTCGGCAGTCCTCTCTTCTTTAGAGGAGTGAAGGAAATGAATAGTGATAAAATTCGTGTGCGGAATAACACAACTTTTGATATTGCTGTCAAAATGCTTGATGAAAAAGAACGACTGATTAAGGCGGGATCTTTTCTTCCGATGACTAAGGACGAGATTGATTATCTGTCTTCTATCTGTTCAGTTTTTTCTTCCAATCATCTGACTATTGAAAATCCCGAAGAAGCCAAAGAGATTCTTGAAGGCAGCGGTATTGTTATGGAAGAGAATCCTGTGTTCATGGATGACGATGATATCAGGAAGCATCTCCGGGCTTCTGCTGCTAATGTCAAGAAGTGGCTCGACGAAATCGAGTTTGACCGGGTTCTGTTTAGTAGGATCGAACGGATCGCTACCGAAATGGATCTTCCTGCAAGCAAGATGAAAGTCGTTGATGCGAAACTCCACGGCGGAGAATAAAGGAGCGAAAGAGAATGACAGATCTGATTAAGTAGACAAAGAAACTTGTCAACCGAATCGAATGGCAGGAAGTTCCAGAAGATTTAGACCTGGATGATATGTGCGACTTTATTCTGGATGCGATTGAGCATTTCTATGTCATGGCTGGGAAATCTGCGGAATATTCTGAAGATCTTGTTGTTCTCGATGAAGATGGGAAACCTCAGTATTTCAAAGCAGACTTTATGCTTGACGAACAGCGGTATATTCTTGCGACCGCTCAGTTATAGTTCCTTGATAAAGTCAGGGGAGATCTGAGTGAAACAGAGAGCTATACCACAGATGCTATGAGCGTTACGAACGGAGACAAACCGTTCAAGAATGTAACTGAAATGCTGAATCTCGCACGTTCTGAACAGACCCAGATGTGGCATAAGATGACTAGGTACAACATGCTGTAAGGGAAGAGGCGGTAGGAAAATGGAAGAGAAAAAGAACTTGAGTGTACATATTGTATACCGCAATGAAAAGCTGATGCCTGTTGCAGACTATATGTACAGTCTTGATGAATATACGCAAATGATCAGAAATGATATGATGCGGATGATTACTGATGTTGAAGATCTTGTCTATGAAGCGACAGGTGGTCTGCCAAAAGAGAAATGGGCAGATGAGACCTGGGCTAGATTTGCTAAGATCAAACACAAGCTTTTGGATAAAGCAGGAGAAGTTGGCCGACTTCCGCAGTGTATTGTATACGGGGGTGTTGGCGATGGGACGTATCTTGAACAAGAGGAAAAGCGAAGTTGAGTCTGCGGATTCTTTCGACGATGAAGCCTTACGTCCAAATCCTCAAATAAAAACTAATCGTAGGTTCAGAGATCCTGCTACCTTGTACTCAGATTGGCATAACGAACTTTATGAAGATAAGCCTTATGTGAACTGGTGGTTTGATATCATACATGACTGGTATAACAAACCAGAAGAACCGTATCGGATCAGAGCGCAGCAGACTCCTATCGATTGGAAGTCTAAGATCGGTAACTCAGATATGAGTACGAACTTTAAGGTTGAACATAATGTTGAGATTTATAAAGGGGATTATGCAATACGGGAAGATGGTGCACTGTATCTCCTGAACTGGAATGTACAGAACCATGCGAACAACCAAGCGACTCAGTCCGTTGAGTGTAATGACTATCTTACATTCAGAAGAGAACATAGAATCGCAAGCGACAGATACGCATTTGCATTGCCTGAAAAGAAAGACGGAGTGGAGTTGGATGAGACAGGAAAGTATGAGATTATTGTTAAAGATATTCCTACATCCCATGCCCTGTACGCTGGCAGACCTGATTATAGTATTTCTTCTGGCATGCCCGGTATTAACTCGAACGACCTGATCTCCGTATATATGCAATGGAATAACGAGACGAGAAAGATTCGAATCGATGACGAGTTTAAGATCGGTCTTTTTGATTATCGTGTTGTTGATATTTCTACGGCTGAGGTTCATATCGATAAAATGCATGGGGTGCTGAGTGTATTCGGTAAGCGTGTTGGCGGTGGAGTTGATAACAATGGGTATTGACGTGAATGGATTACATTCCGAAATGATGAGCGCATAGACAGAGGGAATGAAAGATGTTCAGGATATCTTAGGGTCTTGTCTTATTAAAGAGTTAAACATTAACAGGCCTGATGATTGGCGAGACTTTGATTTCACAAGCTCTGTTCGTGGTTACATTGACGGACATCCCCCAACTCAAGAGGGTGAAATGATCAAGTGTAGCGCAAGCGTTATTCCTGGTTCGGAAGAACATGTTCTTCACAGGGCAGCCGTTGAGGAATGGGGTAATGACGAGAGTGGCGGAGAAGGCCCTATGTCAAAACCAGGAGCGCAAGTCTGGGGACACCATCTTGACAGCAAGCATACCAGTACAGCAAAGCATGCTCATCCTATAAAGAAGTATTTAAAAGTAGGACATCCAGTTCTTGAAAATTCACTCGCCAATGCGAAGAGTTATGACTAGACTTCCATCCTAGAGAATCGCTTGTTGAGTGTGGATTTTGGTTCATTTATAAAATTTCATTAAGGAAGTGAAACAGATGAGTGCAATGATGGGAAGGACATGGGATGACAATTGGAACAGCATTTTGCGATATGTTATATTTGACGATCCCATTATGCAGGAACTGATGTTGCTTCCAAAAGATATTAACATTTTGCATTTTGTCCAGAAGTATTGGCTCGAAGATGAGAACGGTGGAGAATAGCTGACGGATGAAAAAGTGCGTATCGTAGTGTATGACGGAGAGAATGTTGATTCAGGAAATAAAGAAGTCCTGATGCGGTCTAAACATTTTGATGTGTATGTCCGGGATGATTATCTCTATGACGCAGATCCTGTGGATCGACTTCGTAAAAGAACAAGACTTATAAAGGACAGATTAAAACTTTTATAGACAAGCGAACCTCATTTGTTTGGAATGAAGTTTCGCTTTGTAGACAGTTATGACTAGTGGACAAAGATGGCGGGATACAAAAGGTATCACGTTGTCTTTTCTTATAAAGAGACTGTATGACGGGTATGAATTAGGCGGATTCATAGATCGCCATACCAATCAAGGAGGAATAAAATATGGGTGCAATTTATTTAGATATTGCGAAGGGCTATGTTATCGACACTCCTAACATTGACTTTGAACGTTGCGACGGCACGGTCTTCTCCTATGATAAGGTGAACACCGCTTCCTCTAACTTCACTCTGAATGGTTAGGATATTACTGGTGGTCAGTATCGTCTGCCCCTGGCTCACATCGACACCGACTCTACTGTTGAAATCAGCTTCGAATCTTCTGAGTTCACTCTGGACATTTTCGAACTGGCTAATGCTGAAAAGGTTTCCGTTGGCGATATCGGCATGCTGGAGAGCAAGCGGTTCGAAGTTAAGGAAGGTCTGAAGATTACTCTGCCTTACGAAGTGCAGGCTAACTCCGTTTCCATCCGTGGCCTGGAAGAAGCTACCACTGCTGCCGAAGGTAAGTTCGCTGTGGCAATTACCGCTGCGGCTGCTAATACCGATGGCAAGACCGAGATTACTCTGAACGCTGCTGATGCTACTGTCGGTGACGAGATCCGTGTGAGCTACCATCGCCGGATCGTGGACGCTCATCGTGTTATCGTCCGCAATACTTCTACCACTGCTAAGGGTGCTCTTGCCATGCACTTCCCGGTGTATTCCGACGGTGGTTCTTGCGAAGACGCTAACTTGAAGGGCTGGCTGCATATCTACTACTATCGTGTCCGTGTGACTCAGACCCCTGGTATCAACGCCAGCTACAAGAGCGCACAGACCTTCGGTCTCACATTCTCCGTTATTGACCCTCAGCGTGCTGACGGCCGTACCTATGAATGGAGCTACGAACCTCTTGATGCCGATGGCAATATCGTTGTTAAGAGCGACGCTACCGAAGTTGACTGGGGTTAATCAGTCTAATCTAGGGAGACGGATTTATTCCGTCTCCCGTCTTTATAGAGTATAAAGTATAAAGGAAGAAGGAATCGAAATGGATAATGATGCTATGTTTAAAAGGGCGAAGGAATTGGTGTGCGAATACTTTAACAGTCATGCAGAGAAGACAGATAATTTCGCAATCACCGCAAAGGACGTATACATTGTGTGGTTTTCGAAGACATTACAGAATTGGAAAGCCTTACTGAGTACAGTTGTTCCTGACGGGATGTATTATGAGATTACTCACAATGGAGATAAACATGAAACTTATCTGGATGCATACAAGAAGTTTCAGAACGTATGTTATCCTGACTAAATAAATGTACCCTATGTGAGAAGCATAGGGATTTTCTTTTTATCTAAAGGAGTTGAAGGACGATGGCAACGAGGAGAAAGAAATAGGATACCCCAGACACTGAACAGCCGATGGTTGAAACACCGTCTACCGAACAGGAACACAAAGAACTTCCTGATCCAAAGCAAAACAAGAAAGAGATTCCTTCCGCAGAAACCGAAAAGAAGGAATTACCGAAGACGGGTCATCCTGAGAATATGGTTCTGTTCGGGAATACTCCGATTGAGATATTCCCAACCAAGTAGGAATATTTTAGAAATAAGACAGCGAACTTTTATCACGTATTGCAAGTGTATCCGATTGGAGAGCTGCTTAACTTTACAGAGAAAGACCTGGGCGGACGAGACGGAGATAAGGCTACGTTCGACTGGTTAATTGCGATTACGGATAATGAGGAGCTTGTTAAGACGAACTATAATCTTATTACACAGGATACAATCGATAAGCTAGTGGAGATTTTTATTCGAGTGAATAAGATTAAAGAGAAGGAAGAAAAGCTAAAAAACCTGATGGCCCCCAAGAGTCAGGGGGCGAAATAAGTCTAGACAAGGCTGTTGCCCTTGTTGCGACATATCTTGGAGTTGTTGACGAGAAACAAATAAATCGGATGAATTATATATTCTTTGAAGATATTCTTGAACAGCTTGGACATAGGATTACGTATGACGGGATTTCAAATTATGCGGGGAATAGCTTCGTAGAGAAATCCTGGGATATGATTATGGAACATAATCCGATGACACTGATTCAAGAAGGTGGACAGAAGGTTACTTCTCAGAACAGAGGTCTGGCTGATCTGTTCGGACATTTAAGTCAGCGGAATCAAAAGAAGAGTTAAGGTAAAGGGGTTGTGAGTATGGAATTTAATGTGACTAAAGATATGATTAAGATGCCTGAAGTTGTAAACGTTACTACCAAGAGCGGAGACACTATCGAAGTTCAGAAGTGGATTTCTTATGAGAGTAAAGAACGTCTTGCTCAGGTTATTGTACAGTTTATTTCCATTGAAGATAAAGAGAACGAAGTGTACACTCTTAGTTGGAGATGGCCGTTGGTTCAGACAATTGGAGTGATCGCTTTCTATACTAATATCAATGCGGATCTTACTGGCGGTTTCCAGAGTTGGATGGAACTGTATGATTGGTTGGTAGCAGAAGAAGTACTGGATAAGATTTATGAAGTGATTGCAGATGACTGGAGTCGGTGTGATGAGATGATTAATCTTATGATTGATGCTGTAAAAGAACAGTATGATCAACAGCATTCTCTTGCTCATTTTATTAAGAAACTCCTTGGAGATGTTTCTAATACCGATGATATGAATAAGCAGATTGAAATGATCCAGGAAGCAGCAGGAAGTCTTAATCTGCTGAATGATCGGAATGCAAGAGAAGATAGGCCTGTCGTAAAGGATGGCAAGCTTTACACGAATGGTCAGGTTTTTGATTTTAAAAAGAACGATAAGTGAGTAAGACAGTAGAGAGGATGCGACACGTCCTCTCTACTATTAAAATACGAAAGGACGTGATGGGGAATGGCAGAAGAAGTTATTGCTAGTTTAGACCTTGATGTATCTGGTTTAATAAAAAGTTTACAGGAAGCTTCTAAAAGCGTAGACGCTTTCCAAAGTAAAACAGGCAAATCTCTTGACTTATCTCCGCTGAAAACTCAGATTAATGATATGGTTAATGTGATTAGCGGGATGAATCGTCAAGTAACGAGGGTACTGGATGACTTTGCTAGTCGTGTCGCTACTGTCGATTTCGGCAAAATGTCCACAAGTGTCGATAAATTCAGCGCAACTGTTACTAAGATGGAATCTGTCTTTGCCAAAGCGGATTTAAGTGGTGTCGTTGGACAAATCGAACGAATCGGGAAAGCTTTCAACACAACCAGCGCAGACGTAAAGAATGCAATCGATAGCGGGAAGGCAGTTGATTTAGATAATATTGTTCCGCTTGCGGATTTCAAAGAAAAGATCGCAGCTTTCAGCAAAGAGATGAATAGGCTGGCAAGAATTTTTAATGGGAGTATGAACAAGGAAGGAATAGTCACAAAGAAACCTTTTGAGAGTGCTCTTAATCAAATACAAGATCTTGAATCTGCAATGGATAAAATGTCAAAGCATGTAGATCAATAGCAGACTGCGTTTTCTGTTACGAAGACTGATGACGGGAAAGCTAATCAGATTTATAAGCAGACAACGCAATCCTTAAATTTAATGGCTAGACTTTACCAAGGTTATGCAGATGCGGTGAAGGCAGGATCTCTTAATGAGCAAGTGATGATTGATAATATGAGATCTCTTGCGAAAGTAATGAACGGTGATGAGTTCAGGAATTTTGAAAATAACTGGGGTCAGATTTAGGATAGAATGGTTAGCCCGTTCGAAAGTGCTTTTAAAAGAATTAGAGAAAAATATTAGGAGTTTGTTCAAGAAATAAAAAATGGCACTAAGGCAGATCAAACGATTGAGATTCAAGCGGTTGAGCAGTTAAAGCAGATATCTGATTCTCTTACGGATATTCAAGATAAAGCGACTCCAGTTGGTGATTCTCTTTCTACAATGATAAAGTCTTTTAATGATGCGATGAAGGGGTTAACCCTTGAAGCCACCGTGCAGAATCTTTCACAAATGCAACAGCAATTAATTGGTCTTACAAATGACGTGGTTTCAAGATCTGGAGATATTACGACTGCTCTTGAATCAATTCAAGGATTTGATATTTCTAATGTCGTAGAAAGCCTTGGTGATTTTAAGAGACTTTTATCTGGCATGAGCAAGATAGCTCAGAATGAGATCGGTGCATTGGTAAAGGTTTATCAGCAAGTGACCGAACAGGAAAAAAACGAGATCGCTAAGATTACCAGTGAAATGGATGAAGATACTCTTAACAAAATTAGCAATAGTGCTTTTAAAGCCCTCACAGGAATTTCGAAAAAGGCTGCGTAGGGTTTGAAAGAAACCACTGGTAATATTATCAATATCGATCCTGCTCAGATGGCTTTATTGACTACTTCAGTTGAATCTATCCGTGCAAATATTGAAAGCATTGCGGCGGCTTTTAGTTCCGGCAATGGTGTTAATATTTATTTAGGACAGATGACAGCAGGAATGAATCAATTTGCGGTTGCGACACAAGAAGCGGTTAGCAAGGTAGGACAGTTAAATAATGAACTTGCGGATTCGACACAGCCAGTAGTCGGTGCTTCTACATCTTCTGGAATATCCAACGAAGGAAGGAATATGTTAATAGAAGCATAGACTCAAGATATTGAGGAAGATAACGTAGCTTTAGATAATTTGAAAAAAGAATTAGCGGAGTAGAGGGAAAAGAAGAAAGAGTTAAAAGAAGAAGCTTCTAAAGTCACGTCATTGGAAGATGTCGCTGAAGCAATTAATAATAGCGATGAAGATATCGTGATCGACTAGGATGATACCGCATTGGAAGATCCACGAGATAGAATCTCTGAATTAGAGGACGATGAAACAGCTTTAGAAGAAAAAAAAGATGAATTAATAAAAAGAATCGCAGAGAATACTGCGAATTAGAATAAATTAAAAGCTCAGGCCGTTACTTCGCAACAGGCTGTTAATCAAGCTCAGGCTGAAATAGCACAATCAGCAAAGACGATTGCTGTTCGAGTCCCTTGGCAACCTGAAGAAAACACACAAGAAAGTTTAAAGGAAGAAATTGCGAAGGCAGAAGCAGAAATTAAGGACATCGAAAATCGTACTAAGTTAACAGGAAAGTTGGTTACTGCACGAAGAGAAGCCCTTCAGGCTGCAAATGAAATTAAAAAACAAGCAGATAACGCGAAATATGAAATAGATAAAGCTACCGGTAGAAGAAAAACTGACGAAGCCGGTGTTTATCTGGAAAGAGAACCTACCGCTGATGAACAGAAGAAAATAGATTCCGCCATTGAAGCCGTTGAAAAAGCAAAAAAGAATTTAGCAAATGACAAGGCAGAATAGAAAGCACTTCAAGCAGAAAGAGAACGTGCTCAAAATGAGTTGATGGAAATTCTGTTCCCTGGACATAAGGAAGCGAATAAGAAATTACTGGAGCGAATGAGTTCTGGTAAACAAATTAATGATTATAATAATCAACTTGACGAATTATTAGCAGAACGAGATAAGTTATTAGATAAATTAAAACCTTAGAGAGCACAAGAGCAAGAGATTGATGCGCAGATTGAAGCAATTAAAGGCAAGGATAAAAAGACTGAAGATGATCAAAAAGCTTTAAGTGATTTACAAAGTAAAAAGAGAGATTTGTCTAAAGTCTTAGATCCCTTGGAAGAAGAGAATAGATCTGTTTCTGGACAAATTGCGGATATCATGACACGCAGAAGTAAGTTAATTAATGACCAGCTTGTTATTGCTACGAACACGCAAAGTCAATAGGATGAGGAATCTCTTAAAGCCTAGCAGAGAATGGCCGAAGCCGAGAAACGTATTCAAGATGGAATGTATGAGACTGTTTCCACTAAAGACCAGAAAGACGGGAAGAAACTTACTGAAGCCGGAGAAGCCGCTGTTGAATATGCTCAAGCCTATCAGGAATCTATTGAGAAACGAGCGGAAGCAGCAAAACTTAAAACGCCGGATTTGTTACCTCAGATAGATTCAACGATTGAAGAATACAAGCAAATAAGTGAAAAGTTTAGTGCTTTAAATGAGGCTCGTGCTAATCTCAGTTTAGAAGGTGGCAAAAAAGAAGTCGCTGAACGAGTTGCTACCCATTTGAAAGAAGTAGATGCTGTAGATCAGCAGATGTCTCAGTTTGAGAATGACAAGCAGAAGACGATTAGAAAGATAAAAGGATATCTGGATGCAATTAAAGCTGTTAACGATATACAAGATGAGATAGATCAATTATCGGATACTAGTCTTGCTTATAATGGATACAGAAGAATAAACCCAGCTTTATCGACTGCTTGGGATGCAGAAGAAGCTTATACGGAATTGACTCACAATATAGATAAGTTTAATGAAGCGGATGAGCAGGTTCATAAGCTCGAACAGGAACTTTCTCTTCATACTAGTAAAGGCGAATATGAGAATCTAAAGAAGGCTATTCAAGCTAAAAAAGAACAGATTGCAAAGACCTTGTCGTTAATTAGTGAATCCGAAAAAGAAATCAGCGATTCTCAAGATGAGATTGATAAGATTAGTAAGAATTATGCAAGTATGACAAGTAAAGCAGAAACTCCTCAAATTGCTGGTTCTGATTTATATACTATGATCAGTCCAGAAAGTAATTTTACATGGGGTGAACTGCGAGCACAAGATTTTGATGATGCTGAAAAAGAAGAAATAGAAAAAGTCAGAAAGCGAATTGAAGAAAAAAAGAGCACATTAAAAACTCTAGCAGACGATCTTCAACGTGCAAGGAAAGAACTTCAAACATTGGAAATTCAAGCCATTGGTGCTGAAAACGAACAAGAAGAAACAAACGAGATACAGGAAAAGTTGAAGGCTGCAAAGTTAAAGCGTGATGATTTTAAGAGAATTGCTGCAGAGTATAAAGCTGATTAGGATCAGTATGAAAAAGATATGGATCTTTTACAGAATACTAACGGTGTTATTACAAAATACAAAAATGCCAAAACAAAAGATACTGAAGCTAAAGCTAATGCCGATGAAGCAAAGAGAGCCATTGAAGAAGATACAAAAAATGTGAATGAGCTTATTGAAGCCTATGGTAAACAGAAGCAGTTAATGGAAGAAGCCGATAAAGCTTATCAAGAAACTCATGCTAAGTATTCCAGAGGAGAAGCAACACAAGCAGAAGATGATGCTGCATTAAATGTTCTTGACGAGAGATATAAGGAGTTTCAAGCTTTAAAAACAAAAATTGAAGAAGCCGTAAAGAAGCATGAGCAACTTGTTTCCGATTATGAGAATGGGCCTTTAGCTCGTTACAAAGAAGCGCATGAATCATTAATAGAATCTTTACAATCTTTACGTGAAGTCAGTTATGCGAGGATGCGTGTCACAGGGACTACCGAAAACGATAAAGATAATGCAACAAATGCGCTCGAAGCAGAACTCGCAGCTTTGCAAGCAGAATTAAAAGAAGCAGAGCATATTCGAGATGTAATAGGTAAAGAAATAGAACCTATCGTATCTGCTAACAATATTAGAGTAGGAGAACATTCCAATCCGTCTTAGGATAGTCAATTGCAATTACAGCAACTTATGGAAGATCTCCAGGGTGAACTTAAAATCTCCGAAGATTATACAAAGTATGTTCAGAAATATCTTCCCATCTTTAAAGAATTTAGTGCTGCCAAAAAAGAATACGAAGCGCAACTTCAAGAAGTAGCACAGATGGAAAATAAATCTGACTTCTTATATCGTAGACAAGATAATTTTGCAGTCGGTGCGATAAGCCAAGATACTATTGATTTATATAATGTAAAGCAGGAAGAGATTGAAGAAGCTCTTTCGGAAGCTTTCCGTAAAAGAGATGAATAGCGTAAAACATTCCTGGAAAAACAAAAAGCCGCGCAAGATGCAGGCATGTTAGATAAAGACGGACAAATACTGCAAGGATCTGAATTTGATATCTTTCATAAATTCTTTACAGCTAGAGAAGAAGTTATGAATAGACTTCTTTCTGAAGCAAAGACCGCTGAGGAAAGAATGGCGTTGTAGAAACCTACTGTTGAACAGGTTGCTTCAGAAATGGGACTTACTGTTGAGTCGTTGATGGGAGCTTTAAAAGGAGATGTTTCTAAATTTAAAGATCCTATGGCGGTGTTCGATACTTCTACTGCCACGGTTACAAGCGGAGCCGGTGGCGGTGGTGTGGCAGCTCAAGCAGGACAGCAAATTACTCAGATGACTAATGGAATTATTAACGCTATTAATCAAGCGAACGGTCAGTTAAAAGCAGTTCCGGCAATTGATTTCAGCGGATTGTTTAAAGGATTCGACGAAGCTACGGCGCAGATTCCTGAAAAGATTGCAAATATTAATACGGCGTTTAATTTTGGTCCCGCTATTGAAGCGATTAAAACTCTTGTTGATGCTATAAAATCTATAGAGACAGCGGTTGCCGGAATAAATCTTGACGCAATTCATAAAGCAGCTACAGACGGTTCGAAGGTCGGAGATAGTATAAAGAAGACTGACGAAACAAAGACCGATAATACGGAAGCAAAAAGAAAACGTGTGTCTGATGAAGTTAGCCAACTTTATAAAGAATACGAAGAATATGAGCAAAGATTGTATGCTGTTCAAAAAAGACTTCAATCCTTCCCTGATAATACTCCTACTGATACGATCGATAAAGCTCAGGAAGAAATGAATACTTTATAGGAGTTAATGGATAAAGTCAAGAACGGTGTTAAAGATGTAGACGGTAATATAACGTCAAAAGGTTTCTTAAATTATGACGAAGCTGATCGTGATAAAAACAGAGAAGCCCGTATAGAGCGCAGGACTGCATACCACAATCTTGACTTAACCCGTACCAAAGCTGCTATTGATGAAGCTAATGAAGAGGTTGATGAAGGTACTGCTCGTGTGAAAAAATATTATGACGAGTGGGAAAAACTTACTAAAAGACAAAGGGAGCTTCAAAATGATCAGCTAAAATATAAGCCCGGAGAAGATTACTATGAAGCTCTGCAAGTTGAAATAGATAAGACAATAGAAAAAATAAATAAAATCAAAGAGGCATTAAAAGATGCTCAGAATGCTCCGTATACTAATCAAAATAGAGAGAATTCAATATCAGAAATAGAAGAAGAAACAGAAGCTTAGTTGAATTTACGTAAAGCTAAACTGAAAACAGATGAAGCCCGTAGGGACGCATCGAAAAACGAAAGTAAGGAAGCCAAAGAATTAAAAGCTACGAGGGCTGAGGTCGAATCGTTATACAAACGCATTAATGAAGCCAAAGCAAATATGGCAACTGGACTACTGGATGCGGACGAGATGGAGAATGAATAGAATAAGCTTACAGAATTAAGACTTAAACTAGCTGAAGTGACTGCGGGTAAAAAAGGTTTTACCCCTGGCAGCATAAATGATGGCGAAGACAAGGATTACGTAAACGTTCTGTATGCTAGGATGCAGGCTGTTCTGAATCTGAGAGAAAAAGCTCAGGCCGAGTTCGAGAAGACTGGGGATGACACGCAAGTTAATACCTAGGACACAGCATTTAATAGTCTGTATGCGACAGTGCAAAAGTGTCAGGAAGCTTACAGAGACCTTGCAAAAGAACAGGAAATGGCTTTCCAGAATTCTCAAATAACAAAAACTCAGAATGAGGCATCTGCCGCATAGACTGAATAGCTTCAGAAGTATGAAGATATTCAGAGACTGTACGAGAAACGAGCACAGCATTCATTAACTGGAGCTGAAAGAGTAGAACTCGAAGACGCAGAGAGAAGAATTGAGCAGATCAAAAGAGAACACAAAGAATATGAAAAGCTCGAAGCTGTTAAGAAAGCAGCTACTTCTGCCGACGCGGCTCGTTCATATTCAGAAATGGCTTTGAATAGAAAAAATTTTGCTGATTCTTACGACGAACTTACAAAGGCAATAGAAAGATATAAAGCAGCTAAAGAGTCTGGAGACTCTACGGAACAAGAAAGTGCTGAGGTAACAATTTCTAAATATAAGAATGCAATCAAAGACGCAGAACAATATATGTCCTTATAGGATAAAGAGTCTGATAAGTATAAAGAGTTGGCTAAGAATGTAGGGGAAATGAAAAAAGCTATCGGAGAATTAGGCCAAGAACAAAGAAAGAATTCCGATAATAATGAGAAGGCAGATAACAGATCTCTCGACAGATTGGCTCAACTTGCGAAGACTTATATTTAGATGCGAGGACTCCGTACTCTCTGGAAGAATGCAACTTCGTATGTAACAGAATATTACGATGCACTGAATGAGATCCGTATTGTTACTGGTAAGAGTGAGGAAGAATCTCTGGTTCTCGGTCAGAATTATCGCCAGCTTGCGAAGGAAATGAATATAACTTCTCAAGAACTCGCAAAGTCTGCAATTACTCTGTATCGTCAGGGCTTGAGCGACGAACAAGTGAATGAGCGTCTGAAATATATAACAATGTATTCAAAGACTTCTGGACTCGAAATAAACACTGCCACTGAATTAATGACCGCAACTATAAATGCTTATTCAAGTTATGTGCGGACAGTTGAAGAAGCAGGAGAGGTTACGACTAGAGTAGGTTACAATGCGGAAGAAGTCGCAAGTATGTTTACCGCTGTCGGTAATGCAGCTGCAAGTAGTGGTGAAGAAATTGGTACTGCTGCTCAGAAGGTTGCAAGCGTTGCGGGTGAAGCAGGACTTTCTTTGGAATATCTTTCTGCCTATATAGCAACTCTTTCTGAAAAGACTCGACTTGCTCCTGAAGCAGTCGGAACTTCTTTAAATACAATGATTGCACGTCTTCGTCAAATTAAGCAGACTGGTTTTAACGAAGAAGACGAGACGAAGATCAATGACGTAGCTAAAGCTCTTCGTACTATCGGTGTAACTCTTATGGATACAGAAGGCAACTGGAGAGACTTGAATGAGATATTCGAAGATATTGGTACAAAGTGGGACGATCTGACTGACAAACAGAAATCTTATATCTCCACTACAATGGCCGGCACTCGTCAACAGAACTTCTTTATCGCCTTAATGAATGACTTGGCTAAGGCGGACGAAGGTGCTTCTCGTGCGATGGAACTTTACAATATCGCTATGAATAGTTCTGGTTCTGTTGCAAATAGCTACGCTACTTATATGGAATCCGCAACGGCAGCCGCTGATAGATTCAAACAGGCTTTGGAAAATGTGTACTCCTCTTTATTAAACGCAAACACTATTAAAGGATTACATGATATTGGAGCAGGAATTGCAAACGGTTTTGTCCAAGCGACAGAAAGTATGAGTGGATTTAATGTGATTATTCCTGTCGTAACTGGAGGGATAGTTGCATAGATTGCGGGATTTGCTTCACTTAAAAAGACGATGGCAGGAATGAGTTTAGTCGAATGGTTTACTGCCGGAGGATCTTTTGGAACTAAGATTGGTTTGGTTGTCGCAGGAGTGGCGGCTGTTATTGCTATTGTGTCTTTACTTGGTGCTATGATTAGCCATGACGTGCCTACAATGGCTGATAAATTTAAAGGTCTACAAGATAGTATTGACAAATCAAAGCAAGCGATTAAAGATGTTTCGACTGCACAGCAAGATATGATTAAAGACAATACAAGCCTCAAATCATAGAGAGATGAATATGCAGAATTATCTTTAAAGGCGGACAAGAGTGCGGATGATACTGCTCGACTTAAAGAGATACTTTCTCAATTAGAGTCGATGTCTCCGGGAGTTCGGGATGCTTTACAAGGGGTAAGCGATGTATATTCCTATCAAGAAGGCGTTATTAATGCTGTTAATGAACAGCTTGAGCGCAATATTGAATTATCAAAAGAAGTTGCCAGACAAAAAGCCTAGGAATCTTTGCCGACTTTGGCTGAATCTACGAAGAAAGCAAAAACATTAGAAGATGACGTTGCAGCTCAACGTTCTAAAATGCAAGGCATATTTGAATATACTGGTACTAATTATGGCTTTTCTACGCAAAGTTCAAATGGAACTTATATATTTGAAAAAGGCGGAGTAAAATATAGTGCCAGAGAAATGATTGAACAGATGCTCATAGATACGATAATAGATAATACCAATGAGGGTCTTAAATCTTATGAAGCATTTGATGAGATATCCGAGTATTTTGCAGATCATTTAGGGATTATGAAACCAAATGGACAACCATACAAATTAAGTCCATTAGCTTTGGGTAATTATGAGCTTGCTGACCCGAATGATTATAAGGAATATACTGAAGCTTTATTCTCACGAAAAGAAAACCAAGCTTTTATTGATGCAGTTACAGAGACAATAGATAGTTATGCCGTAAATGCTGGTCAACTTGAGAGTCAGAAAAACGAAATTAGAAATATGACGGGTGAACTGCTTCGAGCATTTATTGATGATTCTAATTTGCCGTCGTTTATGGCTGAAGCATTAAATGAACAAGCCGAGGCTATAATTGATCAATTTGATTGGGATAATGAAGATTATACAGGAGAGTTCAAAAACACCGCCGATCAAATCAAAAAGTTGTATGTCTCTGCAAATTCTGAATATAAGAAAAATCAAGAAGAACGAGCAGTAGAACTTAAAAAAGCAGACAAAGAACTTCAGACTGCTTTTGATACTTTTAACGCTGAACCGACAAAAGAAAATCAAAAAGCGTATAATGATCTCGTAGACAAGTATAATGATCTTTATGACGGAACTCTGAAAAAACTTGGCGATGACATGGTAAAGACCGCTGAACAGGCAACATCTTCCACGGAAACTCCTAAACAGGAAACAGTTGAGGATCTTGTAAAGAAACAAGATGACGCAATGAGAGCCTGGTCTAAGGGTTTCCAAGATCAGTATGAAAAGTTTTTGGGAGATAGACGGGAAGACGGTACTTACAATACGGAAACATTCAACGCAAGACTAAATACAATAAAGGAAAACAATAAGCCTTTATACGATAAGATGATTGCACGTATGCCTGAGCTTGAAAAAGTTGGCACAGATATTACAAACGAATCAGCTTTCACTGTAGCTGACTTGATGGCGTATTGGTATGACATGCAAGCAGAATGGATTGAAGAGTATAAATCAGAAGTTGAAAACAGGACAGCGCAAAATGAACAACTTGCTGAAGATGCCAAGAATGCCACAAACGAACTTGATCCGTATCTGGAGTTAATGGCTAAAACAGCGGAAGACGGAAACGCAGATGCTGTATTTGAATTAGTCAGCGGGTTTGAAGAGAGTATAAGGAAAAAAATTATCGAATACCTTGCTGAACAAGAGTTTACTCCTGACTCAGATAAGTTTGCAGAGACTGTCTGGGATGAAGAGTTCATGTCTAAGGTTACGAACTCTGTTGAAGGTTGGTCGACTGCTCTGAAAGCCGCATTCTCTGATGCAACGGGTGAGACTACCAAGTCCGCTGAAGAAACTATGTATTTCCTTGAGACGTTACAGACTAAGCTTGACGGCGTGAATGTCGATAACTTCTCTGAAGCTTTCCATAAGCTTTATGACGGAGCAAAGTCTACTGATAAGAAGAAGATGCTTGAGTATCTTGGCATTACATCTGAAGAAGCAAATAATATTACTGATGATGTAGTAGAAAAGATCAAGTACAACCTCGATAAGAAATTACTGAAGCTCTATGAAGACACGGATGACAGAACGAAGAAAGTTCTCCCCGGAACTTCTACTCTGCTTGATCCTAAGAAAGCCGGAACAAGTGAGTTCCATACTCAGGCTGAGGCGATGCGGAAAGGAATCAACGACTTACATAAAGCTCTTGGTCAGTACTCTGCTATTCAGGATAATGTTCTTGAAAAGGGAACTGACAAATGGAATGAAGCTGTTGAGAATCTGGCAACATATGCTCAAGTTAATCAGGACTTATTAAAAGCTGGGGTCGGTTGGGATTCCGTATGGACAAAACTCAACGAAGATGTACTTCTTTACAAGAATACAATAGAAGCTATTAATGCCGAGATCGAAAGCTCGAAAGGTCAGAAGGTAGCCAAAGGACAGGAAGAAGCCTGGAATAAAGTTGCTAAAGCCGCCGGGATGACAAGAGATCAACTTGAACAATATGGACAAAGCTTGATCGATGAGAGAAGCGGTGTTACTTTTAATCGTAAGAAAGTTCCTTGGCAAGCCATGAACGCTAAGGGATGGGATGTTGAAGAAGGAAGCTATTCCACATTTGACTCTTATTCTACAGGCGTAGAATTAGCTGACGGAAGTAGTAACATTAAAA